>Ga0066639_10000071_pt1 | contig 72167 bp, 75 predicted proteins | sample CryGeyCG2114_010_2_FD_59504 | JGI IMG/M metagenome (GOLD analysis project Ga0066639, IMG submission 59504) | Groundwater microbial communities from aquifer - Crystal Geyser CG10_big_fil_rev_8/21/14_0.10 | ecosystem: Environmental > Aquatic > Deep subsurface > Groundwater | place: USA: Utah...
AGTAGAAACATTACACGACGCTAACGGCATTGTATGGCCAAAATCACTAGCGCCTTTTCAGGTTTACTTAATTGATTTGACCAAAAAACAAAAAGCTGTAAAGTTGGCTCAATCTTTAATTAAAAATGGCATAGATGTTTTAGTTGATGACCGGGTCGATGCATCGCCGGGAGTGAAATTTAGTGACGCTGACTTGCTTGGTTTTCCTTATCGAGCGGTTATTTCTAATAAAACTGGTAATAAAATTGAAGTCAAAAATAGACAAACTGGCAAAACACAACTCAAAACTGAAAAACAGTTGATAGAATTAGCGCCTTAATTTATGTTTGGCCGATTGTTTAAAACCTTATCGAAAGATATTGCAATTGATTTAGGAACTTCTCATACTTTGATTTTCGTGGCAGACAAAGGTGTGGTTGTTAATGAAGCTTCAATCGTAGCGGTTAATACTAAAACTGATCAAATTTTATCCGTTGGCGAAGAAGCCGCTCGGATGGTGGGCAAAGTGCCGCCACATATTATTATCTCTAAGCCCCTAGTTGACGGTGTGATTTCAGATTTTGAGATTACAGAAAAAATGCTGAAGTATTTTATGGATAAAATTAACCGCCAGCAATTTGGGTTTTTTGGCCGTCCTCGCGTGGTCGTTGGAATTCCGCTTGATGTGACCGAAGTTGAGAAAAAAGCAGTGGAAGATTCGGTCGTCTCAGCCGGGGCGAAAGATGTTTATATGGTAGAAAATATTATTGCCAACGCAATTGGCGCCAGGCTGCCAATTCAGGACGCTAGCGGCAATATGATAGTGTGCATTGGCGGCGGGTTAACTGAAATTGCGGTGATATCACTTTCTGGCGTAGTTGCTTGGAAATCCATCCGCATGGCCGGAGAAGACATGAACCAAGATATCGTAAATTTTGCTAGGAACGAATTCAAAATCATTATTGGCGAAAGAGTTGCAGAGCAGGCTAAAATCGATTTGTCTCGCGCCACCGAAGCTGAATCGCCTATGAGCAGTCATGAATTAAAATTACAGGGTCGAGATTTAGTCAGCGGCCTACCCAAAGAAATAACAGTTTCTGGCCAACAAATTTTGCAGACCTTAGAGCGGTCGGTTAAAACTATAATTGATAATATAAAAGATACATTGGAGTTAACGCCACCTGAACTTATCGCTGATATTTATAAACGCGGCATAGTGCTGACCGGCGGCGGGTCATTACTGAATGGTTTATCTGAAGCGATTATGAAAGCAACCAAAATTCCAGTTAAAGTTATTGAAGATCCTACTACTTGCGGTGTCCGCGGAATGGGTATCATTTTATCTGATGAGTCTTTGCTCAAAGAAGTAACTATCCCATCAAGTTCTAAAGAGGATGGTTTTATAAGATAAACTCATGCGTTTTCCGGTTGTGGGACAAGTTAATTCCAGAATTTTTATTCCGTTCGCTATTATTGTAGCCGGAGCCATTTTATTTTTGCTTCGTGGCATTACGATTTTAAATCCCGTTATTTCACCAATTAATAAAATTTTTTTTCAGGCCAGCAATGTTTTTTCTTCTTCTCCTAAGGACCTTGGCCAGCCAGATTTAGCTTTGGAGAATGAACTTTTAATTGAAGAGGTGAGGAATTTAAAAATTGAAAATGCCGTTTTAAGGACTCAAGTTGAGGAAAATGAATTATTGCGCCAGCAGTTAAATTTTACCCAAAATTATCAGTTTAATTATGTGACTGCTGCAATTTTGAGCCGAGGCATCGATCGTGCATTTGATCAAGTAATTATTGATCGTGGGTCGGCTGATGGCATTAAGCCAGGTATGCCGGTGATATTCGGCGACGGTTTACTTCTTGGTAAGGTTGCCGCGGTGCAAAAAAGTATTAGTAACATCAGATTAATTTCTGATCAATTAAGCAAGGTAGCAGTAAGTATTCAAAATAATGGCCAGACGGTGGGGGTGCTGGAGGGTTCTTTTGGATTGTCGACTAAAGTTGAGTTAATTCCCGGCGATGTTGAAATTGAGCCTGGTCAAATTGTAGTTACTTCAGGCCTTGATCCATTCGTCCCGGCGGGTTTAATTGTTGGTGAAATTGAAAGAGTTGAGAAAAAAACTAATGAATTCTTCCAAACAGCTTACGTTAGGCCTTTAGTGCAGTTAAGTGAGCCGAGCATCGTATCAGTCATAGTCACTGAATAATATGTGGCATAAAATTTTTATTATTGGAATTATCTTTATCATTGGGTTTTTGCAAGTTAGTTTTATCCAATCCCTGCCAGCGCCTTGGCATCATGTAAATCTGATGTTGGCTACCATAACTTTTTTGGCATTTCGCCGCACCGCCTGGAGACTTTGGTCTGCCGCGTTGATTTTCGGTTTAATCCTAGATCTTTATTCATTTTATTTATTTGGCGTGGTGGCAGCCAGCATAGTTTTTATTAGCATCATTAATAGATTACTTTATTTAAACTTTTTTACCAACCGAGCGTTGATGTCATTTATGGCCATGGGTTTTTTGAATGTGGTGGCGTATAGTCTGATTATTCGACTAATCAGTTTAACGCAGAATTCGTATTGGCCGCCATTCAGCACTGTGATTGTGAATATGTTTTGGTCAACAATACTAACGGAAGCTTTGGTTATAGTTTTTTTTGTTGTACAGCAGATGCATTATAGAAGAAATCAAATCCATTCTCATGGGTAATAAAAAATTCAACCGCAATCCGTTTTTTGAATTTAGCGGCGACAAATTGGCTGATAATAAATTGGGCAATAAAGAGGGGATTACCTACATCCCTTTTGCCGGGCTCAAGAAAGCAGCTAGCTTTTTTAAACAGCAGCAATCACTAAATTTTTCAGTTTTACCTAAGTTGAAAGCCAAGAGTAGAGTTTTTTTGATAATCATAGTGGCAGTCCTGATAGTATTTTCAGGCAGATTAATTTGGCTCCAGCTTTATCAAGCCTCTGCCTTGGGGGGGCTAGCTGAGGGTAATCGAATAAGAAATAAAATTATATTGTCTCAAAGGGGAGTCATAAGCGATCGAAATGGCGAATTGTTAGTACGCAATGTTCCGATATTTAATGCCGGCGTCGTACCAGTTGATTTGCCCAAAGATGAGGGTGTCCGCAGGCAACTATGGCAAGCGCTATCTGAAATTACCGGCGTTGAAATTGATGAGATTGAAAAAACAGTTACATCACAGCCGGCATATTCATATGAGCTTCTATTGATAGGTGACCCATTAACATATGAGCAGGCATTGCGCCTGGCATTATTAGAGGAGCGATATAGCGGAGTTAAGTTAAATGTTACTTCAGGGAGGGAATATTTGCATGGTAATGCATTGAGTTTGTCTCACGTTTTAGGATACTTGGGAAAAATTGGGGATCTAGAAATTGAGTCTTACCTGAATCAGGGGTATGCCTTTAATGAGTTGGTCGGGAAGGTGGGGCTAGAAGCACAGTACGAATCGCTGCTGAAGGGCAGTAATGGCAGACGCCAGGTTGAAACTGACGCTTTGGGCCGAGAAAAAATAGTTTTATCAGAAGAAGAAACTATTGATGGTAAAAATTTAAAACTAACCATCGATTTAGAGTTTCAAACTATAGCCGAGTCGAGTTTAAATTCAATTTTACAGGCCTTTGGTAAAAAATCAGGCAGTGTGATTGTTCTAAACCCAAACAATGGCGAAGTATTGGCTATGGTTTCCTTGCCCGCCTTTAATAGTAATAGTTTTGTTAACGGTATCGACCAAGAGGAGTTTAACCAATTAGCGAACAATCAAGCACGACCTTTATTTAACCGATCGGTAGCGGGTCAATACCCGTCGGGGTCAACGTTTAAAATGGTAGTGTCGGCGGCTGCATTGGAAGAAGGAGTGATTACCCCGCAAACAAGTTTTCTCAGCTCCGGCGGCATCGCGGTTGACCGTTGGTTTTTTCCGGATTGGAAATTCGGCGGGCATGGCGTTACTAATTTAACCAAGGCTTTGGCTGAATCAGTAAACACTTTTTTTTATATTATCGGCGGAGGCTACAATGAAAGACAAGGCCTGGGAATTGAAAAGTTAAATTACTACGCTCAACTTTTCGGGCTGACAAAAAAAACCGGCATTGATTTGCCTAATGAGGCTGAAGGATTTTTCCCAACAATTTCTTGGAAGGAAAGTGTGAAACAAGAGCGATGGTATATTGGCGACACCTACAATGCATCAATTGGCCAGGGAGATATTTTGGTCACACCACTCCAAGTAGCTAATTGGACAGCGGTTTTTGCTAACGGTGGTACTTTGTACCGGCCTCATTTAATTAAACGGGTAGAAGACAATTTTGGTAACTTGGAAAATAATGTTGAGCCGAAAGTCATAAGAGATAATTTTATTTCGACTTCTAATGTGGAGTCGGTTAAGGCAGGTTTGCGCCGTGCCGTTACCAGCGGTAGTGCGGTTGGCATGAGCACGTTACCAATTTCTACCGCCGGTAAAACCGGTACGGCGCAATGGTCATCTAAAGATTCTCCCCATGCTTGGTTTACTAGTTTTGCTCCTTATGAAAAACCAGAAATTGTAGTGACTGTTTTAGTCGAGGAAGGAGGGGAAGGCAGCAGTGTGGCTTTGCCGGTAGCCCGTGAGATTATTAGCTGGTGGGCTAATAATAGATACGGTCAAAATTAATTAATTTGCCTTGTCTTGACATCACGATTGATTACCGTTATGCTTAAAAAACAAAAAATAACTAAATTTTATTATACCAAGCGGCTGAATATTCGCCGTTTGTTAATTTCTTTTCAAAAATGCCAGATGAAATATATTTAACTAAAGATGGGCTTGCAACAATCCAACAAGAGTTGGAGGAGCTGACAAATGTGAAACGGCCGGCAGTCATCGCGAGGATTAAGGCAGCCAAAGAGTTGGGCGACTTATCGGAAAATGCTGATTATCATGATGCCAAAGAAGTCCAGGGCTTTATTGAGGGCCGGATTAAAGAATTAGAGCATATTGTGTCCAACGCCAAGGTGATAAGTAAAAATAACTCCGGCAATGTGCAGGTCGGAAATAAAGTTAAAGTTTTGTGCGACGGCCAGGAGCGTGAGTTTTCGATTGTCGGTGCGAGCGAAACTGACCCCACTCAAAACAAAATATCACATGAATCTCCAATCGGTAGGGCGTTAATTGGGCATAAGGTTGGGGATATGGTAGACGTTCAAATACCAAAAGGTATAATGAAATGCGAAATTATTGAGATCACATAATCAAGTTCAATTTATGAGCCCGCCTAAACATCTGGCGGGCTTTACATTTGGAGGTATTTTCAGTAAAATAATGGAAATATGGCCAAAAACGAAAAGGTAGACGATTTAGCCGAGCGAGCCACTCGGCTAAAGAAAGTAGAACAATTACGAGCCGCAGGGGTAAATCCGTATCCGGTTCGTTTTTCAGTTTCTAAAACAGCGGCGCAGGCCAGACAATTAAAAATTGGCACTAAAAACATTAGACTTGCTGGTCGGATTACGTCAATTCGCGCTATGGGCAAGCTAGCTTTCTCTCACCTCCAAGATTCAAGCGGAAAAATTCAAATCGTATTTAAAGAAGATGAACTCGCCAAAGGTCAGTTTCAGTTTTTTAATGAAAATTTTAACCTCGGTGATTTTATAGGCGTTAGCGGCGAATTGTTTAAAACCAAAAAAGGCGAGATAAGCCTTCTAGTTAAAAAGTTTGAACTTTTAACCAAGGCGGTACGGCCATTGCCGGAAAAATGGCATGGGTTAAAGGATCAGGAACAACGATACCGAAAACGATATTTAGATTTGGTGGCAAATACAGAAGTTCGGGATTTATTTAAGCAGCGCACTAATTTTATCAAGGAAATTAGGAGCTACTTAGATAACAATGATTTCCTTGAAGTTGAAACTCCGGTACTAGAACACGTGCCCGGGGGTGCTGACGCGGAACCTTTTGTGACTCACCATAACACTTTGGACATTGATTTGTATCTAAGAATTTCATTAGAATTGCATTTGAAGCGGCTGTTAGTCGGGGGATATGAAAGAATATATGAACTTGGCAAGGTTTTTCGTAATGAAGGTATGTCGACTCAGCATTTGCAGGAGTTTACTATGTTAGAATTTTATGCCGCTTATTTAGATTTTAATGACCTGATGGATTTTTGCGAAAAGATGTACAAGACTATCATTAAAAAAGTGATCGGCACTCTAAAGGTTGAGTATCAGGGTAAGCAGATTGATTTTGGTAAAAAATGGGAAATTGTGGACTACCGTAGAGCCTTGATTGATTATACTGGCATTGATATTTATAATTTTACGACTAGGGATAAATTAACCGCTGAAATTAAAAAACAAAAGTTAGATTTAGAAGTCGATAAATCGATGGGCTTGGGGCGAGTAACCGATCAGCTTTACAAAAAATACGCTAGGCCAAAAATTGTTCAACCAACCTTTTTAATCAAACATCCTATCTCGGTTTCCCCTTTAGCTAAAAAGCATCCGGTTAATCCATTTGTGACCGAACGTTTTCAAATTATTGTTGATGGCGCGGAAGTTGGGAATGGGTTTTCGGAATTAAACGATCCAATAGACCAAAGGCGACGGTTTGAGTCTCAAATGAAATTACGTGAACAAGGCGACAACGAAGCCCAGATGATAGACGAGGATTATATTGAAGCCTTAGAGTATGGCATGCCTCCGGCAGCGGGGTTTGGGGTTGGGATTGATAGATTATTTATGATTTTGACCAACCAACCGTCAATTCGCGATGTAGTTTTTTTCCCAACCATGAAGCCAAAAAAATAGTTATGTCAAAAAAGGTTTTAATTTTCGGGACGTTTGACGGCTTACACTCCGGACATTTATCTTTGCTTAAGCAGGCTAAAAAAAGGGGCGATAAACTGGCTGTAATTGTCGCTCGAGATGCTACAGTTAAGGCTGTTAAAGGGAGATTACCTCAAGCCAATGAAAACGATCGATTACAAGATATTAAATTAATTAAGGTGGTCGATGAGGCGTATTTAGGCGACAAGATCGACCCCTACAACAGTGTTCGTCGTGTGAATCCTGATATTATATGTTTAGGTTATGACCAACAGGTGTTTACAGAGAAGTTGACTGAAGAATTCCCTGATATAAAAGTTATCAGGCTTAAGCCATATAAGCCGGAAATTTATAAGTCTTCTAGAATAAATAATTTACATAGAAAAAATGTTAGATCTTAAATTTATTCGCCAAAACAGTGAATTGGTTAAGGACGGTTCTAGGGCACGGGGCGTTGATGTTGATGTTGATAAAATTTTGTTATTAGACAAACAATTGTTGGAAGATAAACACAAGCTTGAGCAATTAAATTCAGAACGAAAAACACTAGCCAAAGGTAAAGCCGACCCGGCCCAAGGCAAGAAAATAAAACAGCAAATTAAAAAGTTAGAGGTGGACTTGAAAGATATTCAAACCAAGCTTAATGAATTACTTTTAGCTATCCCTAACTTAGCGCTTAAGGATGTTCCGGTTGGAGACGAATCAGACAACCGAGTACTTAAGTCAGTCGGCGAGCCAACGCAATTTTCCTTTGAGCCGAAAGATTATTTAACCATCGCGGGGGAGGGGATCAATATTGAGCAAGCGGCCAGAGTTGCCGGTTCCCGGTTTAATTATTTGGCAGGTGATATTGCGTGGCTGCAGTATGCCCTAGTCGATTACGTTTTTTCTATTTTAAAAAAACACGATTTTATTCCCTTGATTACTCCGATTCTTTTGCGCTCAGAGGCAATCAGAGCTTCCGGTAAGTTAGATGCCGCCGGTGATGACGGCATAAAAGATATGTACTATTTGGAAAATGATGATTTGTTTTTAATCGGTACAGCCGAACAGTCAATCGGGCCATACCACATGGATCAAATTATCGACGTCGAAAAGTTACCTTTGCGTTATTTTGCTTATACGCCTAGCTTCCGGCGAGAGGCCGGAAGCTACGGTAAAGACACTAAAGGCATTTTGAGAGTTCATCAATTTGATAAGATTGAAATGTATGTATTCACAAACGCTGAAGAATCTATGGCTGAATTAGACAAACTTGTGAATGTAGAAGAAGAAATCGTAAGTAGCCTTAAATTGCCATACCAAGTCGTGTCTTTAGCCACTCAAGATATGGCTTTTCAAAGCGCTAAAACAATAGATATTGAAGTTTGGGTGCCATCCCAAAATAAATACCGAGAAATTATGTCAGCCTCAACTTGCACAGACTGGCAAGCTCGCCGTCTAAATACCCGCTACAAAGACCCGGCCACTGGTAAAAATGAATTTGTCCATACTTTAAATGCTACGGCTGTGGCGATGGGCCGAATGATTATTGCTATTATTGAGAATTACCAAAAAGCTGACGGCACTTTTACAATACCCAAGGCATTAAAAAAATATATATAGCATGGAGTTTGCAAAACGGTTGGCCGAAATACAGGTTTCGCCGATTAAGCAAATGGAGTATCGAGCGTCAAAGATTAGCGATGTTGTATCTTTAGCGCAAGGTATTCCATCATTCGATACACCCGAGGTTATCAAAGACAATGTCAAAGCGGCGATGGATGCCGATTTAGTTGCGCGCTACTCTTTACCCCAAGGCTTGCCCGAATTAAGGGATATGATTTCCCAGAAGTTGGCGCAAGATCATATGTTTTATGACAGTGAAACAGAAATTATTGTGACTTGCGGAGCGATTGAAGCATTGTCTGCCACATTTCAATCAATTTTGAATCACGGCGATGAAGTTGTGCTGGTATCTCCATCATACGCATCTTATCCTGAGTTAATTAAGGTGGCCGGCGGTAAGCCAATTTTCGCTGATTTAGTTGAGAATGAGGGTTGGAGATTGGATGTTACTGCAATTGAGAAAAAAATATCCCGAAAGACTAAAGCTCTACTGATTTGCAACCCAAATAATCCTACCGGCACGATTTTTACTAAACAAGACTTAACCTCAATTGCAGAATTGGCGTTACAAAACGGATTGTTTTTAGTCCTTGACGAAGTGTATAAAGATTTTGTATATGGGGAAGAGCCATTTTATTTTTTGGCTCAAGAAAAGAAATATCGTCAAAATATTATTAGAATATTTAGTTTATCAAAAAGTTATGCTATGACAGGGTGGCGAATTGCTTATTTGCATAGCGCTGCAGAAAATATAGTTGAGATTTTAAAAGTACATGACAGTTTAGTCACCTGTGCGCCAGTGGTATCCCAGTACGGCGCCTACACCGCGCTTCAAAGAGGGGACGGGGCAGTTAAAGAGTTTACCCAAGTTTACAATCGTAGAAGAAATTTAATGTGTCACCGTTTAGATAAAATGGAAAAATATTTAACGTATCAAACACCGGGCGCTTCTTACTTTATTTTACCAAAAGTTTTAGTGCGGCAGGGGAGTGATTCATGGAAGTTTTGCATTAACTTATTGGAGCAAGCAAAAGTAGCCTTGGTGCCGGGCGTCGCTTTTGGGCCAAGTGGTGAAGGGCATGTACGAATATCATTTGGGCGCTCTGATGATGATATCAACCTGGCCTTTGACCGAATGGAAAAGTTTTTTGAATATTTATGAGAAGAATTTTAGCAAAATTTTTGGTTTTTTATCTTAAAGTCTGCGCTAAGGCATATTTAAGAAGAAATCAGCCGGCAGTTATAGCAGTGACTGGGACAACTAATGTTTATGACACTAAACAACAAATAGTGTCAATGCTTGATCAGGGGTATAAAGTTAGAACTAGTAAAAAGAACTATTCAGCCAAATTTGGCGTACCGGCTTCAATTCTAAATGTGCGGCTTGGGGGAGATTCAGCTGTCAAGTGGGTAAAAATTTGTGCCCAATCTTTTGTCCGAGGCTTTTTTATTAAGTCTAAAATTCAAATTTTAATTTTGGAGCTGGCTTTAAAGTGGCAAACGGATATGAATTATTTATTATCGATTGTTAAACCTGATATTGCAGTCATCACGAATGTGATCCCTTCAACCTTAGTTGACTATAAAAGCACCGACAATTTGGCTTCTGAGTACTTAAAGTTAGCCAACGCAGTACCAGCTCGCGGGTTAGTCTTATTAAATGCCCATGACGAAAGGCTTGCCAAAAGGCCGGTGTCCAAAGGGACAGTAATTTATTACGGCATTGAGGCTGGCGATATCCAAGCTTCGGACGTGAAACAAACATCAGAGGGCATGAGTTTTGTCTACCAAGGCCAAAAGGTAACTTTACCGCGTTTTGGTAAATATGCTGTGTTGGCTTTTTTGGCAGGCAGCCAAATTAAATCTTTTTTTGATAAGTATGGCGTCAAAAAAAAGTAAAAAAATTAAAGTCGGGGTTATTTTTGGGGGCCGCTCGGGCGAACACGAGGTATCAATCGTGTCAGGGCAGTCAGTCATGAAAGCCTTAGACAAAAAAAAATACCAAGCGGTACCGATTGGCATAACTAGACAAGGCAAGTGGTTGACGGGCACTGAAGCAATAAAATATTTAAAATCTGAAATTAAAAAACTGCCGGTAGAGTCTTACCTGCCAGCTGATCCAGGCCGCCGGCAATTAGTATCTTTGGATAAAAAAGGCTCTAAGGTAACGCCGGTGGACGTCGTCTTTCCAGTTTTACATGGCACTTACGGCGAAGATGGTACTATTCAGGGCTTATTTGAAATGGCAAATGTGCCTTATGTCGGCTCAGGCGTCTTAGGTTCAGCCTTGGGTATGGATAAGGTAGTGCAAAAACAACTTCTTTCTTCCCTAAAATTGCCGCTTGTGCCTTATGTTTGGTTTTATATGCAAGAGTGGAAGAAAGGTCGGCGCCAAATTATAAAAAATATTTTTGACAATTTAAAATATCCAATATTTGTAAAGCCAGCCAATCTTGGTTCAAGCGTGGGAATTACTAAAGTGAAAAACCACAAGCAATTGGAGCTGGGGGTTAGCTTAGCCGGGAAGTTTGATCAAAAAATAATTGTAGAGCAAGCAGTCATCGGTGCTCGCGAATTAGAATGTGCGGTTTTAGGCAACCTCAGGCCTAAAGCATCCGTAGTGGGCGAGATTGTGGCCTCAAATGAGTTTTATGACTATCATGCTAAATATGTCGGCGGTGAATCAAAGGAAATTATCCCAGCCAAAATAAGTCAAAGGACCGCTGATTCTATCAAACAAATGGCATTACTGGCTTTTAAAACCTTAAACTGTTATGGCTTGGCGAGAGTTGATTTTTTCTTGTCAAAGGGAGGCAAGGTTTACTTAAACGAATTAAACACTATGCCTGGATTTACTTCTATATCAATGTACAGCAAACTTTGGTCTAAAACCGGAGTGCCATACCAAAAATTAGTGTCTCGGTTAATTGATTTAGCCATAGCTAGACACAATACCAAGAATAAGCTTCAAACGGATTTTGCTTCTGATTCAGATTGGTATAAGCAAAAGTAATCTATGGTTTTAGGCAAGAAGCGCCGAGTGGATTATCAAAAAAAAGGTTCTCAAAACCCTTATTTTAGAAAATCTAAGCCGCCTAAACATAGCCGAAAGCTTGGTTTTGGCATAATTATATTAGCGGTGGCTGGTTTGGCGTATTATTTGGGCACATCGGAAATTTTTGATATTCAAACCATTAAAATTTTAAACAATCAGTATATCGCGACTTCTGATTTAGAAAATTTGGCTGAGGCGCAAAGGGGGGAGAGTAGATTTTTTCTATTTAGCCAAAATAATATTTTGTTTTTTAATACCCGTGATTTGAAAAAAAGCATTAATCAGTCATTTATTTTAAAATCAGTTAGTGTGGGCCGTAATTTTATTAACCGGACAGTCACAATCAGAGTGTCTGAAAAAACTTCTGGTATTGTATGGGTTAGTGGAAGTGAAAATTATTACGTTGACTTAGATGGTATCGCGACAAACGTGGTGCGTTATGTTAATGCGTCGCAAAATAATACTGGAACGGTAGTAGTGAGAACTAAAGCGAGTAGGGAGGGGCTGCCGATAATATATGATACTAGTAATCAACCGATAAACATTGGTAGCCGGGCGGTTAGCCCTCAATTTATAGAATTTGTAATTAGTTTAAATCAGCTTTTAAACGATGCTACAGCCGTGGATGTGATTAAATTTGAATATAACGAAGGCTCAGGGAAACCTTTTTTGATTGTTAAAAGCCTTGATGGTTACGATATATTATTTAATCCAGAAGATAGTTATATTAAGCAAGTTAATAACTTAATTGCGGTTTTAGGTAGCGTTATTGGCAACCCCAGTGATGTTTTATATATAGATTTAAGGTTTGGCGATAAGGTTATATATAAATAGATATATAGAGTCGCATAACATACATTGTGCGACTCATTATGTATTGGCAAATATTGACTTCAACTACTCTTCCCTGCCTGATATATCACTATTATTTATTTAAATATATTAATATACAAATTATTTTAATTTATAGCTTTTTAATAACGTCCAAGGTTATTAAGTTGGATTCCTGTTAATTATCTTTTAATTTAGTCGTTCTATCCCCTAACGATTGACATATCCATTATTTTGGTTTATCATGTTTTATTGCAGTAGGTGCCCATAACTAGTGCCCGCCAGGTGCTAGATGAGTAAGAGGCGTATTCGCAGGGTAAAACCTGCACAGTATGATCCGGACTTGAAGTTCGGCGAGGGTGAAAACCGTGTTGAGATTCTTAGCTTGCAGAAAGTGGAGGTATACATTTCTGGCAAGCTGGTCAGCCGCGGCAATCTGCCTCCCCGCCAGCGCACGCTGCGTTCGGCCGAGCGTATCGGTAAGGAGCTCTACGTGAGTGTCCAGGAATACGCTAAGACTGTTGAGCGTGCGAAACTTCAGTCGTAGGGTCGTGGGTCTGTCGTCTTCTCTGATGGTGCGACCCAGTAGGCCGCAAGGTCCAAGTGAGTGAGAGACGGCCCCGGTAGTATTTGGGGGTCCGCCCCGTCTCTCCTCTTTTTTTATTATAAATTTTGACAATGAATAAATTATATAGTATAACTCAAATTGCCGTTGGAGCTACCCCATTCGAGGTTCAATCCCTCGCAGCGGCATTCGTCATAACCGGCATTGCCTTGTGTGGCGGTGCCAAACTTCAGACACCGTGCATCGCGCGCGGTACAGACAGAAGGGGAAGCTGATGGAACCTACCCATCATCAAGACGGGGAACATGCAACCGTGGGGTATCCGATTAAGCGGGGCGTTCGGGTCGACGACCAGGGATGTCGCCGCAAGATCACCTTCGAGTTCGCCGGGCCGCACTCTCACTACGTCAATGTGCAGGAGGGAAGCACCTGCACGACGATGCCGGTGGGGCGCAGTTGGCGCTCGAAACCGATGACCGAAGCGTGGGCTACTCAGTTCGCCAGTAACCCGCGCAACAAGCGCCAGGCCTTGAGCCTGATCGACAACGCCGCCGGCGCTGGCGACGGCATCGGACTCACTCCCGCCCCCGCCCCCGCGTAAGAGCGGCCTTACCGGCGGCGTACAGACCAAGTACGTCGCCGGTTCCCTTTTTAAATATATTGGTTGTCATCAGTTACACTTCGTATATCAAGTGTTTTGCGGTAGCCGATGCGGTCGCGGACGATTTTGTCAGAATTTAACATTTCGCCAAAAAAGACAGTATATTCGTCGTAGCGGTCATTTATATCATCACAAGCCAAAGCTACTTGCTTTGGTTTTAAAATATCACTAAATATATTTAGTTGTCCGCTAATTGGTTGCAACGCGCTAACGCTAACTGCCATCATCCGAACTTTACGTAAAATTTTATGTTGTTCAAATATTTTTAAAGCTAGCCGATAAATTGATTCAGTGGTAAATAAGGTATCATTAACTTTAATCTGCGTGCTGTACGCTCCTCCCTCTACATAACTCCAATAGATAGAAAAACGTTTGGCTTCTAAGTTCTTAGCGCGCAACCGCCGGCCAGTCTTTTCGCACAATTTTAATAAAACTTGATGATGATAATTAGAGTCAGTGGTGTGTTTATTAACGCAATAAGAATGGCCGATAGATTTTGGCTGAATTTTAGTATCAGCGGTTACGCCAGTTAACTCCTGCCCGTTGACATTAGCCCATAGATAATAACCGTACAGCCCTAAGGCCTGCATTAAATTAGCGACCGGGTATTGCTTGAGTTGTAGTAGATTAAAAATTCCGAGTTGGTTTAGCCGCCAAGCAATTCTTGTATTAATCCCCCACGCATCGGTTAGCTTTCGGTTGCGCAGGGCAGCATCAATTTGGCCCTGCTTAATAATTAATAAACTGTTACTATTGGTAATATCAGAAGCAAATTTAGCTAACCAGCGGGTAGTTGAAATACCGTTAGAGCATTTAAGCCATTCCCCCACTTCTTGCTTAATCCGCCGGTTAATAGTTAAGGCTATAGCTTTAGCTTCTTTCAAATTTTTAGCCCAGCCGGTTAAGTCTAAAAAAGCCTCATCTATACTATAAGGTTCAATAGTATCAGTATAGTCAGCAAAAATACTAAAAATTTGTTCGGTGACGCTTCGGTACTTAGCTGGTTCGTTTTCTATTAAATTGATTTTAGGATAAATTTTTAGCGCGTCACGGACCCGAAAACCAGTTTTAATGCCAATCGCTTTTGCTTCAATGGAGCTTGCGATAATACAACCGTTGGGGGATAAATAAGCGCACACGCCTAAAGGTTTGTCGCGTAGCTCTGGGTTGGCTTGCTGTTCCACCGAAGCAAAATAAGAATTCATGTCAATATGGAGGATTATTTTCATATAAATATTCCTCTCCCTAGATGTCTGCCCGCCTTTGGAGGGGGAGATGACAAAGGTGAGGGTGGTGACTAAAAATTAATAATAGTCTCAACTACACCCTCTAGATTTTCATTTATTTCATTGTTATGAAAACGTATGACTTGAAATCCTTTATCTCTCAAAAAACTATCTCTTTCCTGATCTCGTCCCCTGTTTTCTGATCCTAGGTGCTGGCTGCCATCAAGTTCGACTATTAGTTTTTTCTCGTAACAACAGAAGTCAACTATATAAGGTCCTATATTACACTGTCTTCTAAATTTTAGATTATTAACTTGTCTATTACGTAAAACTCTCCACAGTCTTGATTCCCATGGCGTTTGGTTTTTACGAAGCGCCCTAGTTATATTCTTAATTGCTTTCATAACTTCTACCTCACCCTTACCCTCTCCTAGCAGGAGAGGGTTTATTACTTCCTCTCCCTGGACGGGAGATGACAAAGGTGAGGGTGTTTTAAATAATATTCAATTCTACCTCACTCCCGCCTGAATGACTGAAGTTATTCAGGCGGGCGGGCTCCCCTCTACTGGGACGTCAGACGTCCCCTGCCAGGAGAGGGTCTATTCTTTCATTATGAATAATATAACTCTTCTAACCGCCATTTGAGATCAATGGTTGAGAACGAAAGCTTAAAGTAATTAGTTTTATGGCTGACGTTGAAGTAGTAAATTATTCCCCGGCCCTCCTTTTGTTTATGTATCAAATTAATTTTATCAACTTTATAGCGATGATTACGCCATTTAAAAAACAAGGGAACAACTTTATCTTTTATTTTATTGTTGGCTGAGTTGCAAAAGCCAACTAAGACTTCAATTGGTTCGGCAATAATTTCATGCATATTTTTAGAGACGTTAATGTTTTATAACATGATCAGTTTGCCTTTGTAGTTTCGCATTCTCTTGAATAAGCGGCGATATTTTTTGCGGAACATGAAGTTGAAGTGGTGCCGCCACATGTATTTTTGTATTTGTTTTGCCATACGGTTGAGCATTTGATAATTATTTATTTTTATAAAACCCCCTCACCCTCCCCTCTCCCGCAAGGGGCGAGGGATTATATAGTTTGGAATTTTCTAATGACAGCCTTAACCACTCCTTGAATGATGACATCTTTGACATAAATCGGTTTCAATTTTGCATTGGCCGGCTGTAAGCGAATGCGGTTAGCTTCGCGGTAAAAACGTTTTAACGTCGCGTATGTGTTATCAAGCAGAGCCACAACCACATCGCCATTACGCGGGCTGGGGTTACGTTGGACGACAACCATATCGCCGTCTAAAATGCCGTCTTCTATCATCGAATCGCCCTTGACTTTCAAAACGTAAGTGTTGATTGGGTCATTAATTAAATCAGTTGGTACGGCCATAGTATCTTTGTCTTCAACCGCTTCAATTGGCTCACCGGCAGTAATTAAACCAGCAAACGGTACGTGTATTGCCGCCGCGGTATTGATTGCCTCTTTGACGTCTTCTATTAATTCCAATCCCCTTTTTTCGTTATGATCGGCTTGCAGGTAGCCTTTTGCTTTCAAAGCTTGAATGTGTTGGTGCACCGTGGCAACTGAATTTAATTTAAACTTTTTAGCGATTTCTACAAACGAAGGCGCGTAACCTTTAGATTCAATAAAACTAGTAATAAAGTCTAAAATTTCCCTTTGACGCTTAGTTAATTTTTCTCCCATATGTTCCCTTTTATGTGATTTATTGCTAGGTTGAGATTCTTCGACTGCGCTGACGCTCCGCTCAGAATGACAATGTTTATTACTGGTTTCATTATATACCGAACAAAAACCGAAAGTCAATACTACCCATGTGGATAAGTAAAATCTATAAAGAAGATGGTTGATTTTATTTATTAGATTGTGTGGTAAAAATAAGCGTTGCGAATTGTTCACAATGGCCGATAATAAGACAGGAGACACAAGAACATGGAGCAATATCTGTTGGGTCTTGCGGCGGTGATACTGCAGGTGGGCGGCGGCATTATGGCCCTTGCTTCGCTTGGTTTGCTGGATATTGCGAGGCGTTTGCGATCCAGTGGGCGAGGGCGGCACGATGAGGCGCTGGAGCAAGCTCTAATGGCGAGCAAGTTGGCGTTTCCGGCCCTTCTGTTGTCGACGGTCGGCTCATATCTTGCGGTACGCATGTATGTACAGCATGCTCCACTGCTTGGCCTTGTTGCGCTGAGTGTTATTTTTGTGCTCGGCGGCTCAATCCAGGCAATAGCCGGCTGGCAGAAAAGCCGAGACAATGATGTGGTTGCCGCGACAAGCAAGTATTTCATGGCGGCTGCACTCTGGGCAGTGTCTGCGATGGCCTGGCTACCCTGCGTGGCTTACTACGCTTGGCGGGCGAGCCCACCGGCATAGGGACAACTATCCATATCCAACCCGGGTTTTACAATCACAGAAACCCGGCACCCAGTGTTCACAAAATTTTATTTGTGGTTACTGGATGATAAAAAAACATTCAGCAGAGTGTTTTTTTATTTAGTTAATTTGTAGTTGTAAAGCGTGTGTTATCGAGGTTACGATTGAAAGTTTCGTGAGTTTTAGCATATAAGGAAATAATAAAAAACAGTAAAACCAGCAGAATTATTATCAGGCCGGCTTGGGTTGATATTTCTTGTTGTAAACGAGTTTTCGGCACTAAAGTATTTGATTTGATTTTTGTTTTTTCCAATACAATCTTTTGGTATATATCAAAAGAGCGAAAGCAATAATAACTTGGAGTAAATCAGTCAAACGAAACGGATCATTAGTTATCGTCGGTACAATCACGACTAAAAAGGTGCCAAAATAAATAGCGGCGTCATGTTTCATTTCGGCCCAACCATTAAAACGTTGGTTGGCACTCTCTTCCCCTGCCTCGCGCCGGGCGATAATTTTTTTGCGATCAGAAAAAATGAATAAAATTCCGGTAGTAAAAAGTAAGCCAGCTAAAATTAAAGATAGATAAAACAAAAACTGCAATTCAGGTGAGAAAAAAATAATGTCAGCGTGGTCGCCAAAAATTATTTGGATCATAACCGCCAATATATATGTTTAGTATAATAAAGCGCTAGGTATGCCACTGCCGCTTGAATTAAGTCAGAAGTAAAAATAATTTCACGTTTGGCGATCGGAACGCTAATGACTAGCAAGGCGCCAAGGTATATGGCAATGTCGTGTTTAAGTTCTGTGATAGTGTTATAGCGTTCGTCAAATTCATTTTCTTCACCCTTTTGGCGCATCCGCTTCATTTTGTGTCGGTCTTTGATAATCACTGCAATTCCGACTGTGGTAATTACAAAAAGCGGTCCGATCGCTTTAATTACTTGGAGCAAGCTGGCTTGCTGGTAGCGAAACAAATAGAAAATAACAAAAGCGGCAATAACGATTAACTGGACGATAACAAAAGTTATTATTTGTTGCAGTTTGCTATTATCAATCAACATTATGGCAAATATTGGGCTGGGTTAACCGGAATTCCGTCTTTACGCACTTCAAAGTGAAGATGTGGCCCGGTAACAAGATTACCGGCGCCGGGCGTCCCCGGCGTGCCGCCAGAAAGGCCAATAATATCGCCTTGGGTGACAAATTGGTCTTCGGTTACAAAAATTTTAGATACATGGCCGTAAACAGTAGAAAAACCATCGTTATGAATTATCATAATAAAGCTGTAGCCAAGGCCAGCATCTTTGGCGCGGGCAACATAACCCGATTCTGCCGCCTTGATTGGAGTGCCTTGGCCGGCGCGAATGTCAATTGCCGGATGTTCAAAAATGTGACGGAAAGGATAATCTGGATCGTGAAACTTAGCGGTAATGTATCGGCTAGGAACTGGCCAAATAAATTTTGCCGGGCCAAAGGTTTTGAAGCGCTCAACCGCTTCGCGCCGCTGAAGCTCTTCTCTGACTCGGCGTTCTAAGGTCGCAATTTCGGCATTAATTTGTTGTTGCTCAAGCCGTAATCGCGCGACTTCTTTTTGAAATTCTGATTCCGATTGGCGCGTGGTGGTTAATACATTTTGCTGTAAGCCCAGGCGTTCGGTTAAGTCAACTTCAAGTTGGGTCAACAGTTCATTGTTGGCACTTAAGTCAGCTTGAGCGATTTCCACATCTTCTTTATTATTCTCTAATTCCTCCCGGCGTTGTCGCAATTGGCCAACCGTTTTTTGGACATTTTCTTGCAGTTGCTTAGCTTGGTTTAATTCATCAAAAAAGTCTGAAAAAGAGTCATTAACCAACAATATTTCCAAATAGCTTTTTTGGCTGTTGCGCCAAATAAGTTGAATAAATTGAGCCAACTGAATTTGGTTCTCGGTAATTTTCTTCTCAGCTCTCTTAATCAGTTCGTTTAGTCTTTTAATTTCCAATTCTAACTGCTCAATTCGAGTTTCATTTAACTCAATATCCAATTCTATTTTTTTAACTTGATTAGATAAGATTGCTAACTGATTATTCAAGTTTACTATCTCGCTTCGTTTGGCGGATATTTTATCTTGAAGTTCGTTAATTTCTTGACTCAACTGATCAATGTAGTTTTCTTTTTGGTTGATTTCTTGGCTGTATTGGTCAACCACATCCTTTTCGGCTTGCGTTTGCTGATCTTCTTGAGCCAAAATGAAAAAACTTGGGAATAAAATAATCCCGATGAATGATAATATGTAAATTAATTTTGCTTTGTTTTTCATTTATCCTTCAACTACGCTCCGCATCGCTTTGGTATAGTTTATTTACCAAGCTTATCGAGGTGTAGGCCATAACATATTGATCGCTTTTTCAATTCTATATAAAGTTTTTTTACGGCCTAAAATTGCTGCCACCTCAAATGGGCCGGGAGATTTATCTAGCCCGGTTAGCGCCACGCGCATCGGCCACAAGACGTCGCCAGTACCAAAGCTATGATTGGAAATAAATTCTTTAATCGCCATTTCCAGTTTATCAGCTTTAAATTTAGCCGCCGGCAAAGCTTTTATAAAGTTTAGCAGTTCGGTTAGATATTCCTTGGTTTGGCTAGGTTTATTTTTTTTCCAGTTGAGCAAGCTTTTTTTGTAGACTAGATCATCAGTAAAGAAAAAACCGACGTCGTCGCCAACTTCCGCAAGCTTCTCAATTCTATCTTGTTCTAGTTTTAGCACGGCTTCAACTTGATTGTGGTCAAGTTTGTGGCTAGGATATTTTTGGTTAATTATTTCTTCGGTTAAATCTTTAAATTTTTTAAAAGGCATGCTTCGCAAATATTGACCGTTCATCCAATCCAATTTAGCTAAATCAAAAACCGCGCCGGCTTTATGAATTTTACTAATATCGAAAATTTTAATCATTTCTTTGAGGCTAAAAATTTCTTGGTCAGTCCCGGGATTCCAACCAAGCAGTAATACAAAGTTTAATAAGGCGTCTGGTACATAGCCGCGTTCTAAATAATTAGTTACCGCCACATCGCCAACTCGTTTAGACAGCTTAGATTTATCTGGATTTAGGAGCAGGGGTAGATGGGCAAAAATTGGCGGGCGCCAACCAAAGTATTCATAAAGTAAAATATGTTTTGGAGTCGAAGATAGCCACTCCTCTCCTCTAAGCACATGGGTCACACCCATTTTATAATCATCAATCACATTAGCCAGGTGGTAAGTTGGGAAACCATCTGATTTTAAAAGTACTTGGTCGTCAATTTCTTTGGTACGAAATGACACTTGCCCGCGAATCAAGTCATTAAATTCGATCGTTTCAGCTTCAGGTATATACATGCGGATAACGTTGCTTTCTTTTTGGCTGAGCCGCTTATTCACTTCTTCTTTAGGCAGTTTGTAGCATAAACGATCGTAAAGCGGTGCTTGTTTACGCTGCCTTTGTTCGTCGCGCATTTTAGCTAAGCGCTCGGTTGAGCAAAAACAGTGATACGCTTTATTGTTTTCAACCAGTTCCAAAGCAAATTTTTGGTAGGTGTCAATATTCTCCGATTGGCGAAAAAGGTGATTGTCATGTTTTAAGCCGAATAATTTAAAGTTATTTAAAATATCATCTTCGGCGGTTTCTAAATAGCGTGAACGGTCGGTGTCGTCAATGCGCAAATTAAATTTTCCTTTTTGTGACTTGGCAAAAAGATAATTGTACAAAGCGGTCCGCAATCCGCCGACATGCATAAGTCCGGTCGGGCTGGGAGCGAATCTAGTGACTACTTTGGACATGTGACTTTATAACTAGGTATGGAAAAACTAAAACAGCATTCATAATTCGATTTATACGGGTGGGTTGCTTAAACAAACGATACAACCATTCCAACCCAATTTGGCGAAAAAATTTAGGCGCTCTTTTTATTGTCCCGGATAAGTAATCAAAGCTGCCGCCAACGCCCATAGCTAATTTTACTGATCTCAATTTAGCAAAATTTTGATTAATCCACTTTTCTTGCTTGACTTGCCCAAAAGCGACGAAAATGATATCTGGATTTGCGTCGTTAATACTTTGAATATTAACCTGGTCGGACAAAACGCCATCTTGCCAGCCGGCTATGATTAGGCTGGGAATTTGTTGCAGCAATTTATCGGCACAATTTTTAGCTACGTTATTAGCTCCGCCAAGCAAGTAAATTGATTTATTTTGGTCAGCCGCAAGCTTACATATAGCCACCATTAAATCTACTCCAGCAATTCTGGCTTTAAATTTAAAACCAGAAAACAATTGAAGGCCAAACCCATCCGGCACGGCCATGTCAGCCTTGTTTAAAATAGATTTAAAGTCATCGTCTTTGTTTGCGGCGACTATAAATTCAGGGTTAACTGTTACTATGTGACGCTTTGATTTAGATTTGAGCCAGTCAGCGATCATTATAAGTAAATCAGTTTTAGAAATGTTGTTTACGTCTACTCCAACCATTGAAATTTTCATATTTTGACCTTAATTATACTAAAAAACAAGACTTTTAGCAACGAAAAGAACGTTATCCCCGGCTAGATCGGTGATCCAGAATTAGTCTTCCCTTGATTCCCGCTGGAGTTTACCCCGTACTCTGATACGGGGCGAAATGACGTGGTGGGATGGTGTTTTCTTTGTTATAATCACGATATGAAGACATTAACGATTCTACCCCTGGCCGCTTTAGCCGGAGTTTTTTTATTCACCCCTCAAACGCTTAACGCACAGTCAAGCGTATTTGATACGAACAATATTATCTCGGATTTTGAGCTAGTGGATTATAATTCCATGAGCCAAGCCGCGATTCAGCGGTTTTTAGAAAGCCATGGCAGTTATTTATCCAACCATTCGTTCGTTGATTACGCCGGCGTAGTCCGGCCAGCATCAGAAATTATTTACAATACTGCGCAGCAGTATTCAATTAATCCAAAACTTATTTTAACCATGCTGCAAAAAGAGCAAAGTTTAATTGAGAATCGGTCACCGAGCCAGCACGCGCTTGACTGGGCGACCGGTTATGCACTGTGTGATTCCTGCAGTTCGTCTGACCCGAACTTGCAAGATTTTATTGGCGTTGGGCGACAAATTGATTATCTCGGAAAAATTATGCGTAAGTATTATGAGAATCCGTTCTTATATAATTTTCAGCCAGGCAAGCAAACGATTGTTGATCTATTTTACTCAATTACACCGCGCAATCAGGCAACTGCAAATTTATACAATTACACGCCGCACTACTCGGGTAACTTTAACTTTTGGAAGATATGGAATCGTTATTGGTCTCGTAGTTACCCGGACGGAACATTATTAACCTCCCCCAACACTTCAACGGTGTACTTAATTCAGTTTGGCCGTAAGCGGCCGATAGTTTCATACCTAGTGTTACTCTCGCGTTTTGACACCAGTAAAATTATAACTGTGGAGCAACCTGACTTAGATCAATTTGAAGATGGCCCAGAGATTCGGTTTGCTAACTATGCTTTATTACGAAATGAAAACGGTGATATTTTTTTAACCGTTGATGATAGTTTACGCAGAATAGTATCAATGGATGTCTTTAGGCGTATCGGTTTTAACATGGAAGAGGTCGTGCAGGTCGATAGTTCCGAACTGGTTAACTTTAACTTCGGCGAGCCAATTACACTAGCGAGTGTTTATCCAACCGGTGCGTTGCTGCAAAATAAGGAAACTGGCGGCGTATACTTTGTTGACGACACCATTAAACACCCGATTCATTCTCGTGAATTAATGACGGCTAAATTTCCGGGTCGGAAGCTGCTACAAGTAGCCCCGGACGTGTTAGACCAATACGAAACAGGCGGGCCAGTCATCTTTGACGACGGTGAGTTAATTAAGTCTGATTCTTCATCGGCAGTGTATGTAATTGCCTCTGGCTTGCGGCGCCCGTTTATCTCTGGGGAAGTATTTGAGCGATTAGGTTATAAATGGGATAATGTTATTATCACTTCAGACAAGGTAGTTAATTTACATCCTTTAGGAGATTCTATAAATTAAATATATGCCTCGAGAAAATTTTCCATCCAGGGAGAAAGAAGATATTGCCTTTGCGACCGAGGGTGTTCGTAGACTTGTAGCAGAATCAAGATTGCCCAGCAAGAGGTATCAGAGTACAGTTGAGTTTTATGGCGGCAAGTTAAAGCAAGAGGGCGGAAAATTATTGTGGGATCGCAAAGGTATACGTTCAAAAATTGACACTGCTGGCGATAATCCATTGCGACGAGTAGATGATCATGTGGCTAAAAACTTTATTAAAACAGCGCAAAGAGAATTTCCCGGCATAACTTTAAAAAGTATGTTGTCTACCGGCAAACGCTATTGTGGTAACAACACAGAAATTTTAGAACAGGTGGATAATCTAGGGTTAGATGATTATTACGAATTAGATGAATCAAGCGGGCAGATAGAAATAAAAGATCCAAGCTTGTTTACTAAAGGCATTGCCCTTCAAGATATTTATCGCGCGGATGAAATTGGAGATGAAGAACTCCAAAATATTGATCGGTTTGAGGCTCTGGCAAGCGCTGGTGGCTACATTAAATCTTTGCATAAAAAAGGAGCGATTGGTGAAGTGTTGCCAAGTGATATTATTTTTGCCCAAGAAGAGGGGGAAGAAGATAAATTGTCTAATCCAGTTTTAAATATTCCGGACATAGTTTGGAATAAAGAACGTAAAACTTCCGACATTGATAAAAAGGCCACTGACCTATTAGATTTTTTGTCCAGTATAGCGGTAGAGGAATTTAGGCGCAGTGAAGATGTTGGTGAAATACAGAAAGCGTTAGAAACAATCTTGGATAATTACGACGCTGAAGATGTTATCAGGATGGTTCAATCGTACGCCCGGCGCGGTCGCTTAACTCTAACCAAAGAAGACGAATTAATATCAGCGCCAAAGGTAAGTTTGGGCGATAAAATTAAAAATTCCGTCTTTGGCCAACATAACAAAGTCAGGTTAGGCAAACCGCCGAAAGATCTGGAGGGATTATTACGGTCATTCATAATCATTACTTGTGAAAATTATTTAGACAGTAAGACTAACAATTAAACACAAATTTATGCCAGAAAGAAGCAGCGAATCAAATAATGAGGAGAGGGACATGCGGTTTATTCCGGAGCATATTAAAAAGTGGATTGAAATTCCAAATCCAGTCTATCTAGGCTCTAAATCAAGATTAAAAGGGGGTAAAGACAAATTTTCGCTGGATGAATTGCGCGGCCAATTTGAGAATGATATAGCAAATTGGGGAAATGTTGACCATAGCACCATCCAGCTAATTCACGATGAGCTAGACCCCAATGCTTACCACGCCGTTGTTTCCCGTAAAGAGTCTTAGCGATGCAAAAATTAATTGCTGCAAACGGAGTATTAATACCTTATCATTTAAAACGCAGTAAGCGCGCGAAGTATTTAAGATTAACTGTGCATCCGGATTTGCGGGTGGTGGTAACACTCCCCTATTTTATGAATGAAAATAAAGTTGAGCCTTTTATTAAACAAAAAGCCAACTGGGTGGCGAAGTCACTAGAAGAGTATAAAAAATTTAATGGCACCAATATAATTTGGGGCGGGCTGCCGGAATTTCGTAAATACAAAGACAAAGCGCGGGAATTGGCAAGACAAAAAGTAGCTGAATTTAATCAGCATTATAAATTTGAATTTAAAAACATTTTTATTAAAAATTACAAACGCAGTTGGGGTAGTTGTTCAGAAAAACGCAACCTTAATTTTCATTTCAAAATTGTGCATTTACCAGAGCGATTGTTAGATTACATTATCGTGCATGAACTTTGCCACCTACAAGAATTTAATCACTCCCCGGCTTTTTGGGGGTTAGTGTCGAAACAAATACCTGAACACAAAGCCGCCCGGAAAGAACTCCGCAGCGTGGCAATATAGATTATGCTAAATTAAACTTATGAATTGGATATTTTTATCTTTGTCTGCCTACTTAATGTGGGCGGGAGTGACAGTAGCCGATAAGTACATTATTACAAACAGAATAAGGCATCATTATGTCTACATGACAATGTTGATGCAAATAAGCATAATCGTTGCGGTGGCTTTAGTACCTTTGGTTGATTTTTATCTACCGCCCTGGCGGATAATTTTTTGGCTGTTGCTTGCCGGCGCTTTAGCGGTTGCGGCTAATTTAATTTACATTAAGGCGGCAAACAGTGAGGACATAACTAGAATTAACATGCTGTTTTCTATTATACCGATCTTTACGTTATTGCTAGCCGTTTTTTTTATTGACGAAAAGTTGTCTTTTGCTCAACTGACAGCTTTTATTGTTTTGGTCGTCGGCACAGCGCTTGCTTGCTTCCATGTTGGAGCGAAACAAATCACAGTTTCAAATGCGCTTCCAATGATGGTAGTAGTGGCACTATTTTATGCGATTAATATTGTTATTTTCAAGTTTGTTGTCGAGTCAATATCTTATACTAATGCTTTTATTTGGGGCACCTTTACTTACTTTCCGTTTGCCCACCTAATATTTTTTTCAAAAAAATTCAGAACCCAATATCGCTTTACTTTAGCCAAGATAAATACGGCGACTACGGTGTGGTTGATTGGCATAGGCGTGGTAGACAGTTTGGGCGCGTTGGTTTTAGCATCAGCCTTGGCTTTAGGCCCAGCTACGTTGGTTAATGCTTTGAATGGCAGCCAAACAATTTTTGCTTTTATATTGGCGCTAGTTATAACCTTGATTAAACCAGTTTTAAAAGAAGAGTTTGACAGTAAGAATTTATTCTTAAAATTTTTGGCTTTAGTAATTATTACATTTGGCACTGTAATTTTAAATTTACCCCAATGAAAGTAAACATTATCCCGTATCAACGCCTGCCGAAATCTTTAGGCGTTTTTACGTATGAGACAAATTTGAAAGTCAGCCCCGGGGATTTGGTGGAAATTCCGTGGCGCAATAAAACGTTACCCGGGCTAGTCTGGGAAATAAATGTCAAATCTAAGATCTCAAAATCTAAATTGAAAAGGATAGAAAAAATAATTGAACCACAAATTTTGGCACCCGGGGACCTGAAATTACTGCAATGGTTATCTGAATATTACTTTCAATCGCCTGCTCTTTTTCTAAAGACTTTTCTTCCAGAAATTAAAAAGACTAAAGGTAAAGGATTCCCGGAAGTTAAAACTCCCAAGTTAGTTTTAGTAAATAAAGAATCAGGCAAGATTGCTGATGTAGTTTTACAAAATTCAAAAACATTACTTGAACTGGATTACAAAAATAGGTTAGAGGTTTATCTTTTATTAGCCCACAAATTAATTCAACAAAAAAGACAACTGATAATTTTGGCGCCGGAAGTTTCTTTAGTTAACTATTATGTCCATGAATTTAAAAAACATTATTCTTCTAATGTTGGTTTCTTGTATAGCGGCATCGCGCGTGGGCGCTATTTTAAAACGTGGCAACAATTTAAAAATGGTGAGTTGCCAATCCTAATTGGTACCCGGCAGGCTATCTTTGCCGTCAGCAAAAGTACTGGTTTGATAATCGTTGATAACGAACATGATTACAGCTATAAGCAATGGGATATGAATCCACGTTATGATGCTCGGGCTATTGCCGAGCATGTGGCTAAAATTTTCAAAAGTAAATTACTGTTTACAAGCTTAAGTCCACGAGTGAAAGAATGGAAAGGATGGAATTGGATTGGCGCACGACCTTCAGTCCCTCGCACTGACATTGTGGATTTACGTGACGAACTCAAGGCTGGTAACTACTCTTTGTTTTCTGAAAAGTTACATGAATCAATGGATAAATTATTTAATGTAAAGACAGATTTAAAATCTGTCCGGGACCAGGCCATATTATTCATCAACCAAAAAGGCAGTTTTGCAGTTGTCGTATGTCGCGATTGCGGTTATTCGCCGAAATGCAGCCATTGCGCCACACCATTATCTTATTATGAATCTAAAGCGAAATTAATTTGCACGCATTGCGGAAGGCAAGAGAGCTTATCTGTTAATTGCCCCAACTGTCGCGGAGGCAGTTATAAGTTTATGGGAGCTGGGGCTGAGCAAGTTATTGGCGAAATAAAAAGGTTTTGGCCAAAAGCCAGTGTCGCATTGTTGACTGCTGATGATGACGCTGAAGTAATAGACGAATTTAAAAATAATCAAGTTTCAATATTGGTTACTACTTCAGCATTTAGTAATAAATTAGCTGGGATTAAAGTTAAAGTTGGCGCCATAGTTTCAATTGATACGTTGTTGAACTTACCTGAATTTGAGGCAAATGAAATCGTACGTCACGCTGTTAAAGAGTTAGAAATGCTTACTACTAATTCATTTATTATTCAAACTTACAACCCCGATCATCCAGTTTGGAAAAATCTAGGTAGAGAGAAAAAATTTCAAGCGGATGAATTGAAGAATAGAAAAGCACTGCGTTATCCCCCGTTCGGACGCATCGTGAAGTTAACATGTCAAGGATACAAAATGCCAGAAGTAAATACACAGGCAAAAAATATTGCCCAAAAGATTAAAAATGCAGTCCCGGAAATTGAAGTCTTAGGCCCGATGCCAGAGTACCGCCAAAAGACGCGGGGGCGTTACCGCCTAAGTTTAGTTATTAAAACTGATGCAAAAAATAAATTGGACCAAGTTATGAAATTAGTTCCTGACGATTGGCTGATAGATATTGATGCAGAGCGTCTTTTGTGATATTATTTACCGACTTGCCCTGCTTGGAAATATATGGGGCTTTGACTAAAAAAGTAAAACACATCAATTTCTAACGAGGCTATGCTTAAAGGTAAAATTTTACGAATTCAGCAATTACCTAAAGATCGTAACTTGCGCGCGCCTTGCCGTAAACTCAGTAAAGCTGACATTGTATCTAAGGCAATGCAGAAATTTATGCTGGATATGGATGCGACTATGCATGACGCCAACGGAATTGGCTTGGCCGCGCCACAAGTTGATTTAAATATTCAATTGGTTTTGATTAACACCAAAGAAGGTCCGCTTTACTTATTTAACCCCAAGATAATTCGCTATTCAAGAAAAAAAGAAGAAGCCGAAGAAGGCTGCTTAAGTATCATTGGGGCGTACGGTGTAGTGCCACGGTCAGAATCTATAACTGTTCAGGCCCTAAACCCTTCCGGTCAAAAGGTTAAGTTTAGGGCAGCCGGTTTATTTGCGCGGGTGATTCAGCACGAGGTTGATCATATCAATGGCACATTATATGTTGATAGGGCCACGAGCATGGTTGAAGGACAAGATGTTTATGACAAAATTGTGAAATTTGAAAAGAAGCTGAAAGATGAGCAAAGCTAAAATAATATTTTTTGGCACTTCTGAATTTGCCGTGCCGAGTTTAGAAAAATTAATAGAGGCGGGCTATGCGCCTCTTTTTGTAGTGACGAAGCCGGATAAGCCAATCGGCCGGGAAAAGAAATTAAAATCACCGCCAGTTAAATTAAAAGCGCAAGAATTAAGTTTACCGGTCAAGCAGCCGTCTAAATTAGATGAAAAGTTTATTCAGCAGGTGGAAAAAACGCAAGCCGCTGTTTTAGTCGTGGTCGCCTACGGCAAGTTATTGCCAAAAAAACTTTTAGCAACTGCCAAGTTAGGAGCCATCAATATACACCCGTCACTGCTACCTAAGTATCGGGGCCCATCACCGATCCAAACCGCTATTTTAAACTTAGACCCTAAAACCGGCGTGACATTAATGAAGCTTGATGAGGGTATGGATTCTGGCCCAATTATCGCTCAAAAAGAGGTAAAAATTTTAGACGATGATGACGCTATTTCAATGGCTAACTGTTTGGCAGTGTTTGGCGCGCAGCTATTAATTGATAACTTGGAAAATTATTTTAATCAAAAAGTTACCCTGACTGAACAGGATGAGAGCCTTGCTTCAGAAAGCAAATTAATTGAGCGTGAAGATGGGCATGTGAATTGGTCCAAAAGTACAAAGCAAATATTAGCGCAATTTAGGGCGTTAAAGCCGTGGCCTGGTATATTTAGCTATTTGGGTAAAAAAAGGTTAAAATTGACCAAAATAAAGCCTTACAGGGGGCAAATTGACAATAAATTTCAGCCAGGCGATCTATTTATTAACGAAAAGAGTGGAGATTTAATCGCCAAATCCAGTGACGGCGCGCTGGTTTTAACGACGGTTCAACTTGAAGGTAAAAAAGAAATTACAGGACCAGAGTTTGTCAATGGGTTAAAGGGTTCCATTTCAAGCTTGAGTTAGACACTATCGCTGACAAGATTAAAACATAACCGATTCCTAATGGGTGATTTAAAAACGGCGTAAAGGCATGGGCTGAAACAAGTGCAACTAAACCAAATAATAATCCGATGTAAATTGGACGGTATGTATTATCAGCCAAGGATATCAAAAATAGTTTAAAGCCGATATAACCAAGTAAAATTAAATAAGCTAATAGGCCGAGTAATCCGATTTTTAAAGCAACGTCCAAATAAGCCAACTCAAAAGCGTAAGTTGTATATTGGCCGTTGGTCGTGAGTGCTCTGACTCGCGGATCATTACTCTCGTAAGTAATTTGTTTGCCAAATCCATGGCCGAAAAAGGGCCGTTTTTTAATTTCGTTTATTAATGGTAGTAATTGATTGCGCCGGCTCGATCCGCCAGGTTCTTGCCCAATATTTTCCACGCGCGCTTTAATGACTTGAATTGGCGGCGTGCCGGTAAAAACATAAATCATTGACCCATTAAAAAATATTAGTACAATTAAAAACGAAATTACAAAGAATAATTTTTTTAAGTTCAGTTTTTCTTGGAACAAATAATAGACAATAAATATTGCTAAAGTGGCCAATCCTGACACCCAAAAACTTCGCGACTGGCTTAAAAAAACCGTGAAGGAAGTAGCAATAATGGCAAAGATTAACCAACGAATAAATTTTTCTAATTCGCTTTTTTGGTAGAGCCACAAAAATAAAGCTAAAAAAATAAAAAAAGTAATCAATGAAAAAATTTGAGACTGAATAAAAACTCGATATAACGTGCCTGAGATGTAAGTTATCTCCCCTACCCGGGTGTCGCGAATCCAACGGTAAAATGGGCTCCCTAAGTAAGCTAGATTATATGAAAATAAAAAGGTTGTAACTGTCGTTTTAAAGGTCAGCCACGTAACTGACGCGGTTAAAACAGCAATAATTTTTGGTAAGTGTTTCACTTTAACCGTTACTAAAAAAATTGGCAGTAAAGCAAAGTATCCCCAGGCATTAGCGTCCTGCAAAACAGTGCTAGTGTTAAAAAGTAAACCCAAAATAATGCCTAATGATACTAAAGCTAAAAAAACGGCGTAGTTTAGATAAAAGAAATTTCGCTGAATTATTTTTACCCACCGCAAAGACATTATTGGCTTACGATTTAGCCAATAAAAAGGCAAAATTATTATTAAAAATAAGGCATAGCGGATTGGAATATTGATACTTCCAAATTCATATACATACAACCTGCCAAAAGAACCGATAAATAGTTCTGCCAAAATAATTAACAAGCCGTTAATTTTACTTTTTTTGTAAACTTCAAAAGTTACCAACAGTATTAAGATAAAAATAAATTGGTGAAGCCATTTGTTACCCCAAGTAAGCCAAGACAATAATTCTAAAATAGCAATGTAAAAAAGTGCCAATTTAAATGGTTTGAAATCAAAGTATTTTGCGTACAGGATCTGACTCATTTAGTTAAGGTTATGTTTTTCCACAATGGTCTTTTTAGCCTGGTTGTATTTTTTAACGGAGGGTAAAAATTTTAATTTATACAACCAACTTGGCAGCCAGCGGCTCATCGTTCCGCCGGGTTTAACCGTAAACAGCACTTCATCGATAAATTTGCCATAATGATTATTTTTGAGCATAGTTAACCATAAATCCCAATCTTGGAAACGTTTTAAATTTTCATCAAACCCAGGGAAGTCGGCTGAACGCATAAGTGCAGTGGTGTGGATTTGGGGTTGAGCTTTTAAATTCAACTGTTTGAACGGACGTAAGTTAAAAGTTTTCAGGCCGTATTTGAAGTTGGAATAAACATAGGATGAATTCTTATGTAATTGCAAGACGCGAAGCATCTTATCTAAACAATCGGTTCGTAAGGTAACATCAGCGTCACAAAATAGAACAAATGGTGCTTTGACACGCTGGAAGCCACTATTGCGCGCCGCCGCCGCGCCCCGGTTTGGTTGTTCAATAATTTCAATTCGGTTTTTCCAAAAAGCATGGTCTTTTAATTTTTTTAAAATATCACTTGTGCCGTCATTTGACCCGTCATTAACAATAATAATTGAAAAATCTTGTAGGCTTTGTTTTTTTAGGCTGTCTAAACATCGAAGCAGTTGTTTGCCCTGTTCAAATACCGGAATAACAATATCTATTTTTGGCATAATGTCTTAATCGCATTTGGGATTGAGCCCACATTATCAGGATTAACATAAATTGCTTTAGAATACTTGCCAATCGCCTCTTTAACCCCGCCGCTGGCGGCCGCAATAATTGGCTTTTGGTAATGCTTAGCTTCCAAATAAACAATGCCAAACCCTTCAACATCTTGACTATTTTGAGTTGGAGTCATGGCAAAAATATCACACACCTGAAGCCATGCGTTCATTTCTACCTCACTAACACTGCCAGTAAAAATGATTTGTTCACTCACCCCTAGCCTTTTGGATTTTGCGGTTAATTCATCCCTGTAAGGGCCTGTGCCAACAATTACATAAATTAAATTTGGAAAATTTTCTTTGAGCCGCGCCAAAGCCTCGATTAGATAACCGTGCCCCTTGCGTTCAACTAACCGGGCGATTGTCAGGATAATTTTTTTCCCGCCTAAGTTATATTGTTGTATTAACTTCTGCGTTAAAGCTCTGGCTTGCCTTTCAACCTGTGCATCTACACGCACGACGGGATGGTTAACTTGAATTTTATTTTCTGCCGCTTTAAATTTTTGTAACAAAAGCGATTTAGTGAAGTTACTGTTAACAAAGATTTTATCCGCTTTGTTTAAGATTTCTTGAGCCAAAATTTTTTTTCGGCCGGACAAAATCCCAATATCTTTGCCATGCAAAAAAACGGCAAACGGTTTTTTAGCCAAAAGGACAGCTGAACCAACTGGTATAATTTGCCCAGCTAATATATAGTCAATGTTTTCAGTTTGAACGACTTTTTGGATAGTTCTAGACAACTTAAACCATCTCGGCCAAATTAAACCGAAAAATTTATGCCGTATAATCTTATATGCTTGAGTTTGGTCAAATAATTTGGCATTTAGCGCAGGAGGTGTTAATACTACAATTTGATTGGCGCCATAAGCCGAGCACAGGTTTTGATAATATTTTTGCGTCCCGCCGATTTGTGGCGGAAACTCTAAGGTTACCAGCAAGTTTTTAGACATTGGCTTTTTTAAATATAAGCTTAAGTTCGTTAATGTCGTGGCGAGTTATGCCTTTAAGCGCGTAGATTAAAACAAAATAAATAATGGCACCATTGGCGACAACAAAAAATAATGGCAGCACTAAGCGAAGGTAATAGATTAATAGTGACATTACAGCAGTAGATAAAAATACTTTTACGGTTAGCGCTTGCAGTTTTAACGATTTAATCTTTACCACTTTGTCTGCCGCTCGGAAATCTAAATAAAGTAAAATCATGTTGACGATCAGAAAAGTAATCCCGGCGCCTAAATGTTGAAGACGGGGAATTAAAATTAGGTTAATCAAGACGGCCAGAGCTGTAATAAATCCCCGGTTGATAGTTACATTTTTTTGACGGTCACAAGCGTTAAGTAATGAACCGGTGACAAAAGCTAAAAAAATAAAAGGAATCGCAAGCGACATGATAGTAAAAGTAGCAATGCCTAAAGTGTACTCTGGCCAAATTTGGCTGATAATTTCTGGCGCTAAAATTGCCAAACCAAAACCGATCGGGAAACTTAAGATCATTAGGTAACGAATGGAGTCGCGGAGCATGTGAGTTAAAGTTTGTTTTGATTTTACAAAGGCGTGACTAAACGCCGGATATATCACAGCCGCAAAAGACCCGGCGATGACTGCCTGTATGGCAGAAATAACTTTGGCCGGAATCGCAAAAAATCCAACGGACGCGTCAGTCGCTAAGAAACTTAATAAAATTGAATCCGAAGTGTTATAGATTTTTACGAATATACCAGTTAGCGCAAAAGCTGGCAATAAATGAATAAAATAGCTGATGACCTCTTTGCTTAAATTCGGCTTTAAGGAAAAATTCAATTTTTTCTTTAACAGTATAAACGAAAAAATAAAATTGAACGTCGAAGCCGTGATTAAGGCAAAAAGTAAATAACGAATGCTATTGGTGGCTAAAGCAAGATAGGCACCGAGCGAAAAGTTGATGACTTGAAAAATTACACTGCCGATGCTTTCATAACGTAAATTATGGCGCGACCGAAAAATGGCGTAAAAGGTAAAGGTAAATGAATCTAACAGCATTACTATTAAGGCTAAATATACAAGCCGTCTGGTGAGTAACTCTTTTCCGGTTATATTGATAACCAAAATAGCTATAATTGTAGCGACAACAGCCAAAATAAGTTTTAATCCTATAATACTGCGTAAATATTTATTGGCTTGTTCGTTAGATTTCGCCCCTTCACGCGTCAAAACCACTGATAAGCCCAAATCAACAAAAATAGAAAAAAAGGTAGTGAAAGATAGGGCGAAAACGTATTTGCCAATAGCGCCCGGGTAAAAGTGATTGGAGATGAACCAAAAGTAAGCGAAAGACAGAATTTTTTGTAGCACTAATGAACCGCTTAACCAGGTGGTATTTTTTGCGATTTGAGTAGCCATAAAATTATCTATATTATAACATAAAAGCCCTTGAAAAGGGCTTAAAAAAAGAAAATTTAAACCAACTTAATTTTCTAGGCTGTCAGGATCCACCCAAATAAATCCTTTTTTGATGATTTGCGATTCTTTGGTGGCACCGCATGGTTGGCTATCATTTAAGACAGCGCCACCGCCAAGCGATAGTAATTGCGTATGATAATGCACTTCATCGCAAGCGTCAGCTGGGGTTTTGCCGATAAATTGTTCTCGACGAAAACATAGATTGCTGGGGGCGACTTTCCAAACTTCTATTTCGGTTCCACCAAGCGCCGGTGAAAGTAATTTAGCACCAGGGCAATTCATACCGCTTTCGTCGGCTGAACGAATGTCTAAGCCGCTGCCGTCATCCGCCGCGCGGCCAGAGTTGTTAGTTCGGCACCGAAACGGTGGTGTCGCAATTTTAACGCGGTCAGCCGGCAACAAATGCTCACGTTGCCAACCGTTGACTTCTGGTGGAATGTCACTATTTTCTGGCACCGTAATTTCGTCCCAGGAGATTAACACATCTAAGGCAATCCAGGCCGGCCCTGGCTTCTCGCAGGTAAATTCTATGTCAATGGCGTAACGGCGTTGATTAGTCGAAGTTCGGGGCGGACGGTCATTCAATTCAGCTGGGCTTATGTTTCCACTTGCTTTCCAATTGCCGGTCAAAGACCACCACTCCCCTACTTTGTGGCGATAAATTGCATCTTCACCGTCAGCATTAGTATAAAAAACCCAATCTTCCCGGTCATCTAATTTTGTCACTACAGCGCGAGCGGTGAATGCATCGCCAACCAAATGATCCCCCGGGTCATCCATCGTGACATTAAAAAAATTAAATTTTGAAGTACCTTGGCTTAAATCAATGCCAGTTCTAATCACTTCACCGGCTATCATTTCAATTTGACTGCTGGGGTCAACCCAAGTATAGTCAAGAACGCTTGGTATTGGCGATTGCGCAACTACCAATGAAATTATGGTTTTTTTACCTGACCAAAAATTTTGAACCTCATTTTGCCGCATTTGAAATATATCACGAGAAGGGCTAGGTTTTGCATCGCCCGGATCACTAAAGGTTAATAATCGATCACTCCCAGTTCCGCTCGCGCCAATCACGGTAACCACATGTCCGCCGGCACGTTTTTCCGTGCCATCCGGCAATACATCAAAAAACTGCAATGTTGCTTCAACCATCTGTCCCTTTTTTAGTTCCTCATAAATCTTAAAAACAATATCAGGGTCATTAATGTCGCCGACTTGATGCACCTCCAACGGTAACCCACGGCGCTCAACAAATGTTTGTTTGCCAGCTAGAATATTTTCGTCACGCACCCCGTCTTCAAATTGTAAATCTCCTTTTAGCTCATCAATTAACTGCTCATTTTCGGGTGGTAATAAATCCTCAAAGTTGTATCGGTCGGCTAAGTATCTAAATGAATTTGCAACTGCGGTTGGCCCGCATTCATTATAATCCTGATCAATATCTGGCACTCCTGGCACTTGGATATGAAAGTTATAAGGGCGTTCGTTGCCAGCAGAATCAATATCTGATTCGTGGGGCAAGCTAAAAGCTAATTTAGAATTTGAAATTGGCGAGCCAGTCAGCAATTCTGGATCCAGCTCCAAAGTTCCATCAATTGACGCTGTGGTAATTTCGTTAATAGTAAAGTTTTCGATTATATCCCCTTTTGAAAAGTTTTTCGGCCAAGCTCCGGCTTCAATTTTATGATTAGAAAATACAGCTGTGGCGTTGATAATTTTTTGAGTATCGATACTATCGTCAACTATTTTTAGTGGCAATGAGTTAGCCTCACCGTCTATTACTTGAGGGATAAAATTTATTATAGCCCACTCTGGTTGAGTTTCTCCGTTGACATCGTAATCTTTAAATTCACCGTCATGATTAAAATCAAAAGCCACATTAATCCATAAACCAGTCATTTCTTTTGTCCTACCGGGAATTTCAAATGGCAAAATAATGCTGCCGTGATTAGTGTTTACGCCCCCAATCGCAGTTCGGGTTAAAATGGCATCTTTGCCTAGAAGATGGGAAGGAGGCAGCTTAAAGTAAATAAAAAAGCCAATAACGGCTATAACTAAAATTAGAATGCTGCCAAAAACAACTTTGTTTTTCATTTCATTATCTTACATTAAATATGGGTTAAAGAAAAGCGCGCACAAAACATGTAGTCTTGGGCGCAAACTATAAAACTTCGCCTGCTTCTTACAGCCTGACCGGAGTTTCTCCGGTTGGGTGTTTTCCGGCGGCGAATTCGCCAAAAAAGGCTGCACAGAAGGCCATTACCTCATCGTCAGGTTTACTCGTTATGTCATGCCTTAGCAGTGTAATCTCATGGCGTGAATAGTCGATGGCAGCCAGGACCAATGGGACCTTGGCGCCGCGAGCGATATGCAGGAAACCTCGTTTCCAGCATGCCCTCTTTTGACTTGGGCGTTTTCTTGCCCTGGTGCCTGAAGGCGTTATAGCGAGCCACTTGATGTGTCCATTGATGAACCCATTAATGGCGTAACCGAGCGTATCACGCCGTTCGCTTCCGTCGCGGATAACCGGCACACCGCCTATCCACTTAAAAAACCATCCTAGGCCGTAACGAAACCACTCTGACTTCATCAGAAAGTGAATTCGCCCATAACCCATGAAAGTTTTCACAAGGAATAGGAAGGGAAGGTCGTAGTTGCTAGTGTGATGTTCAACGACTACGACAGCCGGATCTGGCCCAATGTCGCCGTAGACTTTCCACCCCACTATCTTGCGAGGCTTTTGGCCTGCCCTCAGAGTAGGCAGTGCCGTGTGTTCGGAACTCAAAATGTTAGACATCTGCCTTTCCTCCTTGGCTGAATTGCCGGTTTGCAGGCCTCGATGGCTTACTTTATGAGATATTTAAATTATTGTCAATTTGTTAAACAAACAAAAAACGGCCTAGTAGGGGCCGCTTTTTGTAGCTAGAGATTTTATTTCTCTTGGCATTCGCAGTCACCACCACAACACGTAATTGGTTCATTTGCTTGTCCCTCATCATGAGGTGAGTGGCAATGGCACTTATTTTTGTCATCCATATTAAATTGGATTACGCTCGTTGTTAAGCAGCTTTAATATTGACGGCATTTTGTCCTTTGGGAGACTCTTCAACATCGAAAGTGACGGCGTCACCTTCTTTTAGGCTATTGAAGTCTAGTCCGTCCAAAGAGTTGGCATGGAAAAATAGATCTTTGTCTCCGCCTTCTGGGGCGATGAATCCGTATCCCTTGTCCATGATCCGCTTGATTGTACCTTTCATTGTATACTTCTATAGTTAATTAAATTTCATAATAAAGCCTACCGCTTTGCCCACTGAGGGGCCCGGCGGGCTTTTTTAAGACCTGGTTTTTTACGTTCTTTCACTCTGGCGTCTCTAGTTAGAAGCCCCAAGGGCCGTAAGGTTTTGCGCCAATCTTCATTTAAAACGATTAATGCTCGGGCGACACCCAAGCTAACGCTTTCAGCCTGTCCCTTTTTACCGCCGCCGGACACCTTGACGCTAATGTTAACTTTTTTTGATTGTCCCAGGGCGGTAAGCGGCGAGGCCACGATTTGTTGTAACTCGGCTGTGGCAAAGTATTTTTGCAATTCCTGTTCGTTAATTTTAAATTCACCTTGCCCATCTTTAAATAACCGCACCCGGGCAACGGCATTTTTGCGTTTACCTACTGTGTGGATATAACCCTTGCGGCTTTTATGGCTTTTTTTGCCTTGTTTAACTTTTATTTTTTCAGTTGGCATGTTATTTAAAAGTTAATCTTTTAATCCTGTCTTTGCGCAGTTTATTATTGGGCAACATATTTATTACCGCTCGCTTTAAAACCTCTTCTGGCTTTTGCTTGAACAAATGTGATAATTTAGTTTGTTTGATTCCGCCTGGGTATCCGGAATGGTGATAAAATATTTTTTGGTCAAACTTTTTACCGGAAAACCTGGCTTGCTTAATATTTTCCACAGTTACAAAAGCTCCGCTGTCGGCATTTGGCGTGTAGTCAGCGCGATCCTTGCCCATTAACTTAGTCGCGATTTCGCTTGCCAAGCGGCCGATACTCCTTTCGCTGGCATCTATAGAATAAGTTTTTCTTTGGATTTTAAGAGGCATATTAAACTAATTGAATTTGAACAACTTCCGCTCCATCACCTTTACGATTGTTCAAGGCGGTAATTCTGGTGTATCCGCCCGCCCGCTCTTTGTAACGAGGACCAAGTACTTCCAATGCTTTATTAACTGCTTTTTTAGTATATAAAAGTTCAAGCAAGTTGCGGCGTGAAGTTAAGTTATTTTGTTTACTTATCGTAATAACTTTTTCGACCAGTGGCTGAATAGCTTTGGCCTTAGCTTTAGTGGTATTAATTTCCTCATACAAAACCAAACTGGTAACCATGTTTTTAAGCATAGCCTCTTTAACGCTTTTGCGCCTGCCTAATATTAATGTTTTTTTACGATGTCGCATTAGTTTTCTTTATCGCCGCCAGTTTTCGTTTTGTCAATCTTAGGCGCCTCAGCGGTATCGGCGTTAGACATAGCTTCGGCGACAGCGGCTTCAATTTTTTTGCTTTCATCGCCGCTAGAGGCTGGTTTAGGCTGACTAGATGGCATGGCTTTCCCGCGAATTAGGTCATTAACAGTCGTAAATTGGCTTTGTAAAATTTCAATTGCTTGGCTTAAGGCGTCTTTAACATCCATCGAACCGTCAGTTTCAATATTCATGACCAGCTTATCGTAGTTGGTTTTCTCACCAACGCGGACATTTTCTACTGTAAAGCCAACATTTTGAATCGGGCTAAATAATGAATCTATCGCCACACTGCCAATTTCTAAATCCCCTTCCCTTTCTTCAGTTGATTCATACCCGCGACCATTTTCAACGACTGCGCTCATTTCAACGGATGAATTTTTGTCAGTCAGAGTCATAATATGTTGGTCTGGGTTAGTGATTTCAAGGTCGGCCGGACATTTAAAATCCTTGGCGGTAATTGTTTTTTCGCCTTTAACCTTAAGCTCAATTTTAACCGGTTCGTCAGTTTCTTTTTTAAAGCGTACTCGTTTTAGGTTTAACAGCACTTCAACAATATCTTCTTTGACGCCGTCAATGGCGGAAAACTCGTGTTGCACTCCTTCAATCTTATAAGAGGTGATGGCTGCTCCAGGCAAACTGGAAAGTAAAATCCGGCGCAAGGCATTACCAATGGTTGTGCCGTAGCCTGGCGAAAAAGCCTCAATATTCACAATCGTTTCGTTGGGGTTGCTGCCTTTATTTAATTCAATTTTATCGGGGAAATGAATTTGTTCCATATAAAGATAAATTAATTATTACCGACTGTAAAACTCAACAATTAAAGCCGGATTAAATGGCTGTTGAATTTCGTCTAATTTAGGAATGTTGGCTACTTTAGCGGTCTTTTCTTTTTCGTTAACATCTAGCCAGCCGGGAACTTCCATTTTTTCAGCTACCTGCGCTGTTACCGTGAAAGCTTTTTTATCTTTTTTATTTTCATTTAAAGTGATAACGTCTTTGGGTTTAACTTGGTAAGACGGAATATTAACAACCTTATCGTTAACTTTATAGTAATTATGCGTAATTAATTGACGTGCGTGTGAGCGGGACGGGGTTAATCCCATTTTAAACACGACGTTATCTAAGCGCATTTCCAGCATTTGCATCATGTTTTCCCCGGTGTTACCTTTTTTCTTGGATGCTTTTTGGTAGTAATTAAAAAATTGTTTTTCGGAAATTTGATAAATGCGTTTGGCTTTTTGCTTTTCTCGTAATTGTAAGCCAAAGTTCGTTAAGCGCGGTTTGCCTTTGACTCCGTGAATCCCGGGTGGATAATTACGTTTGGTAATCGCGCATTTAGGAGTGTAACAACGTTCACCTTTTAAAAACAACTTCTCACCTTCTCGGCGGCAAAGTTTACATTTTGAATCTAAATTCTTAGCCATAGGAATATTAATTTATACGCGACGCGGTTTTTTAGCTCTTGGGCCATTATGCGGTATCGGAGTAATGTCTTTTATTCCGGAAATATTGATACCGTTTGCGTTAATCGCGCGAATGGCAGCTTCACGGCCGGAGCCGACGCCTTTGACAAACACAAATACTTCTTTTAAGCCCTTAGCTTTAGCTTTTTCGCACGCGTTTTTAACAATCACGCCGGCGGCATAAGGGGTTGATTTTTTTGGGCCCTTGAAACCGCATTGGCCGGCACTTGACGCGGCGATAGCGTCCCCCGAGTTATCAGTGAAAGTAATTAAAGTGTTGTTATAGGAGGCCTGAACGTAAGCCCGCCCGGTCGGAACGTTTTTGGCCACTTTTTTCTTTTTAGTTTTGTAGGCTACCATAGATTAAGTCTTTTGTGCTGACGGAGCACGCCCAGAACCCATAGTTTTACGGACATTGCCTCGGACCGTCCGATTGTTGGTTTTGGTCCGTTGCCCTCGTGCCGGCAAATGTTTGGCGTGCCGAGATCCGCGGTAAGTATTAATTTCCTTGAGCCGTTTAATATTAGTTAGAACCTCACGTTTTAAATCACCTTCAACTTTGTATTCCTTTTCAACCACATCACGAACTTTTTTAATCTCAGATTCATTTAGGTCGTTAGCTCGCTTGTTGGGGTCAACATTTATCTGCTTCAATATTTTGGCGCTAGTGGTTTGGCCAATGCCGTAAATATAAGTCAGTGCGACTTGAATTCGTTTATTGGGTAAAGTGATTCCTGCAATGCGAACAGCCATAAAATTATCCTTGACGTTGTTTATGCTTAGGATTAGTACAAATTACGTGAACTCTACCTTTGCGGCGAATTACTTTGCAATTTTTACACATTGGTTTTACTGATGCTCTTACTTTCATTTTTAATATCGGTAAATAACTCTGCCTTTGGTTAAATCATAGGGACTTAATTCCACCTTAACTTTGTCGCCGGGTAGAATTTTAATCCGGTGCATCCGCATTTTTCCAGACAGGTGGGCTAAAATTTCGTGGTCATTTTCTAGCTTAACTTTGAAGCTAGCGGCAGGCAGCAATTCTTCAACCATACCATCCATTTCGATAAAGTCTTTAGTCCCTGCGCTGTTTGGTTTTCCCATGTATTGTGGCAAAAAAATATCTAGCGGCTGAAATGACCGCCAGAAAATCGCTAGTTTTTGCTAATTCTTAGCCTAAGTTGTGCGATATGCTTAATAATATGGTTACTTTCAAGGTAGGCGTATAATAACCTAACTTATAAAATATGTCAATATTACTCTAAAATAGCCTTTATTCGACGGACTCCAGCGCTTGAAGATTGCTCCTTAACAATTTTAAATTTGCCTAAATCTGCAGTATTTTTGGCATGCGGTCCACCGCAGATTTCATAGGAAAAATCCCCCATTTTATACACACTCACATCTTCCTCGTATTTACTATCAAAAACCCCAGTTGCGCCTTTTTCTCTAGCTTGAGTTAGGGGGATAACTTCATTGGTGATTTGCAGTCCGCTTTGAATTTGCTCATTGACCATGTCTTCCAGTTGTTTGATTTCTTGATCAGTCAATTTGCGGTCAAAATTAAAGTCTAACCGTAGCCGCTCTCGATTTATATTAGAGCCTTTTTGATTTACATCACGGCCGAGCAAGCGTTTTAGCGCTTCTAAAAGCAAGTGATTAGCAGTGTGCATTTTAGCGGTAGCTTCGGATTGGTCAGCCAACCCGCCGTGAAATTTTTGCGTTAGTCCTTTGCGGGATTCATCTTGGTGCTTGGCAAATTCTGCGTCAAACTCTTCTTTGTTAATCTTCAATCCTTTTTCCTTGGCTAATTCTTCGGTCATCTCATAAGGGAAGCCGTAAGTGGCGAACAACACAAAAGCTTCCCGGCCGTCTATCTTTTTGTCGGTGCTCATTTTTTCAAACTCTTTTAAACCGCGTTCTAAGGTCTTGTTAAAGTTTTCTTCTTCTTTCATAAGTTCTGTGATTATAAATTCTTTGTTTTGAGCCAGTTCTGGGTAAGTCGGTGAATATTCAGCAATAAAAAATTCTGCAATTTCGGTGGTAAAAAATCTATTAATCCCAAGTTTTTTGGCTTCACGAATAGCGCGGCGGATCAAACGGCGTAAAATGTAGCCCTGGTCTAAGTTTGACGGGCTGACACCTTTTTCGTCGCCGAGGATAAATGTAGCTGATTTTATATGGTCGGTAATAATTCTCATTGAGCGCGAAGTACTTTCACCGGCGCTAAATTCTTTGCCATATTGCAGGCCAGACATATCTTCAATTAGTTTAATCGCTGGCCGAAAAAACTCAGTTTCATAAACGTTATTATAACCGCCAAGCACTGCCACCGTGCGTTCTAATCCCATGCCAGTATCTACATTTTTTTGATCTAATGGTTCAAATTTACCGCTGGCGGCTTTATTGTATTGCATAAATACATCATTCCAAATTTCAACGTATCTGGGATTATCGGTAAAATCCTTAGGGGATTCAGGCTCTTTCGGTTTTTTACCAGTATCATAAAACATTTCAGTGTCAGGGCCACAGGGTCCGGTCTCACCGGCCGGCCCCCACCAGTTGTCTTTTTTGCCTAATGTAAATATGCGTTTATCAACTTTGGCGTCAATGCCGGCTTTTTTAAATTGTTCTTGCCAGATTGCAATTGACTCGTTGTCGCGTGGCGCGTCATTGTCGCCGGCGAAAACGGATACGTAAATTCGGCTTGGGTCCAAGCCCAGCCATTTTTTATCAGTCAAAAATTCCCATGACCATTCAATAGCTTCTTTTTTAAAATAGTCACCAAATGACCAATTTCCCAACATTTCAAAAAAAGTTAAGTGAGACTCATCGCCGACTTCGTCAATATCAGTGGTCCGGATACATTTTTGAACATCGGCCACCCGTTTACCGCCGGGGTGGTCTGCCCCCATTAAGTAAGGCACTAATGGATGCATGCCGGCAGTCGTAAAGAGCACCGTTGGGTCATTTTCCGGAATCAGTGGCGCGGATTTAATGATAGTGTGACCTTTTTCTTTGAAGAATTTGAGAAATTTTTCTCTTAAATTATCTACTGGCATATTAGAGTAATATACTTAAAAACTTATATCTTGGCAAGGTTTTTAACTTTTATTATAAATATGGTAAGTTGTAACTGGCTTTAACTCGGAGGTGGCCAAATGCCTGAGTTCAAGGCAGTCTTCGATTGTGGTTACGCCCAGTCAGTAACTGGGCCTGACGGTAAGACGGTCAGGATTGGAGACCAGGTGGCATTTACCACTGCCAATAAGGTTGAAATTGGCATTGTCCGGCACATATTTGTGACTGAAAGTGGTAGGTCGCCGATCCTGACTATTAGCGTAGATCACAGCCGTTATAGCCGGTACCGGACCTGGGCGGAGCTTAAAGTTTGCTAGCCATACCCGGTGTGTGAGACGCGGCGCCGATGGAGGTTAGGCGCCGTTTTCTTTTATAACGTTTTCTCAATTATTGCTCCGCCAAGGCAATAATCTCTATAGTAAAATACAATTGATTGGCCAGGGGCGATTGCGAATTGTCCATCTTTAAAAGTTACAGTTAAGCTCTTATTCAAAGAATTAATAGTGCATTCCTGATCATCTTGCTGGTAGCGGATTTTGGCTTTTAGTTTGGCCGGCAGCTTTGGGGCTTTGTTTATCCAGTGAACATCAGTGACTAGGATATTTTTGGCATGTAGTTCTTTGTGCTGATGCCCTTTAGCCACAACCAAAGTATTAGTCTTAATCTTTTTATCAACTACGTAGTAGGGTTCCCCGGACCCGCCAATTTTGATGCCACGCCTTTGGCCAATCGTGAAATACCAAACACCCTCATGCTCCCCGACTTTGTCGCCCGTGGTGTCAACAATGTCGCCTTTTTTGGGTTTAATTTTTTGTTCAAGAAATTTTTTAACATTTATGTGGCCGATAAAACACAACCCTTGCGAATCCTTTTTATCAGCGTTGGGAAATTTCAGTTTTTTTGCGATTTGCCGAACTTCAGATTTTTTAAATTCACCAACCGGAAACATGGATTTAGTTAGTTGCTTTTCAGACAATTGGTGTAAAAAATATGATTGGTCTTTATTTGGATCTAATCCTTTGTATAATTTATTCCCGTCTTTAATTCTAGCGTAGTGGCCGGTTGCGACCATGTCAAACCCCCGCTCCATCATTTTATTTAGAAATATTCCAAACTTCATTTCCTTATTACATAAAACGTCAGGGTTTGGTGTTCGGCCTTTGGCATATTCACGAAAAAAATATTCAATAATGGTGTCTTTATATTCTTTTTCAAAATTAACGCTTTCAAAAGGTATATCTAATATGTCACAAACTGCTTTGGCGTCTCCTTGATCCTGTTCCCACGGACAATCTGGGTCAATCACTCCTTCCCAGCTTTCACGAGAAAAATTTTTCATGAAAAAACCAGACACGTCATAGCCCTGCTGTTTTAATAAAGCAGCGGCGACCGATGAATCGACGCCGCCGGACATTGCTACTGCGACTTGGACTTTTTTCTTTGGATTCATCAAGTTTTTAGTTTATAGCCTTTAGATATAACATGGTAGGCAATCGCGAACAAAACCGCCCAGGCAAAAAAGACAAAAATTAAACTTCGTAACGGAGGAACATCGTATATTCCGTAAAATGAGTACCGCAGTCCGTCAATCATGTAAAAAATCGGATTAAAAAGCGAGACTTTTTGGAGTATCGGCGGGATCATCTTGATAGAATAAAAAACACCGCCTAAAAATGTTAACGGCGTTATCACGTACGTCGGTAAAAGAAACACTTGCTCAAAGCGTGAGGCCCATACCCCGGCAATTACGCCAATAATCGCAAAACTCCAAGATGTGAGTATCAAAAAGCCGAATAAGTAAAACCAGCTGGTAATAGTAAAGCCCGCAAAAAATAACGATACGATATAAATTACTATCGCAACGACAATTCCTCGGACGGCTCCAGCCAGTGAATAAGCGACTAAAAATTCCAAAGCCGAAATTGGCGCGGACAACACATCAACTAAAGTATTAAGCACCTTAGATAATAAAATATTTGACGAAGGAGATGTATAAGCGTTCATCAAAAGGCTCATCATAATTAAGCCAGGCACAATAAATTTAATGTAACTAATGCCGTCAATTTCACCAACCCGATTGCCTATAGAGTAGCCAAAAACTACAAAATATAGGGTGGTAGTAATGACCGGCGAGGCCAACGTTTGCGTCGGGAACTTTAAAAAACGCAATACTTGCCATTTGAAAATAGTGTAGGCCCCTCGATAATTAATTTTATTTCTCATGGGTCAAAGAAACGAAAATTTCTTCTAAATTAGTACTATGGGTGTCAATATTTTCAACCTGTATATTCTCCTTATGCAAAATATCCAAGATACGCTGAATTGAATAAAACTCTTTAGTCCGGCTTTGGTCAAAAGATAAACGCAAATCGTTAATTTTTTTCACAGAAGCTTGTTTAAGTTCAAGCGGCAGTTGATTGATTGGTTTTAATAACTCAAAAATAATCTCTTTTTTTCCAAACTTTTTAAAAATTTCGTCTTTATCGTCATCAAAGATGATTTTACCTTTGTTAATTACCGCAATTTTATCAGCTAGCATTTCAGCCTCCTCCAGGTAATGAGTAGTTAAAATTGTGGTGACGCCCGAGCGCTTAAGTTGGAGCACATGGTCCCAAAGCCCGCGCCTAAGCTCTACATCCACGCCGGCGCTCGGTTCGTCTAAGAAAAGAATTTTTGGTTTATGAATTAAAGCCTTGGCAATCATTAACCTTCTTTTCATGCCACCCGACAGCTGGCCGGCAGTCAGATCTTTTTTATCTAGCAGCGCTAAAGGCGACAAAGTTTCGTCGATATCTTGGGGCGTAAGTTTTTTCCCATAGTAGCCGGCCAGCATCTTAACCGATTCAATGACTTTATGTTGGTGGTCATGACTCAACTCTTGAGGGACTAAACCCATTTCCTGCTTGGTTTCTCGGTAATGCTTTAGATGGTCAAGGCCAAAAATTTTAATATCTCCGCTTGTTTTTTTAGTTAAACCCATGACGATGCTGATTAAAGTTGTTTTGCCGGCTCCATTGGCTCCAAGCAAAGCAAAAATTTCACCTTCCGGAATATCAAGGCTAACATTATCTAAGGCCTTAGTGCCATTTGGATATACCTTAGACAGTTTGGAGATTTCAATTACGCTTCGAGGCATTAGCTTTTGGTTGTAAAAGTCAACTGGCCGTTTTTAATGTCGACTGATACAGTATGCCCCGGTTTTATTTTTTGGTCAATAATCTCAAGCGCTAAAGGATCCAAAATTTTATTTTGGATTACCCGCTTTAAGGGCCTAGCGCCATAGATTGGATCAAAGCCTTCTTTGGCAACATATTTTCTCAAGGCGTCGCTAAATTTAAGCTTAATTTCCTTTTTCTCTAACCGCCGCTTGACTAAATTAAGTTGTAAGTCAACAATTTTTTCAATTTCTTCGTTTTTGAGAGATGAAAATGTTATGATGCTATCAATCCGGTTCAAAAATTCAGGCCTAAAAGATTTTTGAAGTGCCTCTAATACGCGCTCCCGCATTTCTTTATCGTCAACTTTGCCTAATTTGTCACCAGCCGTGAAACCCAAAGTATATTCTCTGATTACTTCACTGCCAATATTAGAGGTCATGATGATAATCGTATTTTTAAAGTTGACAAGCCTGCCTTTGGCGTCAGTGATTCTGCCGTCGTCCAATATTTGTAATAAAATGTTGAACACTTCGGGATGGGCCTTTTCAATTTCATCAAAAAGTATAACTGAATAGGGGCGGCGGCGAATTTTTTCGGTTAACTGTCCGCCTTCATCATAGCCGACGTAGCCTGGCGGCGAACCGATAATTTTAGATACTGAATGTTTTTCCATGAATTCGGACATATCGACCCGGACTATTGCTTCTTCGGTGTTAAACATAAATTCTGACAAGGCTTTGGCCAATTCCGTCTTCCCTACTCCGGTTGGCCCTAAAAATATAAATGACCCAATTGGTTTTTTTTCCTCAGATATGCCCGCCCGTGAACGTCGAATAGCGTTGGCCACCGCGGCAATAGCTTCTTTTTGGCCGACTACTCGTTTGTGTAGTTCGTCTTCCATGCGTGCCAGCTTAGAAGCTTCTGATTCGAGCATCTTGCTAACCGGAATACCGGTCCAGCGCGCAACCACAGCGGCAATATCTTCTTCAGTTACCTCTTCTTTTAGAATTTTACGGTGGCTTTGAATTTTATCTAGTTTTTGCTTAGATTGCTTTGACTTGGTTTCTAAGGCAGGAATTTGACCGTAGTTAATTTCAGCGACTTTATCTAACGCGCCTTCTCGTTCAGCTTTTTCAGCCTGAATTTTTAATTCATCGATTTGTTTTTGGTTAGCTTGGATTTGGGAGATAAGTTTCTTTTCAGCCTGCCATTGCACTTCTAAGTCAGAATTTTGTTCTTTTAAATCAGCAATTTGTTGTTTTAGTTCCTTTAGTCGGTTTTTAGCGGCTTTATCTTTTTCTCGTTTTAGCGCCTCAACTTCAATTTCCAGCTGAGTAATTTTACGTTTAAATGAATCAATTTCTTCAGGCATGCTATCAATTTCCATCTTTAAAGCCGAGGCCGCCTCGTCAATTAAATCGATGGCTTTATCGGGTAAAAATCTGTCAGTGATGTAGCGTTGGGATAAATTAGTTGCCGCTAAAATTGCATCATCGGTAATTTTAATGCCGTGGTGTAGCTCATATTTTTCTTTAATACCGCGAAGCATGGCAATGCTATCCTCAGTCGTAGGTTCTTGCACGAACACAGGCTGGAAGCGCCGTTCCAGGGCGGTATCTTTTTCGATGTGTTTTTGATATTCTTTGAGCGTAGTCGCGCCGATCATTCTTAAAGTGCCTCTAGCTAAAGCCGGTTTTAACATATTTGACGCGTCAATCGCTCCTTCAGCGCCGCCCGCACCAACAATGGTGTGTAATTCATCTACGAATAAAATAATTTTACCAGCTTGTTCTTCAATTTCTTTTAGTACCGCTTTCAGTCGGTCTTCAAATTCGCCCCGAAATTTAGTCCCGGCAACAAGTGAACCCATACTTAAGCTAATCACTTTTTTGTTCTTGAGTGATTCTGGCACATCCCCCGCAACTACTCTTTGCGCGAGGCCTTCGGCAATAGCTGTTTTTCCAGTTCCTGGTTCACCAATTAAAACCGGATTATTTTTTGTCCGGCGGGAAAGCACTTGCATAACCCGTCTAATTTCAGTATCACGCCCGATAATCGGATCTAATTTTGCGTCTTGGGCCTGTTTGGTTAAATCCACGCCATATTTTTCTAAAGACTGATACTTGGATTCAGGGTCAGCGTCAGTGACTTTGTGTGATCCGCGTATAGTTTTCAAAATTTCCAAAACCCGATCATAACTTAAAGGAGATAAAAGTGGTGCGGCACTAGTGTCCAGTTTCAGCATAGCTAAAAGCAAATGTTCAGTTGAAATGTATTCATCACCAAACTGTTTAGCTTCTTTATCGGCTTGGCCAATAACTTTATTAAACTCGGCGGTAACCGATTGCTGGCCCATGATGGTGGTTTGTGTCCGGGGTAATTTATTTAGTTGATCTTGTAATTCAGCTCTTACGCCCGGTAAATCAAGATCAGCTTCTTTCAATATTGACACCACAATACCTTCTTCTTGCTCAAGTAAGGCGTAAAGTAAGTGCCAAACAGTTATTTGTTGGTGGTTATTTTCAGTAGCCAAAAATAAGGCTTTCTGTAAGGCTTCTTGAGTTTTTTGAGTTAGCTTATCTGGTTGCATAAATTTAAATTAGCACTCTCATAGATAGAGTGCTAATAACATATCAAAGAACAAAGAGGCTGTCAACTTAGGTGGGATGGACAAGCGTGTACAAGATGCCAACTAAAAACATAACGATCAAAATCCAACCTAACGGCTTTAATTCCGGCAAGGAAAATTCAGGGTTGCGGTTACCTTTCTTTTTTGCTTGCCAAAAAATTAGAATGATCAAAACACCCAGTATTCCCCCGCCAACAGCGCCGATAAAATTTAAGATACCGACAAAGTCGTTAAGACCCATTAAAAATAATATTGTTGGCGGCACCATAGTAAAAAGCCAAGCATAGCTGTTACGAATTTTATAGTCTAAGTGGTACACATTTTTTAAAGCTAAACCAAGGGAGAAGAAGCTAGTGCTAATAGTAAATAGAGCTAATATATTGGCAAGGTAAAACATCAATAAACCAAACGTGCCATCAAGCCCGACAGTGGCGATTTCGGTTGTATGTAAACCGGTAATGCTTAAAACAGTAACTGTAAATAAAATGTAAATAACAAAGATAATAAGTTTAGCCGTGACTATGGCGCTGGCCAGTTTATTTTCTTGGCCTTTTAACACTCTGCGCATTTGAGGAATAGCTGAAGCTCCTGAAAATGCGAAAAAAACAGTGCCGTAAGCTAAAAATAAGTAAGCATAATCAAATTTTGCAATCAGTTGTTTTTCAATACCATTCCAGCCGATAACGGCCAAGATGATAACGATTAAAGCTAAAAAAATGGTCAACCAAAGTTCAATTTTTCGCAATAAAATCAATCCCGCGTAAACAACCATACCTCCCAGCGCCGCAAACGCAACGCCCCAATAAATGGTTGGATTAATGGTCAAATTTAGTAATTGATAAGTGGGGCCACCAATAATTTCGGATAATATTGTTCCGACGCCCACAATATAAGCAATGATAGCGCCGTAAGAGGCAGAAACTTGAACAAAAGTATACAACCACTTAGCCCATGGCCCCAAATAAGCGCCAGCGTAACCGGGCAGTTGATATGACGCTCTAGTGCGTAAAGTCACTTCCGCTAAAAGCAAGCTTTTGCTAGTCAAGGCTAAGAAAATTATGACAATAATAACCAAGCCTAAAACCAGGCCGGTTTTACTAACCACATACGGTATGCCCAGGATGCCAGCTCCAATTACTGTGCCAACCAAAATAGCCACTGCCTGCCAGTAGCCTAATTCTTGATCAATGTGGTTAGGTTTATCAACTAATTTTGGCTTTATCATTATTCAACGTTTATCACCTCTCCCGGTTTAACCCCGGCAGGTTGCGCCTCATTTTTGGACTGGTTGAAAGGGACTGGTTCTTTTTTAACTGCGTCAGAAAGCGTTAGCCTGGATTCGTCTTTGACGTCAGACCGAAAACCGCCCGAAGTATTTTTTGGCTTATCATTATTTTTTTGGACACGTTGGCCTTGGAAGCATTTTTGGCAATAAACCGGCCTGATACCGTCCGGCACAAAAGTTAATTCAAACTCAGCACCGCATTTGTCACATTCGGCTAGATAAGCACTAGACTTACTTTTGCTTGTTTCAACTTTAGTTTGCGGTTTTGGTTTGCCTAAACTTGATGATTCTTTTTTCTTAGTCTCCTCGACTGATGATTTTTCCTTTTTGGGGGCATCTTTTCTTTTCTTTTTACTCGGCAGTTCAGTTTTTTTAGGTTTGCCGTCAGTGCCAGTTGACCAGCGCATAATTTTGTCCGACACAACTTCTAAGCTTTTAGTATACCGCTCTCGAGATTGTGAAATAACTTTATTAACATTGTCGGTTGGTTCGTATTCAATCGGCAAAGTTAAAGCTGAAAACGGCTTGGACGAAATGCCGTCAATCATAAGTTTTAAGTAGACTTCGTACTTGGCCAGATTCACTAAGTCTTCTTCGGTAAAATATGGCGCGAATTCTTGGGCTAAAAACTCGGCATCAGTGGCGCCAATGCGAAAGCACATAATCGTGCCAACATTGCCAAAAACCGCGGCTCTGACGACGTCTTCTAGTTGTTCAATATATTGATGGGCTAAAATTAAGTTTAAGCGGTATTTTCTAGCTTCAGATAAAATGCCGGCAAAACTTTCCGTCGCAAAATTTTGAAATTCGTCAACGTATAAATAAAAATCGTTGCGTTGCTCTTCAGGTATGTCGACGCGGCTCATGGCGGCTAGTTGGATCTTGGTAATCATCATTGCTCCGATTAAAGCGGAAGCGTCTTCTCCAATTCGCCCCTTGGATAAATTCAAAATAAGAATTTTTTGGGAGTCCATTACTTCTCGCAAATCAATGGTTGATTTTGGTTGGCCAATAATGTTACGGATCATGGAAATAGACAAAAATTGGCCGACTTTATTTTGGATTGGGGAAATTGCTTCAACTTGGAACTGTTGATTGTACTGGGAATATTCAGCTGTCCAAAATGCCTTAACCACCGGGTCTTGGATTTTAGCGACGACCTTTTTTTGGTATTCCTTATCAATAAATAGGCGTGGGACACCCAGCAAAGTGGCGCCGGGGTAGTCGAGCAGAGCTAAAATGGCGTTGCGCAATAAATACTCCAAACGTGGCCCCCAAGAATCAGCCCATAACTTTTTAAAAACCCCAACCAGACCAGAAGCGATTAAATGTTTATGGCTGTCATGCTCAACTTCCATAACGTTAAAGGCCATCGGATAATTAGCGTCAGCGGGGTTAAAATAAATCACGTCATTAATTCGGCTGGAGGGGATGTAGCGTAAAACATTTTCCGCGGCATCGCCGTGCGGATCAACCAAGCATACGCCGTGGCCATTTTGGATGTCTTGAATGACCATGTTTTCAATAACAGTTGATTTTCCCATGCCGGTTTTTCCGATAAGGTAAGTATGCCGACGCCGGTCATCGACTTTAATGCCAAACTTTCTTTTTTGGTTGCGAAAATTAGTTTCACCTAAAATAACCACTGGGCTTGAGGTTTCCATAAATTAGACAACAGGTAAATTTTCTGGTGGACCAGCGTCTTCTGGCTGGGCCATTTCTTCGGTTGAAGCGGATTTTTCCGCTGGAGAAGCTTGAGTTTCGGCAAAAATGCTTGTCGGAAGTTCAATCGGCGGTTCGGCTCGCCTGGATTCAATAGTTTTGAGTTGCGGAGCTTTGACCTCCTTAACTGGAAAATGGTAAATTGAGGCCAATTCTTCACTGCTCATAATTTTACCATATTCTCCAGGATTTAAAGAGTGTCCGCGGTCTTTAAATTCGCTAAAAATTAAATTACGGCGCCAATTTTCGCGCCAGTCAGCAAACCAAACCAAGCCACCGGGATAAGTTCGGCTATTTAACTTCAAGGCATTTAGACTCAGGCTATTAAATTGTTTAAAGCTACCGTAAATTACTTTCAGGCCTAACTTTCTTTTGAATGATTGTTTTGGGGCCACATATACAGTTCTAATTCTGGTATGAAACCCTAATTTACCGATTTTTCTTTCAATCGCCGCAACTGTATCGGTTTGGCCGGGGGTGAGATAAAGTATTTTATTTGGTGCGTCGTCACCTCTTTTCGAGGTTGACGTAGCGGCTGCCGGATTTAACCCTTCTGAAATAATTGATGAGAGGAACTGAATCGGTTTAAATATTAAAATGTCGAGGAAGCTAGATTTTGAATGAGCTTTGCCACCGATTAATTTCTGAATTAGGCTTTCTGCGTCCTCGCCCCAATCGTTATCAGCGGGCGTGATGACTAATTGAATCCATATTTCTTCACCCGGACCAATTTTGCTTAACCCTTCCAACATTGAGGCCATCGGATCCTTGAATTCATTGCTGGCTTTATCAATGAAATCTTCAAAAGTTTTTATCGGGTAGTATTGGGGCTTTTTCATGACGATCTCAGTCCCCCACATATCGTATTGGTCGCTAGGAAAACGAATGTTCCATTTCTTAGTGTAGTCTTCAATTTCGGTGATTCTGGCGTCCGGATATTGAGCGTAAAACACTGATTCAATTAAATCGCGATAAATATCACGGGTATAGATGACAAATTGAATGTATCCGCCGATACTCACAATTTCTAAGCTAAAAGAATCATGGACCTCGCCGCTCCACCATTTATCGTAAATACCGAAAGTTTGATGCGCGCCGGTGAAATGTTGAAATAAATTCTCGATCGCTTTGGGATTTTGTTCATTTTCAAGCGGCACATCCACCGCGAGTAGAATATAATTTTTATGCTTGCGTGCCATGTTACGAATCCAAAGCAAGTACATCCATACGATCATCACGTCAAATCCAATAAATAAAATAACCCAGCCAAAACTCTGGGTAAAAAACCACCATACCAGCGAGAATAAACCTGCCGGCCCTTGATTGATTGCGTCAACTAAACTAGGCATGGGCTTAAATTTTATTTTTATTTTTTAGGTTACAAGCGAATACAAACCATTTTGATCTTTAGTAAATTTAGATTTATCAGTTAAGGCTAAATAAATAGTGCTCTTTTTGACCATTCTTTGCTTCAAAACCGTGTCAGTAATTTTTTCCTTAGACATTGGCGAATCTGAATTTTTTAGAATATCAACTATAACATCGGCTACAGTACCGGTTTTATATCCCCATTCAGACAAAGCATAAATACCCCGGCCGACTAAAATAAAACGGTCATCTAAAATTAATTCGTTATGGATAGTGGCGGGCCGGGCAATTTTTTGATCAAATTTAGCTTGGTTAATAATATCGGCTATTTTGACGAAGTGCAACGGCTTTTCAGTCTGCCTAAAGATTAAATAAATTTTGTCTGACATCCGCTTTGGCTTAACTGTCGGCCAATCCACCAAACCCCATTGATCCAGGATGTTGTTATCAATTTTTTGGCTGAGTGTTAAATAAGCTTGTAAAATCTTGTTAATGTCTTGCCCCTCGGAGTTTAAATGAGTTGGCAAGACTTTATTGATTCGCTCGTTAAATTTTTCACGAGTTTTAATTTTTTCCAATAAAGTGTTAAATTTTAAGAGTTCTTTTTCAGCTTTTAACACATCAATCACCTCATCAAGTATCTCATGAACGTATTCAGTTTTAACATCGGTTAACTTCCAAGCTTCTTTAATTTTTGAGTTAGGCCTAACCAAATCAACATCGTCTAATAACTGGTTTAAAATAAAACTAGTAGCTAGCCGGTTAGTGTCATGGTTTTCAGAGTAGTTTAATAAACTGTCAACTAAATGGCCGTGCTCCATAATACCGCCGTGTTCCTTTAAAGTGGCGGTAACTAGGTGGCGTATGTCTTCCATCTCAGCTAAAAAATTATCCAGCTCTTTAAGCTTTTTAATACTCAATGATTGAATTTGGCGGATCCTTTCACGAGTAATGCTATAGGCCTTACCAATTTCTTCTAAAGTTTGCCTGGGTTGAGTGTCTAGCCCATAGCGGCGGGTAATAATTTCTCTTTCTTTGGAGTTTAAATTTTTAAGTAAATTATTAAGAAACTCCGCTGGATTAAACTGCGAAGCTTCCTGAAGCTTTTGGCTCGCGATAATTTTGTCGAAGATTGAATTATCTCCAGGCATATGAAAATATAGCTTATTTTAGCGTAATTTGCTTTAATAAACTTTAATATATCACAAAAGCTAAAATTAGTCAAGTTTAACTTTCGAAATAATTATTGATTTAAAACTTGGCTACTTTCGCTTTTTGCCAATGAGAACAAGCAGTGGGCTGGCTAAAAAGATAGAGGAATAAGTTCCAATTGCAACTCCAATAATTAAAGCTAAAACGAAATCACGGGTTGTTGATCCTCCAAAAATCAAAATCGCGAGAAGCGCCAGCATGGTGGTCGCCGAGGTGTTAATAGAACGGATGATTACTTCCCTAACGCTATTTTCAACAATCGGCTCAAACTCCATGAATTTATGTTTAGCGGCTAAGTTTTCCCGGATCCGGTCGAAAACTACGATGGTGTCATTTACTGAGTAACCTAAAATTGTTAATGCGGCGGCAATAAATGGCGCTGTAATTTCAATCCCATAAAAATTACCAAGCACCGAGAAAATCCCCAAAGTAATAATGATATCGTGGGCCACAGCGACGATAGCAATAATGCCATATTTCCACGAGGCGACGGGCTCGCTGACTTTTCTGAAGGCCCAAGCAATATAAATGACAATTGCTAAAACGGCGATGGCTAAGGCATAGGCTGTTTTGGTTTTAAGCTCTTGGCCAATACTTGGCCCTATAGAATCCAGCCTAAGCTCCACCACCTCACTGTCATAATTATCACGGATAAAACTTATTAATTCTTGGTGGGCGGCTTCTCCGGATTCTCGTGTTTTAATTGATAAACTATTTTCTTCAACCGGTTGAACGGCGACACTAGTAAAGCCCTGCGCTTCAATTCGGCTAGTTATTTCTCCTGGCGCTGGACGGTCTTGAGTAAATTGTAAATCAACTAAATTCCCACCCACAAAATCAACGCCCAAATTAAGTTGCCAAGTAGCCAATGCGACAATTGCGACTACTACTAGCCCGCCAGAAATTATAAACCAAATTATTTTATGCTTAATTATTTTAATCATCACGCAAATATATTTTTTTAGCGCTAACCCCATACAACCATAAATTGTTTTTTACCCAAAAGCCAATTAAGTAGAGCAGGTACCGAGAAACCACTAAGGCTGAAAATACCGATACAATAATACCAATCGACAAAGTAATCGCAAAACCCTTCACTAGGCTCGTAGAAAAGCTCATTAAAATAATACAGGTCAGAAGTGTAGATAAATTGCCGTCAAAAATTGCGGGCCAGGCCCTGGTAAAAGCGTCTTTAATTGCGCCATGGATTGATTTTTTCAATTTTAATTCTTCTTTTAGCCTTTCGTACACCAAAACATTAGCGTCTACTGCCATGCCTAATGATAAAATAAATCCAGCGATTCCAGAAAGCGTCAAAGTAACTGGAATTATTTTAAACAAGGCCAGCATAATAGCGCCATAGATTAGCAATGAAACTGCGGCGATTAATCCAGGCAAGCGGTAAGTCAAAATCATAAATATCAACACCAATACAAAGCCTAAAACTGCGGCCTCTAAGCTTTTGTCGACTGATGTTTGTCCCAAGCTTGCCCCCACGCGCTGTTGTGAGATTAGCTCAATTGGTACCGGCAACGCTCCGGCATTTAGCCTACGGGCTAAAGTTTGAGCTTCATCAATGCTGAAATTCCCGGTAATCACGGCTTGTCCCCCAGCAATTTCATCTTGCACAGTCGGTGCGCTAATCAACTGTCCATCAAGAAATATCCCGACTTGCTTTCCGATGTTGCGAGAGGTTATGTCTTGGAATAATTTAGATCCCTCTGAATTAAATTCAACTCCGACTTGAGCAATGCCGGTCAGGTTATCAAACTCTACTCGCGCGCGAGATAAATATTCGCCGGTCAAACCGGTATTTTGCCAATCAATCCCAGTGTTATCTGCTTGGGGTGTAGTAAATAAAATATGGCTTGACCTAACCTCGAGCGCTGTTTCCCCAGTCTCAGTGGCTCCTTCTTGCTCGCCGGTTTTTTTAATAATGTGGAAACCAAATGGAGTTTGGACAAGCTCGGGGTAAATCTCATCGATTGCAAGTTTGTCAAATATTACCTCTTCAAAAGCCGGCACTAAAAGGCCGCGCTGAACATAGCCAAGATCGCCACCTTGATCTTTATTAGATAAGTCTTCAGAGTTTTCAGCGGCCAGCTGTTCGAAATTCTCGGGGTTTTCTAAAACTTGATTGAGCACGTTTTGAGCCCGGTTTTTAATTTCCAAAATTTCTGCAGTTCGTTGGTCGTCTTCTTTACCAGCTTCGTTTTCAGGCGTCACAGTTTTAGCTTCTTTAAACTCCAGTAGCGGAGTTTCGCCGATCATGGCAATGGCCGCATCGATATCGTCAACCCCAGCTAATTCTACGGTCACTCGCCAGTCATTTCCGGACTGATTAGTTTGAACTAATGGTTCGGACACCCCAAAGGCATTAACGCGCCGCTCAATTACATCCCTAACGCCCTCGACAGCGTCGGACGGGTCGTTCGAGCCAATTTGTGTGATGTCGGCTTGATAAATTAACCTCGCTCCTCCTTGGAGATCTAAACCCAACCGAAAATCAGATTGAGGCAGGCCCGGGATGAAATTGAAGATGGACGGGAAATCAAAGGCTGAAAGCAAAAAGCCACCAGCTAAAATTAAAACAGTAATAATGTAAATTTTACCTTTAGATTTCATATCCTATGGTGGGTCGTGCAGGATTCGAACCTGCGACCATCAGCTTAAAAGGCTGCTGCTCTACCAACTGAGCTAACGACCCTTTCAGGCATTGACTGCCATTTATCTCGCTCAAGCATGATTTTGAACCCCCATACTATATCAAAAAGTTTCGTAAATGGCAACAATAGGGTAACTTTGATATACTAAACTGCATGCATGAAGTAGTTTGGCATAATTTATCAACCCACCAAGTTTTAGCTAAGCTAGAAACAACTGATCAGGGCTTAAGTCAAAAGCAAGTTGAGCTTCGCCAAAAAAAATACGGTAAAAATAAATTACCGTCCGCAAAACCGCTTTCACGGTTCAAAATTTTGATTTCTCAATTTACAAGCCCGTTGGTGTATGTTTTGCTTTTTGCGGCTTTGGTTTCTTTATATCTTAGAGAGTTGACGGATTTCAGTGTTATTGCTTTAGCCTTGATAGTAAATACACTAGTTGGTTATATCCAAGAGAATAAGGCTAACCGGGCGATAACTCAACTGCGCAAATTAATTCATCCAGAAGCATTGGTTATCAGGGATAATGAGCCGGTTAAGTTAGACACGGCGGAACTTGTGCCTGGTGATGTCGTGATATTAGAAGCTGGTGATCGAGTTGGCGCTGATGCACGAGTGATTGAATCACAAAATTTACAACTCGTAGAATCCATGTTAACCGGGGAATCATCACCGTCTGACAAATCGACCAAGAAAATCGATCAGGGTGTAGAATTAGCCGAGAGAGAAAATATGGTTTATATGGGCACGGTAGTCAGTTACGGTCGGGGCAAGGCGGTTATTACCCATACTGGCGTGAATACTGAAATCGGCAAGATCACAAAACTTATCAAGCATACTAAGGAAGAAAAAACTCCGCTGCAAAAAAATCTTTTAAGATTCAGCCGTCAAATTAGCTTAGCAGTTTTAATTATTGCGCTGACAATTTTAGTGATAGGCCTTTTTAGGGGCTTTAGCGTTTTCCCAAACCATGCCACTGGAGAAGAAGGCATTTTTAATTTAGCAGTGGCAATTGCCGTTGCCGCAATACCTGAAGGTCTGTTGGTCTCAGTCACGGTCGTATTGGCGCTTGGGTTGCAGGCAATATTAAAAAAGAAAGCATTAGTGCGTAAAATGCTTGCGGTTGAGACAATTGGGGCTGTGTCAGTGATTTGTACTGATAAAACAGGCACATTAACATTAGGCAAGATGAAAGTTGACCAACTTTATACTTTTCGTAATGCCTCCGCACCAAACAAGTTTAAATTGGCCGATAAAAAAGAGTTTGACGAGGCCGCTCATCATATAATAAAAACAGGCGTGTTGTGCAATAACGCGATAGTCACGCATCAAGACGACCCCTTAAAATCCCCTACCATTGTCGGAATGCCTACGGAAGTTGCCTTAATTGACGCTGGTTTAAACCTAGATGTCGAGAAAAGCAAGTTGGAAAAAGAGTTTCCTCGCGTGGATGAGGTTCCGTTTACTTCTGAGGAAAAATTTATGGCTACTTTAAACGGCAATAGCACTCAAACTGTATACGTCAAGGGGGCGCCGGAAAAAGTACTGTCTTTTTGTTCTAAGGCCTTGTTTGGCAATAAAGAGGTAGAATTGGATAGAGAATCAGTTAAAACTATAAAATTGACTTATGAAAAAGCAACCGCTTCGGGTTTGCGGTTGCTCGCCTGCGCTTACAAGAAAAATGTTCAAGGTGGATTAAGCGAGAATCTAAGCGGTCTGGTGTTCACGGGGTTAGTCGCCTTAAAGGATCCGCTACGGCCGGAAGTTAAGGACACTATCAAATTGACTCAAAAAGCGGGCATCAAAACAGTCATTATTACCGGCGACCACCCCTTAACAGCTAAAGCTATAGTCTCTGAGCTGGGGTTTAAGGTAACCAAAGATAACATTTTAGTCGGTTCTGAACTGGATAAATTATCAGATAGAGAGTTTAACCAAAAAGTGAAGGATATTTTAATTTACGCACGGACCGAACCGAGGCATAAAATTCGCATTGTTGAGGCGTGGCAGTCGTTGGGCGAAGTTGTGGCGATGACCGGTGACGGCATTAATGATTCGCCGGCAGTCAAAAAAGCTAATGTCGGTATTGTAGTTGGATCAGGCACCGAAGTGGCTAAAGAGTCAGCTGATATCATTTTACTTGATAATAATTTTAAAACAATCACTGACGCGATTTGGCAAGGACGTAAGATTTTTGAAAACATTAAAAAAATTATTTTATATCTTTTAACTGATAGCTTTTCAGAAGTAATTTTAGTTACTGGCGCACTCCTTTTTGGGCTACCCCTGCCTGTGACAGCTGTGCAAATTTTATGGATCAATTTAATTACTGATGGTTTGCCAGGCGTGTCGCTTACATTTGAACCTGGCGAAGAGGGGGTAAAAGAAGAACCTCCTCGCAAACCGCAAAAAGGGATTTTTGATCGTGAAATGAAATTCATTATTTTTTTAGTTGCTATTATAGTTGACATAATATTGCTGACATTATTTTTCTTACTTATAAAAGATGCTTTCGCGTTGAATTTTACGATTGATCACATCCGCACCATCATTTTCGCATCACTTGGCATTGACTCATTATTTTATGTTTACAGCATTAGAACCATGAAAAAACCATTTTATAAATCCCCTCTTTTCAATAACCGAATTTTGAATTATTCGGTTATCGCCGGTTTCTTTCTCCAACTTTTACCTATTTATGTGCCGTTTTTGCAAAAAGTCTTTAGCACAGTCCCATTAAGTTGGGAATGGCTACCCATACTGGCATTGGCGGCAATTAAAATTTCTTTAATTGAATTAGTTAAGCACATTTTCCACAAGCCCAACTTAACATTTGCTAAGCGTCTTAGAGCCGCCTGATTTATTTTTATTGTATTTTGTAGTATAATATTACGGTTACTGACATTAGAATGCGTTTGTTTAAGCTTAAAAAGAAAGTTATTATTGGCGCCGAAATTATAGTGCTCATTTTAGTAGGGGCCTCTTTGTATGGTTTAGCGCGAAAGAATAATGATATTAACAGAGAAATTAATTCGCTAGAAATTGACATTGATGAATTGGGCCAGCGTGAACTAGAGCTTAATGAATTAGTGAAATATTTTGACAGTCAAGCGTATTTAGAACAAAAAGCCAGACTTGAATTAGGGCTACAAAAGCCCGGCGAATCGATTGTGATATTAAACTATAAAGATCCAGATATTGCTGATAGAATGCCAATTAATAGCTATAGTGAATCGATCGCCGTCAATAAAAAGCCTAAAAACAACTTATTTAAATGGTTTAATTATTTATTTCCCAACTAAATGGCAAAATCAAAACCGATACAAAAAAACGAGGAGAATAATGTTGAGCAACTAAGGAAAGATGTTTTAAATTATGTGGCGACAGCTAAGAAAAAAAGTAAAACGCAAAAAAAAGCTAATTTGGCCAAGACGTCAAAATCAAAAGCTGCGGCCAAAGCCGAAATTGCATCAAAATCTAATCGGCTCAATAAACCTCGGCTGGCTTCTGAGATTAGGAAGGATTTACCAAGCGAAGTCATAGCCACCCGGAGTCAACAACCTGCTTCTCCAATTAAAATGTTGCCGGCGCCAAAGTCGAAACGCAAACGGGTGGTGTTGATTATCATACTTTTAGCAGTTGCGGGAGCTGCGTCAGCCTGGCTATTTAATCGCAGCCGCCAATGGATAGAACCAAATTTCCCGTTGTTAGTTGAGACTCTATCTTTACCGGCTTTTGATTTAGTTTTGAGCCAAAAAGATTATGATTTTAATTTCAACGCCTTGACCTATTATGGTGATAACCAGTTAAACGACCCTTTGGCTTCACAACTGCAAAGTAATCCGGCAGAAATTGCGAATTTGGCGGTTAATAAAATAACTCGAGACGCTGTAATTCAGAAGTTAAGTGATTATTATTCCATTACAGTTACCGAACGAGAACTTCAAGAAAGCTTGGATCAAATTTCTGCCGAATCAGGAGGTGAAGAAATATTTGCTGAATCTTTGTTGAGCACATACAACTGGACACTAGAAGATTTTAAGAATAATGTGTTAGTTAATGTTTTAGCAGAAGACAAACTGCATGACCAACTATCAATTATCGCGAAAAGTGAATTAGAGCAAAGAGCTCTACAAATCAAGGCCGGCCTTGATAAGGGGGCAATTACTTTTATTGACGCGGCCTTAAAATATAGTGATGATCCTTCCGTGGTTCAAAACCAGGGCGATTTAGGGATGGTTGCGCCCGGCTTAACAGTCCCTGAGTTTGATCAATATATCTTTTCTGCACCGCTTAACCAAGTTGGCGAACCAATCGCCACGGAGTTTGGCTTGCATTTAATTTTACTATATGACGAAACTGTAGATGCTAGCGGACAAAGAGATCAAGTCGCCGTGCGCCACATTTTATTCGCATACCCAAATGTTGAAGATGTGGTTCAGGCAACTTTGGCTAAAGCTAATATTGAACAAGGCTTTAATGCCAATTAATGAGCCAGGAGCGGGACTTGAACCCGCGACCTTTCCCTTACGAAGGGACTGCTCTACCAGCTGAGCTATCCTGGCTGAATGGAGCGGAAGACGGGAATCGAACCCGCGCTCCTAGCTTGGGAAGCTAGTGTACTGCCATTATACTACTCCCGCGCACAGCCCTAGAATAAACGATTTTAGCCAAGAAATCAAATTATGATAAAATTTAAAGACGTTACTAAAGTGTTTCCGCCAAGTACCGTCGCCCTAGACACAGCCAGCTTTCATGTTAAGCCAGGAGAATTTGTTTCAATCGTTGGGCAAAGCGGATCAGGCAAAACTACTGTCATTCGCCTACTAACCGGTGAAATTCGCGCTACTCGGGGCCGTATCGAAATCGGAGGCTGGGATATTACTAGGATAAAAAAAAGCGCACTGCCAATTTTACGCCGGCAAATAGGCGTCATTTTCCAAGACTTCAAATTACTTGAGCGAAAAACTGTTGAAGAGAATATTGCTTTTGCTCTGCAGGTCTCGGGAGCTGGGCCCAAAAGAATTCAAGAAGTCACGCCACAAGTATTATCAATCGTTGGGCTCCAAGGCAAAGAAGATCGCTATCCAGTCCAATTGTCAGGCGGGGAACAGCAAAGAGTAGCCATTGCGCGCGCTTTAGTGCACCGCCCTAAGGTTTTATTGGCAGATGAGCCAACCGGCAATTTAGACTATAAAAATACGGACGACATTATAAGATTACTTTTAAAAATTAACGAGTTTGGCACTACTGTTGTTTTGGTCAGTCACGATCCAAAAATTGTAAATTCGGTTAAGCGGCGCGTCATTACTTTAAGTGACGGGAAGATAGTGTCAGATCAAAAAGTCGGCCGCTATAATATTTAATATGTTACTTTTAGATACTTACAGAGTCATTAAATTTGCCGGCCAAAGTTTTTGGCGGAATATTTGGTTATCGATCGCCACTATTTTTATTATTATTTTAACCTTGATATCAGTTAATGCGATTGTTATTTTAAATTTAGTAACCCAAGAAATTGTCACCGCCGTCCAAGAAAAAATTGATATAAGTGTTTATTTTCAGCCCGGCATTGAAGAAATACAAATAAAAGAAGTTGAATCTTATCTCAAATCATTGTCGCAAGTAGAGGCTATAAAATATAAATCGGCCGCCGAAAACTTGGCTGAGTTTCGCCTCCAAAACATTGATAATCCAAGCATAATTGAATCGCTCGCCGAGTTAGAAGAAAATCCTATCAGCGCAACTTTAAATGTCACCGGTAAAAAGTTGACTGATTACGAGAGCATAATCGCGGTGCTTGATAATTCAAAATATAAAAACTGGATAATAGATAAAAATTTTGAAACCCATAGGGGGTACATTAATCGAGTGCAAATTATTTCCCAAAATATTCAGAAAGTTGGAATTGGTTTAACGGCTACTTTTACAATTATCGCCTTGCTAATTGTTTTCAATACTATCCGGGTGGCTATTTACACGCATCGGGAAGAAGTTTCGATTATGAAGTTGGTTGGCGCTTCCAACCATTTTATTCGCAGTCCGTTTATTGTTGAAGGTATTATCTATGCGTTTGTGGCGATGGTTTTAACGGTGATATTGCTTTACCCTATTTTGCAGGGCATTCAGCCGTATTTAACCAATTTTTTTGTCGGCACAAATATTGATTTGATTGGATTTTTCGCCAATAATTTCTGGCAAGTTTTTGGCTTAGAACTATTAGTTGTAATATTTTTAAACACCATCAGCAGTAGCGTCGCGGTCAACCGTTATTTACAAATCTGATTGACAAAGGCGCCCCGATAAGTTAAAATTTTCGCGATATCCATTTATTCGGGGCTCGTCTAACGGTAGGACACCTGGTTTTGGTCCAGGCAATCGGGGTTCGATTCCCTGGCCCCGAGCAAGGAAAAAGCGTAATTCCCGGCTAGTTCCGGGATTTTATAATTTTACAAAATTTAGCTATGAGATTGATGGGCAGAACGGCAACTTCGTTAACAATGATGTATACAATAGTAATGGGTAAATAAATAAAAAGGTATATTAATATTTTGAAAAATCTGACAAACGGATTCTTATCCTTTATAATAGAATCAAAGAAGTTGTTTATTTTATTCATACTATGACACAGCTAAGTTTTCCGGCTCGTTTAATAGATAGAGCCCATGCCAGTTCTTTAGCCATCTCAATACCAGCGGCTATATTATTGCCACCGTTTATTATAATCTTATTTGCCATTTTGCAAAAAGCCCAAGTTCATTTTTTTTCCGGCTGTCTGCTAACTGAAAATCAACGTTTTTTTGGTGGGCTAAAAAAAGATCAAAATTATCTGCAGTATTTAGTCAAAAAATGGTTTAATCGGGATTTAGAAGTCAGTCAAACTGAATTAATTGATAAAACCATTCGCTATACGGTGTTGACCATAGTTGGTTTAAAGTTGGCCAGATTATATATTGGTTAAGGAAAGATTTGTTTGCCTTTTTCGTCTTCAACGACGATTGCTTGAGTTGGGCAAGATTTAGCGGCCATTAAGATAGTTTGGTCATCAACGTCTTTATACTTTTTAATTACCGCGATGTTTTCCTCATCCAAGTCAAACACCTCTGGCGCGATGGCAACGCAGGGCGCGGCGCCAATACATTTATCCCTAATTACTTTTGGTTTATAAGCCATAATAATATTAATTATGTTGAAGAAGTATAGCATTGATAATTGATTTTTGCTACACTTAATAAGTTATGGCCCATCATTTAATATTTGAAGGTTCGGAGTTGAGCGGGAAAAGTTTTACTATCAACGGTGTTTGGGACGCGTTGGAAAAGAAATATAATTCAGGAGTTGGGGTGATGGATGGTTGCACCTGGTTCAATGCCGACGTTGGGCTTTATGGTACGCGCGATGGATGGGAGTTGGTCAACCATTATCTAAACATCGCTAAAACTTTAAATCATCGTAATTTAATTTTTGAAAAACTACACCTTACCAATTTCATTTACACTAAGCAAAAAGACACAGCTAAATTCAAGAGTATTGAAAAAGAATTGAAAAAACTGGGTTTTAAAGTTATTTTAACGACATATAAAAACGACGCTAAATTATTAAAAAAAAGATTAAACGAAAGATTACAAAGTACGCCATCTTACAAGCGCATAGCCAGGACACCACAAGATTATTTAAAAAGCCAAAAAGAGTATTTAAAACTGATCGAACAATCATCGCTCCCCTATTTTACCGTTGATAACTCAAAATTACCAAATTATCATTACCAAAGGATTTTAGCCTGGCTTGGTGAATAGAATTTTCCACAGATATAATTACGCGATGTTGTATAATGAAATTGGCAGAGATGCCGGGAGGTGACATGGACATCAAGCTTCTTCTTCGCCAGGGCATTGGCCCGGCACATCTGACGGGGAGAATACCGCCACATTCAACCTGGGACGCTAGGAGTACTATCTTAATCGTCCATGGTGCATCTTTCGCCCAAGAGAAAGAAGGTATGCTCAAAATCGAACGGCCCGGCGGTATGAACCTCATGGTGAGGGCGTCAGACCTCAGGGACTGGCGTAAAATCTCAAAATGATTAGCCAGTGGGTACGACCGAGATTTCTCGCCGTACCTACAACACTCAAGAACATTTTACATAATATGGAAACTATCAAACCACTGGCCGGCGCAAAAATTACGCGCAATGGAAATGAAAATCAAAACGCTTTAAGAATCTCTCCTAAACTTTTACTTTCGTTTTTTTTAATTATTCCTATACTTGCCGGCGTTGTTTTAGTTGACCTATTTTGGCTTGACGGATGGGTCCAGTCTAGCCTGCCGAATACTTTAATCGGCGAACTGTTTTTAATTGCTGTTTTTTTAGGCACGCCACATGTAGTAGCTAGCTTTTTTAGTTTAGCCGATAAAGAATATTTTAACTTTTATAAAAAAAATATATTTATTGCTATTTTTTTGGCGATTTTTATTTTTATAGCAGCTTTTTTAGCGCCGGCGTTGGCTGCAATTCTATCTTTGATATTTAGCATGTATCACATTTTATTTCAGGTTGAGTGGATAAGCAAAAGTGTTTTACAAAATAATGATCAGAGATTACGTTGGTGGATTTGGCTTTTAGGCGGTATTTTTATTTTTGCTTATTTGTTAGTTTTTCAAAACCGCATACAAATACCAGACACTTTCTATAAAACAATAGCCGTTGCGCCGATGGTGTTAATTTTTTTATCCCTAATTTTAAGCTTTGTTATTACAAAAAATAATAGAAGTCCATACGGGGCGGCTTATCTTTTATGCATTGTGGCTTTAGCCAGTTTCGGGTATTTGTTCCCTTTAATGGGCTACGCGTATTTTACAGTAATTCTTGTCCGGGTCGTGCATGATCTCAATTCATATACTCTCTATGTTACGCACGACTTTAATCGTAACCAAACCGAGCTGAAGAATATTTTTTTCGCCCTTTTTAAACACTTGAAAATTCCCCCTTACGCGATTTTAATTTTAGCTTCAATTGCTATTAGTTACCCCCTTACCCAGGCCGCCTTTTTATTTGGGCATAATTCATATATCGCGCAAACTGCTATTATATCTTTATATTGGGCTCATTTTTTTCTAGAGCGAATAATCTGGCACGGTAATTCGTTGCATCGACAATATATCACTATCAAATAAATTGATGCTCTACCATAAATTAAAATCAACGCCAGCGGCGATCTTTGGTTTAACGGTCGCTGAAGTAATTTTTATGCAGTCTCCTTTCTGGGGGTACTATTTTTACTTTATTTACTCTCCGATTTTTAATTTATTCAACCGTTTTCCACACCTATCATGGTTAAATGAGTTCTTTGTTGTACATATTACAACTTCAAAATTTTTACTTTTAAACTTAATTAAACCAGCCGGCGAAATCCTGGCTTTAATTGGCATGGCTTTATTTGCGATACACGCGGTTTATTTATATTGGGTTAAAATTTGGTTTGACAAGCGTGCTACTAAATTACTGTACAAATATTTTGCGCATCCTCAATACATCAGTTTAATTTTAGCCGGTGGTGGGCTAACTTTAGCTTGGCCGAGGTTTTTAAATTTGGTTTTGTTTGCCGTTCTAATTATCTTTTACGTTTTACTCGGTAAAACAGAAACGATTACTTCAGCTAGTAATATTGAAGCTCAAAAGGCAACTTTAATTAAGTTGACTTCAGCTATCGCTTTAATTTTAGTTATTGGGTTTGGTTTGCGTTATGCCAGTGTCAGCACTCTCAATTTAACCGAGCTTAATAGTACATCTATTTTAGTTTTAGATAGTAAAGATGATGTTTCTAGCTTGGATAGTAATTTAGCGGTATTGCCGGTTAGCGAAAATGATATTGTGTATTTAATGACTAAACGCCATACTTTTGAACATCTTTTAATTGACATGGGCGTTGATTATAAAATATATAAAAATTTTACTTTTCCGAACGCAGAATATTATATCGCGATAGTTAACTGTGAAAACTGTTCTAATCATACACCTGTTACAGCCCTGAGCGCTAACCGCCGGCTGGGAAATGTATTCTTTTTAAATTCACACAATCAGAAATTTGAAATTTTACCGCTACCTAATAATATGTTCTTTTCTCCGGCGATTGTTCCGTTATTATGATACGAAAGATTATTTTTCCATTAATTTTAATTTTAATTGGATTGACTCAAATTTTCGGCTTTGTCATCAAAGACAATACAATAATGCGCTTTGGGTATACATACGCGGCCTCACCGCTGCCTGTAGTTTTTACAAAAATTGGAGCCATTGAACCGTTTAGTATTGTTTTGAGCGCTAATTATATTACCTCTAACGGCCAGACAAAGCATATAGACATTTCGCCTGGTGATTTCGACGTGTTTCCAGGTCCGTTTTTCAGGCGTTCATCGTATACTTCACCGGTTTTTGGCTTAATCACCGATCCAACTAATAAACGGGCCTTAAATGTTCTACGGTTTGGCCTGTGCGATGAAGGCGTACTTATCAAAACTTTTACCACCGATACAAATATACAATCCGCTGAAATTATCGCCAGATCTTTAACGCGCGATGTAAACGCGGTTTGGAAATTTGAAGTTAATTGCCAAAATGAAATATCCAGCTAAATATTTCGCCTTTGTTCGCATTGCATTGGGGATATTTTTTTTATTTAATTATATATATTTATTTCCATACGCGATTGAACTTTTTAGCAGTGCCGGACTTTTAGGCGGCTTTGGGCCATTGACAACTAATACTTTGCCTAATATTTTAGCTCACAACAACACGCCTCAATTTATTCAATTGTATTTTTTAGTATTGATCGCGGCTTCGGCCACTTTAGCGTTGGGAATTTATCGCCAGCCATCAGCGTTAATTTTGTGGTATGGACTTGCCAGCTTGTTAAATATAAATCCTTATATCATTAATCCAGCTTTTGCTTATGTGGGCTGGCTGCTTTTAGCAATGGCCGTCATACCTTTAGGCGAACCATATACTTTGCTTAGAAAGCATAATTCAAATTGGGAAATGCCTAAACTTGTCGTGGTTGGCGCATGGTTAGTATTTGGCGCAAGTTACACTGTGAGCGGCATAACTAAATTAGTTAGCCCGAGTTGGGTTAATGGGGAAACGTTAGATGTTTTACTAAACTCAACTATGGCAAATGGTTGGTTTATTGCTGATTGGGCTCGCTTGCTATTACCTTTATCAATTTCTCATATTTTAACTTGGGGCATATTATGGTTAGAAATACTGTGTTTACCGCTTTGCTTTTGGCAACTAACTAGAAAATATACTTGGCTGTTGCTAACCGCGGCACACGTTGGAATTTTACTGATTTTAAATATTGGATTTATTTCGGTGGGAATGTTAGTGTTTCATCTATTTTTATTTAATACAGCGTGGTGGCCAAAAATTCACATCCGTGTGTTTGGCAATTTAGCAAAATTAAGCCAAAAGATAATACGGCAACTAAATAATGGCCCGGTTGGAATTTTTTTGAATGCGTTAAAGCCCTAGCCTGTTAAGAATTTTACCGTAGATGTCGGCGTTGTAAGTAAATATTTGCCCACTAAGCTCACCTTCATTTACGGAAAACGCTTCGGTTAATTGGTCATTTAAAAACTTAAGGGTGAGTAAGAAAGAAAAAATGATAATAAAGATAACAATCAAAAAAATTACCGGGTAAATCAGTTTTTTATATGAAAGAGATTTTAGTTTTTTTATTTTCAGTTTATTGCTTAACATATAATTTACCATTTGTGGATATATTTGATATTTCTTGCCAGCCGGCTTGATTGTCCGGCCTAGCTTCAATATTAATGCTAGTTATTTGCGCAAAGTAAGGCAGCCGCTCAAAGGACTTTAAGTAACCAATTAGATTCCTAATGCCAGTTTCCACCGTCAAAATAAAATCATTTGAGTAAATAATATATTCCCCTTCCTCCCCGTTGACCGCTCCAAAGATAGTTTGGTTACTAAAATTTCCGTAATTGTGCTTGACGGTAACGCCATTGGCCAAGCTATCGAGATGCAATAAGAAGGGCACGATATTATCTTGTGATAGAAGCGCATTTTTAATTCTTTCGTCGCCGTCGCCGATATTTGCAAAGGTTTCTTGCAAGTTGACCAAAGCATCATTACCGGTTTGAAGCCTAAGTATCTGTGATCTTTTAGTCTGTAAGTTAGCGCTAATTTCTTTAATTTGAGCATTTAACATTAAGGTGGCTGTAACGCAAAAAACAATCACCACTAAATTACGGGCCAAAACTTTGCCTAAGCTCACGTAAAGTTGTTTTTTTGAATTCATATTTAGCCTTTAAATTTTTCTGGGTCGGCTAAATTAAACCTGATTGTAAAGGGTATATCTTCAATCAGCTCTAAATTAGTAGTCGGTAAATTTACGTCGGTGAAATGCTCAGAAGCAATTAGATTATCTTTTAGCAGATTTAAATCATCCCTGGTGGCGGCCTCCCCCGACATCACAAACTGGCTACTGATAGAGTTGGCGTCTAATTTATTGACAATTACAGTATCAGGGGTTAAAGAAATAATAGTTGAAAGGACGTCGCTCCACTTAGGCGATGAAGTTAAAATTAAATTAGTTTGAGCCAGCAAATCATTAAACTCGGTGAATCTTTTGATCAACAATTCAGCTTTGGCTTCCCGCGCCGGATCAACTAATGTGAAGTGCCGTGAGTCTAAGTTTTGCTGGTTGGTGTATAGAAAATACCATACTGCGGCAGACGCAATCATGATAAAAATGCTGATTAGGGCCAATAAATTAGTCATCACTGACGTAAAAACGTACGCTTTTTCGTATTCAAACGCTTTTTCGGTACCAACTGGCATCAAGCTAATCATCTCGTCTTTTGAGCGTGGAACTAAACCGCGTAAAGAAGCGCCCAAAACCGCCATCCATTCCCCGGGCTCACCGGCTGGTAAATGATTAGCGTATTTAGGGTCAAGCACACCGGCGTAGACCGGCAAATTGGTTTTGCTTTTAACTAAATTAGCTAAACTTTCATCACTTCCGACGATTAGCACATCTTCAACTTTGATTATGTCATCTTGATCTAACTTAAACTGACTGTCATTTTCAAAAAAATTAACTATCCTCACCGCCTCGTTGCTAATCTCATTTGCATCGATTTGTCTTTTATCAGTCGGCACAAACCGGTTAAAGACTATAAGTTTATTTCTAGTGATTGAAAAGTTTGCCCCGCTTGGAAATTGTTGAATTACAAGAGAATAATATGTGGTTGAGCCGACATTTAAAACGCGGGCCATACTATAAGAGCTAAATTCAATCGCCACCACCTGCATTTTACTCAAACTTAAATAATTTAAATAAGAGTTGATTACTTTCTTAGGCGCGCTAGCCACAAAGATGTCATTATCTTCGCCGGCATATCTTTTTTCCCAATCTAAATACACATCATTAATACTTCTCGGCAAATTAAAGCCTAAAGTCGTGTTCATGCTGTTTTCTATTTTTTCTCGGTTTAAACTTGATGGAAAAGTATACTTTTTGGAGTATATGATTTCTGGTGATAATGTTAAAATGACAAACTCTACTTTGGGTTTAAATTTTTTTAGTAAAATATTCAACTGCTGATTGAAATTTTGGCCGTTAACGATTTGACCATGGCTAATTACCCTCGCCGGCAATGACTGCTTTAAAGCGTTAATAACTTTAACTTCACCCTTGGAGTTTATCGATAACAGCCCTAATCTCAGGCATGAGTCTTGGACCTCTAAACCGGCAATGGTCTTTGATTTGGTAAATATTGAAATTAGATTCATAAATTAATTAGTCACTTCGTCCCATGTAATTTGCGTCATTTGGCCGTCGGAATTAAGTATGACAGACACTTGAATCGTGCGCGTGCTATCCCCCGCCTCGCCGACTGAGGTTATTATTTTAGGTGTGTTGGTTGCGCCGTCGTCGTTGCTGACTGTGATGGTCGCGCAACCATCGCTATTAGAACAGCCGTTGGTTTTCAAATCAAGCTGTAAACAGTTTTCTGACGTACAATTATAATCTTTATCACGGGCAATCCGTTGTAAGGCATCATGCGCCCCGGCTTCAGCGTAAACAATTGCTTCGACGGAGGCATTTTGACTTTTTGTGATAGCTGATTCAGTAAATCCAGTAGCCGCGATACTTATACCTAAAACGACAATCAGTATAGCTAAAGCCATGATAGTTGGTATTGTCGCTACGCCTTGTTGATGAAATAGATTCATGCTAATTTTGCCTTAAAACAACTGATGTTTGTTTAGTTTGAGAGTATTGTTCTTCGCTCGCGTCATTATTAGTCGATGCGGTAATTATTACTTTTATAGTGACAAAGGTCTGGTTTAAGGTATAATTTGTGTTTTCTAAGCGTTCAACTAAAAACGAGTTAAATTTCACTTTGCCGCTGTTTATTGTTTGGGTGTCTGAACCGGACGTTCGAGTAAATAAAGTGCTATCCGAGCTCGTGGCATAGCTAACCGTGGTACCATTAACATCCATACTTAACGAGGAGGTGGCGTCATTGGTTGAGCTTGGGGTGCTGACTGAATCCGCGTCTTGTAAATCTTGTTGAATCTTACCAATAATTAAGCTTAAATTTTGGTTTATTTCTGCGCGGGCATCAACCTTACCTTTGCCTTGGCCGAAAGTTATAAAAACTCCGGCTATAACAACGAGGACAAATGATAAAATTCCGATATAAACTAAAAGTTCAAGTAATGTAAAACCATTCTTTGGCAAGCGGCTCATGTTTAATTGGTTAAGGCGACCAGCTAATTATAACTGATTCAACTTGCGGGCTGGCAGTGCCGGCAGACGAACAATCATCTGAGCATAATCTGGCTTTATACCTAAAATAGCGTTTATTGTTGTGGTAGGTATAACAGCCAATTTCTTGCGCTGTGTTGGGGGATAGCCCGCTCGCGTTATACC
>Ga0066639_10000079_pt1 | contig 69536 bp, 76 predicted proteins | sample CryGeyCG2114_010_2_FD_59504 | JGI IMG/M metagenome (GOLD analysis project Ga0066639, IMG submission 59504) | Groundwater microbial communities from aquifer - Crystal Geyser CG10_big_fil_rev_8/21/14_0.10 | ecosystem: Environmental > Aquatic > Deep subsurface > Groundwater | place: USA: Utah...
CTAGACTATTTTGAGCCACCTTAAATGAAAAGTGGCCCATCCCAAACGACTTTCCTCGTTTATAAACAAAGGAGAAATCCTTCTGTTTCTTTAGGCGATAATTTCTAGCTAACATTTTATACTGTCAATTTTTTTCTCCCTTTACTGCGTCTGCGACTAAGCACTTTCTGGCCATTTCTTGTTCTCATTCTATTCAAAAAACCATGCACGCGTTTACGCTTTTTTCGCTTTGTTTTAAATTTCACTGGCATATCTCTTGTAAAATTATTTATAGTTAGATAGACTTTAATTAGCTTATCAGTTTTTTAATTTACAGTCAACTGACGACACCTCGTTTTTTTAATCCACCAATTGTCCACAGGTTGTTAACAAGGTTATAAACTTTTTGGGTTTTCCACAGCCTTGCATCCGATATATACTTACAATATTACGGAAAAAATACTATATGACACACCAGGAATTATGGCAATCAGCACTAGGCGAAATAGAAATAAATATTTCTAAAGCTAATTTTATTACCTGGTTTAAACAAACAACCATCCTTGATAAAAAAGGAGGGAGGGTAGTAGTTGGAGTTCCTAACGGTTTTTCAAAAGAGTGGTTACAAAACAAATATCACAAACTTATTCTTAAATCTTTAAGAAACATTTTTAATGATATCAAGGAAATTGAATTTTCTATATATAGCCCATCAAACAACCCAGCCAATGAAAATAATAATACTGATTCGAAAACTTTAAATCAAAAAGGGCTAATTATACAAGATGAGCAACTGGGGTTTAAGGAATTTGAAGTAAACAAAGACACTAACCTAAACCCAAAATATACATTTGATACTTTTATTGTTGGCTCTTTTAATGAATTAGCGCGTGCAGCCGCCCAAGGTATTGTGGAAAAACTAGGAACGCTTTATAACCCTTTATTTATATATGGAGGAGTTGGTTTGGGTAAAACACATCTTTTGCAATCCATCGGCAATGCGGTCTCTAAAAAAAATAAAAATACTAAGATAAAATATATTAGTACTGACAAATTTACATCAGAATTAGTTGAGGCTTTGTATAATGGACAAATAAAAGATTTTAAAAATAAATACCAAAAAATTGACTTACTTATTATTGATGATATTCAATTTTTAACTGGTAAAGAAAAAACCCAGGAGGAATTTTTCCACATATTTAATGGCTTGTATCAAAAAAACAAGCAAATTATTTTAAGTTCAGATAGGCCACCTAAAGCCATTGCCACCCTTGAAGAAAGATTAAGATCTCGATTTGAGGGTGGAATGATAGCTGATATTAGTTATCCAGATATTGAAACTAGAACCGCTATATTAAAAATTAAAGCTAAAGAAAAGAATATAAATCTTCCTGATGATATTATTAATTATTTGGCAACAAATATATCAAAAAATATTAGGGAATTAGAGGGGGCTTTAAATAGAATCATTGCCCTTGTTCAGTTAAATAGTATTCTTCCGTCCGCTAGCCAAATTGAAAGTATAGTAACGTCAATTGCCGCACCTCCAAAAAAATCAATTAGTTATAAAACAATTCTTAGTCTAGTAGCTGAATTTTATGATATGAAGGTTGATGAAATGATAAACAAATCCAGACGGAGAGACATAGTATTCCCCAGACAAGTAGCAATGTATTTAATGAGAAAGGAACTAAAAACTTCTTATCCATTTATCGGTGAAAAACTTGGCGGCAGAGATCACACAACGGTAATGTATGCCTGTGATAAACTAACCAAAGAATTAGAAAAAAATAATAATTTAAAACAAGAAATTGATAGTATAAAGGAAAAACTGTATATATAAAGTTAATAACCCTATTAATAAATTATTAACAATTAACCAACAAAGAGATAATATCCGTGTGACTAAATATTAATAAATACTATAAATAAAAAAATGTTAAAGTTATCAAATTTAAATATATTAATTACTAAGAACTTATCAACAACTTCTTATTACAAAAAACTCAATGTTTAAATCAAATAATCGACTTATTAACATATTTTAAGAGCTTAATAATAATAATTAATATATAATATGAAAACGACCTGCCTCCAAGAACATTTAAGAAAAAGTCTCATAACAATAGAAAGAATTGTTGGTAGAAATTTAACGTTACCAATTTTAAACAACGTTTTATTAAAAACCGAAAAAGGTAAATTAAAAATATCATCTACTAATTTGGAAATAGGAATAAATACGTGGATACCAGCTAAGGTTGATCAGGATGGATCAATAACAGTCCCAGTTAAAATACTTAGTAGTTTTATATCCGGGTTGCCTAGCGGTAAAAAAGTGCAGATGGAATTGAAGAATGAAATATTAATAATTAGATGTGAAAAATTCAAAGCTGAAATTAATAGTCAAAGTGCTGATGAATTTCCAATAATACCAAAAGTTGATGGAAAAAATATTAATAATTTGCCAATTGATGAGTTTATTAATGGTTTAACCCAAGTCGTTGATATGGCAGCTCAAACAGAAACTAGACCAGAATTTTCTGGCATTTTAGCCAAGTTTGAAAAAAATAATTTGAAACTAGCAGCGACCGATGGATTTAGATTGGCAGAAAAAAATATAAATTTCGCAAATAATGAAATTAATTCGCTTGTTATTCCACAGAGAACAATACAGGAAATACTAAGAATAATTCAAGACAAAGATGGGAATAAAAAAAATATTAAATTAATTTTGGGTAATAACCAAATATTAGTGGAGTTCGGGGATGTGCAATTAATATCTAGGTTAATAGAAGGACAATATCCAGATTATCAGACAATAATACCAAAGAGTTTTGTGCTGGAGGTTTTTTTGAACAAAAAGGAATTAGAAGAGTCTATTAGGTTGGCTGGTTTTTTTTCTAGTAAAATAAGTGACGTGAAATTTCTATTACAAATTGATAAAAATGTGTTAAAAATATTTTCGCAAAATGTTGACGTCGGTGCTAATGAGTCGCAAATAGATGCGAGTGTTAAAGGTAGTGGTAAGGGAAAAAATAAGGAGTTAAGTATAAGTTTTAATTTTAAATATTTAATTGATGGACTAAATAACATAAAAAACCAAAAAGTTTTCTTAGGGTTTAATAATGAATCAAGCCCACTTTTATTAAGAGGGGAGAATGATGATAGTTATATATATGTTGTTATGCCACTTAAGGTTTGATTATGTTTGTTAGAATAAAAAATATTATCGGAAATAATTTAATAAAGATTGGGGCTAAGTCAATTTTAGACAAGGAGAATGTTAAAAAGAAATTTAATAGAATTATTAATGTATATTATGGAAATGAGATAAGCGAAAGAATTAAAGTAATTAGTTTGAAGAACAAAGCTTTATTAGTACAGTGCCCAGATAGTATGTGGGCTGGCGAACTACAATTAAAAAACCACTTAATATTGAAAGAATTCGCAAAAGGTGGTTTTAAAAAACTTATTGAAAAGATTAGATTTATTTACTGACTTTGCCAGTAAAATATTACTTTTCTTTCTGTCTTTTGCCCGCTTATTGAGTAGGCTTTTATTATTATATTGTGATAACCGTTTTTAGTATTTTGTTCTGGTTTAAATGTTAAATTAAATGTCGGTTGTTTTTTGGAGGCGATGAGATAGTCATCGAAAAAATAATCTATTTGGTTAATATTTTGTGGTTGGTCTATGTTAATATTGAGATTAATCAAACCATAAACAACCTGCCCGTCTGATAAATTAGTTATAGTTATATTAAGAGGTTGATAAATTATTTGTGGTTGATTGTTTTTTGGTAATGGCTGATTATAGATGGTGCCATTTAAACCTTGTTCGTAAACCCAATCCAATACTGGTATTTCCCAGTTGTTGAATTGTGAGTCGAGTGATGGGTCGGCTGGCGCGTCACCTTGTGGATCTTCTTTGGCAATATAATATAGAATTGAATGTACTTCAGGATAAGACCTTTCTTCTATTAGGTCTGGTGGTGTATTTTCATCTGCTAATTCACCTGTATATTTATTGTATTTTTGAATTCGGTTATTAATAAAATCTCCATTGAGAGGTGTTTTATTGACTGTGGTTATTTCTGGCTCTATAAAATTTTCAACTGGTAAATCCTTAACAGCCTCTGCAAAAAAGTCATGCCAAATTGGAGCAGCTGTGTAATAACCAGCTGCTGTACCTACCATTGGTGTATTGTCATTATTACCCGTCCAAACGCCGACAGATAGTTGCGGAGTATATCCAACAGTCCAACCATCGCGTGCCTCTTGCGTTGTACCTGTTTTAGCGGCCACAGGACGCCCTTTAAGCTCCAATCGACTACCTAGGCTTATAGCTGGTACTCGAGCTTCAGCATCACTTAATATATTGCTTATTTGTCTAGCAATCCGTGGCTCTAATATTTTTTCCGGAGTATCTTTCCATTCTTCCATAATTTGTTCTTGCGGGTTTTCAATTTTTAATATCACAGATTGCGGGTATTTAACTCCATCGTTAGCAAAAACACCATACGCGGAAACCATATCAATTAATTTTACCTCTCCACCACCCAGAACCAATGATAAACCATATCTAGACCTATCTTTGAGTGTGGTGATGCCTATATCTTGAGCCAAATTTATGACATCGTTCATTCCTGATAAATATAACAATTTAACAGACGGAATATTTAATGATTGAGCAAGTGATTTTCTCATACTGATTGGACCCCTAAATTGGTTGTCGTAATTTTTTGGTGTATATTGGTCACTATTAGGTGTGCCAAAATTTGTTTTTAAATCAAATAGCATTGTTTCGGGAGTATATCCTTTAATTAAAGCCTCCGCATAAACATAAGGTTTAAAAGATGAGCCAGGCTGGCGGTCTCGAATAGTAATATTAACATTGCCGTCATGTTCAATATCAAAATAATCACGAGAGCCGACCATAACTAAAATTTGACCAGTTTTTGGGTCGGACGCAGCTAGGGCGGCATTACCAGCGTTATATTTTTTTTCGTTTTGTTCTATATATTTAGCGATAACTTCTTCAGCTTTTTTCTGGAGGGTCCAATCGAGTGTTGTATAGACTTTAAGACCGCTTCTTTCGAGTGTCTCTTGTCCATATTTTTGTTCCAAATATTCTCGTACATACATTACAAAGTGGGGAGCTTTAATATTTTGTTTAAAAGTATTGTAGGTTAGTTTTTCGTTTTTTGCTTGCTCCAGCTCTTCTTGAGTTATAAGACCCAAGGTGTTCATGCGGTCTAATATATAATTTTTTCTATTATTTAAATCCTCTGGGTGGGATCCGTAAGGGGAATAGTAGGTGGGTGCCTTGGTGAGCCCAGCGATTAAAGCGCTTTCTGCAATTGTTAGATCTTTAGCTGGTTTATCAAAAAAAGTTAAACTGGTTGATTCTATGCCATAAGCATTAGAACCATAAGGAATTTGATTGAGATAAAAACCAAGAATTTCATCTTTAGAGTATTTAAATTCTAATTCAATTGCTAAAATTGCCTCTTTTATTTTTCGTAGAATTGTTCTTTGGTCGCCAACAATAGATTGTTTGATAAACTGTTGGGTTATAGTCGATCCACCTTGGCTAATACCACCGCCTCTGATGTTGACCCAAACCGCGCGCAAGATGCCTTTAATATCAACTCCGTGGTGTTTATAAAAATTGGCGTCTTCGGCCGCGATAGTCGCTTTTTTTATTGATTCAGGCATTTGGTCAAAAGGGATTACTGTTCTTTTTTCCTCTCCATGTAAATCATAAAGCAAAACAGTTCCAGTCCGATCGTATATTTTTGTTGATTCAGTTATATTCCGTTCGTTAAATTTTGTTAAATCCGGCAGGTCTTTAGCTATATATAAAAGCATCAAAATAGACAACACAAAACCAATAGCCACTAGCTTAATTAGCGGTTTAGTAAGTTTTTTTAATAGTGATTTTGCTCTTTTTCGCATTATCATAATTATAACAAAAAAGGCGTGTTTAATCAAGGTCGCTAGTTGATTAAAATAATGTTTTGATTTATGCTTAAACTTAATAATATGAAAAGAACACTAATTAACGAAACCATAGATCTAATAGGAGAAAAAGTTGAATTATCCGGGTGGGTAAATACGCGTCGCGACCACGGGAAAATAATTTTCATCGATTTAAGAGACAAATCGGGGATTATTCAGGTTGTTTTTACGCCAGGCGACAAAGAGATATATGAGGTGGCCAGTACATTACGTTCGGAGTTTGTGGTTTCCATGGAGGGAGTTATTAATAAGCGACCTGACAAAATGATAAACGATAATATCCCTACTGGCTCTGTTGAGATGAGTGTTGAGAAATTAGAAATAATAAATTCGTCCAAGACTCTGCCATTTGAAATAGATAAAGATACTTACAAGGTGAACGAAGAAACAAGATTAAAATATAGGTATTTGGATTTAAGAAGTAAACGGATGGCCAAAAATATTCGTCTTCGCAATGAGGTTATATTCTTTTGTCGAAAGTATCTTAATAACGAAGGATTTGTGGAAATCCAAACACCAATTTTATCTAAATCTACTCCGGAAGGGGCACGAGATTATTTAGTCCCTTCGAGGCTTCATGCTGGTAAATTTTTTGCGCTACCTCAATCACCTCAACAGTATAAGCAATTATTAATGGTGGCTGGGTTTGAAAAATATTTCCAGGTTGCCCCTTGTTTTAGGGATGAAGACGCACGAGCTGATAGAAGTCCGGGAGAATTTTATCAGTTAGATATAGAGATGTCTTTTGTAAGACAGGAAGACATCTTGGAATTAGTTGAGAACATGTTTACGAGTTTGGTCAAAGAATTGTTTCCGGGAAAAAAGTTTTTGCAAGAGCCATGGCCGAGGCTTAATCATGAAGATGTAATTAAAAAATACGGCTCTGATAAACCAGACTTAAGAAAAGATAAAAATGATCCTAATGAATTAGCATTTGCTTGGGTTATAAACTTTCCACTTTTTAATAAGCAGACTAAAGAAGATTTTTTCCATGGTGCTGGAGAGAAAATGGCACCGTCACATCATATGTTTACGGCTCCCAGGGAGGAGGACTATGTGTTGCTTGATTCCGACCCCTTGAAGGCGAAAGCGTATCAACACGACTTAGTATTAAATGGTTTTGAGGTTGGCGGTGGTAGTATTAGAATTCATAGTGCGGAAATTCAAAAAAAGGTATTTGATTTAATTGGTTTTACAGAAGAACAAAAAAAGCAATTTCAACATTTGCTTGAGGCTTTTGAATATGGTGTGCCACCTCATGGAGGCATTGCCCCAGGAATTGATCGGTTATTGATGGTATTGACTGGTCAACCAAGTCTCAAAGAGGTTGTTGCATTTCCGTTAACAGGTGATGGCCGAGACCCTATGATGAACGCCCCATCAGAAGTGACAGATAAACAACTCAAAGAAGTAAGTATTAAAATTGTAAAATAAAATAAATAAAACACCGCCTCAATGACGGTGTTTTATGTTGATTAAAATTCTTCGTCTTCATCGTCTAGGTTTTCAACTCCAGATTCTTCTTCTTCATCGGTTTCTTCTTCGTCATCATCATCGGTACGCATAGTACCCATTAAAATTTCTTCGGTTATCATTGTTTTTGTTTTTTAAATAAAAACGACCTTTGTGCCCTTATTCTATTTATTTAGAGATAATTGTCAAGGGATTTTATCCCCAGCTTCCATTTTGTCGATTTATTAGTTAAAATAGTCATATGGATATTAAAGAATTAAAACATAATATTGTTGAATTAATCCCCAGAAATGGTCTTGAGGGAAAATTAGAATTAGCTAAAAAAGAAGGGAGACCACTTAGGATTAAGCTTGGATTAGACCCAACTGCGCCAGATATTCATTTGGGACACGCGGTTGTTATAAAAAAAATACGCCAATTTCAAGATATGGGTCACGAGGTAATTTTATTGGTGGGTGATTATACTACGAAAATTGGTGATCCATCTGGGCGGTCCAAAACAAGGCCAATTTTAAGTGACGAAGAAATAAAGAAAAATGCCGAGACTTATGCCAAACAGGTAGGTAAAATTTTGTCAGGCAAGGAAAGAATTGCTTATAATTCAGAGTGGATTTCTAAACTAACTGCATCTGATATAATTAAACTTTTGTCATCAATGACTTTAGCGCAAATTACAACGCGGGAAGATTTTGCAAAAAGGATCAGTGAAAACACTCCTATATTTATGCACGAATTATTTTACCCATTCGTTCAGGGCTATGACTCAGTGGCCTTGAAGTCTGATATTGAAATTGGCGGGACAGACCAAACGTTTAATATGTTAGCAGGACGGGACATCCAAAAGTTTTATGGTCAAAATCAACAAACAGTAATTACGATGCCATTATTAGTGGGGTTAGATGGCGTGGAAAAAATGTCTAAATCACTGGGTAATTATGTTGGCATAACAGATGCCCCAGAAGAGATGTATGGAAAAATTATGTCTATACCCGATGCATTAATGGCCAGTTATTTTAATCTATGTTTGGATAAAGAAGTTTCTGTTGAAGAAATAAATAAAGACTCGATGGCTAAGAAAAAAGAATTAGCATTTGGGATTGTTGAGTTGTATCATTCTGCAGTAGGCGCACAAAAAGCACAGGATAATTTTAAAAAAACCGTGCAAGACAAAGAGGTGCCAAACGAAATCAAGGAGTTTAGTCTAGATAATAAAATGCCAGCATTTAACCCATCGCTAAGACTTATGTTGGTGGCATCGGGGTTGGCTGATAGTAATTCCGAAGCTCAACGTTTAATTGAACAAGGAGGTGTCGATGTGGGTGGAAAAAAAATTAAAGATCCAAATTTTGTGATTAATAAGGATTGTATAATTAAAGTAGGTAAACGTCATTATAGAAAAATTATAATAAAATGAAGAAACGAATTTTTTCGGGCATACAACCATCGGGGATATTACACATTGGCAATTATTTAGGAGCCATAAAAAATTGGCTCAAATTTCAAAATGAGCCTATCTGCGATGCTGATAGCATAGCTAATGCAGGCGAGTATGATCACATTTTTTGCGTGGTTGATTTGCACGCTATCACTGTCCCGCATGACCCGGAGGAGTTAAAAAAGCGTACACTTGAAGTCGCGCGCATTTATTTGGCATCTGGTATTGATCCCAAAAAATGTTCTATTTTTGTTCAATCGCACATACAGGAGCATACGGAGCTTTGTTGGATTTTGAATACCATTGCTAAAGTATCAGAACTAGAAAGGATGACACAATTTAAAGATAAAAGTGGTGAAAGTAAAGAGGGTGTCGGTATGGGGCTATTTGATTATCCAGTCCTGATGGCCGCTGATATTCTTTTGTACAATACTCAGGTTGTACCAGTTGGCGAAGACCAGCTTCAGCATATTGAAATGGCGCGTACATTAGCTAATCGATTTAATAAAAAATTTGGCGAAATCTTTATTGTGCCAGAGCCATTTATAACCAAAGAGGGGATGAGAATTATGGGCCTAGATAATCCAGCTAAAAAAATGTCAAAATCAGCCTCGTCTGAATATAATTACATTGCTTTAACCGATAGTGAAGAAGTCGTTAGGAAAAAAATTCAGAAAGCCATCACTGATTCGGGTAGTGAAATTGTATATCAAGATGATAAGCCAGCGCTAAAAAATTTAATCAATATATATTCCTTATTGTCCGAAAAATCAGTTAAAGATATTGAAGAAGCATACGTGGGTAAGGGTTACGCCGATTTTAAAAAGGACTTGGCCGATGTGACCGTTAATTTTTTAACCCCGCTACAAGCCAAAATGAAAGATTTGTCCGATGAAAAAGTAATAGAAATTCTAAGGCAAGGCGCAGAAAAAGTTCGCCTAATAGCGCAAGAAAAGATGGAAGAGGTTAAAAAGAAAATTGGGCTGACAAGCAATTAAAAGTTTAATATTTGTTGGTATAGCGTCGTTGATAATAATTTTTGTGTACTTCTTTGCAATAATGTATAAGCCTTATATTAGGTTTTGTTTTCATAACGCTGGGACGTTCAGCATCGTGTCATCAAAAGAATCTTGTAGTGTAGTAGAGCATTACAAAAAAATTTCATTTTATGCGCTCTTCTCGTCTGGATTCTCTATTTTTTTTCTTTGGCTGTTTTTAGGCGTAGAGATTAGGGTTAAAAAGTTTTTGAACAAAGAAGTTTTGTAAAATAGTAATAGAAAAACCGCTCTTTAATGAGCGGTTTTTTGTTTTACTATTTCTTTTGCTTCCTTGAATAGCTTTTCTAATTCTACTCGTATTTGGTTGCCACCCTCTTTGTAGTCCTTCGGGTTATCAATATTAATCGTTGGGTTGACTGGAGAGCCAATTACAATCGCGTAGTGTCTTTTTCTAAATAAAAATTCAAAAAAAGAAGTATTCTTTTGGCCATAGATAGCCATTGGAATAGTAGGTAGCCCAGTTTTCAATGATAAATATGCTGAACCTCGTTTAACTTGGCCAACTTCTTCTCCGTTGGTTCTGCCTGCTTCGGGGAACACCACAAGCGCACCTTTATCCTGTTCTAAAATATTAATACAAATTTGGAGCACCCGACGCATACTAACTGACTCTCCATCGTCGCGAGCCTCCTTTTTTCTTTTGATATAAACTGCTCCGCCAAGGTAGTGTAGTATCCAGCCAACGACTGGTATCCTGCCTAACCATGAAGCTGCAATATAGTTAAAAGGATGGACGTTTGACCCAATAGGGCAAGCAGCCCCAATAATCAAAACATCAAGTAGCGAGGCGTGAGTAGAGGCTATAATTTTGGTGTTATTGTCGAGAAGTAGATTGTTTGCTCCGCGTATTTCTAGGTACGCAAAAAACCGAAAAACAATTCGTAGAAAAAAACATGTAAATTTGTGTAGGTATTTTCTAAGCATAAGAACTCCCTTCTTTATATATTATACCATATTTAAAGGAACAAATCAAGAGCGGGTGGATAGAGGGTGCTCAAAGCATTGGCCTGCACAAATAGCAACGGCTAATGCGTCAGCAGCGTGTCCTGGTTGAGGTAATTCCTTAAGCCGAAGAATAATCTTAACCATTTGTTGAATTTGCTGTTTTTCAGCTCTACCATATCCAGAAACTGCTTGTTTAACTTGCAAAGGAGTGTACATCACTACAGGAATTTTGTCAATTGAAGCGGTAAGCATTATTGCGCCTTGGGCTTGGCCAACTTTGATAATACTCTTTTGATTTTTAAAAAAAAATAGATCTTCTAGTGCCAGAAGATTTGGTTTATGCTTTTTTAGTAATTTTAAAATTGCCTGATTTATAACAGATAGTCTTTCGGCGGGGGATGATATTTCGGTTACCACACAGCCATAATCAATTAAAGTTAGGTCTCGTTTTTTATCAACTTCAATAATCCCATATCCTGTGTTGGTTGTCCCAGGATCAATCCCAATAATTATCATGAGATATTTAAATATATTTGTTGTACGTCATCATTCTTTTCAAGCGATTCATAGAGGCGATCAATTTTTTCTTTAATCTTTTCATCGATAATTTCAATGGAGTTTTTTGCTATAAACTCTAATCCAGAGTCTTGTATATTGAGTCCTGCTTGTACTAAGAAGTTTTTAACTGAATCAAAATTTTCCGGGGGTGTGTATATTTCTAAAGTATCATCTTGCCAGAAAATATCATCAGCTCCTGATTCAATGGCTATCATTTCGGTTTCATATTTGGGCTTGTCGGGATTTATAATTCTAATGACGCCTTTTTTATCAAACAACCAAGCAACGCTACCTGCGTTGGCAAATTTTCCGTCCGTCATTGTTAAGATATGTTTTATTTCCGAAACTATTCTATTTTTATTATCTGTAATAGCTTCAATTAAAAGTGCCACGCCACCAGGTCCATATGCCTCATAGGTTATTTCGTCCATGATTGTGCCATCATCATCACTACCAGCACCTTTTTTGATAGCGCGCTCTATATTGTCGCTGGACATGTTGGCTCCGCGAGCTTTATCCACTACTGTGCGTAATGCTGGGTTCATGGTTGGGTCAGCACCCTTTCTTGCTGCAATCGTAATAGCCCGAGCCATTTTCCCGAAGATTTTACTTCGCTTGGCGTCAGTAATAGCTTTTTTTCTTTTAATTGTGCTCCATTTAGAATGGCCAGACATTTTTATAAAAATTGAGTTAATACGATTCCACCTATTATGCCAAAAATTATAATGCCAAATACTATTAAAATCAATGAATTGTCTTTTTGAGGTTCGTCTGGAGGGATGGAATTAATGGCACTAGCGGGCTGGGTTATAACATTGGTAGTTGGGTTGGTGGTGGTAATTTTTGGAGGCGACGGATTTATTGCAATGGTTGTTTTTGGTGCGTCATTAGTTGTTGGGGATGGAATAAAAATATTTTCTGTCTTTTGTGTGATTGTTTGCATCTGTTTCTTTTGGCTAAATTTGTTTGGTTCGTTCGGCGTAGGGGAGGCTGACCATTGCCATTGGCCAGTTTCAGATCTCGCGATACTTTGATTCTCTGGTGATTTGCCAAAAGTAATTGATTATAAAATTTGTCCATCAGGCGTTATAAGACTTAATTTGTCCCCGTCATTATTTAAAATAGATTTATCAAAATTAATAACAAATAGATTATCACTTAAAATAACGTCCTCTTCGCCGAACTTCTTTGAATTATTAGCATTGTCTTTTAATTGCCAATCGGCTAAACTAATATCTGCGTCATCGGTGTTAAGTAATTCAACCCATTCTTTGGGAGCATTGGGCATCAATTCATTAATAATAATTTTTGAATAATCGATTTGTTGCGTTTTTTCTGGCTCGGGTGAATCAATCGGTGGTAATGGCTCAGTGGTGGTTGCTTGAGGATTTTTCTCTGGCAGGTTAGGCGGAGTAATCGTTTCTATCGCGCTATTTAATCGGCCGGGAGTGCCATTTATTTTGTTGTTTTTGCTATCAAGTCCATTGATAATAATTTTATTATTTGTTGCCCAATTAGTCTCGGTAGAATTTGTTAAAGAATTAATTCTTTCCATAGATGATTTAGTCTCATTGTCTCCAGATGGCCAAAACAACGAAAATAATAGTGAGTCGATAGTTGCCCCCGAAGCGTCTTTTAATAAAAGTTCTTCTCCGTTGTTGCCTAGCGCTCTGGAATATGTTTGGTTAGCCGTAATATCACTAATAGCTAAGTCATCGTCACCACGTTCTAGTAAATAGTATCCATTCGCAGGTACTGTGCCCGATAAAATTATTTTTGGCGAACCGTCTCGCGCTTCTATCGTCCAGTCGGTTAAGTCTATCTCTTGGTTGGTATTATTTTTTAATTCAATCCATTCATCGTTAGTTGAGGCAATTGTACCCATCCAAGCAACTTCATTAATAGCTACATCCAGTTGAGCAGATAAAATTGGTTGAGGAAATAACAAAAAAATAACTGGAACGACCCAGTATTTTATTCGGATATTATAAAAGAGGTTCTTGTTGTGGGGTTGGGTATCCAAGGTGTTTGTATGCATCATTGGTAGCTACTCGGCCCTTGGGTGTGCGGGCGAGAAACCCCAATTGCATTAAATAGGGTTCATAAACGTCTTCAATAGTATCTTCTTCCTCGCGAGTTGCGGCGGCCAATGCATTTATTCCAACTGGCCCACCGGCAAATTTTTCTATTAATACTTCTAGCAGATGTCTGTCGGTTGATTCTAGCCCTAATTTATCAATTTCTAATAAATCAAGCGCCTGCCCAGCTAGGTTGGCCGTGATATGGCCATTGCCTCTGACTTGTGCGAAATCACGTGCGCGTTTAAGCAAGCGATTAGCTGCGCGAGGAGTAAATCGAGAGGCTCTAGCAATTAATTCTAAAGATTCATTATCAATAGCAATTTTTAAAATTTTCGCCGATCTTTCTAAAATCATTCTGATATCTTTCATTTGATAAAAATCTAAGCGGAAGGTAGCACCAAAACGAGAACGCATCGGTGAAGACAAAAGACTAACTCTAGTCGTTGCACCAATTAATGTAAATTTTGGTAGATCCAGTCTCAAAACGCGAGCTGACGGGCCCTTGCCAATAACAATATCTAAAACATAGTCTTCCATAGCCGAGTAGAGGACTTCTTCAACTGATTTATTTAAGCGGTGAATCTCATCAATAAATAAAACGTCTCCTTCGGCTAAGTTCGTTAGAAGTGATGCCAAATCTTTAACTTTTTCAATTGTTGGGCCAGAGGTGACTTTTATTCTAGATTGCGTTTCTTTGGCGATAATATAGGCAAGGGTAGTTTTGCCCAGCCCTGCCCCGCCATGAAATAGTAAGTGCTCCATGGCCTCGTTCCTTTTTTGCGCTGCCTCAATAATGATTTGCAGGTTGTCTTTTATCTTTTTTTGTCCAACATAATCATTAAAACTCTGGGGCCGCAAAGTGACGTCCAGTGTGATGTCTTCTTCTATTTTAGGATTATTTGTCATTTTAGGGCTTGACAAGCTATTTATGATATGCTAGGCTTATCTTAGCTTAACAAAAAGCGTGTTTTTTGTTTTGGCACAGGCCAAATACAAGTCCGTATTAACCTGTGGGCAATAAAGGCTTCATTTGATCTCATTAAAGAAGTCTTTTCGGGATTTACTTCTCAGCTTCGGGTAATTTGGCTTTGGCTGGATTATTCCTCGGATAAATCTTTCCTCTCCGTCCTCAGGTGGAGAGATCGTTGCCTACAGATTAATGCGGGTTTTTTTTATTGCTCGGAATAAATAAAACTTAAACCAGAGTTACTCTTCTTCGGCAGTAGCAACACTCTCTAACTCTTTGAGTGATGTTATGCCATTTACTATTTTTAAAAGACCGTCTTGATATAGGGTAACCGTTCCTTGCTCTTTTGCCAAATCAACAATTTGTGAGTGGGTAGCATTTTGGGATATTAATTTTCCCATTGCTTCATTAACTATTAGGGCTTCAATTATTCCTGTCCTACCTTTATATCCTGTGCCTCGACAATTACCACAACCAACCGCTTCATATATTTTTAAATTTTTATCTATATCTGGGTATTTAATGTTTCTAGGAATAGCTTGTAATTCTTTCTTAATAGTTGTTAATTGTTCCTCAGTTGGGCTCACAGCTTTTTTACAAGTTGGACATAATTTTCTAACTAATCTTTGGGCTAAAATTAAATTTATTGCGTCAGCTACGATTGATGGCTGAACTTTTAAGACAAAAAATCTTGATAAAGCGCCCGCCGCGTCATTAGTGTGAAGCGTGGAAAACACTAGGTGGCCAGTTTGCGCTGATTGAACAGCTATATCTGCTGTTTCGGCGTCTCTTATTTCTCCAATTAAAATAACATCAGGGTCTTGGCGTAAAATTGCTCGCAAACCAGATGCGAATGTATATTCTTCTGTAACTACATTATTATTTCTTCGAAGTTCTTCTGATGATGCTTCCGAATAGTAATGACTACGGTTTGGTTTAATTTGCGTTTGTACTATCCCAGGTAAATGATATTCGATAGGGTCTTCTAATGTAATAATTTTTATTTCTGGTGAAGACAATTTTTTTAAAAAAGCGTAAAGGGTGGTGGTTTTTCCACTACCAGTTGGCCCGGTAGTTATAATAATACCGTGTGGTTTTTTAATCTCACTTTCTAGCAGGGGATAAATATCTTCACGAAATCCCATGTCTTCTAGACTCAAGCTAATCGCTTTAGGGTTTAGAATTCGCATCACCAAACTTTCTCCATAATTGCTTGGGATAATTGATACGCGCACTTCAATCTCGGTATTTTCATAATCAATAGTAAAACGACCATCTTGAGCAACGTCGTGAATATTAAGAGTCATCCCAGCGAGCAGCTTGAATCTTTTTAATAATTGAGAATAAATTTTGGGGGAGACAGACGAGGCGTCATACAAAACACCATCTAGTCGGTAGCGTAATATTGCATCTTTTTCTTTGGGTTCAATGTGGATATCCGATGCGTCTAAGTTGAGAGAGGAGGCAACAATTATCTCAACGATACGTGAGGCTTCGCCGATTCCCAAGCTATCTATGACTATGTTTACATCTTTTAATTCCTTGATTCGTTCTCTTAAATCTACGATCACTTCTTTTGAGATATAAACTCGGCCCGATATATCAACCTTGTTGTGTTTGGGTATGTTCTTGTATCTATCAAATGCGTTAGCTAAACTATATTTAGAAACAAAAATGATTGACCAAGTATAACCTTGGTCATGTAATTTTTTTAGAATTGCTTGAATCGCTTTATCTTCTGGGTTTTTATCAACGGCGATACTTAGGTGGGTGTCTTTTTTGGCTATAACTGCGAGTGAGGCATTTCTGGCAACTGTCTCGTTAACCAGAACTAAGGCCTCTGTATCTATAGGTAAAGAAGAAAGATTAGCGTAAGACAAGCCTAAATTAGTGGCGGCAGTTTTTGCGCTTTCTTCTTCTTCTTGGCGCTTGATATTTTTTATTTTTTCGTCAGCTTCGCCTTGTTGCATGCCATAATTTTACTTTATAGATTAGCGAAAAGCAAATTTTTTAAGAAGTTTTTCGTTGCCGTAATATCTTCATGGGTTATTTCAAATCTAAGTGCGCTATTTTGTAGTGATCCCGAATATTTGTTTCTAATTTTGTCCACCAGAAATGATTTTGGTGAGTCAACAATGCCAATATTTAGTCCATCAGATTTTTCGTAAATAAACATCTTAATAATGGTATCGGGGAAATATTTAGCCAACTCACTCGGGATAGACTCTATGTCGTCGGCTGAGGCTTCTAGTGCTTCAACTGTCTCCCTGGTGAGCCAAGCAATAATAAACTTTTTTTCCTCGTCATATTCGATGCTGTCTGACAAGATTTTACCAATTAGTCGAATAGCTGATAGTGGTTTTGCACGATAAAGATGAGTGGTAATTTCTTGTTGGTTGGCTCCGTGTCGTAAGAGTGCGCTAGAAGTTAAAAAGGTTTGCGAGGTCAGGTGGCTTTTGAAGTGATTGGTTTTAATAATGATTCCCGTAAGAAGCGCGGTAGCTATTTTTGCATCAATTACACTTGAGTCAAGTAGTTCAATTAATGGATAGACAGATTCGGCGATACTGGAGGTTGTTAAATCAATAATATTAATTTGGCCATATTGATCGTTGGCGCTTTGGTTGTCGATATTTAGAATTGTTGAGTCTAGGAAAAGTTTATTATTTTCTTCGTAAAGTTTGCCAAGGCTTTTTAGATCAATCGCTCCAAGAGTAATAATTAGATCAAAAATAAACCTACCATGCTTTACTATAATATCAGTGGCTTTGATATCTCCCTCGCTGGTTAGAAAAAATTTGATTGTCTCGGGGGTATTTTCGTAGCGCGCCTGTGTAATGCGTTTATTTTCTTTACTAACCATAATTTCGAAAATTCTTCCCGAAGACAATTTAAGTGAAATATTGTCGGCGCTTTCTAGAAAGTTAAACTTCTCTCGTACCACATCAGAAGAAACGATAGACACTTTTTTATCAAGTTTTTTTAAGGTTAAATTAAGTGCGATTGCCGAAGAGATTAAATCTCCATTCAATGTTGAGGGCAAGGCGATTAATATTTCCTTGGAGTTTTTTATAAGTTCAAGTGCTTGTTGATTGTTGGTAAGCATAAATTTATTAAGTTATTATGATAGCTAAATTTACCGCAACTGTTCGTGTAGTGTCAAGAAAAATAAAATAAAGTGGCTCATTAGTGTCTATTGACAAGTGTGACTTAATATGATATACTATAAATATAAGCTTATTTAAGCTGGCTATTTAACAATTTCTATAAGGGAGGTATCGAAATGAAGAAACTTTTATTTTTGCTGGTTATGGTGGCGCTTTTTTTACCGGCGGTTGGTCGGGCACAAGAGTTTGACGTGAATGAGTTAGTTCGAGTCGTTGGGGATGCCCTTCGTGACGGTATAAGGGCACAGAGTGATATTGCACGAGAAAAAGAGCGCACTCGCCAAGAGATGATCCAAAGTCAGTCGGATACTGACAGGGAAAATATCCGCGAAAAAAGAGATGTCACGGTTACCGCGATAGAGCGCGGTGGCCAAAAAAATATTCAATATACAAGAGGAGGGGAGACAATAGGCGTTGATATACAGGCGCAGAAACTACAGCGTGAAAACGAAAAAATGCGTCAAGAACTGGCGCAGATAAGAAGGGAGCTCAATGAGCTCAAAAATAAATAGCAGAGCATTCTTAGCGGGGCAATATAACGCCCCGCTTTTTTTATTGCGCGATTTCCACAGGTGGTCTTGCTTTTGGTTAGAGTTGGGTTTAATATTAAGATAATATGACAAAAATAGAAGATTTAATAAATTCTTCCTCGCTAAGCGAGGAAGACAAAGAGGCATGGATTAAATATGCCAGCTCATTATCTGATAATTTATTGGAACATTTAATTTATCTGTTTAATGAATTGCCTGACACGGTTACTTGGTTAAATACTAGTTTAAGGCGTAAGGTTGATGCGCTAAAAAATAATGATAGCCAAGCGTGGACAGCAATTGTCGAGGAGGAAAGACAAATGATAAATAATATTAAGTTGGAAAGGGCTAATTAAAAAATTTAACAATATGTTTGCTGGCTCAGACAATAAAGATCTGAAGTCAAAACCAGTTGAGGACAAAGAAAAGGAGCAGCCAGTAGAGAACGACTTAAATGATATTGAGAAAAGGCAGATAGAATTGGCGGTTTTAGAAGCACACAATAAATTTGCCGAAGGTAAGCTGGAAGCGCTGAAAAATAATCCAGAAGAATTTAATGCGATTGAAATGTTGGAAAATGAAGCGCTAGTCGTACAAAGTGAAGTAGAAAAAACGCCAAGTATCCTTATGAAAACATTACGAAATAAGTGGGCAGTGGCGGTTGGAGTTTTGTCATTAACAGCAATGGCGTCTCAAGAAGTGCATGCAGAGAAATTTGATTTTAATGAATTGTTTCGTAATTTAACAGATGTAGCCTCTCAAAGCATTAGGGAGTCAGCTGAAACACAAAGAGAGAAAGAAAGAACACTACAAGATAAAATTCGTTATGAACAAGATGCAGAACAAGAAAGAATACGCGAGAAAAGAGATGTCACTATTACCTCAATTGAAAGAGGCCGGCCAGGTAGCATCCAGTATACACGAGGTGGGGAGACTATTGGGGTTAAGGTGGACGGACCGGTAGACTTAGACGCCCAAATAGAACAGCAACGAAAGCAAAAGGAATTACTAGATAATCAAATAGAAATTGCTAAAAAACAAAAGGAATTGCAAAGTATCTTGGGAAAATAAATTTAAAAAATAAATGTTTTTAAAGGCATTAGACAAATAGTCTGGCGTCTTTTTTTTGTTGGTTTAATTTGCTAGGCTTAAGGTATGATTACTAATTCGAGCGAAGAGTCGCAGAAAGAAGCATTTGATTTAGCCAAAGCTATTGGTGATTTAGCGCCAATTAATCATGCAGTAGTTTTAGCATTGGAAGGCGACTTAGGTAGTGGTAAGACTACCTTTTTAAAAGGCCTAGCCGAGGGGCTTGGCGTTAAGGAAAAAATACTAAGCCCTAGTTTCGTGGTGTTTAAGAGGTTTAATTTAACAGAAGGGAGATTTAAAAATTTTTACCATTTTGATTGCTATCGTTTAAAAAGTATTAATGATTTAAAACCATTAGGGATAGATGAAATTTTAGCAGATCCAAATAATATTGTAGCTTTGGAGTGGTCTAGTGTGGTGACGGATACTTTGCCAAGCGATGCAATTGTTATTAAATTTGAATTTATTGATGAAACAAAAAGAAAAATAGAAATTCTGAATATAAAAAAATGAAGAAAATTATTTTAATTGATGGAAATGCACTTTTGCACCGTGCTTTTCATGCATTGCCGCCACTAACAACTAAAAAAGGGGAGATGACCAACGCGGTTTATGGATTTGCCTCGGTGCTACTTAGAATGCTTAAAGAGCAAAAGCCAGATTATCTGGTATCGACTTTTGATTTAGCAGACCCAACTTTTAGGCATTTAGAGTATAAGGACTATAAGGCTGGTCGAGAAAAAGCACCACAGGAGTTGTATGATCAATTAGGCAGAATTAAAGAAATGTTGCAGGCGTTTGGCATACCTATTTTAGAAATGAGGGGGTTTGAAGCCGACGATATTCTCGGCACACTTGTTAAAAAACTTAATACTAAAAAGGATTTAGAAATTATTATTGCCAGTGGCGACTTAGATACCCTGCAACTTATTGGCCCGCACGTTTCTGTGTACACTTTCAAAAAGGGTTTTAATGACTTAATCACTTATGATGAGTCAGCGGTTAAGGCTAGATTTGGTTTGCCTCCATCAAAAATGGCGGATTTTAAAGGGCTTAAGGGCGACCCATCGGATAATATTCCAGGAGTGCCAGGAATTGGTGATAAAACCGCTAGTGTCTTATTACAACAATTTGAGTCTCTAGAAGATTTATATAAAAATTTAGATAAAGTAAAAAATGAAAAATTACGGGCGAAATTATTGGAATTTAAGGATCAGGCTTTTTTTAGTAAAGGGCTGGCAACTATTAGACAAAATGTTCCTATAAAATTTAAATTACAAGATGCTCATATCGATGGCTACAACAAGGAAGCTGTCAAAAAATTATTTGAAGAATTAGAATTTTTTAGGTTAATTGACCGCCTTTCAGGGAACGATAAAGATACTGATGATAAGTTAGCAGTGGAGGATGCAACCCCAGCGCGTGATGTATTTCAAGAAATAGAAAAAGCAAAGCAGGATGGAATATTTTCGGGGAAAATTTATGAATTAGAGAAAGAAATTGTGCCGATTGTGGCTGATATGTCGGTGCGGGGTATTGAAATAGATGTTAGTGAAATAAAAAAAGTTTCCAAAACAGTAGATGGGAAGATTAAAGAATTAGAGAAATTAATTTATAAAGAGGCGGGCGAAGAGTTTAATATTAATTCTTCACAGCAACTTTCGGTGATTCTTTTTGATAAGTTAAAGATATCGGTTAAGTCTCTTAAAAAAACTCCAGGTAAGGTTATCTCGACTGCAGCAGCGGAATTAGAAAAATTAAAAGATGCGCACAAAATAATCCCTTTTATAATGGAGTACAGGGAATTGGCAAAACTAAAAAATACTTATCTAGATACTTTGCCAGGCTTGGTGGATAAAAAAACAAGTAGACTGCACACCACTTTTGATCAATTAGGAACTGTTACGGGGCGAATGTCGTCAAAAAATCCTAATTTACAAAATATACCCGCCAAGACAGATATTGGGAAAGAAATAAGAAAAGCATTTGTAGCTAGCAAGGGGCATGTTTTAATTGGCGCGGATTATTCTCAACTTGAGCTTCGTGTGGTGGCTGTTTTATCTGAAGATAAAAAAATGCTAGAAGCCTTCAGAGACGGGAAAGATATTCATACGGCAACAGCGGCTAATGTATTTAATGTAAGTGAAGCAGAAGTTGGTTCAGCCATGAGGCGGACTGCAAAGATTTTAAATTTTGGGATTCTTTATGGGATGAGTCTGACTAGTTTTGCTCAAACTGCCAAAATAGAAAAAGATAAAGCGAAGAAATTTATAGGAGAATATTTTTCAGATTTTAGTGGTTTGGCTAAGTATATTGAAGAGGCCAAAATAAATGCGCAACGAGAAGGGTATGTGCAAACTATGTTTGGGCGTCGGCGCTATATTCCGGAGATAAATTCATCTGCTTGGAATTTGCGAGCCTCGGGAGAGCGTATGGCTATAAATGCGCCTATTCAAGGCACGGCAGCAGATATTGTAAAAATGGCGATGGTGGAAGTAGCAAAAATTAAAGGCGTAAATTTGTTATTACAAATTCACGATGAATTAATTTTTGAGATTGACGAAGCTAAAGCCAACGATTTGATGCTTAAGATTAAGCAAGCAATGGAGTCTGCCGTTGATTTTCCTATACCACTGACCGTACAGGTGCACTCGGGAAAAAGCTGGGGAGACATTTGATATATAATAAATTAGGCGTATAATTAAGATACTTTGAAAATTATAAAATCTTGTGATTATGTCCATGGCAACCGGGGTTGGGTCTGATTCATCTGTCATAAGGCAGAAAGATGGCTTTTGCGATAGTGATAGCTCGGCTTCCTCCGTAATCATGGGATAATTGATGTCGCCTCTAGGGGTGAAGTCAATGAGCGAGAATTAAACTGGCGCCTCCTCGGCGTTTTTTTATTTTCGAAATAAAGGTGGTACCACGAAGTAAGTTAAAACTCTTCGTCCTGTGGCGCGAATTTATTCGTACGCAAGGGTGAGGAGTTTTTTATTTAACAAAAAGATGAAAAAATATTTATTTAATAATAAAGCAAATGAATCTTGGTGATTAGGATCGTTAGTTTTTCGATATAAATTAATTATAAATATATGTCAATTATTCAATTAGATCAAAATGAAATGCCAACGCATTATTATAATATAATCCCAGATTTATCATGTCCGTTGAACCCGCCACTTCATCAGGCGACTAAAAAGCCATTAGGCCCAGAAGACTTAGCACCACTATTTCTGACGGAGCTTATTAAGCAAGAGATGTCGCAAGAATGATATATAGAAATTCCTAAAGAGGTGCGCGATGCTTATATGTCATATCGTCCTTCGCCATTAATTCGCGCGGTGAGTTTGGAAAAAGAACTGGGCACTCCAGCTAGAATTTATTACAAATACGAAGGAGTAAGCCCAGTGGGACTTTGCATTGGCGTTTGCGTGTAATTATTTTGGTCTAGCATCAACAATTTATATGGTTAAGTCGAGCTATGAACAAAAACCATATCGTAAGTTTATGATGAATGTTTATGGGTCAACTTGTACGCTCAGACCGTCTAACAAGACAGAAGCAGGTAAACAAATTTTAGCCGAAGAGCCGGATAGCCCTGGGTCGCTGGGAATTGCTATCTCCGAAGCAGTGGAGGATGCCGTTAAACACAATGATGCAAAATATTCACTAGGCTAGGTTTTAAATCATGTTTTGATTCACCAGAGCATTATTGGTCAGGAAGCGTAAAAGCAAATGAAAATAGCTGGCGATTATCCAGATGTGATTATTGGTTGTCATGGCGGAGGTAGTAATTTCGCGGGATTGGCTTTTCCATTTTTGCATGACAAATTAGTGGGGGTAAAAAGAATTTACGAGCCATTGCAACTGAACCAAAGTCTTGCCCTAGCTTGACTTAAGGGAAATATGAATATGATTTTGGTGATACAGTTGGGTTAACACCACTAGTTAAAATGTATACAATTGGTCATAAATTTAAGCTTCCGGTAATTCATGCTGGCGGGTTGCTATATCATGGGTCTGCACCTTTAGTAAGTTTGTTGCATAAGGAAAAAGTTATCGAAGCCATCGCTTATGATCAAAAAACGGTATTTGAGGCAGCTGTAAAATTTGCCAGGAATCAAGGGATCATTCCTGCCCCAGAATCAGCGCACGCCATAAAAACTGTTTTTGATGAGACGGAAAAATGTAAAAAAACTGGTGAGAAAAAAGTAATCTTATTTAATCTAAGTTGGCATGGCCATTTAGATTTATCTGCCTACGATAATTATTTATCCGGCAAGATGTAATAAGCTATTCTGCAAAAACCGCCTTAACTGGGCGATTTTTTTGTGTTAATTTTTGCTATTTAAGGCGATTTTTTGTATAATTTACTGATTAATAATGAAGACGCTTAAAAGAGTAAAGCTACATGATTAATGAAAAGCATAATATTAATTTTTAGTGTAATAAAAGATTTATTCCTTCGAGTCTTACCCAGCAGACATAATAAAGGAAAAGGGTTTGCTTTTTTGGTGCATGCACGTGATTTGGAAGATGTATATAAAAAGTACCCATTTACAAACAAATTACCAGAGAACGTTATTCATTGGTTGATTTTGAGGATATGGCCAGTAGTTGTGGCAGATATTACTGGTCTTGTAGATAGGTGTGGTCATAACGTTGAAGGTTGGTTGATTGGATTCCCAATGACGGCTCATCAAATGATGGAGAATAGAGAGCTTGCTCTAAAAAAAATTATTCAAAGTGCGCAGTTGGCTCAAAAAAAAGGTGCTAGTATTATTGGGTTAGGGGCGCTAACATCATCTCTTTCTCATGGAGGAGCCTCTGTAATTAATAAGGTCAGTATTAATGTCACTACTGGGCATGCATACACTGTTCATATAGTATGCAACAATTTTTTTAAATTAGTAGAACTAATGAATTTTAAAAAAAATGATGTAACTGTTGCCATTGTTGGCGCTGCTGGCTCGGTTGGTTCAACTTCGGCAAAAGTAATTGTGAGAGCCGGTTATTTGAATATAGTCTTAGTTGATTTAGAAAGAAAAAATAAATTTCTTGATGATTTAACCGCAACACTTAAAGAAATTAATAATAACGTTAACATTTTTGTATCTCACCAAATATCAAGTATAAATAAAGCGGATTTTATTATAACCGCTACCAATGCGCCAGAAGTAGTTATCCACGCGGATGATTTGAAGAGTGGGGCTGTAATTATTGATGACGCTCAGCCTTCAGATGTTTCTCCTGATGTTTTAGATAGAGAAGATGTCTTGCTTGTAGATGCGGGCATCGTTAATACCCCTGGCATTACGACACATTTCGATCTAGGCCTTAATAATAAATATAATAATTTTTGTTGTCTTGGGGAGCTTTTGGCTTTGTGTGCAATCGGCTGGGACAAACATTATGTTATTGGGCGCGCTAATCTAGAGTTGGTTGACGAAATTGCTCGAGTGACGGAGGAATTAGGGTTTTCGCTAGCGAAATTTCAAAACAAAAATGGTATAATAACAGATGATAAATTGCAGTATATTAAAAATATTCATAGTAAGAATTTTTAATTGATGGATATAATTAATGCATTATTGATTTCAACATTATTAGTAAATATATTGCTAGGGGTTTTTCTGGTTAAAGCAAACAGAGGTAGCAAGATAAATATTTCCTATGGATTGGTTACATTGGCAATTATCGGGTGGACGGCTAGTATGTTGTTATATCGCAATAGCAGCGAATCCACTGCAACTATTTACACAGTGCTATTGTATGTTTTGGCGACATTTACGGCATCATCGTTTTTGTTTTTTACATTAATATTTCCATCCGAGGAACAACTTTCTAGGTTAAAAACATTTTCCATTTTTTTGGGTAACATTGTTATCGTTGGCTTAACTTTGATACCTGGTTATGTTATAGAGGGGACGTATGTGGAGCCTGGCCAAGAAAATACAATTATTTTTGGGCCCTTCTATTTGTTTTATGCGGCCTATATTTTAATTTATTTTGTTGCGGGGTTTGTTAATTTAGTAACGAAATATTTCAAAAGCTCTGGAATTGAGCGAGTTCAGCTTCGATATATTTTTTTGGGTTATTTTGTAGCTGCGAATTTAGCTTTTATAACAAATTTAGTCCTGCCGTGGATGGGCATTTTTATTTTTAATTGGGCTGGGCAGGTTTTGACGGTTATAATGGTCGGATTCACAACTTATGCTATTTTAAAACATCATCTGTTGCATCTAAAGGTTATCAGCACTGAAATTTTTTCAATATTAATTGTCATCACATTATTTATCGAAACGATTGTTGCAAAATCATTGAATGAAATGATTTTAAGAGCTGCCATTTTTATTGGCGTGGCATTATTTTCAGTTTTATTAACAAGAAGCGTGGCTAAGGAAGTGGAAAACACTGAGAGAGTAGAGCAATTATCAAAAGACCTTGAGCATGCTAATTCTAGTTTGGCAAAGTTACTTAAAATGAAATCAGAGTTTTTGAATTTGGTCTCTCACCAATTAAGAACTCCGTTAACTGCTGTTGTTGGTTTTTTGGAGTGGTGGAAGACGGGAGAGATTAATCAAATGTCGCCAGAAAAACAAAAAAAAATGATGAGCAATGTTATTATGTCGGCAGACAGATTACATAACACTGTGGAAGATATTCTGACTGTTCTTAAGGTACAGTCAGAAACTCAATATAAGTTTGAACCTATGGATATTTACATCTTAGTCAAAGAAGCGCTAGAGGTTGTCAAGCCAATTTATGATTCGAAAAATCTTTATTTAAAAATGGAAGCTTCGCCAAAAAATATGCCAGAAGTTATTGTGGGCGATAGGAGATTTCTAAAACAAGTATTCATTAATTTAATTGATAACGCAGCTAAATATACAGAAGCTGGAGGTACAACCATTTCTTTTAAGATTTATCCTGACCCAGAAGATGATTACAACAGATTCGTATCCGGATTGGGGAGCAATGATAAACCAGCACCTCCTTATATGCCTACGCCATCAGCGCCGATTGGTGAAATAGAGGCCTCATCTCCAGAGAAAAATACAACATCTATTAATCAACCAGACAAGCCAAAGCAAGAAAGATGGGTTTACATTAGCTTTAAAGATACGGGTATTGGTTTGGCGGAAGACGACAAACAAAAATTATTTAAACAGTTCTCGCGAGGCGTAGAGGCTAATAAGTTGAACACAACTGGGTCTGGCTTAGGTCTTTTCTTGGTTAAGGAAATCGTAGATGCTCATCAAGGTAAAGTTGAGGTTAACTCGGAAGGCAAGGGCAAGGGGTCAACTTTTACAGTTGGCTTGAGAGCATAAAACTCTTAGTTTAGCAAATATTGACTTATATTTGCTAATTGGGCATCATGGAATTAAATAAGGTTCTTTAAATTGAGATGAAAGGGTGTGGAATCTCATATTAGTATGGCGCAGTTTTTAAATACAAAATGGCTTGAAAAGGAGATTGATATGGGAGGGAAAAATCATCAGCCATGCAATAAGTTGGGCACCGGCTATCTTATTGAATCGGCAAAGTTGTCCATGCAGTTAAGTAAGTCGTTAGAACATCTTGAACTTGCTAATGTTGAGTTGGAGGATGTTTTGTTAGGCGAGATAGAAAATCAAAAATCTAATACACTTGGTCCAGTAGTGGAAAATCTTGAGATATCAAAAGTTCACTTGGTAGCAGCTATTATATACATAGATGCTCTTAATGGACGTATGGACAAATTCAATTTCCAGGATTTACCAACTTTGGGTCGCATCGATTTAAATGAAATTGGCGAGGCCCTTAGTCAGCAAGGCGTAGTCCGTAAAGAATCATGGGATATCATCAGAGAGACCATGGAGTCGGGTGGTTTTATAAGGGTACTTAAGATTTTTAAGGTTGATGTTCGTAATATGGCCGAACAAACAATAGAGCTTAAAAAAGCGATAGAGATGCTTGAGCAAATAGCTTAGCGTGGCGTGCTCACTGATATTCTAGAGAAAAATCAGCCAGGAAATATCAAGTTATTGTTTGAAACGCTTTATATATCTTGGATGAATTTTAATCATCTTTTTGTTGCATCAAGCCTATTGTCTACAGCGCTTTGGTATCAGGCTAATAATTGTTCTTCTTTAATTAACCATACGGACATGATAAAAGCTCAGAAAAGCAGCGGTTTTTTAAGTGTAACAAAATAATTACAAAGTTTTGTTAAATTCCGTCGACCTTGAGGTTGGCGGGTTTTTTTTATGTAATATATAGAATATATGAAATTGATTTTTAAAAAGCATCCAAATGTGTCTTTATTATCATATTTGTGGCGATATGGAAAAATTTTAAGAAATATTATAAGAGGGGGGGGTAGTTTTCTTATTATTTAATTTATATATTAAATCATTCACCATTACCTAAATTTGAAAATCTAAAATTGGAGCACTCTTTGCTTAAGCCAGCTTCATGGTACAAGGAGTTTGAAAAAGATTTTATTGCAAACTCAAAAAACTATTTAAGGCTTAGCTCTGAAGTTGTCAAATATGGGAAGGAGAAAGTTGAATCCCCAAAAATAATAAAAAAAATTAAGAAAGAATTTAGTGGTCTAATTTGGCCGTTGACCGATATCCAAGTAGTGCCAGACTTACATGGAGAAGAGGGCCATGGTTATGGAATATTGTTAGGGCAAACAGCTTATATTGTTTATCGTCTAAACTCTAAAAAGATAGTACTTGGCTATTGACTCATGAATTGCTCCATTATGTATTGAGCCGAGAGTTTGAAAATGCAGGGCTAATAAAAAAAAATAGAGAAACCGAAGGGCTGTATACACATTTGGTTCCTGTTCGTTTGAAAAAATATTATCCGAAATGGGAGTGGGCTATAGAAGAGTATATTATTCATACAATAGAAAGTGAAATTACTGGTTCTTCGGTGGCACTGAAAAAAGTGGGGATGGAAACATATTGATCTATTTATTGATTCTTGGAAAAAACATGAGAATGAGCCTTTTGTCGTATGGCTGACTAGCACGCTAAGCAAGGCAGAGAAGATGTTTAACAGTTGATAGCGGTTGGCAGTATCTCTTTTTTGGTATATAATGCATTTATATGAATAATACAACTAAAAAACGCATTGTTTTGATTGAGGATGAAGCAGTGCTAGTGGATGTTTTACAAAAAAAATTAACAGGAGAGGGGTTTGATGTATTGGTAGCTAGGGATGGGGAAGAGGGAATTGAAAAATTAAAAGAACTTCGCGATGATTTACCAGATTTAATTCTTTTAGATATTATTATGCCAAAAAAAGATGGGTTTGCAGTTTTGGAGTTTATGAAAGGTGATAAAAAAATATCAAAAGTGCCGGTTATAATAATTTCTAATTCTGGCCAACCAGTGGAGATTACACGAGCCAAGGAGATGGGCGTTATGGATTGGTTGGTTAAAACAGAGTTTGACCCACAAGAAGTTATGGAGAAAGTCCATAAATATTTAGGCTAAAAAAATAATAAAAAAATGCCAGAAGAAAAAAATAAAATCTTAATCGTTGAAGATGACAAGTTTTTACGTGAGCTTATGGTAAAAAAGTTAGTTACCGAAGGCTACGGCGTAGAAGAGGCAGCAGAAGGCGAAGAAGCCTTAAAAAAGGTCACGGGAACAAAGCCACATTTAATATTGTTGGACTTAATTTTGCCAGGCATGGATGGCTTTGAGATTTTGAAAAGAATTAAAGCGTTGCCAGATAGTGCTAATATTCCAGTAATTATTTTATCTAATCTTGGGCAAAAAGAAGAGATAGAAAAAGGGTTTTCTTTAGGTGCTGAGGATTATTTAATTAAGGCGCATTTTACCCCAGGAGAAATTATTGATAAAATAAGAAAAGTATTGGGTTCTAGCTACGTTTAAAATAAATTTTTTCATGAAAAAAGAAGTTATTTATTTAACAGTTTTTCTGGCCCTTATTGCGGGGCTTGTTTTTGTTTTAAGAACTCCAGCTAGTTTTTCTGTGAAAAATGGTGACACTAGCGATAAGGCATCAGCTGAAGACGAAAAAAAAGATGCGGATTCAGTGAATAATGATTTAAATAATACTAGCCCCGCATGTTTACCAGGCAAGAGATTATTTGCGGTGATGCTTGGTGGTGATACAGAGGCTCGTCCATTGGCTGGTATTAGTGAGGCGAAGATTATGATAGAGATGCCGGTTGTTACTGGTAGTATAAATCGTTTTATGGCAATGTTTGATTGTATGAATTATCAGGAGATCGGGCCAATACGATCAGCTAGGCACGACTTTATTGAATTAGCCGAAGGATTTGACGCGATATTCGCTCATTGGGGAGGGTCTCATTTTGCATTAGATAAATTGAAAACCAAAGTGATAGATAACTTAGATGCATTACCTAACCCTTCAAATGCTTTTTATAGAAAATCTGGATTATATGCACCGCATAATGGATTTACTAGTTTGGCGAGATTAGAAAATGCATCTATGAAATTAAATTATAGATTAGAAAACGAGATCTCTGGTTTTGTCACTTCCAATGCTGGAGAATCATCAATGGTCGCTAGTACTTTAAATGTCGGTTACCCAAGCGCGTTTGCAGTTAGGTACGAATATGATCCGAAAACAAATAGCTATTTAAGGTGGCGGGCGGGCACAAAAGAGATAGACAGAAACACTTCAAAACAAGTTGCAGTTAAAAACGTAGTGGTGATGGTCGCTAAATCACAACAAATCGAAGGCCAATACAATGATGTTGATATAATCGGTTCGGGCGAGGCCTCGGTTTTCCAAAATGGCGTAGAAATAAAAGGGAGTTGGAAGAATTCTTCCGAGAAAGGTAAGTTGATTTTTATAAATAAAAACGGGGAGGAAATAAAAATGATTTCAGGCTCCGTTTGGATTTCAGTAATTGAGCCATCAGAAACTTATAATTATATTACAAAGTAAATATGATTTATTTTTTATATGGACAAAACGATTTTTTAAAACGTGATAAGGCACAGCAAATTGTGAATGGTTTTAAAAAAGTACATCAGTCCGGGATAAATTATAAGCGTTTTGATTTAGCGCAAATAGACGTATCTGATGTTAGTATTTTTTTGGATACTATGGCAATGTTTCAAGAAAAAAAATTAGCAGTGCTTGATAATTGTTTTCAAATAGCGTCCATTAGTGAAGATCTAGCTAAATTATTTATTGATAAAAAAACAGCTACCGATAAAGAGGCGATAGTGGTCGTTGTTGGTCCAGAAAAACCAAAGGGAGAGCTATTTAAGTTTTTAAAAACTAATAGCCAGCTTCAAGAATTTAGGGCCTTGGAAGACATAAAGCTGGAGCAATGGATTATTAATGAATTTGCACAGCAAGGCTGTATCGCAAATAGTTCTGTAGCAAAAAAGATGATTTTTATGGTGGGTGGGGATATGTGGCAACTCTCAACAGAAATAGCTAAATTAGCCAGCTATAAAGCCGATAAAAAAATGGTCGGCGTTGACGATCTTGATGTTTTGATTAAAGCAAAAATAGATAATGATATTTTTAAAACCATTGACGCTTTAGCAGGGAGAAATCGTTATAGCGCTATAGCGCTTTTGGAAAAGCACTTGTCGCAGAATGAGGATGGGTTTTATTTGTTGTCTATGTTTCTTTATCAGTTCAGAAATCTTTTAAGGGTAAAAGATTTAGCACAAAAAAATCATTCTTTAGCAACTATTGTTCAAAAAACCAAGATGCATCCCTTTGTTGCTCGAAAGACTTACACTCAAGCGGAAAAGTTTTCTCTGGATGATTTAAAGAATATACACAAATATTTCTTAGACCTAGATATTAAAGCAAAAACCGGCCAAATAGAGCCAGCAGAAATGCTTTATAAGTTAGCGTTTAGCTTAACTTATTAATTTGTTGTGTAAGCCGTGATTTCTTTCGGGAAGCGGCATTTTTTTGTATAACACCTTTTTTGGTTGCTTTATCAATTGCTTGGTAAACGGCATATAATGTTTTTTTAGCTTCAGCCTTGTTTTTGTCTTGGATTAAGGTATTTAAGGCCTTAATTCGTATTTTCATAACAGTCTTAACAGCCAAGTTCTGGATTTGGCGTATTTTGGCTTTTCTTAGCTCTTTTGCTGCAGATAATGTCTGAGGCATAATATAGCTAGCTTAACACGCGTTTTGATTTTTTGCAACCAAAAGGCCCTGTAGAGCAGGGCCTTTTGGTTGGCTGTTTAGATAGTAGATTTATTCTCGAAATAGTATCCGCATGGCTTAACAACCTGGTCTTCGCTAATCATAGGAAACTTTCGGCAATTAGGTGGCCTGTATTTGTATATCCTACATCTGCCGTAGCGATTTAATAATGGGCATCTAATGATTATTTTGCAACATCTTGCGCAATTATTGCATTGACCTCGGCGGTCTTTATCTACTGACTTAATTAAAGAACGGGCTGTTCTTTTTGCAAAAAGAACAAAAGGCATAATTTCCAAAAAATCACCTCCCTTGTTTTAATGATTTAATTTGATCGCGTAAAATAGCAGCTTTTTCAAATTGCAGATTTTGTGCAGACAATTCCATCTCTTCTGATAATTCTTTGATAAGCTCTTTAATGCTTAAAGAATTAGGTATGTTTGATATATCTATTTTAGGTACTATTTTCTTGAATGCAGGTAAATAAGATTTTTTGATTTCTTTAGAAATACCCTTTGGGATTATATTATGTTTTTTGTTATAACTTTCTTGGGTTATGCGTCGGCGAGTCGTTTCTTGAATTGCCCGCTCCATAGAAGCAGTTATTTTATCGGCATACATTATAACTTGTCCGTTTATATGTCGTGCGGCACGCCCCATTGTTTGAATCAGTGTGACATCATTACGCAAAAAGCCTTCTTTGTCTGCATCTAAAATCACTACCAAGGAAACTTCTGGCAAGTCTAATCCTTCTCTTAGTAAATTAATGCCAACTAAAACATCATATTTGCCTTCACGTAAATCCTTTAAAATTTCTGGTCTTTCTAATGTTTTAATTTCAGAATGCAAATATTGAGATTTTATGCCCGCTTCAGATAAAAATTCACTTAAATCTTCAGACAATCGTTTGGTAATGGTGGTTACCAAGACTCGTTGTTTTTTTGTTACCCTTTTTTTAATTTCTGAAATTAAGTCGAGTATTTGATTAGCACTTGGTTTAACTTCAATTTTGGGGTCTAAAAGGCCAGTGGGCCTAATTAGTTGTTCTACGATATTCGGTTTAGACTTTTCTATTTCATATTGAGCTGGCGTAGCCGATACGTAAACAGTTTGGCCAGTGCGTTTGATAAATTCATTAAATTTTAGTGGTCGGTTGTCTAGGGCTGAAGGCAACCTCCACCCAAAATCAACTAATGTTTTTTTTCTGGCTTGATCACCATTATGCATACCTTTAATTTGAGGAACACTCATATGCGCTTCATCAATAAATAGTAAGTAATCTTTAGGAAAATAGTCTAACAATGTGGAGGGAGGGGACCCCGGTTTTCTAAAGTCTAAATGACGGGAATAATTTTCTATTCCGTGGCAATAGCCAACTTCTTTTAGCATTTCCATATCATAGCTTGTTCGTTGTAAAATTCTTTCGGCTTTTAGTATCTTTTCTTCCTTCCTAAAAATTGTTGCTTGTTCGTTTGCCTCTTGTTTGATATTGCTTATTGCTTGTTGAATTTTATGTTGGGGCGCTACCCAATATTTTGCGGGAAAAACACGAAGTTCTGGCAACTCTTGTGTGGCGGTTTGTAAATATCCACCAATTTCATATATGTTTTCGGTGATGCGAGATATTTGATTGCCGTCTATTTCAATGCGATAAATTTTCCCTCCAGAAGATGGGAATATTTCTATCACTTCTCCTCGGACTCTAAATGAGCCCGGGTGGAAATTGATGTCTTCTCGTGAATACTGTAAGGCCGTTAGATGCAATAACATTTGGTGGCGGGTGATTTTTTGTTTATGTTTAAAAATTAAGGACAATTTTAAATAATCATCTGGTGAGCCTATATTATAGATACAAGAAACTGAAGCTACGACAATTGTGTTATTGTGGGTGAGAAGAGATTGAGTTGCTGCATGGCGTAATCTATCTATTTCTTCATTAACCTTTGAATCTTTTTCTATATAAGTATCGGATTGAGGTATATATGCTTCAGGTTGATAGTAGTCATAGTATGATACGAAATAGTGAACTTCATCTTTCGGAAAAAATTCTTTGAATTCTTCATATAATTGAGCAGCAAGTGTTTTATTGTGTGAAATAACCAAAGTTGGCCTTTGCAATTTTTCAATTACCGAAGCCATTGTGAAGGTTTTACCGGAGCCCGTTACCCCAAGCAAAACTTGATCTTTTACTCCCTTTTTTATATTGTCTGATAGTTTATTGATGGCTTGAGGCTGATCGCCTTTGGCACTAAAGGAGCTTTTTAGGACAAATTTATTCATAACAATTATTGTACGGTGGAATTGTTATTTTATCAATAAAAATGCTAAACTTTAGCTATGATTGCATTATTAAGTGGAAAAATTATTAGTAAAGACGAAAGGCAAGTCGTGGTAGATGTTAATGGCGTGGGCTATAGAGTATTTACGCCGACTTCAACCTTAGAGGCTTTACCAAAGATTGGAGAAGGCATCATTTTGTTTACATATTTGGCTGTGCGTGAAGATGCTTTGGATTTATATGGATTTTTAACAAAAAGAGAAGAGGAATTTTTTGGGCTATTGATAACTGTATCTGGTATAGGTCCAAAATCAGCGCTCAATGTTTTGTCGTCCGCAAGTGTGGATCAATTAGAAGAAGCAATCATTTCAGGGTCAGATGATGTTTTAAATCGTGTGGCTGGAATAGGTAAAAAAACCTCTGGTAGAATTGTTTTGGAGCTGAAAACAAAAATTAAAAGAATTGCTAAAGAATTTGGGGTGGCTGGCGTTGTGGAGGGGATTGAGGTGTTGGATGCATTGTCCGCATTAGGTTTTTCTATTAAAGAAGCGCGCGAGGCAGTACAAAATTTACCACCAGATACCGAAGGAGTTGGTGATAAGGTAAAGGAAGCCTTGAAATTATTAAGTAAGCCGACAAGAAAGTAGGTTATGAAAAAAAATATTAAAAAATTTATACCGAATTTTATTATTGGCATCTATCATTGGTGTTGGGCTTTGCTCGGAGCAATAATTTTTAGATTTCCATCAAATAAATTAATTGTTATTGGAATAACCGGAACGAAGGGTAAATCAAGCACAATTTATTTACTTGGAAAAATTTTGGAAAGTGCTGGCTATCAGGTTGGCTGTATTTCTTCAATGTCCATAAAAGTGGGCGGTGAGGAGACTTTGAATCCTTATCACATGACAATGCCAGGCCGTTTAGTAATACAGAAATATTTAAGAAAGATTTTGAATGCAAATTGTAAGTATGCATTAGTAGAGGTGACTTCGGAGGGAATAATGCAACACAGGCACGCTTTTATTAATTTTGATATGGCGGTATTTACAAATTTGGCCCCAGAGCATATTGAGGCCCATGGATCGTTTGATAAATATATGCATGCCAAGGGAAAGCTCTTCAAGGCTCTAGAGTCTTCTAAAAAGAAAAATAAGATTAGCGTTATTAATTTAGATGATTTAGCATCTGATTATTTTTTATCATTTAAGGCTGATACAAAAATTGGATTTAGATTTGAAAATGAAGACAGTGATAAAGTTTCCCAAATTATTAGGCCTAGCGAGTATGCGTTATCGTCTTTTGGTTCTCAATTCTTATTGAATGGCATAACTATTAATTTATGTCTCCCGGGGTTATTTAATTTATATAATGCCTTGGCGGCAATCTCAACAGCTCTTTCTCGCGGGGTGCCTATTGAAGTTTGCAAAAAAGCTATAGAACTTGTTGCTGAAATACCAGGAAGGATGGAAAAAATAGAGGCTGGACAAAACTTTTCAGTGATAGTTGATTTAGCTCACACTCCAGAATCTTTTAAGCAGGTGTTAGCAGAAACAAAAAAAAATACCACAAAATCATTAATTTGCGTTTTTGGTTCTGCTGGTGGTGGACGGGACAAGTGGAAGAGACCAGAATTAGGAAAAATTGCTTCAAATTTTTGTCAGAAAATCATTTTGACTAACGAAGACCCATACGATGAAGATGCATTAGAAATTATAGCCCAAATTGAGTCTGGTATAGGAAAAACATTTTCCAAGGAAGCAGTTAATAAAATTGCCGATAGGCAAATGGCGATTAATGAAGCAATAAAAAATGCGCAAAGTGGCGATACTGTGATTGTTCTTGGTAAGGGGACTGAAACTTCAATGGTGTTGGGCTCAAAAAACATCCCTTGGGACGACAGAGAAGTTATTAGGCTGGCTATAAAGAATAGATAGTGTGCTAATAAAAGTAGCGTTAATTTTACTTTAGAATGCTTGTGTTATAATTGATGTATGAAGAATTACGCTTCTTCACGGGCTCAGCGAGGAAGAGTGGCGTATCGCACGTCAAGTAGATTCATTTACTCACAAGTACAGAAGCGTAAAATTAATGATATAAAGACGAATTGTTTGGCGAATAGATTTTATAAAAAAGCACAAATAAAAAAAATGAAACTTAATTTTTTTGGAGGGGCAGGGATGGTAACAGGAGCTAATTATATGTTGGAAGTTGGTTCTATAAAATTTTTAGTAGAGTGCGGGATGATACAAGGCGAGCAACATACTGATCAGCTTAATGCTGCTGATTTTCCGTATAATCCTGAAGAGATAGATTTTGTGTTGATTACTCATGCCCATCTAGATCATATTGGTAGACTTCCAAAGTTAATAAGAAATGGTTTTTCTGGAAAAATTTACGCCACTGCGCCAACTAAGGATTTAATGCCATTCATTTTAGAGGACGCTTATAAAATTGCTTCAGAAGAAGCTAAGCATTATCCGAAGAGAATTCATTTTGATATGGACGATGTAAATAAAGTCAGTGAATATTCAGAATCTGTTCCTTATAATAAAGAATTTAGTCCAGCAGAAAATGTTAAAGTTACATTTCGAGATGCGGGGCATATTTTAGGTTCTGCAATAATTGAAGTACAGTTAGAGGAAAACGGCAAAACAGTGAAAATAGTATTTTCAGGAGACTTAGGCAACTCACCAACACTACTTTTGAATCCCATAACCATGATAAAAGAAGCGGATTATGTTTTGGTAGAGTCTGCTTATGGCGATCGCGTGCACGAAGATAAAAAAAATAGACAGCATTTGTTAGAGGACGTAATTGAATCAACAGTAACAGACGGTGGGGTGCTTTTGATCCCTTCATTTGCGCTAGAGCGGACACAGGAATTATTATATGAAATTAATAAATTGGTAGAAAATAAACGAATTCCGCCAACCCCAGTTTATATTGATGGTCCATTATCTCTTCATGCAACGGATGTTTATAAAAAACACCAAAGTTATTTTAATAAAGAAACGACTGCGGTTATTCAGTCAGGAGACGACATTTTTCAATTTCAAGGGCTTAAGCTGGCTAGAACACCCGAAGAGTCAAAAGCAATTAATGATATTAAGCCCCCTAAAATTATTATTGCTGGCTCTGGGATGTCTCAGGGAGGTAGAATTTTGCATCACGAATTGCGTTATTTGCCTGATCCAAGAAATACTATTTTATTTATTACCTATCAGGTCAGGGGGACTCGTGGAAGAAAGATTATGGAAGGAATGCCCAGCGTCCACATCTTTGGGCAAGAGGTACCTGTTAAATTACAGGTTAAGACTTTGGCTGGATATTCAGCCCATGCCGATCAAGTTGGACTTCTTAAATGGATAGATAATTTTCAGCGACCAGTAAAAAAAGTATTTGTAGTACAAGGCGAGCAAAATGCATCGGAGGCTTTGAAAAATTTAATTCAAGATAAACTTGGTATTCCAGCCGAAGTGTCTACTCTAGGAGAGGCGATAGAATTATAATGTAACGATTGAAAAAGCTATATAAAAATATATATAATACTATGCCAAAAATATTATTAGTAGAAGATGAGTCAATGTTGCTGGAAATGTATCGCATGGCATTTACTGGCGGGTCATTTCAATTAGAGTTAGTTATTGCCCTAAATGGCAAAGAAGCACTAGAAAAAGCCAAGAGTGAAAAGCCAGATTTAATTTTGCTTGATATCCTATTGCCAGATATGAACGGAGTGGACGTGTTAGAGCAACTTAAAGATGGAGTCGACACAAAAAATATACCAATTTTTGTGCTTACTAATTTTGACACCGAAGGCTTAGCTGAAAAAGTTAAATCAATGGGCGCTGAAAAATATCTTATTAAAAGTAAATTAACACCACTAAAATTAGTGGAGGAAGTAAAACAAAAATTTAAATAAATTATATGCCAAAAAGTCACGATCCAATTATTAAGTCTGACATTGTAAATACAAGTTATTTGAAGTATAAAATTTGTGTATCTGGCGCTGCTGAAACTGGTCATTGTGCTGATGGTGCGCTAGAAAAAGCCAAAGAACTCGGGAGGGAAATCGTTAGGCAAGGCGCTGTTTTAATGACTGGAGCAACAACTGGCGTGCCATATTGGTCAGCAATTGGAGCGAAAGAAGAAAATGGGATTTCAATTGGTTTGTCGCCAGCAGCCACTGAAAAAGCTCACATTAAGTCATATCGATTGCCGGTAGATTATTTTGATATAATTATTTATACTGGCTTCGAATATGCAGGTAGAAATTTATTGCTTACTCGTTCTTCAGATGCGGTAATTATCGTTTGCGGGCGAATCGGGACTATAAATGAATTTACTATTGCCTTTGAAGATAAAAAACCGATAGGTGTTCTAACGGAAACTGGTGGAGCAGCAGATATGCTCGAGGATATTTTAGATAAATCACATAGAGGGCACGGTAAAGTAATCTTTGAATCAGATCCGAAATTGTTGGTAGAGAAATTAATTGAGGTTATTAAAAAAGAAAAAGAGGATAACGGTTCTTAATTATCCTGCGATGGCTTTAATGCAGGAAAGAGGGGAGGTGATAATTGATGGTAGAAAAACCAATTGCTAAAATTATACATTATTACGATAACATAGGTGTAGCAGTATTGGGGTTAGAAGGAAAATTAAATTTTGGTGATGTGATTAGGGTGGAGGGCAATAGCCGTGAATTTAGTCAAACAGTGGAATCAATGCAAGTGGATCACGAAGAAGTTAAGGCGGCTAAAAAAGGAGATTCTATTGGTATAAAAATTAGTCAAAAAGTAAAAAAGGGAGATTTGGTGTATAAAACTTAAACATAAGTTAGTTGATGAATAAAAAATATTGGTTGGCGATTGCCACCATGGCAGGGACAATTATTGGCGTTGGGATGTTTGGTTTACCATACGTTAGCGCGCAGTCAGGATTATCCATTGGGATAATCTATTTGGTGTTGTTAACTTGTTTAACAGCAATTTTTCACTTATCTTATGGAGAAATTGTTTTAAGAACCAAAGAGGAATTTAGATTTGTTGGCTATGGAGGCTGGTATTTAGGCGCGTTTGCAAAAAAAATTCTTACTTTATCTACCATTGGTGGGCTTATAGGTGGACAAATTGCGTATATAATTGTTGGTGGAATTTTTTTAAATGAAATATTCATTTCATTGGGGTACGGTTTATTTTTTTGGCAAATCGTTAATTTCGTGATTGCCTCCTTGATTGTCTTTTTTGGCTTAAGAATAGTGTCGCGTGTAGAACTTTGGATGAGTGGATTTTTGGTTCTAGTAATTGTTTTTGTATTTTTTTCCGGTTTACCATATATTGATATAGGAAATTTTACTTCGCTTAATATGTCTAATATATTTTTGCCTTATGGTGTCGTTTTGTTTTCTTTGTTTGGTGGCGTGGCTGTGCCAGAAGTCGTTAGATTGCTTAAGGGGCGTGATGGCGAGATAAAGGACGCAATACTTTGGGGTACATTTATTCCAGGGATATTATATATTCTTTTTGTTATCACGGTGCTAGGAATAGTTGGGGCGAGTGTTACGAGTGAGCCTGTAAGTGACCTCGTTCCTTATTTGGGTAGAGTCATTACTTTCGGTGGATTTATTTTTGGTTTTATTGCTTGTTTTACTTCATATATTTCTTTTGGAGAGGGACTTAAGAAAATTTTTCAGTTAGATTTAGATATAAATAAAATTTTGTCTTGGGCTATGTCTATGGTTGTACCGTTCTTATTTTTTTTAAGCCTCCAGGACGAAAGTTTTATTAACATTATTGGTCTTGTTGGGGCAGTCTTTGGAGGAATAAATAGCGCAGCACTTATGATGATTCTTCAAAAAGCAAAAATAAAAGGTGATAGATCACCCGAATATTCCTTGAGATTACCCATACTCGCTGGTGCGATTATAACTTTTTTAATGCTTTTGGGAGTGGTTTTGCAGATAATTTATTGGCAGATTTAATTTATGCAGAAAATTGAACGAATATTGTTTTATTTATTAATTTTTTTTCTGCCTTTTGGTACGCGCATGGTACTAAAAAGCTGGGGAGGCGAGTTTAACGAATGGAACTCGGCTTTTTTTTATTTAAATGATGTTTTTCTTTTGGCAACGGTTTTTTTGTGGGCGTTAAGAGTCAGGGGAAAAATATTGGAGTTTGATATAGTTAATGTTGTATTGCTATTTTTTTTGTTATGGAATCTTTTATCAATTATCGTTTCGGAAAATTATGGAATTTCAATATATCGATTGATTAAATTTTTTGAACTCACAGTTTTCTTTTGGTATGTGAGGGGAAATATTTATCAGTATTATAAGACAAGTAAATTAGAAAAAATTATATGGATTATTATTGCTAGTGGACTAGTACAGGTTGTTGTCGCTGGGTGGCAATTTATTAATCAGAGAGCGATTGGGCTCATTGTATTAGATGAGTCACCAATCGCTCCAGACGTTGCTGGTGTGGCTAAATTAGCCGAGGAAGGAGTAAAGATTGTTAGGAGTTATGGGCTTTTGCCACACCCAAATATTTTAGGAGCCTTTTTGTTATTAGGAGTGGCCCTATGTTTGATACTAGTTTTTATTTATAAACGATCTAATTTTCTAAATAATATTTTGCCATTGGTTTCGTTGGCAATATTGATGTTAGGAATATTTTTTAGTTTTTCGCGTTATATAATTTTGTCTCTATTATTAATGTTAATTATGCTAATAATTTTGCCAAACATCAGTTTAGCGACAAAAGGATGGAACAAAGTTAAGGTAATTAGTATTTATTTATTTGCCTTTTTATCATTTGGGCTAGTTTTTAAGACAGAGCTATTTAGTAGATTTACGACTATTAATCAGGGATATGGTTTGTCTTCACGCATTCTTTACAATCAAGTAGCTGAACAATTAATTTTAGCTCATCCACTTCTTGGTGTTGGCGTGGGTAATTATGTGTGGACGGTTAGAAACTCTATGCAGTACGCATGGCAAGTACAGCCGGTGCATAATATTTTTTTATTAATAGCGTCCGAAGGTGGAGTTATAGCGGGAATATTATTTATTGGTTTATTGTATTTGATTTTATCTAGGGGCCTGCGCTATGTAATTAAGACGAAAGAAGAAGGCACTTTTAAGTTATTTAATATTATTATTTTTGTGACTGTCATTTTAATAACAGGTGGTTTGTTTGATCATTATATTTGGACAATTTGGCAGGGGCAATTAATGCTGTGGCTTTGTTTAGGAATTATTTCAGCTTCGACAGAAGAGCGAGCTGAGGTATGAATTTGACTTTCATTTATATCCGTGTTATATTGTTAAAACAATTAAGATTGTTCTTTTTAACTTTAAAATAAAACAGAGGAGGTAATTGTGGGTAGACATTTTGTGTCATTTAACGAATTGAGTCGCGCGAAAGTTTTAGCGACTCTGTATAATGCAGCTGGGTCAAACAGACTGATCTACAAGTATTACGGTGACGAGCCTATGACGGAAGCTGAGGCTGAGAAGTATTTGGCTGGTAGCAATAACCAATTTATTGATTATATTAATGGCCGATTAATCAGGGTTTCATTTCGTGGTAATAAGATTATGTCGGTGTACGGGTATATGAAGATCAGTAAGGTGATTAAGGAATTGCGTCAGTCGGGGGATGTAAACTCTCCTGTTATAAAGAGTATGAGTAGGAGGGCAAAAGTGGCTTTGGCTAACAAAAAGAAAAGGACTGATGAAATGGCGGAATTAATAAAGTCCATAAATATGGATTTTATTAAAGCGTAATGTTTTGGGCTCGTTGAGTAATCAACGAGCCTTTTTTAATTTATTTTGTTATAATTGATTGCATGAAATTTATATCTGATTTACATATCCATTCAAAATATTCTCGGGCCACTTCCAAGGATATGGACCTCGAACATCTCAATAAGTGGGCGCAAATAAAAGGCATACAAGTAATGGGGACAGGGGATCTCACCCACCCACAATGGTTTAAAGAGCTTAAACAAAATCTCGCGCCAGCCGAAGATGGCCTTTTTATATTAAAGAAGCAATCAACGAAGTTAAAAAATGATCCAGGAATTTTTTTATCAAAGGATAGGTCAAGACCAACTAGATTCTTATTAAGCGGGGAAATTTCATGCATTTATTCAAAAAAGGGAAAAACTCATCGTGTCCATCTATTGGTTTATGCTCCATATTTTGAGGCAGTAGAAAAAATTAATGCCCGATTAAATATCTTAGGAAATGTAAAAAGTGATGGGCGTCCTATTCTTGGGTTGGACGCTAAAGAATTAGCGAAGATTATTTTTGCTTTGTGTGCCGAGTGCGTGATTGTTCCTGCTCACATTTGGACGCCGTGGTTTTCTGTGTTCGGATCTATGTCTGGCTTTGATTCTTTGACTGATTGCTTCGAAGAGTATGCTAAATACATTTTTGCAATTGAAACTGGATTATCGTCTGATCCTTCAATGAACTGGAGGTTGTCGGCTTTAGATAATATTTCTTTTATATCTAATTCTGATTCCCATGGGCTTACCAGAATTGGCAGAGAAGCCAATGTATTTAATACGGAATTAAGTTATCGTGGTATTTTTCGAGCTATCCAGCAGAAAAAACCGGAAAACTTTTTGGAAACAATCGAATTTTTTCCAGAAGAAGGCAAGTATCATTACGACGGTCATTTAAAATGTAAAGTTAGGATGTCTCCAGATGAAACAATAAAGAATAATGGTAAATGCCCAAAGTGTGGCAGGCAAGTAACAGTTGGTGTTATGAGTCGTGTAAGTGTCTTAGCTGATAGACAAGAAGGTGACAGTCCTAAAAATACTATCCCTTTTAGGCGAGCTATGCCACTAGATGAAATTATAGCTGCTGGAGTTGGTCTTATTTCGGTTGGAGCGAAGGCCGTAAAAAAAGAGTATAAAAATTTAGTTGAAAACATTGGGTGTGAGTTGGACATTTTGCTTGAGATTCCCTTGGGTGATCTCGCTAAATCTACTTTACCAGAAATTGCAGAGGGTATAAAAAGAATGAGAAATGGAGAAATTACAGTTGAGCCTGGATATGACGGAGAATACGGGCATATAAAAATATTCAAAAAAGGAGAGCGAGAAAAGGTTTCTAGTCAAAATAGACTAATTTAAGATCCCTTGCTTTTTATGCTCTGACGTGATATAGTATATATACGAGTTTTGTAGTTTCTAAGTTAAGTCGTTCGCTATTGAGGGCGTAAGTTAGAAGCGAAGAAATTCCCCAAACATGGGAAGAAAGAGAGGTGACAACTTATGACCTTCAATAATAATTTTGCAGCCCGGCCAATGGTGCAGGGTAATTGGTCTTGCGCACAATGCGGCAAGGAAATTACCGAATTACCATTCGAGCCTAGAGACAATTCTAACGTTTTGTGTAACGATTGCCATCGTGCTAAGCATCAATCATTCGGCGGTAACAATAACCGACGTGGTGGATTCGGCGGCAGCAGAGGCGGTAATTTTGAACGCAAAATGCATCAAGGAAACTGGAAGTGCGCTTCTTGTGGTACAGATATAACGGAATTACCATTCCAACCAAAAGACGAGAGTAACTTAAAGTGTCGAGATTGTTTTAAAAAAGATAGAATATAATATTTCTGTGTTTTTGTAAAAACCCCCTAACGGGGGTTTTTACTTTGCTTAATAGTTTGCGAAAATATCCCACACATGGTATAAAAATTACACTATGGATAAAAATAAAAAAGTTAGATGTTTGCTTTTGCTATCTGGTGGACTTGATTCAACGCTAGCGGTAAAACTTTTGATTAATCAGGGGATAGAGGTGTCGCCGATAAATTTTGCGACTAGTTTTTGTGGCCCTAAAAAAGCTAGAGTATCTGCTTTGCATCTTGGTTTAGCTTTAAGAGAAATAAATATAAAAAATGAATTCGTAGATATTTTGAAAAAACCAAAACATGGATATGGTGCAGGAATGAATCCGTGCATAGATTGTCATGGAATAATGCTTAAAAAAGCAAAACAAGTTATGGATGAAGAGGGCTTTGATTTTGTGGCAACGGGCGAAGTACTTAATGAAAGGCCCATGTCTCAAAATAAACGATCTTTAAAAATTGTAGAAAAAGATGCAGGTCTTGAGGGGTATTTATTGAGACCTTTATCCGCTCAGGTGTTAGAGCCAACTATTCCAGAATTAGACGGTAGAGTTGATAGAGAAAAGTTGTTAAATATATCAGGTAGAAATAGAAAAATTCAGATAGCTTTGGCAGAAAAATTTGGTATTAAAGATTACCCAACCCCAGCTGGTGGGTGCGCATTAACTCAAGAAGACTTTGCTAAACGAGTCAGTGAATTATTCAAGAATCAGTCGTCTTGTACGCTAGAGGATGTGGAGCTTCTTAAGGTGGGCAGACAGATTTGGCAAGACGGTGTTCGTATGGTTGTTGGGAGAAATGAAGTCGATAACGAAAGGATAAAAAGGTTAGTTGAACCAAATGATATTATTTTAGAACCAATTAATATCTCTGGGCCAACCATGTTGTTACGCGCGCGGGAAATTACCGAATCAAATATTGAGCAGGCTTTAAAAATTGAAGTAAAATATATTAAATCAGTTGGGGAGAGAGACAAAATATTATTTACATGTATTAGAAACGGCGTTAAGGAGACAATAGAGTTTATTAAATGATTTTATCATAAAAGTGCTTGTGAAGTTTTGTGGCTAAGAGTAATATTAATAATAATTAGTTTTTTTACAAGGGGGTGAGTTTATGAAAAAAAATATGTGGTTGTTTGCCGTTCTATTTTTGTTTTATCGAGGGGTGCCTGCGTTTTCTTGGGATACTAATAGCCAAAAGGTTGGTAGCGAAAATATATATATCTTGAGCGGTCAGCGTTCTTTGCCGATAACCTATCTGTATTTTTCGGAAACTTTAGTGATTGAGCTAAGGAAGAGTTGCCAAGCTTTACGCAACAAGACTTGCCAGAGGAGAGCAAGTTCGATTTAATCGGTAAAAACTTTTTTTCTAAACATGTCAATAGATTAAATCAAGATAATTACAACGCAGATCCTAGAGATATTCAATGGATTCAATTTTCAAGAGTACCTGGTTACATCAAGGATCCTTTCTATAATACAGGGCAAAAATTTATTGAATAATTCCCAGTGTATCAAATGACGCAGGATTGGCTTAAAAAGTTTTCAATTGATTGTGCCTTGGGATTCAACGTAGAGGATACAATTGAAAACAGGGACCCAGTATTACAAACGGCTGTCGAGATTAGTAATAAAAAAGAAAAGGCCTTTGTTAAAATGGGTAGTATTGGTTTTCGTTTTGATCCTAATAGGGCCTTGTCTGTTAGTCGGTGGCAAGGATGTTTTTATGGACAACTGGAGACATCTCTTCTAGACGTGGAGTTCAAAAACAACTGGTATCTTGATCGAGCCAGTTTTGAGTTGGAGATTACGTCAAAGCGTTTTTTCAATGATAAGATAGTGTTGTTATTGAATCTGGAAAACTCAATATTTGGTGCTGGATCGTCTGGTAGCTATTGCAAGTCATCTCTCAAAATAACATATTTTTGTAAATCATTTAATGTGGAGGCTGAGCAAAGATATAATGATTCTCAAAAAGACAGTAGCACGCTAGTGTTACTTAAAAAAATATTTTGATCTATAAAGATCCGTTATTAATGAATATAACAGCTCTTAATATTTTAGTTTGCGATTTCACCTTATATCTAATAAGCTAAGTCTATATGGCAAATTTAGAATTGGCAAAAATTTTATATCGGATGGCAGAGTATATGAATAATATAAAATTTAAACCCCGTGCTTATGAAAAAGTAGCTCAGGTAATAGAAGCGATACCGGATGACATTGCGAGTATATATCAGAAAAAAGGGAGAAAAGCGATACTTGATATTGAGGGTGTGGGTGAGGGTATTGCCGATAAGATTGAGGAATTTATTACAACCGGAAAAATAATTGAATATGAGAAATTAAAAAAAGAATGTCCAGTAGACTTGGATTCTTTAACATCCGTTGAGGGGCTGGGGCCTAAAAAAATAAAAATTCTCTATGAAGAGTTAGGTATAAAAAATTTAGTGGATTTAGAAAAATTAGTGAGAAGTAGGGAGATAAGTAAACTGGAACATTTCGGTGTTAAATCAGAGGAAAATATTTTACGCGGAATTGAATTCCAAAAAAAAGGTCATGGCCGTATCTTGTTGTTGGATGCTATGTTATTGTCGAACCTATTCGAAAGTAGACTGTCAAATATAGACGGCGTTTCTCGAGCTATGACGGTAGGCTATATAAGGCGACGAAAAGATACAGTTGGTGATATTGATATTTTAGTTATAGCTAAGAATGCTAAGGTTGTTATGACATATTTTACAACAATGTCAGAGGTGCACGAAATTTTAGCCATAGGTGAAACCAAAGCATCAGTTAAATTAAAAAATGGTATTGACGCAGACATTCGAATTATAAAATCTAAAAGTTTTGGTTCAGCTTTACAATATTTTACAGGCTCTAAAGACCACAACGTGGAGCTTCGAAAAATTGCACAAGACAAAGGTTTCAAATTAAATGAGTATGGTTTATGGCAGGAAAAAAAATAATTTCTGGGGGAGAAGAGAAAAGCATATATGAAGCTTTATCTATGGATTATATAGAGCCGGAACCTAGAGAGATGAGAGGGGAAATAGATTGTGCCCAAAAACACAATTTGCCAAATTTGGTGGATATACAAGATATCAGAGATGATTTGCAAATGCATTCGGTCTGGTCCGATGGTACGTGTTCAATTAAAGAGCTAGCAAAACAGGCAATGTGTTTAGGTCATGAATATATTGCGATTACTGATCACATCGGGCATTTGGTAATTGCTGGTGCATTAAATGAAAAAGAAATTAAAAAACAGTGGGAGGAGATTGATAAATTAAATAATCTGTTTGGTGGATCTATAAAGATACTTAAGGGCGGGGAAGTGGATATAAATGCGGATGGATCAATGGCCTGTTCTGATGAAATTTTGTCTCAATTTGATATTGTCCTGGGGTCACTTCATTCTCAATTTAAAATGCCAAAAGATGAGATGACGAAAAGGGTCGTAAGAGCAATGCAAAATGTCCATGTTGATGTTATAGCGCATCCAACTACCCGAGTTATTGGCAGGCGTGATGAAGTAGCGTTTGATTGGGAAACGATCTTTAAAATAGCTAAGAAGACAAAAACAATCCTAGAAATTAATGCCAACCCAGATAGGGCTGATTTGAGTGATGTTAATGCTTTAAGAGCAATCAATGAAGGCGTTATGCTTTCTTTGGGCACAGATGCTCACAGGAAGGAGCAATTACAAAATATACAATTTGGGGTATATCAGGCTCGGCGGGCTTGGGCGACCAAAGGCAGCATTGCCAACACTCTTGGTTTAGATAATTTATTAAAACAATTGCGTCAATAAGAGAAGAGTAGTAATATTTAATTGCTAAAATGAAATTTAAACAATTAATCTATTTGTATGCACCACCAGTTTTACTGATGATACTAATTTATTATTTATCATTGCAATCGTCTTTTCCTGTGGTTAATGATCAGAATTTAAGCTATTGGACTGATTTTGTTTTAAAAAAGATTGCCCATATGTTTGTATATGGACTGTTAATGTTTTTTTGGTTTAGGGCTTTAAATGATAAACTGTCAGTTAAGGAGGCACTTATCTTGGCATTGGTTATTGTAGTGATATATGCAGTTTCCGATGAGCTTCATCAAACATTTGTTCCCGAGCGAGAAGGAACCATTAGAGATGTTTTGATTGATTCGGTATCTGCTCTAATCGTTGGTTGGTCTATTTTTTCTAAACAAAAAAACGCCTCTATTTGAGACGTTTTTTTAAGGATTACTTTTTTACTGCTGCAACAATTTCGTTAAATATTGTTGGGTGATTTTTAGCTAGTTGAGCCAAGACTTTTCTGTCAATAACTATTTTCGCCTTTTTCATCTGGTTTATGAAAACGCTGTATTTCATATTTTGTGCTCGTAATAGTGCATTAATCTTAATGTTCCATAGTGATCTCATAACTCGTTTTTTCTTTTTTCGGTCACTATAGGCTCTACTTTGAGCATGCATTAATGCATCTTTCGCTAGACGAAATTTAGATTTTCGTCCCCAACGATAACCTTTGGCCTGACTGATTACATTTTTGCGCCTTTTTTTTGAGGCGACGGATCGTTTTATTCTCATAGAATTTATTTAGATGTATAAGGAATCATTTTTCGTAAGTTTTCATGGTCAGTCGAAGCAACTTCTTTGGTTTGCCTTTTCCGTCGTGTTACGTTGCCACTTTCTTTGACATTAAAATGGTTAACGCACGAAGGACGTCTAACAAATTTACCAGTTGAGGTAACCTTTAATCTTTTTTGGACCGATCGATTATTTTTTATTTTCATTGTTTTTTTACTATATACATTGATAGGCCATATCGTTGGTTTTCTGGTTGCTTCTCAACAACGTATTCTAAGTTAAGCATTTTTAAAAATTCTTCAATTTTTTCTTTTGCAAAGCCTTTAAGGGCCTTCTCTCTCCCGCGGAGTGCCATATCAATTTTAAGTCGGTGGCCTTCATTTAAAAATTTTTCTGCTTGTTTCGCTCTGGTTTCCATATCGTGTCCAGAAATCCTTGGTGTCAGTCTAACGCTTTTGATTTCTATAACCGTGCGTTTACTTTTGTTTTGTTTCTCTTCTTTCTGTAATTGATAAACATATTTTCCAAAATCTAGTATTTTGCATACGGGGGGAGTGGCTCTATCGGCTACTTCTACTAAATCAAGCCCTCGTTCTTTAGCGATTTGGAGGGCTTGCGAAGTATTCACTACGCCCATTTGCTGACCGTTTTCGTTTATCAACCGAACTTTCGGCACTCTTATTTGATTGTTGGATCTTGGTATTTTAATGTTTTTATATTTTGTAAACTTTTAAATTGTGGAGATGGCGAGAGTTGAACTCGCGTCCAAAAAGTTGTGTTAAATAAAATCTACAAGCATATCGGACTTGTTTTTTTCGGTTTGAAAATATTAAGTCCGCGAAATCATTCAAACCAAAGCTTTTTAATATTTCGATTGACTGTCAAAAGCAAGCGTCAACCCAAGCCTAATAATAACACCGGTTGTTCATCTATTAGACATCGATGAGCCGATGGCTAAAGCGATTATTACGCTAAAGCTAAAGCTGGTGCAGCAAATGCTGTCCTTAGCTTTGAAAATAAGTTGGCATTTATTGGTGCCTTTGAAGTTTATTGAGATTCACTCAGCTTGCATTTATTTAATGTGCTTTTTGTCGAGGCCTTTCATCCCCGCCCGCAACGCTTCGCAAACGAGCTTGCTCGCGTAGCGATGCGGGCGGTCCCGCTTGTATCTCTACGCAAAGCACTATGGGCGAGGTCTCTTTAGAGACTAAAGAGAGGGAATGTCGCTTAATCTATTTTTTAAATATTTTCTGTCAAATCCAGTTTTCAGCGATTTTTTGTCGATATCGCTAACCCAGAATTATGCTCTTATAGTCTGCGCCTTAAATTGTTTGTATACCCAACATATAGCTGTCCATCTTTTATGCTTTTAAGTACATAAATAAAGTACATGTTTTCATTCCTTTATCCTAAGTGCTCTAGCAATATTGCGTTGAGCGTCTTTGCGGGCGAGTACTTGGCGCTTGTCAAATTTCTTCTTGGATCTAGCCAAGCCTATTTCAAGCTTGATTAATCCTCTAGTAGAGTATACACGAATTGGGATTAAAGTCAATCTTTCTTCCTTGAATTTACCTAGTAAATAATCGATTTCTTGGCGTTTAAGTAGCAATTTACGAGTTTGCTCTGGGTCATACCCCGGTAATGGGCCAGCATTTTTATAAGGGGAGATATGAGCATTAAGCAACCATGCTTCGTTACGCTGAATAATGACATAAGCACCTTTTAGGCTCATTTGCCCTGTTTTGACCGATTTTACTTCTTGTCCGCTCAATACTAAACCAGCCTCGATTTTTTTAAGGATTTTGTAGTCGAATATAGCCAGTTTATTGTATGCATATTCTGGCATTATTTAAAATTAGCATAAAATTTGGCATTTGACTAATCATTGTTTCTGCATTGTCATATTTTATTACATTATAAAATTAAGATAATTAGTAATAGGTTTTGCATCTAAGAAGTAAAATTTAATAGTTGACAAAATTATATGTATAAAATATTGCTTTATTTATTAAACAATTTATAATAAAAGTTAAACAAAGTTATTTAACAAATAATAATAAGGAAATTAAAATAATTTTCAAAAGGTGGAAAATGTGTTTGGCATGTGCCGTGTGTAGTTTATTTGTTATTTATCTTGCATATTTTTCGGCTAAGTTCCTTTTATTCCTTATAGTCGGTGGATTGGTGTTAGCATTTTTTTTAATGATTGCGAATATAGCCATAGACGTTATGGTGCTGTATTTGGTGTTAATCGTTATTTTCAGTTTTGAGGTACTTTTTGAGATAATGGCTAGTTAAAATTCCTCTAGCCCCAGTACCTACTGGGGCTTTTTATTTTCATTTTTTGCGTTATAATAGACACAATGATTAGAGATGAAATAAAAAAACTTATTGCCAGCGCCACTTACACAGACAAGGCTGATGTGGTTTTAGAGCACCATGATGATAAGGTTTTTGGAGATTATTCTTCTAATATAGCGATGCGTTTGGCGAGAGAGCAGAAGAAAAAGCCAATGGAAATCGCTGAAAATATAAAAAAAACAATTGTGGAGCTAAAAGTTGATTATATTGAAAAAATAGAAGTAGCTAATCCTGGGTATATAAACTTTTATTTATCTAAGGAATGTTTGCAGGGTCAGATTATTAAAATAATTGAGGAGAAAGAAAAATTCGGAGAATTATACGAAAAGAAGGAAAAAATTATGGTTGAGTATTCTCAGCCGAATACGCATAAAGAGTTTCATATAGGCCACTTGAGAAATGTTTTTATTGGTTCAGCGTTGGTGGAGGTGCTTCGTAAGGCAAAGTATGATGTCGTTTCCGCTAATTATATTGGAGATACTGGATCACATATTGCTAAATGTTTGTGGGGTATTGAAAAATTCCATTCAAACGAAAATTTAGATGATATTAATGATAAGGCAGAGTTTTTAGGTAAGATTTACTTTGAAGCGGTACGAGCCATTGAAAAAAATCCAGAATATGAAAAAGAGTTTAAGGAATTGCAAAATAAATTTGATCAAGACGATCCAACGCTCCAAGCCCTTTGGGAAAAAACTAAACAATGGTCACTTAATGAGTTTAAAAAGATTTACGAATTGCTAGGCATACAGTTTGATGTTTATTTTTTTGAAAGTGAAGAAGAGGTGGCCGGAAAAAAAATGGTAGCGGATTTACTTGCCAAAAAAGTTGCTGAGCGTAGTCAAGAGGCGATTGTAGTAAATTTAGAACAATATGATCTCGGTGTTTTAGTTTTGGTTCGTAAAGATGGAAGCGCTTTGTATGGGCTTAAAGATATTCCATTGGCAGTCAAAAAATTTAAAGAATTTAATATTGATACAAGTATTTATATTATAGATATTCGTCAAAATCTTTATCTCAATCAATTATTTAAAATTTTAGAGTTGTATGGCCTTAGGGAGAAAATGGTTCATATTGGTTATGAGGTGGTTACCTTAAAGGATGGTGAAAGCATGTCATCAAGAAAGGGGAATATTATTACTGCTAGAGAATTAATTGATGAAATTGATAATAGGGTTAAAAGTAAATTTCCTGATTCACCTGATTCTCTAACCATTGCTTTGGGTGCGCTTAAGTTTTCGATGTTAAGGTATTCAGCAAACAAAAAAATTGAATTTGATATCAATGAATCAATAAAGATAGAGGGAGCGACTGGCCCATATGTGCAATATGCACATGCGCGAATTTGTAGTATATTAGCGAAAGCGCAAAGTTTGAAGTTAGAATGGCAAAGCAAAAATAATTTGTCTTTACTTTCTGGGGAAAGAGAATTAAACTTAATGCGAGAATTAAATAAATTCCCAGAATTAGTAGAGGAGGTTTCTCAAAGTTACGAGGTGCATAAATTGACGTATTTTGCCATAAAATTGGCCGATAAATTTCATTCGTTCTATAATGATTGTCGGGTAATAGATGAATCTAATCTTGAGCTAACCCAATCTCGGTTAGAACTGGCAAAGGCTGTCAAAATCGTCTTAGCGGAAACTTTAAGATTGATTGGCGTATCTGCATTGGAGAAGATGTAGCTCTTTAACTTAAATATGGGAGGCAGAATTATGACCCAAAAAATACTGGACTCGGTTTCTATAAAAAGAATCTTTTTAATTTTTTTGTTTTGTGGTTTGGGTTTTCTGGCAATTATTCCGCTGGCTAGTTATGTAGGTAATTGTCAAGATGTTGCTGGCGCTATCATGTTAGGCATCTCTTGTTTTATTATCTTGCCGATATTGAATGCAGTAAGAAAAGGTTTTGAGAAAACAGAGCAGTTAATTAAAATGTTGGAAAGCGACAATAAACTATTGGAGATGCTCCAAGATAAAAAGGAGCAGGCGGGGGCTTACAGAGATAAATTACACGAGAATTTTTTTGTTAAGTAAAGTGTTACTTAACAAAAAAAAAGGAGTCCGGCTGTAAAAACATTGCCAGAGGATAAATAATGAGCCTCTTAAATCTATCTTGCTCTCAAATAGTCTTCTGTTTTGACTTTAGTCCGTTTTTTAATTAAAATTAGTTCATTATGGTAAACCAATTCTCTTCTAAAAAGATTTTGCCAGAATTAGAGCATGAAGTGCTAGATTTTTGGGATAAAAATGATATTTTTGAGAAATCAATAAAAGCGCGTCAAGGCGCCAAACTATTTAATTTCTATGATGGGCCACCCTTTGCTACTGGTCAGGCTCATTATGGCCACATTTTAGCGACAACAATTAAAGATTCAGTAACTCGTTATAAAACAATGCGTGGTTTTTTGGTCGCGCGACGGGTTGGTTGGGACTGTCATGGTTTGCCGATAGAGAATTTGATAGAGAAAGATTTAAAAATAAAGTCCAAAAAAGTGATAGAAGAAGAAATTGGAATTGAGAAATTTAATGATGCCTGCCGAGCATCTGTTTTTTCTTGCGTAGCTGATTTTTCAACTACATTAAAGCGCGTTGGGCGCTGGGCAAATTACGAAGATTCTTATGCAACAATGGACCCATCGTATACTGAATCTGTGTGGTGGGTTTTTAAACAATTGTGGGACGCTGGATTGGTTTATAAAGATTATAGAGTAAGTGCTTATTGTCCGCGCTGTGGTACAACTATTTCTAATTTTGAAGTTAACCAAGGCTATAAAGAAGCCAATGATCCTTCTATTTTTATAAAGTTTCCAATCTCTGGCAAAACTGATGAATATTTTTTAGTTTGGACAACCACTCCTTGGACACTACCTGCCAATGTGGCGCTTGCAGTTAATGCGAAAATTAAATATGTGAAAGTTGAGATAAATAAAGAAAAATTAATTTTAGCTAAAGAGCGATTAGATGTTCTAGAAGGCGAGTATCGTATTATTGAAGAATTTGAAGGAAAAAAATTACAAGGAGTGCCTTACGATGCTTTTTATAGCTTTATTAAACCAGACAAAAAATCTCATTTTTTGGTGCTAGCCGATTTTGTGTCAGTAGAGGAGGGGACAGGCGTTGTTCATGTTGCACCAGCCTTTGGAGTAGATGACTTAAATGTGAGCAAAGAAAATGATTTATCAGTACTTATGACAATAAACAATGAAGGAAAGTTTTTGCCAGAAATCAAGTCATTGGCTGGTAAGTTTGTAAAAGATGCCGATGGAGAAATTATTAAGGAATTGCAAGGGAGAGGGCTAATATTAAGAAGTGACAGGGTGCGGCATTCTTATCCTTTCTGTTGGAGGTGTGATTCGCCTTTGATTTATATGGCACTTGATAGCTGGTATATTCGGGTGACTGATTTTAAGGAAGATTTAGTCAAGGTAAATCAAGAAATTAATTGGCAGCCAAAATATATTAAGGATGGTAGGTTTGGTAAATGGCTTGGGCAAGCACGAGATTGGGATTTTGCCCGCACACGCTATTGGGGGGCACCTCTACCAATTTGGCAATGTGAGCAATGTGAGAAAAAGATTGCTGTTAGCTCGCGACAGGAGATTCTATCTAAAGTGGTTGGGTCGGGAAAACTAATTTTTGTGCGTCACGGAGAAGCAGAACAAAATGTAAAAAGCATTTGTAACGGAGATATTAAAAATAATAAATACCACCTAACTGATAGGGGAGTAAACGATGCGAAAGAACTAGCGGAAAAATTATCTAAGGAAAAAATTGATATTATATTTTCTTCAGATTTTTTACGTACTCGAGAAACTGCGGAAATCATTTCTAAGGGTTGCGAGGCAGAGATTATTTTTGACGAAAGACTTAGAGAAATAAATATCGGTGAGTTTGAAGGAGGCAGTGTGGCAGATTCCCGCGCGTTTCGTGATCCAAAATCAGACTATTACAATGTTGTGTTCCCCAAGGGCGAGTCGTTAGCAGAGGTTGGCAAACGCATGTCTGATTTTATTGTCGAAATTACAAATAAATATGCAGGAAAAAATATTTTAGTTGTTTCTCATCAGGACCCAATAAAAACAGCATTTGTTTATTTTGGGCAGACCAACCCAAAAAAAGTGCAATCACTTGAGTCGTTAATTTCTGTTGGCTCTCATCACACTTTTTTCTTTAATAACGAAGTTGATTTATCAGATTTACATCGGCCGTATATTGATAAAATAGAATTTCAATGTGGTTGCAAAGGAAAGATGAAAAGGACCAACGAGGTTTTTGATTGTTGGTTTGAATCTGGGTCTATGCCATACGCACAATGGCATTATCCATTTGAAAATAAAGAATTGGTTGAATCAACATTCCCAGCTGATTTTATAGCTGAAGGCATGGATCAAACAAGAGGCTGGTTCTATACATTAACAGTCTTAGCTATTGCTTTGACAAAGAAAGATTTGGGGCTTGGCAAAAATCAACCTGCATTTAAGAATGTTATCGTTAATGGAACTATCTTGGCGGAAAATGGGCAAAAGCTTTCAAAAAGATTAAAGAATTACCCTGCGCCGTCGCTAATCTTTGAAAAATATGGTGCTGATGCAATGCGGTTTTTTCTGATGTCATCTACTGCGATAGGCGATGATTATTTGCTTTCGGAAAAAAGATTACAAGAAGCTTGGCGTAGAACCATAATCACTTTGTGGAACGTCTATTTATTCTTTGATTCATATAAAAATGGTGAGAGCACGAGTCAAATAAGCGCGCCGGAGAGTAATAATTTATTGGATAAATGGATCATTTCTCGCATAAATCATCATAGTGAGTTGATGATAAAACACATGGATGACTATGACTTGACTCATGCGTCGCGTATCATCATAGATTTAGCAGATGAATTATCTAACTGGTATGTTCGTAGATCTCGTAGAAGATTCCAAAAAGATGAAAATCCAAGTGATAAAAAAGTAGCGATTGAAACGCTAGGATATGTTTTACAAAAAACTTGTTTAATGACAGCACCTTTTATGCCATTTATTTCAGAGGTAATTTATAAAAATATTGGTGGCGATAAGGAGTCTGTACATTTAGCGGATTTTCCGATAGCGGAAACTAATTTAATTAATAATGAGTTAGAAGATGCAGTTGCTAGGGCGAGAGAAATTATTTCCTCTGGGTTAGCTATTCGTGCGGAATTGAAAATTAAAGTTAGGCAACCATTGGCGGAGGTTAGAGTTAAAAATAAAGATAAAGTGTTGGAAGACAACAAAGAAATTTTGCAACAGATTTGCGAAGAATTAAACGTAAAAAAAGTTATTTTTGGCGCTAAAATTGAAAAAGAAATAGAGTTTGATTTAGAGTTAACCGCAGAACTTCGCGAGGAAGGAATAGTTCGCGAAATTGGTCGGCAAATTCAATCGTTGAGGAAGAGGAACGGATTTTCAGTCGGAGATAAAATAAATATTGAATATGCTTGTGGTGACAAAGAGTTAGCCATGGTTATTGAAAAAAATAGTAAGCAGATATTAGTGGAGGTGGGGGCGATAAACATTAGTCTAGCCCTAAAAGAGCTCAAAGATGAGATAGAAGTAGATAAGAAAAAAATTAGGATAGAAGCATTGCCCAGGGGATAGATTTAAGTTAATATACAAGCATGGAAAAAATATTTAAACAAACACCGGAAAATAATGATGAAAAATCTCCTAATTTTCATGAGTTATCAGAGATCAGAGAAGAACTCCGAAAAGCCGTAAGCGATCTTGGTAGTAAAGATAATATTGCTAGCAAGTATTGTAAAAAACCGTTAGCAGACATTGATGAAAAGGCATCTAAATTTAAGATGTCTGATTTTGGTGGTTTGAAGGGGCTAAAGGAGTTTTAAAAAAACAAAAATCAGAATTTGAAGAACTTATGGAAGATAAAGCTAATATTGATTTTGAAACTATTTTAAGTATTACGCCAGATGTTGATAAAGTATTAAATATGGCAGAAAATATTGCTAGTTTAAAAGATTTTAGAATGCGGCGAATGCTTGAAAATTTAAATCCAGAGACAACACTTCGTATTAAGAAAATAAATGAAGGTTTTCTTGAGGAAAGTAAGGAAGAAATTAGAGAAAATGAAGAAAAAATGGAGAATTTTGATACGTCAATATTGCGTCAAGCTGAACTTATAAAATATAAAAAAATCTATCTCAAAGTTGGCATATCTGCATTACGCCAAATGTTGAAAATGATTTGGAAGCAATTGGAGATAGAATGCTTACTGGTAAACCGATGTTTTTACATGGACCGACCGGAACCGGTAAAACATCTTTAGCCAGATTTGCGGCTACTCATTTTACCGGTAAAGATCTGGAAATGATTTTTTGTAATCCACAAACCAAAGAATCAAATGTATGGGGTAAAACTGGCATTAAGCCAGCTGAAGGTGGAGCTATAGAAACAGTAGAAATTTACGGACCACTTGCTAAAGCAATGCTCGATGGTAAAACAGTTATTTTTGATGAATTTACTGCTTTACCAAAAGAGCAAATGGTTTTTATTAAAGGTGCTTTTAACGCTAAAGTAGGTGATAGGATAAATATTGTTGGAAATGGTATTATGAAAATTAAAGCAGGTTTCCAAATGATTTTTACTGCTAATTTAAAATCTGAAAAAATCCTGAAAGACAAGATTTGCCTCCAGAAATTGCTAAAGAATTTGAGCAAAATAATCTAGAGGTTAAACATACCAAACCTGATAAAGCATATGATATTATGCTAACATGACTTTTGAATCGTGATGGTTCGCTAGACATGTCTTTTTATGATTTAAACACTACTTTACCAAATCTATGTAAAGTAATGGCAGAAATTCAAGAATCATATACCAATGAAACAGACAAAGAAGTAGCCAGAAGGGCTGGATCGATGGATGTTTCCGGTAAAGTATATTCTTTGAAAAATTTGTGATGATATGCTTTTAATCCCTGGTGATATCCCGCTTAAGGAACTCAAAGATAAAATGACCATGGAGTATGGTTATTGGAAAGGCTCTGGTTTCAAAAAGGGTGGTTCCTTTGCTAAAGCTAAAAGTAAAAATGTGGATAAACACCCCCGTATTATCCTTATTAATAAAACTCAAAACTTAAAAGACTGTCCTGAATTAGAACAAACATTCAGCATAAAGGGTAAAGATGTCAACCTAGACTAAGTCCTCACCTTAGAAGACTATCTTATCTTCCAAAGAAAATACTTTGAAGAAACTAGTAAACACTTAGGTGAAGAAGGCTGGACATGGTTAGCTACTAAATTGGGCGCTCGTCTCGTCAATTCTGATTGGAGTCATGGTAATAGCCAGCTCTATGTGGATGCTAATGATCTTGGCTATCAGTTTGGCTTTTTGGGTGTTCGTCCCACCCGCTGTTTCTTTTGAAAGGTTAGTTTGTAACTTTGGCGAAATATAAAATGGTTTATAAGGTGCAGGGTATTATTTTGAGGGGAAAAGATGTGGGCGGTTATGACCGCCTGTTTTGGATATATACTAAGGAGCGTGGAAAGATTTTAGTTAAAGCTAAAAGTGTTCGGAAAAAGGAATCTAAATTGAATGGTCTTTTGGAAATTTTTAATTATGGTCATTTTTTAATTGCACAAGGTAAAAATATAGATACCATAACCAACGTATGGCTTTATGTTAGTTGGCCAAAAATTAGAAAAAATTTATCAGCAATTTGGGTTGCTTATTATTTTTGTGAGTTGGCAGACAGGTTGATAAATGCTCCCGAGGTTGATTTAGGCACTTGGCGGTTATTGACAGGCTCGTTTGTAAAGCTAGAGCAAGGTGAGAAAAATACGGGGAAATTATCTAGATTCTTTGAGTATAAGTTATTAGAATTTTTAGGGTATCAGCCCGAAGTGAATATAAAAATTAATTCATACGGTAATTTTTCACTAACTCCGAGTCAACTTGCTAGGGTAGAGTTGATATCAAAAAAATCGATTAAAAATCTTTTAGATGGCGTACCTGTGAGTGCTAGATTTTTGTCGATTGGCATGTAGACGCACTAGTTGTCGTTGATATTAAAAAAGAGTATAATATTGATAATGGTAGACATTGACGAATTAAAAAAACGGCTTTATCAATCCGGCGAAAAGTTTTCGGATCGTCCAAAGCAAACAAGTTGGCAACCTGGGCGGCCAATGGACCCGGTTAAAGAAAACGGCGTTTCGGAATATTGGCAAAGACCAGTAGCACAAACGCCCAACCCGCTAAAAAGTCGGTATATTAAGATAGCACTAATTTCACTTGGCACTTTAGTCGTGGTTGGGGGCATTTTTTGGTTTTTTTGGAGTAAGAATTTTGATAAAAGTGAGGTTATGTTGACATTGGAGTCGCCAGACAGAGTAGTGGCCGGAGAAAATATCAATTTTTTAGTTAAATATCAAAATAATACCAATAACGCTTTAGATAACGTAAAGGTTGTTTTCATTTATCCTGATAATTCTTTGCCAGAGGTAGGCACAGATTTAGTTGTAAAAAAAACTATTGGGGTTGTGGAGTCGAAGCAAAGTGGTGAAATAATTTTTAAAGGGAAAATTTTGGGGCAAAAAGATTCGACAAAAGAGTCTCGGGTTACAATAAATTATCAACCAAGAGGCATTCAAAGCTTTTTTGAGAATAATGCTAGTGCTCAAAGCATGATAATTGCTGTGCCTGTTATTATGAATTTCGACTTGCCAGAAAAATTGGTTTCTGACCAAGAACTCAATATAACTTTGCGTTACAATAATACATCGGCTGTATCATTTTTTGGCTTGTTTTTAAAAATTGATTACCCAGCAGGATTTAAGTTTGGTTCTGCATATCCAGATCCCTTTCAAGAAAATAATCAGTGGGAAATTTTTGAATTGGGAGCCAGAGAAGAAGGCAAGATTTTAATTTCAGGAACAATTACTGGTCAAAGTAATGATAGCGAGGTTTTTAATGCTCAAATAGGGTTTAAAAATGATGATAATTTTACAACTTTAGCCGAGGTGCTCGGGTCTGGGCTCATTTCGGACTCTCCTTTATCTATTACACAATCCGTAGAGGGAGCCGAGAGCAATTTAGTCAATCCGAAAGATAGACTATATTATAAAATTACTTATCAGAATACTGCTAGTGTACCTATTATTTCTGCCAACATTACCGTAGAAATTCAGTCTAGTGCATTGGATTTGAAGTCAATTGATTCGGATACTGGGAACTTTGATTCAAATACTAATAAATTATTTTGGAACACTTCTAACAAAAAAGATTTAGCGGTGCTTCAGCCAGGGCAAACGGGAGAAGTTGAATTCAATGTATCAGTAAAAGATAAAATGCCAGTAAATAATTTTAGTGATAAAAATTTTGCGATTAAAACAATTGCTAAAATCGATTCGCCTAATGTACCACTATCTTTAATTGGGACACAAATAAATGGTGAATCAGAGTTGGAAATTAAAGTACGCACAGAGGCAGTTCTAAGTGTTAGGGGGTATTTCAATGATTCAATTATTTCTAATTCTGGACCATTGCCAACAAAAGTTGGACAAACAACCACTTTTACCTTATATTGGAGCATATTAAACACAAGCAATAATTTAACCGATGTAGAAGTTAGTGCTGATTTACCATCGTATGTAAGATGGCAAAACAAGATTTCGCCAGCAGACGTAAATTTAAAATATGATTCGTCAACTGGCAAGTTAACTTGGAAAATAAGTAGAGTTGTCGCAGGAACTGGAGATATCGCGCCTGCAAAAACTGTTATATTTCAAGTAGCATTTACGCCATCGATTAATCAGGTAGATAGATCACCGGAATTAATAGGTCGGTCAACCTTAGTAGCTATCGATTCGTTTACTAATGAAAAGGTGACTGCGATTACTGAGGCATTGCGATTAGAAAATTTATTCGACATTGTAAATAGTGATCAGAAAGTAGTGGGCAATTAAATTTATGGTTAATAACGAACAAAATAAAATAGAAAAAGTAGTGTCGCTAGCCAAACGACGCGGTTTTATTTTTGGTGGTTCTGAGATTTACGGTGGGCTAGGTGGAACATGGGATTATGGGCCACTAGGTGTTTTACTCAAAAATAATGTGAAAAATGAATGGTGGGAATCAATGGTTATGATGAGAAATGATATTTTTGGGGTGGATGCAGCTATTTTAACCAGCGTTAAGGTGTTGGAGGCGTCTGGTCATGTTAGCAATTTTACTGATCCTTTGGTAGAATGTACTAATTGCCACCGTCGATTTCGTGAAGATCACTTAGAGGTTTTAGATAAGAAATTACTAGAAAAAATTTCAAAGAAACTAGGTCGTGAGGTTGATCATATTAAGCGCTGTCCGCACTGTGGTGGAGATATTGATTTAAAAATAAATCCTTCTAGAAAATTTAATCTGTTATTTAAAACTTATGCTGGGCCAGTAGAGGATAGTGCATCGTTGGCTTACTTGAGGCCAGAAACTGCCCAAGGGATATTCACAAATTTTAAAAATATTTTAGATACTATGAGGCCAAAATTACCATTTGGAATCGCACAAATTGGTAAAGCTTTTCGTAATGAGATAACTCCAGGAAATTTTATTTTTAGGACGCGAGAATTTGAGCAAATGGAGCTGGAATTTTTTGTACGTCCCGGCGAAGAAAAAAAACATTTTGAGAAATGGCGTGAGACGCGGTTTAGCTGGTATACGGACCTCGGCATTAATAAAAAAAATCTACGCTTTTATGATTATCCGAAAGAGGAATTGGTTCATTACTCTTCAGGCACATCTGATGTGGAATACAGATTTAATTTAAAAAAAGAATTTGATGAGTTAGAAGGCATTGCCATCAGAAATGATTACGATTTGTCGCATCATGCAAAAAGTTCTGGCATTGACCTCACTTATTTCGATGACAAAGAAAACAAGAGATTTTTCCCTTATGTTATTGAGCCGTCCGCTGGGGTCGATAGGGCTTGTTTAGCTTTTTTATTGGATGCTTATTGCGAAGAAGAAGACAAAGAAGGCGTTAGAATGGTACTTAAATTAAATCCAAAATTAGCCCCATATAAAGTTGCTGTGTTTCCTTTGTTAGCCAATAAGGAACAGTTGATTGAAAAGGCAATATCTATATATAAGGAATTGAATCTTGATTTTATGGTTGCCTGGGATGACGCTGGAAACATCGGTAAGCGTTATCGAAGGCAGGATGAGGTAGGAACACCTTTTTGTGTGACGGTCGATTTTGAAACTATGGAAAATGATACGGTAACCGTACGCGATAGAGATACCATGAAGCAGGAGAGGATTGAGATTAAAAAATTAAAAAGTTTTCTGGAGGGGAAAATTAAGTAAAATGACATTTCAAGAAATATATAATTTAGCAATTAAGATGGGGATTGATGCCGATTTACGAAGTAAAGAGGCAATTTTAAAAAATTTAAAAAAAGTTAAAGAGGGGTTTGATAAGTTAACCTCAGAGCAAAAAAAGTATTTTGATGAAGAAAAGCTGGAAAATCCTTATTCTGATACGCGAATTTTGAATGGAGACCCAAAAGCAAAAATAAAAACTATTTATACTGGCATTGATATAGATTCGGCTGAACTCATGATAGCGCGATTTATGTCACGACACTCTGGGCGAGATATTGAATTGGTGTTGTCTCATCACCCTTCAGGTAAAGCACTGGCTGCCTTAGACGAGGTTATGTATCTACAAGCGGAAGTGTTGGCTGACTATGGTGTGCCAATTAATATAGCTGAAGGTCTTATGCGACCGCGTATTAGTGAGGTGGCGCGTGGGGTAGGCGCATCAAATCATCAGAAAGCGGTTGATGCAGCCCGTCATTTGGATTTTAATTTTATGTGCGTTCATACCCCAGCTGATAACTTGGTGGCAACTTATTTAAAAAAACTTATGGATAAAAAGAATCCCGAGACAATTGGTGAAGTAATGAATATCATTAAGGAAATACCAGAATACAAAATAGCGGGGCAACTTAATGCTGGCCCAAAGATATTTGTTGGCAGTGAAGAGGCTAAGGCTGGAAAAATCGCTATTAGTGAAATAACTGGTGGGACAGATGGGTCGGCGCAAATTTATGAAAAAATGGCACATGCGGGGATAGGCACGATAATTGGTATGCATATGAAAGAAGAGCATAAAAAACAAGCGCAAGAAGCTCATATTAATGTGGTCATAGCTGGGCATATTTCATCAGACTCATTGGGTATGAATCTATTTTTGGATGAACTTGAGAAAAAAGGAATTGAAATTATACCTGCCTCTGGACTTATTCGTGTAAAAAGGAAATAATTGAATAAATAGTCTAAAGCAAAAAGAAAGGATGTGGAATAAATGATTATAAAAATTAGAGAAGTTATAGGGACTTCAGAAAAAAGTTTTGAGGACGCATTGAATAATGCGGTTCATCATGAACTCATGCACCAGAAAAAAATTACTGGAGCGAAAGTTGTGAGTCAATCTGCCGAAGTTAAAGATGGCAAAATAACTTTATATAAGGTAGGCGCAAAATTAGCTTATATTTGGGAAGAAGCATAAAATGTTTAAAAAAACTATATTAGAAAATGGCTTGCGTTTAGTAACCGTTCCTATGTTAGGAACGGGAACGGCAACAGTATTAGTTTTGGTTGGCGCAGGTTCAAAATATGAAACAAAAAAAATCAATGGGCTCTCTCATTTCCTAGAGCACATGCTTTTTAAGGGAACAGAAAAGCGACCAACTGCTCGGGACATTTCCGCTACGCTAGATAGTATCGGTGGTGAGTTTAATGCTTTTACTTCAAAAGAATACACGGGTTATTATGCTAAAGTGGACTCAAGACACATCCTTACAGCGATGGATGTTGTTTCAGATATGTATGTTAATTCTAGCCTTGATCAGAAAGAAATTGAAAAAGAACGAGGGGTAATTATCGAAGAAATTAATTTAGCGCATGATACCCCGATGCGCTATGTTGATACGATTTTTGAAGATTTATTATACGGAGACCAACCAGCTGGTTGGGATATTTTAGGGCCTAAAGAAAATATTCAGTCGGTAAATAGGCAGGATTTTGCAAATTATATGGATGATTTTTATGTTGGCTATAATACAATTTTAATTATTGCAGGAAAAATAGATGAAAGCACTATCGAATCACAAGCTAAACAATTTTTTGGTAGTATAAAAAAAGCTGAACCGAAGAAACGCATAGATGTTATTGAACAACAAGAGTCTCCCCAAGCAAAAGTATTTTTTAAAGAAACAAGTCAAACTCATTTTTGTTTGGGAGCGAGAGCATACAATAGTTTTGATGAAAAGAGGTTTGCTGGTACATTGCTCGCAGTTATTCTTGGCGGGAATATGAGTTCGCGATTATTTATGGAAATTCGTGAACATAGAGGGCTGGCATATTATGTAAGAACAATGCTACAGCCATATTTAGATTCGGGGCATTTAATGACACAGGCTGGCGTAGATACTTCTAAGTTAAATGATGCTATCAAGGTTACTATGGATGAGTATCATAAGATTGCTCAAGATGGTGTTGGGGAAGAAGAGTTCACAAGAGCAAAAGAATTTGTTAAGGGTAGTACTTTGCTTGAGCTAGAGTCATCTGATGCTTTGGCAGGTTATTTAGGCACTCAAGAACTTTTGAAAAAAGAGATATTGCTCCCAGAACAATTTTTTGCTAAAATAGAAGCAGTTAATGTGACGGATATTAAAGCGGTTGCCAAGGACATATTTCAACCGCAAAAAATAAACTTGGCACTAATTGGGCCATTTAAAGACCCAATGTCATTTATAGAGTTAATCAAATGAGGGGAGAAACAATCAATATATCAACATCTACTATCTTCCGAATAGTTTTAGTCATTTTGCTGTTCGTTTTTTTGTATTTAATAAAAAACATATTAGTTTTGCTATTTGCCACTTTAATAATTGCAGCGGCAATGTCTCGCCCAGTTTCTTGGATGCAAAAACATAAAATACCCAGAATACTAGGTACAATTATTGCTTATATCGTGGTTTTCTTGGCGTTCGGATTAATTTTGTATTTATTGCTTCCGCCGCTAGCAAGTGAAACAAAATCATTGAGTGAAAATTTACCGACTTTTTTGTCACAAATTCAAGGCTGGTTTATGTCAGTGCAAAAATACATCGAGCCTACTTATACAAATAATGATTTTCAATTCTTAAATCAATTGAGTAATCGACTGGCAGGCGCAGCTACTAATATTTTTGGTACGACAATTATAATCTTTGGAGGGATATTTTCTTTTATTTCTATTTTGGTAGTTTCAATTTATCTTACTTTTCAAGAGAAGGCATTAAAGCAATTTGCCGTTTCTATGCTACCGTCTCAATACCAAGTTTATGCAACGAGTATCATTGATAGGAGCCAGGTTCGAGTTGGAGCATGGGTTGGTGGTCAGGTTGTGCTCGGCGTAGTGGTTGGCGTTTTGGCTTTTATTGGTTTATCTATTCTGCATGTAAAGTATGCATTGGTGTTGGCAATTCTTGCAGGCATGTTAGAAATTGTGCCTTATATCGGGCCAGTGATTTCAGCGGTAATAGCAGCTTTATTTGCCTTGCTTGAATCTCCAATTTTAGCAGTGTGGGTTTTAATATTATTTTGGGTGATACAACAGGCAGAAAATTATTTATTGGTTCCTCAAATAATGAAAAAAGCAGTGGGGTTAAACCCACTGGTAGTTATAGTTGCCATTATGGTTGGCGGCGAATTAGCTGGTTTCTTTGGAATCCTTTTATCTGTTCCTCTAGCGGCAGTTTTAGCCGAAGTACTTAAGGACTTACAGAAGACGTAAAATTAATAAACTACTTACAAGTACGACTGCGCAAGATAAAGCCCCAATCCAAATAGGGGTTTTTTTAGTGATGTTAAAGTGATTATTAAGGTGGTGCGAGTAAAATATTTTTGCTGATTTGCCAAATGGACCATTGGACTTAATCGCTATTAGTAACAAGCTAACAAATAGAAAAAAGTCAGGTGCGAGCCCGCCAGCAGCACCAGCTATGGTATATTTTAAGGAATCGGGGTGATTATTAAAAAATAATACCAAGACAATTCCCAAGGTGAAGTCAAGAATTAATTTGCTTAAATCCGTAAATATTCCTTTGAAGGTGAATTTTTTTAGATCCTTAACGTCGTATTCCCAGTGAGGAAGTTTGTCTAGCAAATAATGCGTAGCAAACCCTAAAATAAAGGCAAAATAAACATTATGAATAAAAACCCCCCAGATTGCGCCAAAAGTGGCGTGAAATAGTAAAACCATAAATAATTGATATTATTTTACAATTTTGTTAGGGTAATAGCAAGTTTATGCTATTTATAGTTTCAACGCCAATTGGCAATCTAAAAGATATTACTTTGCGTGCTCTTGAAGTGTTAAAAGAGGTTGATTTAATATTGTGTGAGGATACGCGTCATACTAAGAGGTTGCTAGACAATTATTCTATAAGTAAACCAACAATATCTTTTCATCAGCATTCTAAGTTATCTAAGGTTGATGAAGTTTTGAAAATGCTGGAGCATGGCAAGAATATAGCGTTGGTGAGCGACGCAGGGACCCCAGGGGTAAGTGATCCTGGGGGTATTTTAGTTGAGGCAGTACTTAAAGCCTTCGGCAATAAAGTTAGTATTATCCCAATCCCAGGAGTGTCGGCAGTAACTACTTTGGCAAGCATTGCTGGAGTTTCAATGGATAAATTTTTATTTATGGGATTTCCCCCGCATAAAAAAGGACGAGAAACTTTTTTCAAAGAAATTGCTAGTCAGAAAAACCCAGTAGTTATTTATGAATCAGTGCACCGAATTAAAAAAGCCCTAGATCAGATTGATAAGGTTGTGCCTGAAAGACAACTGATTGTTGGGCGAGAACTGACTAAGCAATTCGAAACAATTTATCGTGGGACAGCACAAGACATTTTGCAACAATTAACCGATGAACAAAAGAAAGGGGAGTTTGTTGTCATTATTGACAATAAGTAATTTATATTTTAGATTTTGTGTAAGAGATTGGTTATTTAATAATTAAATAAGGAGATAATAATGACTATCAATACAGACGGTGGGCAGGAATATTGTCGCATTTGTGGAGAACATCATGTGGTGTTTCCAGAAGCTGAAAATCATACTGCGTCAAGGATGCAAAAAATGCAAATTTATGTTGAAAAAATACAAGAAATAATTAATGGGGCACCGTTGACGATTCACGAGAGAAAAGAGATAGATAGTATCATGGCAATATTTAAGGAAATTTTCAATATACCAAAAGAGAAAATTTATTGTAATGCATTGCTTCCATGTCGTCCAAATAAGTTCTCTGGCAATGCGATGGTAAATATAATTGCCTTTAGCAGGACGAGACAGGGTTTGGAAAATTTTTTAAGCTTAACTAAAGGCTGGGAAAGCAAGCAAAATCAGAGAGAGATAGCGACGCCTGTTGTAAAACAGGCGTAAATATTGTTATTAAGCTTATAATAAGCCTTAATAGCCTTATTTTGGATTAATTTTGAGTGGTTAAGAGATCTCTTTCTGTGAACTGATAGGAGACATCTCTTAACCGCTTTTTCGTTAAAAATTAGCGGTACTAGTTCTTTTAACTTTTTAGGTTCGCTAACGGAGGACAAGGAGGATATAATGGCGTTTCATATAATAGTTGCATTAGTGGTAATCGTCACAGCGATTGTGGTGAGACGCAACTATCTGCGCTGGCAGGCGTGGGTAACTTATGGGGTAGTTGCTATCACTTCTTTGGTGATAGCAGGCTATTCCGAATTTGCCTTCGGGATGGTTATCATAAGCTCGATTGTAGGATTATTTTCAATTGAGTTGTGGCAGTCTGCACAGGCGCAGGCTCGCCACTCTCGCACGATAGTGATTGTCGCTATCGTAGGCATGGTAGGCTATTTCATAGCTAATCCCTAAGTGTTTTGGGGTGTGTCTTTATAGATAGCCTTACCATTAGTCGTCATAGTTGGTTCAGTGGCGATGATTCTTCGGGGAATATTCCCCAAGAAGCGCCGTGAGCGATAAGATTTTCAGGAAAGCAGACAAAATGCTTTCTTTCCCACCCGAGTTTACTAATCTGAGGTAGTAAATTCAGGTGGGAGCAAGTGTAATAAAAATCTGGCTAGCCAACCGTCAATTATGGGTCCGTTCTGTTTTTAACAAATCGGACTAGCGCAATCTATCTTTTTGCAAAAAATTAAAGATCTCTCTCTTTGATTTTTCGCAAAACAGATTGGGTGAAGTCCAAAGTAATTTTGAGAATTATAATTGGTGGCAGATTAGCTAGATTTTTTAGATAATTTGTGTGTAGATAGGCAGCGGATTAATTACTTGACCTATTCCTATAAAGGCGCTATTTTATGTGAGTGAGGCAGTTGCCTCGCTTTTTAATTTACTCGGGTTAGGGTATAATAAGAGTTAAGTTTATTAAGCTAAATCTTACGAAAAAGTGAATAAATTCTATATTACAACGCCTATTTTTTATCTCAATGGCTCGCCCCATATCGGGCATGCTTATACTACGGTTGCAGCCGATGTTTTAGCTCGTTTTCAGCGTCAAAACAAGCAAGAGGTGTTTTTCTTGACTGGTACCGACGAACATGGTGCTAAAATTGCAAAATCTGCGCAAAAGGCTAATATGGAGGTTCATAAATTCTGTGATAAAAACGCACAGGCTTTTTTGAAACTTTGGGAGGGCCTTGGTATTTCCTACGACGATTTTTTACGCACAAGTGAGCCTCGCCACGAAGAAGCTGTTAAAGAATTTTTGAATCAATTAAAATCAGCAAAAACACCAAAAAATAGGCCAGCGCTTTATGAAGATGAATATTCTGGGCTTTACTGTGAAGGATGCGAGGCCTATAAAACCGAATCAGATATTGAAAATGGCTTATGCCCAGAACACAAAATCAAACCAATAACATTAAAAGAAAGAAATTGGTTTTTTAGACTATTGGATTTTGAAGAGTCACTCAAAAAACAGATTGGTCTTAAAAAGATGAAAATAATGCCGGAAGGCAGGCAGAAAGAAGTGGCCGGTTTTATAAAACATGGTTTAACCGATATTGCAATTTCTCGAGCGAATGTGCCTTGGGGCATCAAGGTTCCGTTTGATGAAAGCCAGACTGTCTATGTTTGGGTAGACGCATTAATAAATTATTTGTCCGCATTAGGCTGGCCGAAAAGCAAAAAGTTTGAAAAATTTTGGCCCGCTGATTTACATCTAATTGGCAAAGATATTTTAAAGTTTCATGCAGTTATATGGCCGGCACTACTTATGGCTCTTAAGATTGAGTTGCCTAAGTCAATATTTGCGCATGGTTATTTTACTGTCGGTGATGAAAAAATGTCTAAATCAGTTGGCAATGTAATCAGCCCAGAACACTTGATTAAGCAGTTTGGAGCAGATGCAACGCGTTATCTACTGTTGTCTCTTTATCCTTTTGGGCAAGATGGCGATATTACTATAGAAAAAATTAATTTAAAATATAAGAGCGCGCTAGCAAATGGGTTAGGTAATTTAGTAAGTCGAGTTTTGAATTTGGTAGAAACGGAATTTGAAGGAGTAATTCCCGTTGCCGTCCCTTCACCTAGAAATTTGAAGAATAGAAACAAGCTACTTGAAAACGAAGAAATTTACGAAGCAATAGGCGAGATAGAGGACGCTGTGGCATTTGCTAATCAATATATTGAGAAAAACAAATTGTGGCAAATTGTAAAAACGAAGAAAGAAGAAGCAGGGATTATCTTGTCGGGCCTTTGCGCATTAATTTGTGAAATTGCTAAATACATAGATCCAATTATGCCTAATATTTCAAAAGATATTACCGATAGATTGTCAGCTAAAAAAATTACGAAAGGTGAACCGTTGTTCCCAATCGTGTAAGATGAATTTTATCGAATTAAAAAAAGTGCATTTTGTGGGGCTAGGCGGAATTGGTGTATCAGCTGTAGCCCGTCTTTTTTTGTTTCGAGGCGCATCAGTGAGCGGGTCTGATGTTAATGAATCAGAAATAATTAAAGCACTCAAAAAAGAGGGCGTTTTGTTTTTTTTGGGACATAAAAAAGAGAATTTAGCAAAAGATGTTGAGTTACTTATTTATTCGCCGGCCGTTAGTAAAAATAATCCAGAACGAAA
>Ga0066639_10000084_pt1 | contig 68416 bp, 63 predicted proteins | sample CryGeyCG2114_010_2_FD_59504 | JGI IMG/M metagenome (GOLD analysis project Ga0066639, IMG submission 59504) | Groundwater microbial communities from aquifer - Crystal Geyser CG10_big_fil_rev_8/21/14_0.10 | ecosystem: Environmental > Aquatic > Deep subsurface > Groundwater | place: USA: Utah...
TTTTAGGCTAACACCATTTGACTTATTATACCCTTCTGTTAGCGTAGACTGTCCCCAAAGTGCCAAGTTACTAAAGGAAAAAAATATCCATAGAATTACATGTTTTTTCATTTAAAAATCTATTCTCCCCGATACTGTTAACCCATGCAGATAAAGGTTGGATAATTCTTTAGAAGTGGAAAAGAAAAACTCATCAGCAAATAGTGCCATTCTATTTTGGTTGAAAAAGACTTGAAAATCATATGAGACTGCAAAATCAACATACCATTTACGGTCTGCAAAAAAACTCCCCCAATCAAACCCTAGTGCAAACTCTGCATTAGGGGTTAATGCCTTTACTGTGTCTTTAGCTTTGATATTGATAATGCTCGGGTTTTCAACCTGGCTTTGTATATTTTTTAAGTTAAATTTTGTATATAGCAAAGAGCCAAATGTCTTAGCAAAAATGCTGAACCCCTCACCTAACATCCATTTTGCGTGTAACCCTAGGCGGGTTCCTATTCCCCAAGAGTCGGAATTATTCTTAGATGTAGGAGATAGATTAGAATACGTATAGGAAACATTATATTCTTGATCAATAATACTTGCTCTAAGTCCAGCAAAGGAACTAAAAAGCAATTTTTTGCTTACAAAGAACTCTCTTACTAGGTTGGCATCCACTAAGTTTAACGATAGCCTCCACTTTGATGAAGTGGTATCCGCAGATGTTGAGGTATTTAGCCAAAGAGGCTTTAATTTTCCAATAGGAGAGTTGGGTGCCGCTGAAAACTGGCTTTCTGTAAAGTAAAGCCAGGTATAAGCTGCGCTGAACTGCCAATCATCATAAGAAGATTTATATCCAGCTAAAACCTTAAATCCAGGCTTATACTTGTACTTCATTTGAATGACAGTGGAGTCAATGGGAAGACTGGTACCTTGTGGCTGTGTTATTGCAAGTTCCATCCCTTCTTGTCTTGCCTGCCACCAAATAAATGAACCTTTTAAAAATAAATTCCATCCTTGATGTACCTCTACTTCATGACCTGCATTGTAAGATGCTTTTAAGTCATCTGCGTGCGATAACGTATAGAAAGTAAAAGATAGGGTTAAAATCCATTTTAACATGTATTTACTCACTTAAAAATCAAATTGAGCTTTAACTGTCAGTCCATGCAGGTAAAGATTGTTACTACTATTTGTAAGTTGATTGTTATAGGTATCAAGTAAGTTTCTCATCATATTTTGATAGAAAAAAACTAAAAAATCATAGCTAACTTTAAAATCAATATGGAATTTTTTATTTATTAAATAGCTTCCCCAGCCAAGACCTAGATTTAACTCTACATTTGACCTTAAGGTATCCTTTTTTTCAGAGGCGCTAATCCTTGTTTCATCTGGATTAGCTATGCTTTTTTCGTAATGGTTAACTCTATATCTGGTATATAGTAGGCTTGCTGATGCATTGCCAATACCATAGAATCCTAATCCTAAAAGCCAATCACTACTTATTCCCATATTGGGACCAATAGCCCATGAATTCGATTTAGAACTGCTTTCTACAAAAAAGGAAGTAATAAAATAATTAGCTTTGAGCCTTTGATCTATCCATGCTGCCCTCACACCAAAAAATGGTTGAAAATTTAGCCACCTTCCCACTATGTATTTTGATGAAAAACTGCCATCTAAAATATCTAAATCTAATTTCCATGTGGAGTTAACAGAACTTGCTTGCGCAGTATTTGATGAATTCAGCCAAATAGGAAGTAAACTACCACCTGTACTTGCAGGTGCACTGAATCTTGTAGTTTGGTAAAGCCTTGTGTATTCGATCTTCCCTACTATTTGATCAAATTTATATCTATATCCAAGAGCAACTTTAAATCCTGGTTTGTACTTAAAGCAAGTAGTTAACAAATTACTGGATACAGAGGGAAGAGGTGTGCTGTTTGTTGGATTTTCTAAAGCAATTTCTAAACCTTCTTCTCTAGCTTGCCAGTAGATAAAACTCCCCTGAGTAAAAAATTTCCAAGCGTTATTTACTTTGATTTGAGCGGGTGCGTTATAGATTCCGTTCTGTGTTTTTTCTTGAGAAATAGCATTAATGGAATGAAATCCCAAAAGTAAGAAAAAAAAGTAACAAATCAGCTTCATGTAGGACTAAAATTTTTATCATTTTCATAGCCTTTTTCATGATTTCTGACAAAAAAAAAGCCAGACTTATTAAAGCCTGGCTTTTTTTTACAAAGTGTAGATCGATGACTAGAAGTCAAATCTTACAGTAGCTGTTAAACCATGTAAGAATAGATCTCCGTTATTAGTAGCACTTACACCTTGGCTAACATCATCAAAAAATGTTCTAAACACATTTTGATTCCAGAAAACATGGAAGTCATAGCTAGCTGCTATATCAACATGCCAGTTGTTGTTATCAAAATATGTTCCCCAACCAAGACCCATTTGGTACTCAGCATGAGGTCTTAAAACTCTAATTTTTTCTTTAATATCAATAAGAGTTATGTTTGGATCAGTTGCATCTGTTTCAGTTGTAGTAACTTTATATCTTGAATAAAGTAAGTCTGCAGCAACATTACCGAAAACTCTAAATCCTAATCCAAGAATCCAGTTAGAATCTAAACCAGCTCTAGGCCCTAGCGCCCAAGAGTCTGACTTGTTTCTCTCAGTTGTTTGAGTAGTTGGATTCTCTACAGGTGTATAATGCAGTCTGTATCTTTGATCTATTAAAGCAAGTCTTGCACCAAAATGAGTTCTAAAAGTTAGGTGTGTACCTACATAATAAGATCTAGCAAGCGCAGCATTAACTGTATCAAGGCTTAGTTTCCATCTAGAAGATGCCGCAGTTGCGGATGTAACATTGTTTGGATGAGCTCTAGTTGGTAGTAAAATTCCGCCAGCAGGGCTTGTTGTAGAAGTTCTTCTTGTAAAGTGAAGCCATGTGTACTCTACAAAACCATCCCAGTCATCATGTGACATGTTGATGCCTAATAATGCTTTAAATCCTGGCTCATAGCCAAAGTCAGGGTAAATTACTTTACCATTTACAATAGGTAAAGCTGCAGCACTGTTATCAGAAATAGCCATTGCCATATCTTCTTGACTAGCATACCAGTAAATAAAAGTACCAGCAGCATAAATGTCCCAAGAACATCTTACGTCAATTCTTGCAGGGGCATTATAAGCAGCCATCATTTGGCATGGCTTTATAGCATGACCTTGATCATAGCATGGATCGCATTGATCGTTTTTCATTCTATCATTACTTTGCGCATGAGCGTTAGCTGTGAGAAGAAGTGCAGCTACGCCGGTAAATGCTTTGAAAATCGCTTTTCTCATTTTTAATTTCTCCATTTGTTCTAACTTTAAAAATCAAATCTTACATTAAGTGTCAAACCATGCAGGTATAAATCACCTAAGTCAACAAAATTATTTCCTAAGGAAACATCATCCGTAAATGTTCTGAACATATTTTGATTCCAGAAAATATGGAAATCATATGTTGCAAAAATATCAAAATGGAATGAGTTATCCCCAAAATAAGTTCCATATCCTAAGCCCATTTGAAAGTCTGCTATTGGCCTTAAGAAGCTAACTTTATCATTGAATTGTACAGAATAAGCAGTTGGATCAGTTGCGTTTTGTTCATCATGATTTATTTTGTATTTTGTATAAACCAAGCCTGAAGCTGCATTTCCAATTAGTCTGAATCCAGCTCCTAAAATCCAATTAGTATCAAAACCAAAACGAGGACCTAATGCCCAAGACGTAGATTTTTTATTAACATTAAAATATCTTAAAGTGCTTGCATTTCTGTAATTTGAATCTAGCTTTTGATCAATCCACTGAGCTCTTAGGCCGGCATGTGGTCTAAATGTCAACATAGTACCAACATAATATGGTCTTGCTAGTTCACAATCTAATAAGTCTAAGTCAACTTTCCATCTTTCATTTGCTCTATCTATGCGGATAACAGTTGTTCCATCTTGAACGTTATCTGGGTGAGCTTGTAAAGGATATAGTGATCCTAGAGGTAAGTTAGGTGCTGCTGTAGAGACCTTATCTGTGAAGTGAAGCCATGTGTATTGCGCATAAATTTGCCAGTTGTCTTGAGGTGTATTAAATCCTAAACCGACTTTAAAGCCAGGCTTATATTTGAAGTTAAGATCTGTTACTCGACCTGGGTTAATAGGAAGACCTGGACCGTCTGCGTCAGATAGTGATAGTGATAAACCATCTTCACTAACATTCCAGTAAATAAATGCTGCATTGATGAGCACATCCCATGCGCAGTTAACATCAATTCTCGCTGGTGAATTATATGCTGCCATTAATTGTGAAGGGCATACTTCGTATCCTTGATCATATGATTTTGGATAATCACAAGGAGCACAATTCTTGTTGTAGGATGCAGCAAATGTATTTGATGTTGCAAGGGTTGCAACTGTTACTAGTGCAGTGTTGAGGAACTTGCGTAACATGTTTCGATCTCCGGTTTTACTTTTAAATTTTTGAAAACTTAAAAGAAAGTTATGACTTATGTTCTATTTTTTCAATAAGATTTTACCACTGCACTAGAGAGATTTTTTTTTAGAAGAAATTTAACTTTATCAGCTTGCTTGCCTGTTTTTTTGTATTTGATTTTTTTTTTTTTTTATTCCATATCTCAGTTATGAATTACATTATGAAGTTTTACATCCTTTTTTTTGTTACAACTCTTTTTGCACAAGAGGCTGCTATCAATCTTATTAACGATTCGCCTTTTTCTTTAAGAGTTTCAGTGCAGTCTGCAAATGGTGCATATTTGGGTGGTGACAAAATAGCGCCAGGTGAGTTTAAACGATGGACGACTGCATTTAAACCAACTGATCTAGATGTTCCTGATACGCCAAATGCATCACTTACTCCTTTTACTGTAATATGGAGATGCGAGCAGGGAGATTTTTATTCTATGTGTGACGATGTTTCTCCAGGATCTCTGGTAAGAGCTAGTATTTGTCCCGGCGCACATTACTGTAAGCCTAAAGAAAAAGAAGTAAAATGCCCTGAATGTAAATGCGAATGTATTTGTCCTAAAGAGTGAATTAGAAAAGGACTACCTTGCTTAATTTTTTGTCATGCGGCTCTGTTGGAATAATTTTTAGCGACTGTTCTTTAAAGCCCAATCCAATGGAAGTCCCTTCGAAGCTTGCTAAAAGTTTATCATAAAACCCCTTTCCATAACCTAACCGAGATCGTTCTTCATCAAATGCAAGCCCAGGAACAAAGATACAGTTAATGGAGGTTAAGGGAATTTCAGAACATTTTTTAGGTATAGGTTCAAAAATTCCAAAGCAATTTTTTTCAACATCAGTTGACGGTTGATCTACTTTAAAAACTTTTAGCTCATTATTGATGATCTTAGGAAGGTATAGCCTACTTTGCGAAGAAAGAATAGCGTTAACTTTTTGCAATGAAATTTCTGACTGAAATGAATAAAACGATAAAATAGTGAGGTTACTGCTTAGTTTTTCAAAAACAAAGCTTTCTAGGCTTTCTTCAGCTGATTTCCTTCTTTCGAAAGAAATATTTTTACGTATTTCTTTCATGTAAGATCTTAAATTATCTTTATTCATAGGATAGGCTTTGAGTTATTATACGTTACTTTTTGTAAGAATATGCCGTTGCCGTCAAAAAGAGTAGCTACTCCTTTTCCATTTGTGACTTCGGAAACAGGCTCAGGGTTTCCTTTTCGAAAATACTTTCCAGAAACTAGATGATCATTTTCATATTCCTCTACCATCATCAAACTACCATCACAATACCAACAAATGCTAGGCCCGTTTTTTTTGTTTTTACAAAAGTGTTTTTGGCTTTCCATGTTACCATTTTGATACCATGTTTGAACATTTCCATGAATTTGATCATCGACCCAGTCAATGGTATATTTTAAGATGTTTTCAGAAGATGATTCTTCTGAAATAAAGTATTCAGATTCGGTGCCTTGTTTTTTCCCATGGATCATTACGTAAGAATTTAATAATCGCCCTTCTTTATTAAACAATTGAATGAGGCCATTTTCAGATCCATTTTTATATTCAATAAGTTGATAAGAATTTTTATCTAATACAACTAGTTTAGCTCCATTGCCACTTTGAATATTGCAAATAGATTGAAAATTTTTATCATAGTATTGCCCTGTAATAAGTTTTCCTGATTGATACTCTTCGATGGCTAAAGGCGATTCATTTTCCCAATAAACTAATGAAGTTCCATTTATTTCATTATTTTGAAAGTAGGTTTTTCTTTTCAGTGCCATGTTTTCAAAGTATTCAAAATAAATTCCATCTATAAGACCACTTTTATATGGAATTTTCTTTTTTACATTGCCATTGCTGAAATAATGAGTTGCCTCTCCTGATATTAAACCATTTTCATAAGGTATATTAGCTATTAAATTTCCTTGTTCATCATAAGCTTTTGCGGGGCCATCGAAGAGCCACTTTTCTTGAGAGGAGATATCCAGGTCCGCAGGTCCCCCAGCTACTTTTGCCTCAATTTTAAGAAATCCATTTATATACCACTCTTTATATGGACCACTAGCTCTCAGGTTAACCCCTTCAAGAAACTGCTTAATTTTTCCATTGGGATGGTAGCTTGTCAAAATAGTTTTTGCGTGACCGTCATTTGCTTTACCAAAAATTCGTACAATCTTTTGAAATGGTTGAGGGGACAAAAAGTCAACTTCTTTATATTGGGCTAACTTTTCTTCCGAACTAATTGTTTCAGTAAGTCCATTTTGATCAACAGTTTGTATACGTACTAATGTATTTGGTTCTACTGGTTGTCTATGGCAACTTAAAAAAAGAAGTGAAAGTAAAAAAATATTTAAAAGTTTCATGGCTTTCTAAAAAACTCTCTTTGTAAAAAAGCTAAGTTCAATTCATAGCGATTTTCTTTTTTGTTAAGTTCTAAATCATAAATTACAAACTGCGGTGCTTTTGGTTTTTCTAGCACATTTAAAAAAGAAAAGGTATCACCTAAAGTTGCTTCTACAGGTGCTTGTAAGCAATATTTTGTTTCTTGAACTTGTTTATATTTTTGGGGTTTATCTTGAATAAAGTTAAGTTTGTTTTGTGTAGAAATTCTTTCTAATTTTTTAGATAAACTACTTTCAACATCAAATAAAATTTGTGTTGAAATTTTTTGCAAATCTTTCACTTCATCATGCAAAAAAACAAAATTGTTAAGTTTACTCAAAAAGTTTTGTTCAGTATCAAAATATTTTTCTAAAAAATCTTTCCTTGATTTTCTTTTCTGGTAGGTTTCTGAAGTGATAATTTGCAAGGAACGTAGCTTATCTTCTAACCTTGCATAGTTTGCATACTCAATAAAACTGAAAAACATAATTAAAACTGTTGGAGCTGCGAAAACCAAAAAGATCCATGAAACATTATGTTTTTTTAAAAAATATTTTCCTAATTTTGTAAGCATTTTTTTAACTTCTGGGGGTAAAAGAAAAGGTTACAAAAACCCCTTCACAATCAACTTGAAAAGGCATTTTCTTATTTATAAAATGATCTTGCTGCAATTTTTTTTGAAACTCTAAAGCACTTTCATGATTTAGAAATTTCAATTGTACGTTAACTTTAGCTGCATAGTTCTTTTTTAAATTTTCTATCGTAGGAAAGGATTCCAATTGATAATGAAATTTTTCTAAAGAACAATTTTTATTTAAATAATTATTGTTTAACCATAACAGCACATGTTTAGCATCTTTAGTTCCTATAGGAAATACAAATGGCCTATTTTCATTTGTCAAAGTAGCTTCAAAATTTTCCAAGTTCGTTTCAAGACCATTTTCTTTATTGGAAACATATTGTCTTTCCATTAATTCACTGTCTTTTTTTTGAATCATTTCCAAATGGGAATACAGTTTATTTTCCCACTTTTTGAAATATTCATTCTTCATGGCAAACATCAATAAATTAACACAAAGGCATAAAGCAGCAGCTCCTATCACCTTTAAAGCAAATTTCCTGACTTGTTTTTTAGGCACTGAGTCATTTTGAAAAAACTGCACTGAATTTTCATCTTGGACAAGGCTATCTATTGCAAGACCAATAGGTATAGCGTGCATTTTTGAAATGTTGTTAGGAATATCAATAAAAGAAGCAATTTTATTGGTTAGGTCTGAAAATAAAAAAGGCCTTGCATTTTCAACATGTTTAAGGTCTCCAAGTAAAAGTATGTTTAGTTTTTCAGTTTTTGCTCTTTGTAAAAAAGAAAAATATACATAAGTGAGCTGTTGTCTTAATTGCAGTAAGGGTTTTTCTTCTCTTGTTTCCTTTTCATTATTTAAAAACTCTACGTAATTTTTTACATATCGCAAAACTTCTGTCCCAAAGGTAATTTCATGAAAGGAATCAATTGCATTGTCTAAAACAAGAACACAAGAAATCTTTTTAGCTCCAAAATGAAAAATTATCCCATCTGTATATCCAGTTGCATATGCATTAAAAAACCTAACAAGTGCATTTGAAACAGAGCTTAAATAACGCGGATAAATATGAAAACGTTCCAATCTAAGGCAAATGTTTTCAATTTTTTCTTTGGTGGTTTTTACTACTTGAACTTCCTTTTGATTCTTTCTAAAAAGAAAAACACTAACAGAGCGATTTTTATAGAAATTTGAATCTTGCATTTCCTGAAAGCTAATTCCCTTTTTTATTGCTTTAGGATTATCTACTGGAAATTTTATCTTCTCTATTATCACGTCTGAAAGGTCGAGCCCTGCGACAAGATTTTTTTTAGCAAACAAGTGCTTATAAAGTTTCTTTAAGTTTTTTGTGCCATCTATAGAAATTGTTTGAAGTTTAGTGATGGAAAAATTTTTTTTAGCAACTTTTGCTAAAAGAACACGATCTCCATCTATATAAATGCCGACTTTTTTCATAAGTTGAAACTTTTAAAATTTTCTTAAGAAAGGATAACTGTTTTTATTACTTTCTTAAAAGAGACAAGAAATTTTTGATGTGAGATAAAAAGTTTTGAAAAAATTGATGTTATGCTAATTTATTAAACAAAAAAAATAAAATTATGTTAGCTAACATTATTCACTTAATTTTTGTTTCGTATACAGTAATGCTATTTATTAGGGTTGTTGGTTCCTGGTTTCCAAACTATCAACATCACCCTTTTATGAGGTTTGTATATCACTATACAGAGCCTTATTTAGCTTTTTTTAGAAAAATTATCCCTCCACTAGGGGGAGTCTTGGATTTGAGCCCTATTTTAGGGTTTCTTTTACTAGGCATTCTTGAAAGAATCATACTTTTGATTGTCACATGAGTTTTAAAAAAAAATTTTACCTTGGGTCTTTGGAGTTATCTAATAACATTTTTTATGCTCCGTTAGCTGGGTGCTCTGATCTTGCCTTTAGGAAGATGAGTAAAATATATGATCCGGGCTTATTCTTTTGCGAAATGGTAAAAATGGATGCATTAATTCGTTATGATCCTAATACCTTCAGGTTGCTCGACTATACAAAAGATATGCATCCTATTGGAGCCCAAATTTGTGGAAGTAAACCAGAAATAGCTTATCACAGTGCAAAAATAATTGAAGACTTAGGGTTTGATGTAATTGACCTAAATTGCGGGTGTCCAGTTGATAAAGTTACTAAAGATGGAAGCGGATCTGCATTACTCTCTCATCCAGAAAGAATTGGAGAAATTCTGCATGAAATGGTGGCTGCTGTAAAAATTCCCGTAACAGTAAAGATTCGAGCGGGTTACGATGACCAATCAGTAAACGCTCCTGAAATTGTAACTATTGCTGAAAAGGCAGGAGCCAAGTGTATAACAGTTCATGGAAGAACAAGAAAGCAAGCTTATAAGGGTTTGGCTGATAGAGATGTGATCAAAGAGTGCAAGGCTAGGGCCAATACTATTTACGTCTTTGGAAATGGGGATATATTCGATGTTCCAAGTGCTCATCATATGTTTGAGCATACTGAGTGCGATGGTATTGTTATTTCTAGAGGTTCTATGGGGCAGCCTTGGATTGCAGATGATATTCGAAGATACTATGAAAGTGGAGAAGTGGTAGAACGAGATACAAATGCAATTAAGGAACATCTCCTCAAGCATTTTCAATATATTTTAGAATATAAATCAGAACGTAAAGCTTTGCTTGAAATGAGAAAAGTAGGTTGTTGGTATTTAAAAAACTGTGTCGGAGTGAAACAAATTCGACAAGAGCTTAATAAAGCATCCTCAACACAAGACATGCTAGATTTAATCCACAACTTTTCATGGGAAGAATCAAATGAAAGAACTACATGTGCAGTTTAAAGGGATTGTTCAAAATGTAGGCTTCAGGGCTCATATTCAAAAGGCTGCCAATAAAAGAAATATTACGGGTTATGTGAAAAATTTAAAAGATGGATCTGTTGAGTTGGTAGCTCAAGGTGAAGAAGAAGAATTACAAAGTCTTTTTGAGGAAATTAAAAATAACCCAGGCAGCGCAAAAATTGATTCTGTAAAGTCATCAGTAACGGCGCCATTAAAATCTTACAATGCTTTTTCTGTTCAGTATTAACTAATCACTATCTTTAAGTTTTTTTTCAAAAATTTTCAAAAGCCTATCGATATTATATTGTGAGTCCTTAAATTCAGGGAGGGCTTTTTTCTTTTCTTTGAGGGTTTTTTCCCTTATCCACTTTAAGAACTCTTTTATAGACATTGTCTTAGCTCCAAGCATTTTACAGTTTTCAACCAATTCCCTATCCGAAGAGATAACTGTATATTGCATTTTTTTAGAACTATACTGAAGCTTTTCCAAAATATACTCATCGGCACTCAAACCGGAGTGTGTGTAGACAATATTTAGAAAATATAACTGATGAATGCCAAGATCAGGCGTGTTGCCATCAAAAATAATGGTAACTTCGCCGCTAAGTTTTTTAAAAATCTTTTGCAGTAACTCTAAAACAGCTTTTCTTTGTTCTTCTAGTGATTTGTCATTGCGAAAAATATGAAAAAGAAGATTGTACCCATCAATTAAATAATGCATTAATCAGTACAAAAGCGTTTCCAAAGATAGTAAAATTTTATCCAAAGCTTTTCTTCTATGCGAAATTCTATTTTTAACAGCTTCTCCTAGCTCTGCAAATGATTTACTATACTCGTGTTTCACAAAAAGTGGATCATAGCCAAATCCACCGCCCCCTTTCTCTTTAGTCAAAATAGTGCCTTCACAATAACCGGTAGCTGTTTTTTTTACCCCATCAGGAGAAGCAAGCGCTACACAACACTCGTAATAGGCATACCTGTCGTCATCCTTTAAATGGCGCATTTCTTGTAGAAGCTTTTTTCTATTATCAGCATCTGTAGCATGTTCGCCTGCATAGCGAGCAGAGAAAATCCCAGGGGCGGATTGAAGCGCAGGAACAACTAATCCTGAATCATCCGCAATTGTCCAGTGATTTAATTCTTTAGATGCATGAACGGCTTTTAAAACAGCATTTTCCTCAAAGCTTTTGCCGGCTTCATGAGGGGGAACATACTTTGGGAAGTCAAGAAGAGACAATAAATCTAAATTAGGTAAATGAGACAAGATTGCCTTACACTCTCTAATTTTGTGCACATTTCTGCTGGCAATTATAAGAGTTATTGTTTTTTGTTTAGCCGATACTTCCATTTAAGTGTCCTTTTTTTCAAAACTATACAAAAAATTATTTTCGATCGAAATAATTTTGTATTTCTTGAATAGAAAAGTTTTCATTTTGAAATGAAAATGATTCCCCTACTTTTTTTCCTATCATCTCTTTTGCTAGTTTTGACTGAAAAGATAGAATGTGTTTTTCTGGATTAGCATCCCATGGTCCTAAGATCGTAAAACTAGTTACATTAGAATTGGAGTCAGAGCATTTAACAATAGTTCCTATACTTACTTCTTGAGTAGAAATATCAGAGGGAGCTAGTACTCTAGCCTTATTGAGTTGGGAAGATAAAAGTTTTAGCTCAGACTGAAGTCTATCTCTTTTTTCTAGTGCGGCTTTATACTCAGCATTTTCTCTTAAGTCTCCATGAGACTTTGCCTCTTCGATTTCTTTGGCATTTTCAAGTGTTTCAACTGTTGCAATTTCAGAAACTCTTTTTTGAATTTTCTGCAAGCCTTCTTGAGTTGTCCAAATAATGTCTTCTTGTTCTTCATCTATATCTTTGCCTTTTCTTAAAGAAGATAGAGACGGGTGAACTACTTCGGCTAAAGATTGGATGATTTTTTTGTCATGATCCGTTAAGGACTCACACTTTGTGGAAAGTAAAATGTACTCTTTAACTTGCTCGATAGAAGAAACCTCCATAACATCTCGTACTATTTCATAACGGTTTGCGGTAATGATGTTGACAATCTTTTTACCCAGGTCTCTTAAGTTAGGACGGTCATTAGTAAAGCTCAATAAGATGAGAAAATGTTCAAAAAGTTTGGCTTTGCCGTCATTGTCAGAAAACGGTAATTTTGCTTTTCCTTTTTTTGTGAAAATTTTCTGAAAATACCATAGAAATGTTTCAGGAAAGGCTATTGGATGGTTAAGTAACTCTTCTATTTTACTTTTCAAATACTCTTGTTCTTTAATTTTAGCTAATTCATTTAGCAGGTAATCTCTAAGCAAGTTTTGTTCGACATGAAGTAGAAGATCTGAAAAAATTTCTTTCCAGTTTTCTTTTATTTCTTTGATAGAAGTTAACAGCCTTTTCTTAAAAGAAATAACATCAATTTCATCAATCAAGTTTTTATACTTTGAAGTGGCATCAATGATTTCAGTGAGTTCTTTACTTTCTTTCATATGATCCAAGTCAATCAAAAAATAATAAAGCTGTATTTTTTGAGCTGCTGTCAGATCTTCATTTTGTAAAACATCTTTTACTCTTGCTTCTAAGGATGTTTTAAACTCAGCATTTTTGAGAGTTTCAGGAAAGTCTCTTAAAAAAGAGTAAACCATTACAATAGTTTCTTGTATGGTTGGTTTTTTTTCTAATGACTTTTGAAATGCTTCTTCATGAGAAATAGCTTTTTCCCTCAAAGCAAATGGATCTTTAGTGCTTGAAGGAGCAGTGATTTTTGTATCCTTTTTTATTTTAGCTCGGCAAGCCTGCCACCATCTATTCCAATCTTTTGCTGGGATAACAAGATCAAAGAGCTCTTCTTTCATTTCAGTGGCAGTTAGAGGACCTAAGTCCCTTAATAAAATTCGTATTACGCCTGAAGGATCTTCTTTGGCTAATTTTTCAAGCTTGTCTGGATTTCCAAATCGTCTAGAAAGGAAGTGGTCGTCGGATAGTGGGTATAAGGTATGAAAAGCATTGGAAAAAGATAGGCTTTTAGTTCCTAAAACAAGGTCGCATTCCAGTGAAATTTCTTCCCTGACCATAGAAACGTCCATTATTTCACAAGTACCCCATCCCCCTGTATGGAAAACATATTTTCCTGGTGCCATATGAGTTAGAAGCTCAAATTTACTTATAGCTCCTTCAAAATTATCTGAACCTCTAAGACCAATAAGTTTAAGTTTTTCACTAAATAATGGATCATTTGGGTAGTTTTGCTCTAAGTGCTGGAGAGCGATTTCAGCTAAAGTGCTTGAGTTAGTTTTTTGTATGTCAAAAATTAATCTTAAAGCTTTTCTAGAAATTTCTTTATCTTCTATAAGTTTCCAAAGTGAAAGACCTTTTTCAATGTGCTGCCCAAAAGCACCACTGATAGGAGAATTTTTTACTGCCTCTAGAATTTTAATAAATTCATCTCCATCAGGTTCATCACTATAACAGTATTCTTCCCACAGCTTTAAAAACCCAGGATAGTCATTTTTATTTATTCTTTCTTGAAAATCTTTTAAGTACGCCATAATCAAAACTAGATCCAACTCTTTAATTTTTTTTCTTTTTACCGGGGAGTATAAAAAGCATTGAGATAATCTTCAATTAAGATTATTTTGAAAAAATTTCTTAGAAAGTTTATTTTCCCCTTATTTATCTCTTTTTCTTGAAAATAATTTTTTTAATTTTTAAATTTCCGACAAAGGTAAAGTGCCATAAATGACTTATTTAAAGATAAAAAAAGGACTTGATGTTCCAATAGAAAACCCACCTAAAGGAACAGTTAGAGAGTTGGATCCGCCAGAGCTTATAGGGTTAGATCTTTCCCCTTTTTCCCGCGTAAGAGCCAAGTTATTAAAAAAAGAGGGAGATGAAGTACTAACTGGTGAGCCTATTTTAGAAGACAAGGCAGTACACGGAAAAGCTTTTATTTCGCCTTGCTCTGGAAAAATCCGTGAAATTGTTAGAGGAGAAAAACGAGTTGTACAGACAATAATTTTTGAAAGGTCTGAGGATAAATTTTTTGAATTTGCCAAACTTTCTATTGATTCTTTAAGTAAAGAAGACCTTGTAAAAGAACTTCAATCTCAAGGAATTCTGAATCATATTCGTTCAAGACCTTTTGAAAGAGGGGTAAATATAAAAAAAATGCCTAAAAGCATTTTTGTAAAAGCTTTGGAGTCTGCTCCTTTTGTTCCAAGCTCTGAAATGCAGGTAAAGGGATATGAAAAAGAGTTTCAGGCAGGTCTTGATGCTTTAGCAAAAATTGCTGACGGAAAAGTTCATTTGGTTTTTCATGAAAATACTGATTGTGAGGCATTTTTAAACGCTAAAAATGTGGAAAAACATCCAGCAAGTGGCCCACATCCTATAGCTAATCAGTCTCTGCATATTTATGCAATTGACCCTATTACCTCTGCTCATGAAACTATATGGACGCTGACTGCCTTAGATGTAATCATCGTAGGAGCCCGAATAGAGTTTGGCAAATATCATACCAACAGGGTTGTTTCTTTAGCAGGCCCTTGTGTAAAGCCAGAAAAATGTGGTTTTTATAAAACCCAAATGGGTATTTCTTTTGCTCACATAATAAACGAAAGACTTAATGAGGAAAGTGAAAGAGTTATTTCGGGAGATCCTCTTTCAGGATCAGAAATTGGTGTACATGGCTACCTTGGTTTTTTTCACACAGCGTTTAGTGTATTTAAGAAAGGTCAAGAAAGAGAGCCTTTTCATTTTTTTAGACCCGGGTTAAAAAAATACACAGCCTCAAAAACCTACTTGTCAGGTTTTTTAAAAAAGAATAAACCTTATCCTTTTACAACTAATCAGCATGGTGAACATAGACCCTTTGTTGATGGTAATATTTATCAAAGATATATGCCTATGCGAATCCCTGTTATGCAGCTTTTAAAAGCATTGATTGCAGAAGATTATGATACGGCGGTTGAGCTTGGTTTATTGGAAGTTGTTCCCGAGGATTTTGCTATTTCTACATTTGTGTGTCCCAGTAAAGTAGAAATGATAAAAATTGTTAGAAATGCCTTAAAAAAATATTCGGAAGAATCAGGACTATAAGTACACTCTCATAATTACGATTTATAATCGCTAAGATTTATGAGAGTTGCGTTTTTAGCTATTTCTTTTTTTTTACTATCTTTTTTCTTATTTGCAGAAGAGGATTTTGATTTAGAGCTGCCTTCGCAAGTACCAAATCTTTTTGATGATTTAAATACTGTAGCCAAAGTTAATCGGGAGATTAATGATGAGCTCCCCTTTCTTTTTAACTATCAGTTGCAAGGAGGTTATTTTGCTATGCCTTCTGCTAGGATGGCGAAAGCTGGAACCTTTGGTTTTCAATATTCTTATGAAAACCCTTACCAACTATATAATCTACTTTTTCAGCTTTTTGATCATTTAGAGCTAACGGGAAATTATTGGCTTTATACCGGGATTCAAGATGTGACATTAGGCGAAAAGTTTGGGACATTCACTGACAGGGCAGCGAATGTAAAGCTAGCTTTACTTCAAAAGCAAGATGGGCTGCCAGAGCTACCAGAGTTTGCTATTGGAGTAAATGACTTTATTGGAACGATGCGTTTTACCTCATGGTACATAGTAGCTACGCAAACGTTTTTAAAATATAATTTGGAACTTTCATTAGGGTGGGGAAATGATAGGATAAAAGGTTTTTTTGGAGCCTTGGCATATACCCCCTTTAGGAAATCCAAAATACCTTTTTTGAAAGATTTAACCTTCGCTGTTGAATATGATGCCAATGATTATAAAAACCACAGAGATGAACACCCAAATGCAAGACAAGTAAAAAGCCCGATTAATGTCGGCGTGCATTACAAGTTTTTAGATTTCTTTCATTTGACAGCTAGCACCATTCGTGGCGTCGATTTTGCAGGTTCGGCAGCAATTACTTACAATATCGGAGAAACTAAAGGTCTTTTCCCTAAAATTTATGACCCTACTCCCTATGTAGCTCCCATTGATAATGAGCCTATTGGCATATTGAGAACAAAAAAAGAGCTAGGACAGGAACTTGCTTATGCGTTTCAAGAGCAAGGTTTTGAAACATATACCATCATTCAAACAGTCAATGCTGATCAAAAAGATATTCTTTGGATAAAACTGATTAATGTTCGCTACAGAATTGAAGATGAAGTTAGGAACCGCATTTTACATGTCCTTTCTTCATTAATTCCTGATAATATTTTTGAAGCACTAGTAGTAATTGAAGCTGATGGGGTACCTGTTCATCAATATCGGTTTAGGACTCCTGAGTTAATGAGATTTCAAAAAGGACTTATTGGTGAGAAAGAATTTCAAGTAGTCGCGCCGCTTCAAGAAGCTAGTGGCAAACCTTCCATTTATGATGGTGCTGTTTTATATCGACGAAAAAAAAGTATTTGGATGCTAACTTTTAGGCCTCAATTTCGATCCTATTGGGGTTCGGCCAGTGGTAAGTTTAAGTATGATGTTGGATTTATTTCGGGTCCACAAGGGTACTTGTTTGATCAAATATATTACGATTTGCAGTTAAGCTACATTATAAGCTCCAGTGCATCTGATATTGGGGATAAGGATATTTTAAACCCTTCTCAGATTGTCAATGTGCGCTCAGACTCAATACGCTATGTGCAAACACCTTTTCATGTTGTTAATGGATATTTACAAAAAAGTTGGAATTTAGGAAGTGGCTTTTTTACTAGACTTGCAGGAGGCTATTTTGAGTTGGCTTATGGAGGCGTTGCCGGTGAGCTTTTGTATTATCCAGTGCAATCGAATTGGGCTGTTGGCTTTGAGGTCGCAGCTGTTTGGAAGAGAAAATTTAATGGGTTGGGATTTCAAAGAAAAGTAAGAAAGCTCCAAGGAATACAGCCTACCTATATTTCTTACTGGGGATTACAATATTTTATGGATTTATATTATGAGTACAAACCTCTTAATTTAGATTTTAAGGTAAGTTTTGGACAATTTCTAGCGTGGGATAAAGGAGTTAGGTTAAATGCAGCCAGGACTTTTCCAAGTGGGTTAAGGGTTGGTGCTTGGTACACCTTTACTAATGCAAAAGATATTGTAAATGGGGATCGTTATCACGATAAAGGGGTCTTTTTTAGTCTTCCTTTAGATATCTTTTTAAATAAAAGCTCTCGCACAAGAATAGGCTATTCCATGGCAGCTTGGCTAAGGGATGTAGGAGCCAAAGCTGCTACTGGTAAAGAGTTGTATCAAACTATTTATTTTGAACGATACAATCAAAACCCCGTTTTCTATTAGTGGGAACTTTTTAGCGCTTGTAAAACCGTTTCAGTAGCATAAGAAAAAATCATGTCAGCTCCAGCCCTTTTAATACTTAGTAATGTTTCATAAAAAACTTTTGTTTTATCTAAATAACCCAGTTGATGGGCCGCCTCTACCATGGCATATTCCCCACTGACATGATAGGCAGCTATTGGTTTATTGGTTTTTTCTCTAAGTTTAGAGATGACATCTAGATATAGACTTGCCGGCTTTACCATTAAAATATCAGCACCCTCTTTTTCATCTAGTTCAGCTTCTAAAAGAGCTTCTTTCTGGTTGGCAGGATCCATTTGATACGTTTTTTTATTACCGAATTGAAGATTGGAGTTAAGAGCAAAGCGAAAAGGATTATACAAGCTAGAAGCATACTTTGCCGAGTAAGATAGTATCCCTGTATTTGTAAAGCCAGATATGTCAAGAGCCTTCCTTATATAGCCAATCCTTCCATCCATCATGTCACTTGGTGCTATGAAGTCAGCGCCTGCTTCTGCATGTACAAGAGACATCTTTGCTAAAATTTTTATAGTTTCGTCGTTAAGGACCTCTTCTTCTTTAACAATCCCATCGTGGCCGTGCGATGTGAATGGGTCTAATGCAATATCGGTAATTATACAAACGGATGGTAGATGTTTTTTTAGGTAACGTACGGTTTCTGGAATAATTCCTTTGGGGTTCAAGGCTTCATGAGCACTTTCTGTTTTTAAAGAAGGTTCTATAACAGGAAACAAAGCAATAGCTTGCACTCCTTGTGAATGTATTTCTTCTGCTTTTTTTAAAAGAAGGTCTTTAGATAGCCTGTATATCCCAGGAAAGTTTTTAACAGCTTGGCTTGTTTTTTCCCCTTCAATAACAAAAAAAGGTAAAATCAAGTCTTGAGGAGTAAGATGGGTTTCTTTAATTAGGTTTCTAATAGAAGGCAGTCTTCTGTTTCTTCTAAGTCTTATTGGTATTTGTAAAGTATTTTTTTCTAAAAAATTCATAAACCTCCTTTCTAAAAAAAATTAAAAAACAATTCGAATCACCCGCTTTTTTAAAAAAAATCTAATTTTAAAGGCAGTTTTTTTGTTGTTTATTAACTTTTCAATTACTTTTCTCTTGATCCGCTCTTTTAACTTGTGGCACTCTTGAGGTCTTAACTTTAAGGACTAGGAGTTCTTGTATGATGCAAAATTATGAAGAGTTTTCTGAAAATCAAATTAAGATATTAGAACATTTTGTTACTAGCACATCAAGCAATGTCTTTGTACTTCGAAATTTACCAGAAGTGATCAAAGGGGCTTTGTTTTCTAGATACTCCAGGTCAAGTTTAGGCTTGCGTTCTCTTTTGCTGAAAGATTTTATTTTAAATGAAGATACAGCTTTTTCATCTATAGTAGGCAGCATTTCAGAAGGTGCTTCTGCTGGAGAAGATGAACAAATTATGGCCATTAAAAAAGCGCAGAATTTTTACGACAGAATACTTGATGGCTATGGAGATGATTCTATTGGTGAGCTTGGTGGCGCCCATGTGGCTATCGAAAACGTCTCAATGCTAGCAGCCAAGATCATTGAGGACTGTAGGATTGGTGGCTCCCCATTAGAAAAATCAACAAGATATATTTATTTTGATCAAAAAATTAATGGCGAGTACCTCTTTTATCAAGAGCCTATTATAATGACTTCTGCCTATAGAGATCTGTATGTCGAAGTTTGTAACCACTTATTTGATACATACAGCAAGCTGATTCCCCCACTTACAGCTATTATTGAGCAGCAGTTTCCTAAAGAGCATCATATTTCCAAGGTCGCCTATACAGCTTCTTTAAGAGCGAAAGTATTAGATTGTCTAAGAGGCCTTTTACCCGCAAGTGCTCTGACTAACATGGGCATTTTTGGAAATGGCAGATTTTTTGAAAATCTTTTACAAAAACTAAACTGTCATAATTTAGCTGAAATGCAAGACCTTGGTAAAAAAGGTGTGCAAGAGTTATCTAAAGTTGTCCCTTCTTTTATAAGAAGAGCCGAACCTTCTCATAAGTACTTTCAAACATACTCTCAGTATCAAGAAGAGATGCAAAGTGAAATTAAAATACTTATTGAAGAGCACTCTTCTCAAGTTAAACCAATGACAGAGCCTGGCGTTAGACTTATTAATTTTGATGAAGATGCAACTTTCAAAGTAGCGGGTGCAATATTGTTTGAGCAGTCTCATGCAGGCCTCAAGGAGTTGCAAGATTACTGTAAAAATCTTCCAGATGAGGAACTTGCTAAAATTTTAGATGCTGGGTCTAGCTCAAGGGAAAATAGAAGGCATAAATCTCCAAGAGCATTAGAACATGCCAACTTTACTTTTGAAATCTTGGCTGATTTTGGTGTGTACCGAGATCTACACAGACACAGAACTTTAACACAAGAAAGGCAGCTTCTAACTTGTAAATATGGATTTTTCATGCCTAAGGAAATTGTAGGTACAGACATGGAGAAAGAATATATTGAAGCAATGGAAAAAGCTAAAAGCGCCTATGATACCATTGCAGCTGAACTTCCAGAAGAAGCTCAATATATAGTCCCTATGGCATACAATATTCATTGGTATTTTACTGTTAATTTAAGAGCTCTGCAATGGATGTGTGAGCTTAGATCTTCTCCTGCAGGTCATCCAAACTATCGCTATATTGCTCAAGAAATGGCAAGACAAGTTTGTCAGGTATTTCCACAATTCGAAAGATTCTTCAAATTTGTAGACTATGACGGGTACGAGCTAGGTCGTTTAGGTCAAGAAATTCGAAGGGTAGAAAAAGCAGAATCCCAATGAGCCAAAAACCTGGTAGCATTTTAGGGGGAATGTTTTTAACTGCTGGCAGTTGTATTGGAGCAGGCATGTTAGGCCTCCCTATTTTATCTGGGATGGCTGGTTTTTTCCCTGCGATTTTAATGACTCTTCTTGCCTGGGTCTTTATGACTTTTACCGCCCTTTTACTTGTCGAGGTAAATGGCTGGTTTAAAGGTCAGGTCAATATAGTCACCATCTCCGAAAAAGCATTTGGTCCAAAGGGAAAGATAGTTAGTTGGGTTTTATATCTCTTTTTGTTTTATTCCCTCTTAATTGCATATATTGCCGGAAGCGGATCAGTATTTTCTGCTTTTTTGCAAAAAGCATTTCATATTGATTTTTCTCCCTCAATTATAGGCTTTCTTTTCGTTTTAAGTTTAGGCTTTGTTGTGTACTTAGGAACAAGGCTGGTTGATGTGACTAATCGGTTTTTAATGATAGCTTTAATAATTGCCTACGTAGGGATGATGTTTTTAGGAGTGCAAAAAATTGATGCCAACTTGCTCCAATACCAGAATTGGAGTTATCTCATTTTGCCCTTGCCTATATTAGTTACTTCCTTTGGTTTCCATAATATGATTCCGAGTTTGACGGCTTATATGAATGGTGATCTAAAAAGAATGAGAATAACAATCATTGGCGGCAGTTTAATTTCTCTTATAATCTATACTTTTTGGCAGGTAATGATTCTTGGAATTGTTCCCGTTTTTGGAGAAAACTCTATTTCAAATGTCTTTTCACAAGGTGGTGAAATTACTAAGTCATTAATACATTATTTACACTCGCCTTGGATTATAATATTTACTCAAGTGTTTGCCTTCTTTGCGATTATAACTTCTTTTTTGGCACAAAGCTTAAGTGTTATGCACTTCATTGCTGATGGGTTAAAAGTAAAGCCAATCAAAAAAAATAATAGATGGTTAATACTTTTAGCACTTATTCCTCCTTACTTGTTTGCCTTAACCTATCCAGGAGTCTTCTTAAAGGCACTCAGCTTTGCAGGGGGCTTTTGTGCAGTTATTTTATTTGGGATTTTGCCTGCATTAATGGCATGGGTAGGTAGATATAGTAGAAAATATAGCTCAAAATATCATGTTATAGGGGGAAAAATTAGTCTAATAATAGCGATACTATTTTCTTCTTTTTTAGTGTTGAATGAATTAGGAAGAATTTTAGGAATTAATATTTTTATAAATTATTAAGGAAATGTTTATGGTTAAAACGAATAGGTTTTTGGGAAGCGTATTATTAATTGCAGGTACTTCAATTGGGGCAGCCATGTTGGCTCTTCCCATAAAAAGTGGCTTTGCAGGGTTTTTTCCATCTATTGCTGCCTTACCTATTTTATGGCTTTTTTTCCTGATTACCGCCTTTTTAATTTTAGATGTTAATTTGTCAATTGAAGGCGAGACCAACATGGTCTCCATGGCAGAAAAGACATTGGGAATAGTAGGAAAAGTTGTTTGCTGGGTTGTATACCTGCTCCTTTTATATTCCTTAACATCAGCGTATATTTCCGGAAGCGCTCCTGTCTTTTCAGAGTTTTTCAAATGGTCAACGGGGCTTAATTTGCCTGCATGGATCTCCCCTTTGCTAATTATTGGTTTTTTTGGAACTTTTGTCTATCACGGCACTAAGTGGGTAGATTATATCAACCGTTTTTTCATGATTGGTCTTGCTATAACCTACTTTATGATTGTTGTGTTTGGCCCATCTCAAATAAATACAAAGCTACTTTCTCATTATGATCCTAAAGCCATCCTAGTTGCGATTCCTTTGCTTTTTACCTCTTTCGGCTATCATATTATTATCCCCTCACTTACTACTTATGAAAGGCATAATATCTCAAAACTTAGGCTTACCATTCTAGTTGGCAGCTTGATTCCCTTGCTTGTATATTTCCTGTGGGAATTTTTCGTAATGGGTATAGTGCCTTTGTCTGGTAGTGAAAATTCTTTAGTGCAAGCTTTTAATGAGGGCGCTCCTAGTACAAAGCCACTAGTCCAGTTAATCAATCATCCCATAGCAGAACTTGGCGCTCGATTTTTAGCATTTTTTGCCATTGTTACTTCTTTTTTAGGTGTTTCACTTTCCTTAAGAGACTTTTTAAGGGACGGGTTAAAAATGAAGTCAGGGAAAAAAGGAAGATTAATGGCCTGTGTTTTAACGTTTGCCCCTCCTTTAATATTTGTTCTCAGTTATCCAAGAGCATTTATCATCGCATTGCAGTATGCAGGACTCTTTGTGGCAATACTGTTAGGGATTTTACCAGCTTTGATGGCTTGGAAGCTAAAAAAATACAAAAATTTTTTTGGGAGATCCCTTCTAATCACAATAATTTTAGGATCTTTATTTGCTATTGTTTTAGAGTTTTTAGATGAAGGGGGCGTGCTTAATCACTTTATTGAGCCTTACCTAAATTGATATGGGAAAGTTTAAAATCAAAACAAGTTTTGAGCCTAAAGGTGACCAACCTGAAGCGATAAAAAAACTAACAGAGGGACTCCAAAGCGGGAAAAAATCCCAAGTTCTTTTGGGTATAACCGGTTCTGGTAAAACTTTTACCATGGCTAATGTCATACAAAATATGCAACGGCCAGCTATGATTTTAGCCCATAATAAAACTTTAGCAGCTCAACTCTACCAAGAGTTTAAGGCCTTTTTCCCAGATAATGCTGTGGAATATTTTGTGTCTTACTATGACTATTACCAACCTGAAGCCTATATCGCTAGAACAGATACTTATATTGAAAAAGATCTTTCTATCAACGATCGCATTGAAAAAATGCGACTCAGTGCTACTCGATCCTTAATTGAAAGAGACGATGTCATTATCGTAGCTTCTATCTCATGTATTTATGGTTTAGGATCTCCTGATAACTTTAGTAAGATGCTTTTAAAGTTATCTGTCGATCAACATGTAAGGCGGGACGACGTTTTACTGCACTTAGTTGAGCTTCATTATAAAAGAAATGAGTATGAGCTTGCCAGAGCAACGTTCAGAGCGAAGGGAGATGTTTTAGAAATAGTTCCGGCATATGAAGATGACATAGCTTACAGGATTGAATTTTTTGGAGATGATGTCGAAAGGATCAGTGAAATTGATCCATTAACAGGTAAAGTAAGAAAAAGAATGCAGGAAGTTACCATATTCCCTGGATCGCACTATGTAACCCCTGAAGAAATACGGCTAGCTGCTATTGAAAAAATCAAATATGAACTTGCTGCAAGGATAGACGAATTTGATAAGCAAAACCTTTTAATTGAAAAACAAAGAATACGTGAGAGGACAAACTACGACCTTGAAATGATTAAGGAAGTTGGGTTTTGCAAAGGAATTGAAAACTACTCCAGGCACTTCAGTAACCGCAACCCTGGAGATCCCCCTCCTTGTTTATTAGATTACTTTCCTAAAAACTTTTTATTTTTTATCGATGAGTCGCATCAGACTATACCTCAAATGCACGCTATGTATAACGGCGATAGGGCAAGAAAAAAATCTTTGATTGAATTTGGCTTTAGGCTTCCTTCTGCTTTTGATAATAGGCCTCTTAAATTTGAGGAAAGTTATGAGTTTTTTAAGTCTGTCGTATATGTGTCTGCAACACCTGGTGATTGGGAAATACGAGAAGCTGAAGGCGATATCGTAGAACAAATAATTCGACCAACAGGTCTGTTAGACCCTGAAATAGAAATTAAGCCGGCTGAAGGTCAAGTAGATGATGCATTAGAGGAAATAAGACTAGAAACAGAAAAGAACAGACGAGTTTTAGTTACTACCCTAACAAAAAAGCTTTCAGAGGATTTATCCAAGTACTTACAGGAAATTGGCGTGAAAACTAAGTACCTGCATTCCGATATAGATACTTTAGAAAGAATGCACATCATCAAAGATTTAAGAAATGGAAACTTTGATGTATTAGTAGGCGTAAACTTGTTAAGGGAAGGATTAGATATTCCGGAAGTTTCTCTGGTTGTGATTTTAGATGCAGACAAAGAAGGTTTTTTAAGGAGTGAAACTGCCCTTGTTCAAACTTGTGGAAGAGCCGCCAGAAATGTCCATGGAAGAGTTGTCATGTATGCTGATCGCATGACTAAAGCGATCCAAAATACAGTTGACATCACCCAGAAAAGAAGAAAGATTCAAATGGAATATAACCAAAAGCATGGCATAGTTCCTAAATCTGTGAAGCGAGAACAAATCGAAAATCTTGAAGAAACGTTTGGCATGCCTATCGAAGACACAACTATCCTACAAGAGAAAAAGAAGGCTGAAAAAGCACAAGCTCATATGGAAGATCTCGATAAGAAAATTAAAGAATATAAAATTGAAATGAAAAATGCTGCTAAAGAGCTTCGATTTGAAGATGCAGCAAAATATCGAGACTTAATTCGCTATTATGAAAATTTGGCGATGCTGAAGTAAGTTAAATATTTTTTATTTTAAATGATTTGTTGCTTATCCCCATGGTTTAGCTGTGGGGATAAGCAACAAATAGTTATTTCTTTTTAGCCCAACAATAAGTACTCATTTCCCTCATTTCATGCATTCCTGGAATAGCTCCAAAAGTATTAACAATAACATTTGGATCAAAGGTTATAACTTCAAAGTTAAATTCCTTTAGCAAGGATTCCAACTCCTGTCTACTCCATGCACTTTGGTGACAAAAGCGAAAGTTTGTTTCTTTGGAATAGATATGATTTCGTAATTCTTCAGCAACTTCGGAGGGAGACTTGCCACTTATTAAATTTCTGAGAGAGTGAACATCAAGAATAGGAGGGCCAAAGTAAGCTTGGGCAGTATTTGAGCTTCCGTTTGAAGCAAAAGGGTTCCCATAAGCATCATTAAAAAAAGAACAAAAAATCATAGCTGCTCGGTGATCTATGCAGTCACAGATACCGTTTTTGCCCCATAAATGAGTGATACTTGCAATGTTCCAGCCAAGTTCAAAAAAACTAGGGTCTTGCCGTTGCCAGCAATCTAAAGCTTTATCATAGTCCGGAATTTTGATAATAAGATTACCACCCTTTTCAAGGACCCTATGGGATTCAGAGAGAATGCGATACACAGTGGGAATATTCAAATGTTCTATAGCATGGGAACTATAAACGCTCTTAATTGAGTTATTTTCCATAGGGAATCGGCAATTTGGAAATAAAAGAAAAGAATGAGGGTTCGTTGCACTTGTAACTTCTTCAAGATTTACCCATCCAGGGCAACTCCAGTTGGGGCCTCCCCCAATATTAATTGCAATGACTTCATTTCTCTGATAATTCGGGTGAGAGGAAAGGTAAGGAGTAGTCCAAGGGAAAAGTGGATGCCGGGAATTTTGCCCAGAAACAATTGGCTGCACATCATAATCAAGCGCTGGAATGATAGTAGCTTCTATTATTAATCGCGTTCCCTCTTTTGGGGCAACTCCTCGGTGAATAACTTCAGAGTTTTTAAAAAAAAGCCAAGTGCCAGGTCCTCCGTCAAGAGCTAGTGTGCTATTTTCAACTTTTAACTCTGTTGTTCCTTTTTCATAACTTGCTCCCTTGGGATAAATCATTAATTTCCAAACAGAGAGTGGTAAGCCATCTGTGTGCCAATCATTAGGTCCGTAATCAGTTGCTTCTGAATCTGTTTTCCAAGCCCGCACAGTCACGCATTTCCAAGGCATTCCGATGCATTCAGCAATTTCTTGCTTTAAAGACTCCAAAATTGGCAGTAAGGCTTTTTTTTGTAAGTCTTCTAACATTAAATAAGTGTGATTCTTATTAAGATTTTGTCCATTACCTAATCCGGGAGTAAAAGAATAATTAGGATCATGATCTTCTTCAATAAAAGGGATTTTTTTTACTGATTGAAAAGCATCAATTAAAGCTGAATTTAACTCTTGATCAACTATCCCCTGTCTAAATCCTAATTTTGTAAAAGACTCGTTCAAAGGGATATTAAAACCATGGGAAAGAGCATAAGCTTTTGCAAACTTGGGGTACAAATCCCATGCTACATGTTGTAAATCTTGAGGGTTTTGTCTCCAATATTCAATTGAAGAGGTAACACTTGAAATAGCAGGTTGAGCATTAATGAAAGAGTTGTAATCAGATTCTTCCTTAGCTTTTTCTAAGATGCTTTGGAAAGTACAATAACATGATTCTAAATCAGAAATGTTATTTATTTTATCAATATCTTCCTTTAAATCAGAGAATAAAATAGAAGCAAATAGAAAATTAGTGAATGAAATTACTTTTAAATATCGTACAGCAAACCTAGCAAAAATAATAAAATTTTTTAACATATTTTTTACCCCTTTTTTTGAGGAAACAAGTTAATAAAATCTTTATTTAACTCAAACTTTTTTTTAATTTTTCAAAAGTGTTGGATTCAAAGTGAGGGAAAAAATACTGCTAATGTAAAGCAGCTTTACAACAAGTTGTAGTAAAAATTTTATTGCATAGTGGTGTTTCTTTTTGATAGTGTCATCAAAGTTTATATTTGGAATAAATATTATGACTAGTTTTTCTACATGTTTTTTTAAAAATATCTCCGAAATAGTCGGGTTAATAGATATCAAAATGGTTGAGCAAATAACTGATGAATTATTGGCCCTTCGAAATCGAAATGGTAGGCTCTTTTTTTTAGGTGTTGGCGGCAGTGCTGCAAACTGCAGCCATGCTGTAAATGATTTTCGCAAGCTTTGTGGGATCGAAACGTATACTCCTACTGATAATGTTTCTGAGATCACCGCTCGAACAAATGATGATGGGTGGTCCTCAACTTTTTCTGCATGGTTACAGGTAAGTCGCGCAAATGAAAACGATGCAGTTTTTATCTTATCAGTTGGTGGCGGAAATAGGGAGAACAATGTAAGTCCTAATTTGATTTCTGCGTTAGATGAAAGTAAAAAAAGAGGGCTGACTATCTTAGGGATCGTAGGTAGAAATGGTGGTTATACAAAACAGATTGGCGACTTTGTTTTGACAATTCCGATGGTAGATCCAGAATACGTAACAGCCCATGCTGAATCTTTTCAATCACTTGTTTTGCATTGCATTGCTTTTCATCCAAAATTGAAGTGTTGTGCATCTAAGTGGGAAAGCTTAATACAAGTAACCGCGGCTAAATGAACAAAGCAGTCTTTTTAGATAGAGATGGCGTAATTAATGACACGATTATAATTAATAACAAGAGTTACCCACCTAATTCTTTACATGAGTTGGTCATTTTTAAAGAAGTCTATCCTGCCCTTGAGTTACTTAAAAAGGCTGGTTTTATTTTAATCATAGTTACAAACCAACCTGATGTAGGCAGGAAAACTCAAGATTTAAATGTTGTGGAAGCCATACATAGTTACATCAGAGACTTACTTCCTCTAGATGACATTTATGCATGCTATGATGAGTACAGCTCCGATTACAAACCAAAGCCTGGAATGCTTATCCGTGCAGCTAGCAAATACCAGATTGACTTGTCTCAAAGTTATATGGTTGGAGATAGGTGGAGAGATGTAGGAGCTGGAAAGGCTGCAAAGTGTTGTACAATTTTTATTGAGCGAAACTATTCCGAGCAGCTTAGAGAAATCCCAGATCACACTTGCTTCAATTTATTAGAAGCTGCCTCGTTTATTTTAAGCCAGAGAAACCCTTAGGAGATTATTTATGCAATTCTTTCAAGACTTAAATATCAAGATTTTTGCCGATGGTGCTGATTTAAATAGTATTCAAAAGTTGAGTTGTAAATCTTGGATACAAGGCTTTACAACTAACCCAACTCTTATGAGGCAATCTGGAGTTATAGATTATGAAACTTTTGCAAAAAAAGCGTTAGCAATAGTGGATAACAAGCCAATTTCATTTGAAGTATTTGCAGATGAATTTGAAGAAATGGAAGAGCAGGCTCATGAGATTGCATCTTGGGGCTCAAATATTTATGTAAAAATTCCTATTACAAATACAAAAGGGATTTCTTCTGTTCCTTTAATTAAAAAGCTATCTAATGCTGGTATTCAAGTAAATGTAACTGCTGTTTTTACTCAAAAACAAGTAGATGAAGTAGTTGAAAATATTTGTGAAAGCGTGCCTTCTATTTTGTCAATTTTTGCTGGTCGCATAGCCGATACAGGAAGAGATCCTAGACGATATGTCGAAGAAGCAATAAAAAAATCTAAAAATAAGAAAATAGAAGTTTTATGGGCAAGTCCAAGAGAAATATTAAATTTAGTTCAAGCAAATGAGATTGGGTGCCACATTATTACTCTTACAGATAGTTTACTAAAAAAAGCTCTACTAATAGGTAAGCCATTGGAACAGTATTCTCAGGAAACTGTTCAAATGTTTTATAACGATGCAAAGGATTCGGAATACTCTATTGCATCTAAATGTAAAGTCGTTCTATAAACTCATAATTCAAAAAAAGGATATACCATGAAAAAAATTTTAATTACAGGTGGTGCAGGTTACGTTGGTACTGTCTTAACTAACCAATTATTAAAAAAAGGTTATTCCATCGTTGTTTATGATGCATTATTTTATGGATGCAAATTGCAAGAACACCCTTCTTTAAAAATTATTCAAGCGGACATAAGAAATACGGAAGCTTTTGAAACAGCTGTGACAGGCATTGACACAGTAATTCACCTAGCTTGCATTTCTAATGATCCAAGCTTTCATTTAAATGAAGGTCTAAGTAAATCCATCAATTATGATTGTTTTGAAGACTTGGTAGTTGCAGCAAAAAAACAGGGTGTGAAGCGATTTATTAACGTTTCATCAAGTTCAGTTTATGGAGTTTCTTCTGAACTTAACGTAACTGAAGAGCATCCATTGTTACCTTTAACTTTGTATAACAAGTTTAAAGGTATGTGCGAGCCCCTTCTTTTTAAGCATCAGTCTGAAGACTTTGTCTGTGTAAATATTAGGCCAGCCACAATCTGCGGTTATAGTCCCCGCATGCGGCTAGACCTTTCTGTAAATATATTAACTTGTAGTGCAATCAATAATGGTAAAATTACAGTTTTTGGAGGGGAACAGCTGCGTCCCAATTTACATATTAATGACATGTGCGATTTATATGAGTTAATGATTGAGCTTCCAAGCGAAAAAATTGCGGGAGAAACGTTCAATGTGGGATATCAAAATTTAAGCATTAAGGACATAGCAGAGATTGTAAAAAACATTGTTATGAAGGAGTTTCCAGAAAATGGTGATGTAACAGTGGAAACAACTCATTCAGATGACAAGAGGTCATATCACATTTGTTCTGAAAAAATTAAAAACAAGATTGGATTTGAAGCTAAAAGAACAATTGAGGATGCAGTAAAAGATATCTGCCACGCCTTTAAGAAAGGCCTTTTACCAAATAGTATGGATGATGTCCATTACTACAATGTTAAAACCCTTAAAGAAAAGGCTATTTGTTAATGAAGCAGGATCAATCTGTTGTTGTAACTGGAGGGGCTGGCTTTATTGGCAGCCACATGGTAGATCTCTTATTAAGTGAGGGCTATAAAGTACGGGTAATTGATGATCTAAGTTCGGGAAGAAGTTTGAATTTAGAACATCATAAAAATAACCCGAATCTAACTCTAGAAGAAAAAGACATCAGAAGCATTTTACCAAGTAGCTCCTTGTTTAAAGGAGCTACTTATGTGTTTCATTTTGCAGGTATTGGAGATATTGTTCCGTCTATAGAAAGGCCTTCAGACTACTTTGATATAAATGTTCAAGGGACTGTGAAAGTTTTAGAAGCTTCAAGGTTTGCTGGGGTGAAAAAGTTGGTTTATGCAGCGTCTTCCTCATGTTATGGACTTGCTGATGTGCCTACTGACGAAAAGGCACCTATTGACACTAAGTATCCTTATGCACTGAGCAAGTACTTAGGAGAGTGCACTTGTTTCCATTGGCAAAAAGTGTATAAATTGCCGGTAAATTCTATTCGCATTTTTAATGCATATGGGTTGAGGTCCCGTACCTCCGGTGCGTACGGTGCTGTTATAGGAGTTTTTCTGAAACAAAAACTGGAAAATAAACCTTTTACTGTAGTTGGTGACGGAAATCAAAAAAGGGATTTTGTATATGCCTCTGATGTTGCCAGAGCTTTTTATCTTACTGCTACAACAGCAAAAACTGGAGAAATTTACAATGTTGGAGGAGGTAATCCTCAGTCTGTAAATCATTTAGTTGAGCTTTTACAAGGCGAAGTGGTCTATTTGCCTAAAAGGCCTGGTGAGCCTGATTGTACATGGGCAAACATCAGCAAAATCATGCTAGATTTGAACTGGAAGCCAATAATTACTTTTGAAGATGGTATTCATAAAATTCTTCAAAATATCGAATATTGGCGAGAAGCCCCACTGTGGGACATTAACTCAATTGCTGAGTCAACAAAACTATGGTTTAACCATTTATCACAGGAACGTTAAACAATGACGATAGAAGCTGTGCAAAATATTTTCAAATACCGAACTAAAATAAAATCAGTAGAAGAACTGGCTAGTTTATTACCTCCAAGGCCTCGTGAAAAAAAAGTAATAATGTGTCATGGAGTTTTTGATATTGTTCATCCAGGTCACTTAAGACATTTAATTTATGCAAAGAGTAAGGGTGATATTTTAGTGGTAAGTCTTACGGCGGATAAACATATTGTTAAAGGCAATATTCGTCCCCATGTTCCTGAACAACTAAGATCAATCAATCTTGCAGCATTAGAAATAGTAGATTATGTGATTATTGATCAGGATCCCACTCCTTTGAACAATCTAAAAATCCTACAACCAGATTATTATGCAAAGGGATATGAGTATATTAATAATGGGCCTCATCCTAAGACACAAGAAGAGATTAAAGTTTTGGAAGAATACGGTGGAGAAACTGTTTTTTCACCTGGAGACTTTGTTTATTCATCCTCACATTTTATTGAAATGGCTCCTCCCAAAATTGGAGAGGACAAGTTAGCCATTTTAATGGACTCAGAAAAAATAACTTTTGATGATCTTAGAGATACAGTTAATAGTTTTTCCGAGACAGTGATTCATGTAGTAGGCGACACCATAGTAGACAGCTATACGGATTGCAGTATGATTGGAGGAATGACTAAAACTCCTACAATGAGTTTACGCATTGAAGGGAAACAGGATTATGTTGGTGGTGCAGCAATTGTAGCAAAACACATGAAATCAGCAGGTGCGGATGTTATTTTTTCCACCATTTTAGGAGATGATCAGAACAAAAATTTTGTTCTAAATGATTTAAAGAACTCCAATATTCAGTTACAGCCCATTGTTGACTCTTTACGATCGACAACTAATAAAAATGCCTTTGTTGTTGGAGATTATAGAGTTTTAAAAGTAGATACAGTTGACAACCGATCCATTTCAGAAAAAATACTAAAACAGTTAGTTGAGCAAATTTCTTCTAATAAAGCTGATGGAGTAGTTTTTAGTGACTTTAGGCATGGGATTTTTAATCGCAATACTATTCCTATCCTTACTGCAGCTATTCAGCCAAATGTTTATCGTGTGGCTGATAGCCAAGTAGCTAGTAGATGGGGCAATATTTTAGAATTTAAAGGTTTCGACCTTATTACTCCTAATGAAAAAGAAGCTCGATTTGCCTTAGCAGATCAAGATTCTGTAATTAGACAACTGGGCACAGATTTATTAAAAAAATCTCAGGCCAAGACATTGTTTTTAAAGTTAGGAGATCGAGGGTTAATAGCATTTAAACACTCCTCCGAAGTTGATTTTTTTATTGATAGTTTTGCTTTAAGACCAGTTGATCCAGTTGGTGCTGGAGATGCTCTTTTAGCCTATTCAACTCTTGCAATGATAAAAACAAGAAATGAAGTGATTGCCGCTATTTTAGGAAGCTTTGCAGCAGCCATTGAATGTGAATGCAACGGGAACATCCCAGTTTCAAGAAAAAATCTACTAGAATTTATTGATAAGGTAGAAAACCGGGTCCACTACCAAATAGGGTGTTAAAGTTTACATGAAAGTAATTGTTGTTGGTTTAGGTATTCAAGGAAAAAAGCGATTAGCAATAGCACGAAATGATTGTGTTGCAACAGTTGATCCCTATCAAACAGGAGCAAATTACCAGTCAATTTTTGATGTGCCTTTGTCCTCATATGATGCAGCTTTAGTCTGCACTCCTGATGAGTGTAAAATTGAGCTCTTAAAATACTTGCTACAAAATAAAAAGCATGTGCTAGTTGAAAAACCTTTGTTTGCTGCGTCTCAAAAAGAGCTAGAAGATTTGAGAAGTTTATCAATTTCTAATGGCATTACCTGCTATACAGCATACAATCATCGGTTTGAGCCTCACTTTATTAGAATGAAAAAACTTATTGAATCAAGAACGCTTGGCCGGATTTACAAATGTCGAATGTTTTATGGTAACGGCACTGCAAAAGAAGTTTATGAATCTGCTTGGCGAGATAAAGGCTTTGGTATAATAACAGATTTGGGTTCTCATCTTTTAGATACTTTTTTTTATTGGTTTGGAAACAAAAATACAGGCTTTACTTTGAAAGATAGTCATTCTTTTGAAAATAGAAGTCCCGACCATGCAGTAATGAGTTCAGATGGTGAAGTTATAGTCGATTTAGAAATGTCTTTCTTGAGTTGGCGGAATCATTTTACTTGCGATCTTTTTGCTGAAAATGGATCTGCTCACATTGAGTCACTTTGTAAATGGGGACCTTCCAAGTTTATCTTTAGAAAAAGAAAGCTACCTAGTGGACGGCCTGATGAGGAAGCTGTTACTTTAATCCAAGCGGATCCTACATGGGAAGCTGAATATAAACACTTCCTTTATCTTTGCGAAAAAAGTGAGTCGAATATAGACACTGATCTGCAAATTAATGAGATATTTCAAAACTTACAGAAAACTGCATTAGTTGGAGAAACATTATGATCATAGCATATGTGGGTATGACTCATCTTGGGGTGGTTTCCGCAGTAGGATCAGCTGAAAAAGGGTTTACAATTGTTTGTTTTGATGAAAGTGAACAAGTAATTAATAACTTAAAGAAATGTAATCCTCCTGTTGTAGAGCCTCAGCTTGCTGATTTACTTAAAAAAAACGCAGATAAATTAACATTTACATACCAATTAAATGATCTTCAAAAAGCTGACATTGTATATGTTGCTCCGGATATTCCGACAAACGAGCTAGGACAAAGTAATTTGTCTCCTATTCATAACTATATTGAACATATCTCTCCTCACTTAAAGCCTGATGCAATATTAGTTGTTTTAAGTCAGGTTCCTCCTGGCTTTACAGAAAAAGTTAACTGGAAAAAAGAAAATTTGTATTACCAGGTAGAAACATTAATTTTTGGACAAGCTATTAACAGAACGCTTTTTCCTGAAAGATTTATTATTGGAATGGCAAATCCAAAATCTCCTCTTCCTAAAAAGCTTTTAGACTTTTTGCAATCTTATGACTGCCCTATTTTGCCAATGCATTTTAAAAGCGCTGAACTTACTAAAATCGCTATCAACTTGTTTTTGATTTCCACTGTTTCAACAACCAATGTTATAGCAGAGCTTTGCGAAAAAATTAAGGCAGATTGGAGCGAGATTGCCCCTGCTTTGAAGTTAGATAAACGAATAGGTAAACATGCATATCTATCTCCAGGTTTGGGAATTTCAGGAGGTAATTTAGAAAGGGATATGACTACTTTTTGTTCTTTAGCAAGTCAGCATGGGACAGATTTTTCCGTAATTCAATCTTGGAAAAAAAATTCTCAATATAGATTAAATTGGGTATTGAAAAAACTTCATGAAGAAGTAATCCCTAAATTTGAAAACCCCAAACTAAGTATTTTAGGACTGGCATATAAAAAAAATACTTCTTCTATTAAAAACTCTCCTGCAGTCAAATTGATTTCACACTTAAAAGATTTTCATATTTCTTGTTTTGATCCCATAGTTAAATCGATTCCTGAAAAGTTTTCAAAGATCAAGTTTTTCAATTCCCTTAACGACACCTATTCTAACGCTGATGCATTAATTATTATGACTCCCTGGGATGAGTTCTCATATCTTTCCTTAAAAGATTTAGTGAAATCAAATGTTAAAGATATTGTGGATCCTTTCGGTGTCTTAAATCATGAAGAGTGCGCTCTTGCGGGACTAAACCATTATCAACTCGGTAAATAATATTTTAGAGGTAAAATGAATTCCTTAAATCATTTATTAAATCAAGAAAAAAAGCCAAATAGAATTGTCATACTTGGAGCTAATGGTTTTATTGGCAAAACGCTTTATTGCCTTTTAAAGCAAGAGAATCTAGAAGTTTTGCCGCTTGGAAGACAAGAATTAGATCTTACAAATGAAAGCTCTTCAGACAAACTTGTTTCTTTATTGAAAGAAACAGATTCAGTTGTTTTCTTATCCACAATTACACCTGATAAAGGAAATAATAATGAGACATTTGTTCAAAATATGCTTATGGCTAAAAATGTTTGCTATGCATTAGAAAAAGTAAAAGTTTCTCATCTTATTTATTTAAGCTCAGATACTGTATACCCACTTAATCATGGTATTATTTCAGAAACTAGTCCAGCTCATCCTGAAAATCTATTTGGGGCTATGCACCTTTCAAGAGAATATATGCTTAAAGGTTTAACATCTGTACCTTTGGCTATTCTTCGATCAACATTAGTTTATGGTTTTGAAGATACGCACAATTCATATGGACCTAATCGATTAAGGCGCATGGCCTTTAATGAAGGTAAGATTTCCTTATTTGGTCAAGGTGAAGAAAATAGAGATCATATTTTCATTGACGACCTTATTAAAATAATACGTCATGTTTTATTTCACAAAAGCACTGGTGTTCTTAACCTAGTAACAGGACAGTCCATATCGTACATGGAACTAGCAAAAAAAATAGCGTCATTTTTTGACTCTCCTATTGAAATTTCTTGTTCAGAAAGAAAAAATCCCATCACACATAGGCATTTTGATTCCTCTTCTATTTTTAAAGCATTTCCAACTTTTAAATTTACCTCGCTTGATGAAGGCTTAAAAAGTACTTATGAGAAAGAGTTAAATAGTAGATGCACTTTATCGTGTCCCTAATTTTTTAAATAAAAAGGATTGAAATTATGAAAAAAAAATATGTTGTTTTAGGTGGAGGGGGTTCATTTGGAATCCATACTAGTAAATATTTACTTGAGCAAGCAAATACAGAAAAAGTAATTGCCATTGGCCGTAATATGCCTAAACCTGAGCCATTTACTTTAAAAGTAGGTGATGGAGATCCTAGGTATTCATATCATGCTTATCACATAACACATGAGCTAGATCTTCTATTAGAACTTTTAGATCGTGAGCAGCCAGATATAATTATTAATTATGCAGCGCAAGGAGAAGGAGCTGTTTCTTGGAAAAATTCATGGCGTTTTTTCGAAACTAATTCAATGGCTCTAGCTAGGTTGACTGAAGAGCTAATGAAACGAGATTATCTAAAAAGATTTATTCAGATTGGTACTTCTGAGCTTTATGGTTCAGTAAAAACCGCCACTAAAGAAGATGCACCAATAAAGCCAACTAGTCCTTATGCTGCTTCAAAAGCTGCATTTGATTTACACTTAATTTCCATCCATAATATTTTAAACTTCCCTATGAATATTATTCGTCCTTCAAATGCGTATTGCCCAGGACAACTGCTGCATAGGGTTATTCCGAAGGCTGTAGTTTGTGGACTAACAGGTAAAAAGCTGCCACTACATGGTGGTGGACGAGCTGAAAAATCATTTATTCATGCTCGTGATCTTGCCCGAGCAATTCATATGGTAAGTGAAGAAGCTCCTTTAGGAAAAGTATATAATGTGGGTCCCAAAGAGCCAACTTCCATACGAAGAGTTGTAGAAACTGTAGCTGAAGTAATGAATATCCCATTTGAAGACCTTTGCGAAGTTACAGATGATCGTTTGGGGCAAGATTCTAGATATTGGTTGGACTCAACTGCTATTAAAAATGATTTGGGTTGGGAGCCTCAAATTACTTTAAGAGATGGAATTACAGAGATGGTTAATTGGGGAAAAGAGTACATTGACCAGCTTGCTGATTGGCCATTAGAATATACAATGCGTGCATAAAATAATTGAGGGGAAAGACATGAAAGTACAAGAAATAAAAAATGCTATTTCAACATTCGAATCTTTAATGGAGCATCTTCCAAAAATTAAAGAACTTCACAATCCAACAAGTAAGGTTTATCCCCTCATTAGCCTAGTTGCAAAAAATGAGGCGATGCGGCTTTTTTCGGATGATTCCACTGAGTTAAAGCCATTTCAGCCTTTCGGAAATCTCGCATTTCCTTATTTTAAAATGGGTGCGATCGACTCCGTAAATTTATTTGCTTTAGATGAACTTATTATGTTTAGTTTTTATTGGATTAATCGTAGTAGGTATAGTCGGGTTCTTGACATTGGTGCAAATATTGGACTTCACTCAATCATTATGAATTTTTGTGGCTTTCAAGTAAGAGCTTTTGAACCTGATCCTTTCCACTTTGAGCAACTTAAAAAAAACTTAGAGTTAAATCATTGTCAAAATGTCACTTCAATTAAAGCAGCAGTTTCAACAGAAAACACTAATGCTGAGTTTGTGCGCGTTTTAGGCAATACAACTTCCAGTCATATCAAAGGTGACAAAAACCCGTATGGAGAGCTGGAAACTTTTCAAGTAGAACTTCTCAATTTTAATGAGTTAATAAAAGATGCTGATCTAGTAAAAATGGATGTTGAGGGACACGAAAAAAATATCATCTTATCAACTGAAAAAAGCGATTGGTCAACTGTTGATGCAATTTTAGAAGTTGGGTCAGATAATAATGCTCTCCACATTTTCAACCATTTACAGAAGATTGGAGTGAATGCCTTTGCTCAGAAAAAAGGATGGCAAAAAGTTTGCTCACTTGATGATATGCCAGCAAGCCATCGTGATGGGTCACTGTTTATTTCACTTAAAACAACAATGCCTTGGGAATAAAAAGTGGCTTACAAAGACTTTATAGAACCAGTTCATACCAGTACTAAAAGAGACTATTTGAAAAGAGTGATTGACTATCCAAAAGCTAAAGCATCTCAAATTGCTAAACAATTCGGTAAAGATTACTGGGATGGCGATCGCAAGTTTGGTTATGGCGGGTATTTCTATGATGGTAGATGGAAACCCGTTGCTAAGGCAATTGCTGAGCACTACGACTTGAAATCGGGTGACAAAGTGCTAGATATTGGGTGTGGCAAAGGATTTCTTTTATTTGATCTTTTAGAGGCAGTTCCTGGTCTTCAAGTGTGTGGGGTAGATATTTCTTCTTATGCAATTGAAAATGCCAAAGAAGAAGTTAAACCCTATCTTTCTGTTGGTAATGCAACTCATCTCCCTTTTAAGGATAACTCTTTTGACTTAGTGCTTTCTATTAATACGCTTCATAATTTAAGAACGTATAATTTAGAAAAAGGGCTTAAAGAATTAGAAAGAGTAAAAAAGAAAAATAGTTACATTGTCATGGACTCTTTCAGAAATGAAAATGAAAGAGTCAATCTTCTTTACTGGCAAGTTACTTGCGAATGTTTTTACTCAATAGAAGAATGGGAATGGTGGTTCAAATTATGCAACTACACCGGTGATTATTCATTTATTTACTTTGAATAATTAGTTTTTTTCTCCCTCCAAACTTTTCATATTTTTTTATTAAAATATATATAAAAAAAATTTGATAAAAAAATATTTTGTTGCTAGCTTCGTTCCTCATTTTTTTATTCATGATTAGGTTTTTCTTTAACAAAAAACTTTGGGAGAGGAGGAATGTTTAAATACATGTTTACTGAATTTAGATCTTATTTTTTTTCTTTGATAATTTTGAATTTTTTTTGTTCATTTCAAATGTCAAAAGCAGAGGCTAAAACAACTATTTTTATCACAGGTGGAGCTGGATTTATTGGAAGCAATTTTTTACAGTACATGTTTGATAAATATGATGACTATCACTTTACTATTCTCGATTCATTGACTTATGCGGGGTCATTGAAGAACATTTCTGAAAATATTAAATGTTCGAATCGATTTGAATTTATTAAAGGCTCAATTGAAGATGAAGAGCTTGTTAATAGAATTATGAGTCAGTCTGACTTTGTGGTGCATTTTGCCGCTGAAAGTGATGTAACTCGTAGCATTCATGATGATCATATTTTTTTAAAAACGAATGTATTAGGAACAAGGTGCTTGATGTCATCGCTAATTAAGCATCGAGATAAAGTAAAACGTTTTATTCATATCTCTAGTTCAGAGGTATATGGCACAGCCTATACAGTACCAATGGCAGAATCTCATTCTCTAAACCCAAGATCTCCTTATGCAGCATCCAAAGTGGGAGCCGATCGCCTTGTCTATAGTTATTATTGCACTTATGATGCTCCTGTAGTCACTTTTCGCTCATTCAATAACTATGGAGAAAGCCAAAATGAAGAAAAAATGATTCCTCATTTTATTATTTCAGCACTTAAAGGAATACCTATTACTATCGAGGGAACAGGCCATCAAAAAAGAGATTGGGTTCATACGATAGATTTTGCACGAGCTATCGACCGAGCTTTACACATTGAAGACTTTGAAAAGATAAAAGGAAAAGTTATTAATATTGGAACTTCAGTAGCTACTTCCGTTATCGAAGTCGCTTACTTTATTTTAGACTATTTGGGATTGTCAAGGCAGCAGTATTTGCAATACATAGCTGATCGACCTGGACAAGTTGACTTACATATTGCGGATATTCAGTTAGCAGAAGAACTCCTTAATTGGTCACCAGAAATTGATCTCCAAGAGGGGATAATTTCCACAATCAAATACTATCAAACACTCTACAATTAGAAATACTTATGAAACCACTCATCATTTTATTTTTAATAATATTCACTACTTTAGATGCTTCTTCTTTTGAAGAGCGCTGTCATCAACTACCCCCTTCGTGGATTACTGAGACAGTAGAAAATGATCTACGCTTTTTCACTACGAATAAAATTTCACAAAGAGCTTTGAATATTACTTATGAGAAAGTGAATTCTTATCCCTATCCTGTTAATCGTTATCTACATCGATTTCGCATTGTAAATAACAAAGTGTATGGGTTTGGAGAGTTTTTTTGCCCACTGATGGCTTCAATTCTTAAAAATCTTGTTGAATATTCTTTAAATATTGAAAAACCATTGCCACCAGCGTTAGATGTTATTTTTTGTTTAATAGACGGCATTCCGCTACCTTGGGATCCTGCTGATTATTGGATAGTAGAAGATCAAAAAGACCAAGCTCCAATTCTATGCGCATGGAAGAGGAAAACAGCTCCCTATGTAATTCCGGTTCCACAACGCCATGCCATGCTTAGTTGCCATCAAGAGTTTGAGGAAGTTTATGCGGGTATTTCTTATTATCCCTGGGAAAGGAAACAGAACAAGCTTTTTTGGAAGGGTGGAACATCTGATATAGATTTAAAAATATATGAAAATTTTCCACCAGAAGTAGTCTTTCAAAAATATACAAAATGTTCTCGTTTTATTATTTGCCAACTTGCGCATTTATATCCTGAATTAATTACTGCAGGCTTTAATTCTGTTGGACCTCGAATTGAGCATTTTCTACGTGACTTTCGTGCTCTAGGATCTTCTATTCAAAAACATATTCAGTATAAATATCAAATTCTTATTGATGGATTTGGAGGGATGGGATCTGGAGGAAATGGTTATGAATGGAGACTTCTATCAAACTGTCTAACTTTTAAACAAGAGTCACCAAATATTACATGGTTTGAAAAAGGATTAAAGCCGTATGCGCACTTTATTCCTGTTCAAAATGACTTATTAGATTTAATGGAAAAATTAGAGTGGGCAATGTTACATGAAATGGAGTGTCAACAAATCTCTAAGAATGCAACGGATTTTGCAAATAACTATTTAAAATTAGAAGACCGCTACTATTATCTAAACTACCTATTTCACGAATATGCAAAATGTCAAACTTTTACCGAAAAAGAGTTAACAAAAGACATTCTCAAAAACTCTAATTGGACTTGTATACAATAATAATCAATGAAAGAGGCTAAATTATGATAAGAAATTTATTTTACATGGGATTAATTTTTGCAACCCTGCACCTTTTTGCGAATCAAGAAAAAAAAATTTGGTATGCCCCAAATGGCTTTCAAGCATATGGTGAAGAGGAAATTCAAGCTGTAGTAGATTGCTTAAACGATGGCTGGCTTGCTGGATTCGGGGAAAAAACGAAAGAGTTTGAAAGAAAAATTGCTAAATTATTTGGAAAGAAATATGCACTTTTTGTGAATTCAGGATCTTCAGCAAATCTGATTGCTCTTTCAGTACTAGGTGTTGGACCTGGAGATGAAGTGATTACCCCAGCATGTACTTTTGCAACGAGTGTAGCCCCTATTATTCAGGTAGGAGCGATTCCTGTTTTTTGTGATTCCCCAATTGGAAAGTATGTTCCAGAAGTCAAAGATATTGTGAAGCTCATCACGCCTCGAACAAAGTGTATTCTTATTCCTGACCTTATTGGTAATAAACCTGATTGGGCTAAATTAAGGCAATATACGGACCTTCCTCTTATAGAAGACTCTTGCGATACAATTACATTTACAGAAGAAACAGATATTAGCACAACCAGCTTCTATGCAAGCCATATTATTACCGCATGTGGTTCTGGAGGGATGGTTATGTTTAATGATGAAGATCTTTATAAAAAAGCTATAATGTACCGGGATTGGGGAAGAATTGGAAATAATAAAGAAGATCCGGAAGAAAGGTTCAATTTTGAAATCGATGGTATAAAATATGACTTTAAGTTTCTTTATGAAGTTAAGGGATTTAATTTTAAAAGTTCAGAAGTTAACGCAGCATTTGGACTAGCTCAGCTAAAAAAACTTGATAAGTTTAAGAAAAAAAGAAGAGAAAACTTTGAAAGATTTCTAAAAAACTTAGAAGGCACAAGTTTTATTCTCCCTGATGATTCTCAACAATCAGATTGGTTAGCCATACCTCTAATGACAAAAAATCGTTTGGACTTGCTCTATTTTTTAGAAAGTCATGGAATACAAACTCGAGTCCTATTTTCTGGAAACATAACTAGGCATCCTGCGTATCGTGAATATCTTCAACCACTTGAAAATGCTGATCGTATCATGGCCGAAGGATTTTTATTAGGAACACACCAGGGTATGACGATAGAAGACGTTGACTATATTTGCGATTTATTAAAAGAGTGGGAATCAGAAAAGAACATTAAATAGGGAAAAATGAAAAAGTCTTATTCAGTAATTTATATTGCTTTCTTAATTCTCATAAGCTGGGTAGTAAATGCGGAAAGCGCAACTTTCCTTGTCTTTGGTGGAAAAAGTGGGTGGTTTGGAAATGAAACCATCAAAATTGTTGAAAGAGAGGGGCATATAGCAATATGTGCTCACTCTAGACTTGAAAATCGAGAAGAAATAATTGAAGAATTAAGTGAGGTTCGACCAGATTTTATTATTAATGCAGCGGGGATAACAGGGCGTCCAAATATTGACTGGTGTGAAGATCATAAAGAAGAAACAATTTGTGCCAACGTATTAGGTTGTCTCAATCTTATTGATATTGCATGGAGACAAGGAATTCATGTTACGAATTTTGGAACTGGATGTTTTTATGATTTTGATGAGGATCATCCAATGGGGTCAGGAAAAGGGTTTAAAGAGGAAGACGAACCGAATCATTTTTCTTCTTTTTATAGTAGAACGAAAGTTTATTTAGAAAAAATTATGCTTAATTACCCAAATGTTTTGAACTTAAGATTCAGAATGCCTGTTTCCTTTGATTATCATCCAAGAAATTTCATTGTAAAAATTTCTCGTTATAAAAAAGTTATAAATATTCCTAACTCTCTTTCAGTCCTTGAAGATCTTTTACCAATTGCTGTAGATATGACACTGAAGAGGAAAAAAGGAAATTATAATTTTACAAATCCTGGAGCTATTAGTCATAATGATGTGCTTGAATTATATAAGCTCTATGTTGATCCGGATTTTACTTATAGTAATTTCAGTGCAAAAGAACAGGGACTTATTTTGAAAGCAGGAAGATCTAACTGTGAACTTGATGTAAGTAAACTTTTAAAAGACTACCCAAATATTCCACATATACGCGATTCGATCATCAAAGCATTACAAGAAATGCACCGGTTAAAGCTATCTAAAAGCTCAAATTAGGAACTTAGCGAAAAACCCTTCTTGTTCAATTATTCTAAAAAGGTCCGGTAAAAGAAGAATCGGGTATATCCAAAGGCCCTTGAGCCTTTTGTTCTAGCAAATCTTTTGTTAAAGAGTTTAAATGAGTTTTTTTATTCATCATTTTTAATACTGTCAAAGCAATATCTTTGCTTGTAGGATAGTAGTGATTAGATAAAACCCAGCTTGTTGGGCAAGGATGATCTGGGTAAGTAACTCTGATAGGTGGTTTTTTTAAATAATCAAAGGCTTCTTCTGTAATGACAGATAAAACTTCAGAGGAAAAGCCACATGTTTTCCAATCTGGATCAACTACAATGACATGGCCAGTTTTTTTTACTGATTGCAAAATAGTCTCTTTATCAAGAGGAATCAGAGTTTGTAAATCAATAAGCTCAATAGAGATATTTTCTTTTTCTAGAAGCTTTATTGCTTTCCAACTTTCTAAAGTCATGTGAGAGTTGCTAACGATAGTTATATCATTTCCCTTTGAGACAAGATTTGCTTTTCCTAAAGGTACTCGATAAACTTTTTCAGGGACTTCTCCATGTACTGAATGAAGCCACCGGTGCTCTAGAAATACTACGGGATTATTGTCTTCAATAGCTGAAATTAACAGTCCCTTTGCATTGTAGCATGTAGAGGGAGTTACCACTTTAAGACCAGGAATATGAGAAAAGATACTTTGCAGTGATTGAGAATGTTGTGGGCCTTGTCCCCATCCCCTTCCCATAAAAAGTCTAAATACAATGGGCACATTATTTTGCCCGCCAAACATATAGTGCCACTTTGCACTGTTATTAATTAGTTGGTCCAGTCCTAGTAAAAAGAAATCAACCCTTTGATGTGTCATTATTGGCCTAAGTCCCATAATGGCTGAGCCTGTCACTATCCCTGTCATGGCATTTTCTGAAATGGGCATATCTAGTACCCTGTCCTTACCATGTTTTTCTTGGAGCCCTAGAGTTGTTCCAAAAAGTCCTTTAGGATCTGGAGCCCCAAGTCCAATGATATAAACATTGGGATCAAGAGTCATTAGCTGGTCTTGTGCTTCTAAAATAGCTTGGCTAAATTTTATTTCTCTTTTAGGCATAAACTGTTGCGCTTTCATTGGGGTTAAAAATGGGAAAAGGGCTTGATTCAGCAAATTGAAAAGCCTCTTCAATCTCTAATTTAATTTCTTGTCTAAATCGATTAAGTTGATCTTCCGTAAGACTATTATTTTTTAATAACTTTTCTGTATAAAGTTTTAATGGACACTGTTGGTACCAAAATTTTTCTTCTGCTTCTGGTCTATATCCCTTAGGATCTACAAAAGGCCCACAATGTTCCCGGTATCGATATGTACTAAACTCTACATAACAAGGGGCAGCTTTTTCTTTAATGTATTCAACGGCCTTGCCAGCTACTTGATAAACTTGTTCAAGGTCATTTCCTGATCCTGTGAAAGTTTCAATTCCATGTGCTTTGGCAATTGCTTCTCTATCTCTTTTAGGCGACTGCCTAACTGACATAGGAGAATAAACAGAGTATAGGTTGTTTTCGCAGACAAATAGTAGGGAAAGGCTTCGTAATGACGCAAAGTTTAAGCACTCAGCCCATACGCCTTCTTCTGTAGCTCCCTCACCAAAGAAAATAACAGTAAGGTTTGTCTTTTTTTTAAGCTGCTCAGCAAAGGCTACTCCAACACCAACAGGAAGGCTTCCTCCTACAATAGGAGTTGTTCCGACAATTCCTTGTTCTAAGTCAATTAAATGCATTGAGCCACCTTTTCCTGAAGAGCATCCAGTAGACTTTCCATAAATTTCAGCCAGCATTTTTTTAAGGCTCCCCCCCTTTGCAAGGTAATGCGCGTGAGCTCTGTGGTTACTAATTAAATAATCAGTTTTTGAAACGTGGTGTAAAACGCCCACAGGAATGGCTTCTTGTCCAATACTCAAATGAACAGGGCAACGCATTTGTTGCTGTGAGTAACGCTCGCCAATGGCTTCTTCTACCATTCTGATACGAAGCATTTCATAGTAAAGCTTTAAAGATAATTTTTCAGTTACTTGATTCATGGATTACCTTATGTATTTTTATGCCTGCGAAGCTTATACATATTTTGATCAGCCGCAAGCTCTTGTTCCAGTTCCCTTGTATCCCATTTATCTGATACTACGCTAAAGTTTCTTCCACGGACATTTTTACAAGGGGTTGTGATTAAATAGGTGCAACATTTAATGACATCGTCCATATCTGTGCATTCATTGTTTTCTAGTCGTTGTACTGTTCTTTTATAGTTATCTCCAGCAGCTCTCTTTCCTAGTCGTAAAGTAGGTTCATGGATCTTTGTTTTAACAACTCCTGGCCCAACAATCACAAACCTCGTATCTGGAATTTCTGCATCTAAAAGCTCGCACATTTTGATCAATGCTATTTTAGATAATGTATAGCTTGAGTAATGCAAGACTGCATTATTAGTGCCACCACCTGCAAAAAATAGAACGCAAGGTTCTTGTTTTGTTGATAAGTTTCGATAAGGCAGTAATTGATGAAGAATACGAAGTTGTTGTAACAGATTTATTTGTATGCTTTTTTCCCATTCATCAAAATCAAGGTCTTTGAAATCTCCAATAGGTTCTAAATGCCCTGGCGCGATGATTAAAGCGTCCCAAAAAGAACACTGATGAACTAAATTTTCACAGGCATTTTGAATAGAATTTTTATCTAAAAGATCACAATGAACTAATCGCACGTTAAAATTAGTTTCTAGACTTTCTACAGCCTTTGAGTAGGTTCTATAGGTTCCAAAAACTTCCCACCCATTTTCACTCCAATCTTTTGCTAGAGCTGTTCCAATATCGCTAGATGCTGAGATAACTATGGCTTTCATATTTTACAAAAGAGAAGGAGTAAGATTTTTATATTCATTCATAACGCTTTCAAGTTCTTCACCTGGCAGCTTGGGATCTAAGTCTTCTAATCCTTTTCCAAACTTTAACATAGGAACGATTCGATGTGTTTCATCAACAGCAAGATGACAGATAAAAGGTCCCTTTTTCTTAAAAAGCAATGGTAGCTCTTTTTGGAGTTGATCATGGTTTTGTAGTGAGTAAAACGGAAGATGAAATGTTTCTGCCAGTTTTTGGTAGTCTGGAAATGAAAGGCCACTATCTTCGTCAACAGCAACATAGTTAGCTTTTAGCCATATTTCAATTGTTTGCTTTACTGTGGCATGCCCTTTATTTTCAAAAATAAAGATTTTAATCGGTAAATTATATCTTTTGACTGTTGCCAGTTCTTGCAAACACATCATTAATCCCCCATCTCCAATCAAACATGTAATCTCTTTTCCAGTAGACAATGCAGCACCAATACTTGCAGGTAGAGAATATCCCATCGGAGTATGGTTCCATGCTGAAAAAATCTTTTGTCCAGGTTTTGTTTCAAATGCTTGCATCATCCAGCAAATATTTGCCCCAGTGTCTGTAACAATAATGTCGTTTTCACGAGAAATTTTTGAAAGTTCTTTAACAAAAACATAAGGATTAAGCCTTCCTTTTTTTTCATAATCTTGTTGAGAACAGATAGGATATCGTTTTTTCCAATCTTGAATTTTTTCTCTCCAAGATAAAAAGTGATCCACACAGCTAGCTTTGTATAATAAGTCACAATGTAAGAAAAAATCTTTTAAGTTAGCGAGTATTGGAAGATCTAAAAGAAAAGTGTCTTCTTTGAATTTATTTAGTTCTTCTGGATCGATGTCAATCATGACTTTTTTAGCAAGTGGTGCAAAAAGGTTTTGCTTGCCTCCGGTTATCATCTGAGAAAGTCTGGTTCCAATTGCGATAACAAGGTCAGAAGATTGTGCTGCGAAATTTCCTGCCCTAGGACCGCAAACACCTACTCCTCCCATGTTTAATGGATGTTCATAGGGAATTAAATCAGTAGCTCCCCATGTGAGAAGGATAGGAAGGTTAAAATATTCAGCAAACTTAATGATCTCTTTTTCTACTTTAGCACAATGTACTCCAGCTCCAACTATTAGCACTGGCCTTTTTGCATCGCTTATCATTGTAAAAAGTTTTTCTACTAAAAGACCGTTTATTTTTGGCAAAGTAGGTTCAGGTGTATATGGATGCAGTCTATTAGGTTCGACTTCTTCCCTTTGTAAATCATCGGGAATATCTAATACAACTGGGCCTGGTCTTCCTTCTTTGGCAATAAAAATGGCCTTTTCCAATTCATAACGAATCATGGAAGGGTCAGTGACTAATTTTACATACTTAGTTACACTTTCAAAAACAGAAGATATGTCTGTTTCTTGAAAACCTCGTTGTCTTAATTTTTTGTTGGGTCTTAAACGAAATCTTGCAACCTGACCAGTAATGCAAATCATGGGGATAGAGTCGAAGTGAGCATTGCAGATGCTTGTTAGTAAATTCGTAGCACCAGGACCACTTGTTGTCATGGCAAGACCTAGGTTTCCTCCAGCTCGTGAGTAGCCATCTGCTGCAGCTGCTCCAAATTCTTCATGCTGAACACAGATATGCTTCATAGATGGATGTTTACTAGTAGAGTCTGCTAAATGGAGAACAGCACCACCTGTTACTAGAAAGTTATGCTTAATACCTTGCTTTGCTAAAAAATCTACAACATAATCTGATAGTTTCATCGCATCCCTTAAAAAAATAAGTTGAGAGGTTACACTATCATAATTTTTTCTTTAACAAAACAGGTAAAAAAGCTTTCCGAATAAATTTTTATTAAATGACAATAGGCCTTTTTCGAAGCTTAAAATGGGTGTAGAGACTTTAAGGTTTTAGAGACATTTTCTAGGGAGTGATAAGCTTTATAGCTTTCATGCATTTTTAATAATTTTTTTTGTGTATTTCTACTATGAAAAAGAGTTCGAATGTGATTTAAAAGATTGTTTTTTTCCCAATCTATAATCAGCTCATTTAAATTGAATCTTTTCAATTCATGTGCAAGCCAAGAACCATTTTTTACTACTGGCATTTTTTTTGCTAAAATTGCTTCTACAAATATTCCTGAAGTACTATGCGAGTAAGTTGTGGGATCATATGGTAAAAGTATAATATCTGAGGTATTCATCCACTTTTCATATTCATTTCTAGATAGTTCTGTCGGAATATAAATAATATTAGTTGAGTTACTTTCAAATTGATGTTTTGCACTATTTGCAAGGACAAGCGCGCATTGACTACTCACTAGCTCTTTAATAATTTTTCTAATCTCATTAATCCCTTTTTCTTTTCGTATAGAGCCTCCAGGCCACCATAGATATAATGAATTATTTTTTTCATGAGCCTTTTGAGTGCTCATGGCTGCATGAGGTATGGGAATTACATTGATTTTCTTTTGAAAAATATGGATAAATTCATTTGCTAAAAGTTCACTATCCGTTAATAACTTTACCTTGTTCTTTCCTAAAAAAAAATTGTACCATCGAAACAAGCTTCGAAATAAACCAATTTTTTTCTTATTTGGTAAATAGCGATACAGTAACCACAGTTCTATATTGTGTCTATAAAGTGAAGAAGCGATCAAAATAGCAAGTAAATGGAACAGTGAAAAATGTTCTAAAAAAATAATGCTATTTTTTTTAGAAGCCTTTTTAAAAATCTTAACGTAGACGGGAATGTTTTTAAAAAAAATAGAAAGCTTTGTCTTTAATGTTTTTTCTTTCTTCCAATAGTCATGAGGCAGGTTTTTTCTCCAGTTAGGGGGCAGATCTTTGACTTGTGTGCTGCGTGGTACATATCCAATGAAGTTCCAGCCAATTTGACTTACTGCTTGGTCTATGGAAAGATTGTACTGGAAAACATGACCTACCTCATCTTCTAACATAGGCATAATTGAGTAAAAACTTATTTTTTTATTCATTAACATGTTTCAAAGCTTAGTTAATGTGGGACTTTTTAAGGCTTTACTTAAGGGAACCTTTTTAGAGGACTGCAAGTTCCAGAGATAAGCATAAAAACCCTTCTTTTCAATTAGTGCTTCATGAGTTCCTTTTTCAACTAATTGCCCTTTATCGATGACTAAAATTTCATCTGAATGAGTAATGGTAGAAAGCCTATGTGCTACAATAATAATTGTTCTTTGGTGTTGATTTCGTTCAATAGTCTCTTGAATAAGCTTTTCTGAATGGCTGTCCAGGTTGCTTGTAGCTTCATCTAGAATTAAAATTTTAGGATCTCTAATTAATGCTCTTGCTAAGGCAATTCGTTGTTTCTCACCGCCTGATAGGCGATATCCTTTTTCTCCTAAAATAGTTTTATAGCCTTTAGATAGTTTAGAAATAAAATCATGGGCTCCAGCTTCTTTCGCGGCTTTTTCTATTTGACTTTGAGTCACATTCTCAGATCCAAAACAAATATTTTCTTCTACAGTATCATGAAAGATAAAAACATCTTGGCTAACAACTCCTAATTGATCTCTCCAACTTTTAATATCAAAAGAAGATAGGTCTTTTCCATCAATAGCTATCTGCCCTTTAGTTGGTCGATAAAGGCCTAGTAATAAGTCAATAATGGTTGATTTTCCGGCACCTGAAGCGCCAACAAGAGCAATTGTTTTTCCTTTTGTTAAAGTATAGGAAAAATCAGTAATAGCTGGCTTTTTTTGGGTTGGATAGACGATCTCGATATTTTGATAATCTATTGATTTAGTAAAACATGGAATTTTTTCAGCTTTTTCGACTTCTTGATAGGGATCTTGTTCTGAAAGAATTTCTGAAAACCTTGAAATGGTTCCATAATTTCCTGCGATACTTCCAATAGAACGAAATATTAACTGAACTTTAGTAGCTGTACGATGGGAAAGACCTAAAAAAGTTAATAGTAACGGTAATACTGATTCTTTCTGCCCCCCGACTAAAAAAGCCCCAAAGACTAAGATTATTCCAATGATTAAAACACTTATTGTTTCGTTATATGAGACTAAAATTCCATTCCAATGAGCTAGCCTTCTTTGTGCTTTAGCACTACTTTTCAAAAGATGTGTAATTTTCTTCATAAAGCTTTTTTGTTTATTAAAAATATGAAGAACTCTGATTCCATTAATGCTTTGTACTATTTCATTACTAAAATTTACGGAGTGCTGCGTGAATTCTTGAGATGTTTTTGCAATTTTTTTAAAAAACCCCCGTTGGATTCCTCCAAAAAAAATAAAAAGCAAAAAGGTAAGAATAGTCAGCTTAAAGGAGAGAACTGTCATGATGACAGAACTGCCAAAAATCATTAAAACAGATACTAATAGTATATTGAAGTGTTCTAAAAGGGCCTGGATGCATGCTGTAGGGCTTTTTATATATTCTACTAAATCTCCTGCTCGATATTGATGTACTTTTGAAAATGAAAAAGAGAAAATTTTTCTACTGATATTAAGCTGCATTTCAGATTGAATTTTTGTGATTAATACTGCTGTTACATATTGTGCGACCCATGTTCCTATGCTTCTTAATATTTGAAATCCTACTGCTGCCAATATGAATATGATAAAAAGTTCATGAATAGAAAAGGATTGAATCCAATCAGATAGATGGAAAAACTTTATCAAGGAATTTTCTTTTAAAAATTCAGTAGAATTTTGATTCATTATAGATAAGGAAAGAAAAAGAAAACCGAAAGATCCTCCTTCTAAAAAAGCGGCAATTAAATTTGAGAAAAATACCTTAAGGTACAGGCCGATATGTTGAAATTTTTCGCCTAAAATTAAAGAAAAAATAATTGAGTTATTTTTTTTAGAAAAAAGTTTCATGAATGTAAATAATTTTTTGCCAGATTTTGCATTATGAAACTATATGGGTCAATGTTATTTGATGAAGGTTGATGATAAGGATAAGATGTAATCTGGGGACTGCTCTTTTCTTAAAAAAAAGCAGTTAGGATTAGGAGGGGACCAAAGGGAAGCATCCAATGTTTTTTGCTGGATGACTATTGAAGGTGTATCATAAGCCCAAGCTATATGTACAGGTAAGCTGTCTGAGCAAATCAATAGTTTTGCTTTTGCAATAAGTGCGAAAAATTCATTAATGAGAAGCTGATCAACAAGATTGTAACAGTTTTTTGCATGCGGTATAATTTTAGCAACTCTTTGACTTTCTCTTTTTCCCTTTCCTGTAAAAAGAAATGAGGCATTTTTGAACTGGAGTTTGTTAACCAACTCTATCCAATAATTTTCAGGCCACTCTTTCATTGGATTACCGCTACAAGAATGTAAGACTATGTAATTATCACCCAAAAAAGATGATGATGTCTTGTTTTTTATTTTTATTAAAATATCGTCTTGTAAGGGTTTTAATAAAGGTTTTGCCTTAAAAAAAGGCTTTTTAAGATTCAGCAGTTTTAGTAAATCCATGTGATATTCAAGAATAAAGCGGTCACTTAAGTGCCAATTTAAATCTGAAGTGAATAAAAAACCAAGTCCGGCACTATTATAGCCTAAACGAATGGGAACATTTCCTTTCCATAAAACATAACTTGTATTTGGAAAAAATGGGTAGAAATCAATAGACAGGTCATAATTTATCCGTTGTATTTCCTTAATTGTTTTTCTTCTGATGAAAAAGTGCCTTTTCATTTTTTTTATTAAAGAAATAGAAGCACGATTTAGTTTCCAGTGATCTAAAAAATGAATCCATTTTATGCCAGGATGCTCAGAGAATATTTCTTTTGCCCAACTTCCAATCAGTATACCTAAATCTGCGTTTGGAAATTGGGATTTTAATATAGGGATTATGGCGGAAAAAATTATTGCATCTCCAAGGTGTGCAATATTGCTAATTAAAATTCTTTTAGGATGAACAGTTGAAGTGCTTTTCCTTTTGCTAAAGAACTTGTAACCAATTGAATCGACAATCTTAAGCGGTATTTTTAACAGAGGATTTTGGATTAAATAATGAATTTTTTTCATGTAAGACGCTCATAAATTGCGTTTACTTTTGCATAATATTCAAAATAGACAAAAAAATCTTTAAACTATATGTTTTCAAAACAAAAAATTTTTACTTTAATATGGATGTGTTTAAGTAATACTTTATGACAATTTATCTAATTACTGCTTATGATTTTAACCATGGAATTAATTCTAGAACAAAGCAACCTTTAGATGATCGATTTTTAAAAAGTAATAGAAATTATCAATATTATCTTATTGATGAGGGTGTTCCAGATATTTTACGCAGTAAATCTGTTCTCTTTGAAAAGAAAATTGACCCTCAGTTGGCTATTGCAGGAAAAAAACATTTTGGTGAATGGGCATTTTTACTTGCGGAAGCAAAGCATAGTTTTTGCAAGTATCCATTTTTTATGGTTTCTTCAAGATTTTATCAGAAAAATAATTGGATTTATTCTGATCTCAATAAAGAATGGGATACCCTTTTTCAGTACCTAGAAAGGTATGGCTGGGGTTTTTTGCCTAGTTATGATAGGCCTCTTAGGTGGATTGACTTGAAGTGGAAAAATAAAATTGGCAAGCCTTATTTATTTTTTCCTTTTACAGAAAAAACTTTTCACTTGCTACAAGATCTTTATCAAGTGCAAATTCCGGATCAATATACAGCAACATCTGACCTTTTTTGTAATTATATTGGTTTTCATAGTAGGGAACACCTTCTTTCTTATGTCAACTTTTATCAACCATTAGTCGAAACGTTTTTTGATGAGAATTATAATTTAAAAATAGATATTTCAGAATATGCTTCTAGTACTGGTCACTTTCAAAACGAAAAACCCTTTACCTTTATTCTTGAGCTATTTTCTCATCTCTTCTTTTATAAAACTGAAAAGCCATTTTTTACATTGCATTATGATGGTTATTACGAAGTAAATGAAAGCAAAAAGACGATGAGCCGTATTAAAAAATTTCCCTTAACTCTTTCTACTAAAGCAAATAGATTCTTTGATTGGCAATGGAGAAAGGTAAAAACAGATGGAGTTTTAGCTCCCCTTTTTTTTAATCTCGGAAAAATAAAAAGAAAATATTTATCTAAAAAATGAAAACACTCAACACAAAAAAGAATGGTGAAATTCTATTGTCAGTAGTAATGACAAATTATAACCATGGACACTATTTAAATGAGCGAATTCCTTCAATTTTATCCCAGCTTCCTTTAAGTAGTGAATTTATTATTGTTGATGATGCTTCAACAGACAATAGTGTTTCTATTATCCAAAAATTCGTAGAAGGTGATTCTAGAATAAATTTTATAAGAAACAAAAAAAATTTAGGTGTAGTTTTTTCAGCTAATATAGCTTTTAAAGCTGCTCAAGGAAAATATGTTACATCTCTTGCCGCAGATGATAAGATTTTACCAGGTTTTATCGATAAAACACTTCAAGTTTTACTAGACCATCCTGATATTGCAATTTGTTGTTCTGATTGTGGGTTATGTTTTGAGGGATTTTCAGATAAAGATCCAAATGCGATTGAAACAACTAAGCTTTTAAAAACATCTGAATCCCTTCATGTTTTTTCACCTAAAAAACTTCCGAAAATATTTCGAACTACAAATTTTTGGATACCAGGTCATACTTCTATCATTAAAATGAGTGCTATTAAAAAACATGGCTATCTCAATAAAAATCTGGAGTCTCTTTGTGATTGGTTTCTTTTTCATTCCATTGCTTTAGAGGAAGGTGTTGCCTATATTCCCCAAACACTTGCAATATGGCGCCAACATAATTACAACAACAATTTTAGTTCTACTGTGCAAAATGATAAGAAAAGAAAAAAAAGTATGTATTTGCAGCTTTTTAAAATTTTATCGGAAAAAAAGAATCGAAAAATACGGAGTCAATTTCGAAAAGCTACCATCCTTCAATTTTATGTTAAACAGCTTTTTTTTACTTTAATATGGCAACCTAAACAGTGGGATATTATTGCCACAGTTTTAATAAAAGTGTTTCGTAGAAGGCTTAGAAGATATTTAGCTTTAGAAAAAAACTAAGCAGCAGTTTTATTAGATATATTGTTCTAGAATAAAGTGTTTTGTAAAAAGTCACTTTTTAAAAAACCTTATTAAGGAAATTTATAATTTTTCTTTTTCTTTTTTTTCTAATTGACTAAGTTTTTCCGAAAATTTTAAAGGTGCACAAATGCAGAGAAAAGCGTTAATTTTATTGATTTTATCTTTTAATTTCACATTTGGTTTAGGTTCTAAAGTTTATGATTGTTTTCTTTTTCTAGATGAATTTGAAATTTTGGATATTCGTCTAAATGAATTATCTGATGTTGTTGATAAATTTGTACTAGTTGAAAGTGTAGAAACATTTCGAGGAAACTATAAGCCTTTAAATTTTTTGAACAATCAAGACAGATATGCGCAATTTGCGGATAAGATTATTCATATAGTTGTTGAATCCTTTTCTACAGATAATCCTTGGGAAAGAGAGTTTTTTCAAAGGAATCAAATAATGCGAGGACTTTCCCAATGTACTGACAAAGATGTTATTCTAATTTCAGATGTAGATGAAATTATTGAGCATAATGGGGTAGCTTCTATTCAAGCTGCTTTACAGCTGAAGCGAAATAAATATGTTGGAGTAGCTCATAGATATCATTCGAATTTTTTAAATAGCGTACCTGGCAATTTTTGGCGAGGCACAGTAGCCACTACTTATGCACTATTAAAAAGATATTCTCCTCAGATTATGCGCAATATTAAAGACCATGTTCCTAAAGTTGCTCAGGGTTGGCATTTTACTTGGCAAGGAGGCTTAGAACATGATCTTTATAAACTAGCTTCTTACTCGCATGCAGAATCAGATACTGAAGAAGGGCGTGAGCAGAAAAGAAAAAATGCAGAAGAAAGACATCTTTGCTCTGTTATTCCAGTAGATGAAACTTTTCCTAAGTATGTGCAGGAAAATCAAGAATATTTTGAGTCGATAGGGTTTTTGTTGCCGCTACCTACTCAAAAAAATGAGCTATAGAATTTATTCCTATACGTTTTTTAACTGATTCATCTTAAGTAAGGGATAAGCTTGGATGATTTCTTGAATACCATCATCCAGGCTAACATCTGGTCTCCAGCCTAAGGACTCAAGCTTGTCGTTGCTAACAATGTAGTCCCTTTTATCTGGATCTTCTCCGATAGGGGCGCTATGAATATATAAGCCTGGAATATATTCTTTAATTTTTTCACAAAGTTCGCGCTTACTTAAATTAGCTGAGGATAAGCCGACATTGAATGCCTCGCCTTTCATCTTGTTAAAGTTTTCTATCCCAAACAGAAAAGCTTTAGCAACATCTTTAACATGGATATAGTTCCTTTTGAAGTGTTCTTCAAAGAGAACAACAAACCGATCTTGACAAGCCCTAAAAGTAAAATCATTAACAAGTAAATCTATGCGCATTCTTGGAGAGACTCCAAAGACTGTAGCAAGACGGAATGCTATGGCTCTTCTGGTGGCTAGCAGCTCATCTTCGCTCTGCACTTTTAGTTTTCCATAAAGTGATATAGGTTTTAAAGGAGACTGTTCTGTGCAGAAAATGCCTTTTTCTCCAATGCCATAGCCACTATTTGTATTGGGGTAAAGAATACGTTGATCTATTGATGTATTATCAATAATAAGCTTAATAGCATCATAATTGATGAGTTTTGCCAAGTGAGGTACTTTTGCACATGCTGGAGCTCCAACTATGGCAGCTAAAGGAATGATGATATCAGCTTTTGTTAAGGATTTTTTCATTAAGTTTTCATCTAAGACATCACCTTCAATAAATTTAAAATCAGGATTTTGAAAGCAATGCAAAAGAGAAGACTGTTTAAATGAGAGGTTGTCTACAACAGTTACGTGATATCCTTTTTCTAAAAGAATAGGGGTAAGTACAGAGCCGATATATCCTGCTCCTCCGGTTATAAGAACTTTTTCTTTCATGTTGTTACCAAGGGTTTTAAAAATTTTTGCGCTTGCATGTAAGATTCTTCAGTACCTATATCAATAAAGTCTTCTGGAGAGATGTAAGCAAACATTTTATGTTTAATTAGATGAGGAAATGCATCATGTTCTAAGGAAAAACTTTTCTGAAAGGGAAGAGATAGAAAAACTTCTTTATTGATGCAGTATATTCCCCCATTTATTAATGAACTGTTGTTGGATTTTTCTTTAAAGCTAAGAATCCTCTTTTCAGAAGAAATTTCTATAGACCCAAAACGAGAAGAGTCTTCAGCTTTTAAACAAGCAATGGTTATGTCAGCACTATTTTTTTGATGAAAGTCAAAAAAAGAAGAAAGGCATATGTTAAAATAACTGTCCCCATTCATAACAAAAACAGTAGAAGAGTTGGTTTGTTCTAAAGCATGAAAAGTAGCCCCACCCGTTCCTAGTGGCGTGTCTTCTAAAGAAAAAACACATTCAAACGGATAAGATTTAGATGCAATATACTGTTGGATCATGGATCCTTTGTATCCAATGGAAAAAATAACTCTCTTGACCAAGGAAGAGTGGCTAAGTCGCTGCAATAAAATTTCGAGGAAGGGCGTTCCATTTATCGGAGCTAATGCTTTAGGCAAGTCAGGGACCTTGCTTTTAAGTCTAGTTCCCAATCCACCAGCTAAAATGATGCAATCCATAATTAATCTTTCATGTAAATGATTGAGCTTCCAGCATTTTCCAATTTGAAATCGACTTCCAAAAATTTGGAAAGAGCTTTTCGAACATTTTGTCTTTTATCAGGACTTACAAAAAAAGCTAAGAAGCCACCACTACCTGCGCCGCATAACTTGCCACCATAAACTCCCGCTTTTCTTGCTAATTCATAGGCCAGGTCAATTGTAGGATTAGAAATCTTAGAAGACAGTTTCTTTTTTAATTCCCATCCATGGTGTAAAAGATCCCCTAATTCTTTCATAAACGCTTCATCAGAAGATTTAGAAATAATATCTTCTGCTGCATAGACCATTTCTTTCATTTTCTGCAGGTAAATATCGTTAGAAAGGGTTTTGGTGTTGTCTATTTGTTCTTTGACAACTTCTGAAGCAAATCGAGTTAGACCTGTATAAAACACTAAAAGGTGGTCCTCAAAAAGTTTAAGCTTTTTAGAAGAGATAATAACAGGTCTTGCTTGAATATGATTTTTAGTAAATTCCAAAATGTTCAGGCCGCCAAAAGCTGCATGAAATTGATCTTGAGAGCCCACATTTTCTTGAATGAGTTTTTGTTCTACAAAACATGCTTCTTCAGCAAGTTTTTGTTTAGAAATGTTTTTTCCTTTAAGGGCGTATAAGGCATTTAAAAATCCAACAGTAAAAGAAGAAGAAGATCCCAAACCTGTTTTGGCTGGCAGGTCAGAAAAAATATGAATGTCTAAACTTTCGTCAATGCCATGATGCTTTAAGCATTCTCTAACACTTGGATGAGCAATTTCTGAGGAGTGTTTTACAAGTTCAGTTTTAGAATAACCAAGTCGGATTTTATGATCGAAAAAATCGCTAAGTGTATTGATACTGATGTAAGTATACTTATTAATAGTTGTTCCTAAAACAGCACCTTTTTTTCTTAAGTAATATTCAGGATAGTCAGTCCCTCCTCCAAAAAAACTAATTCTTACCGGTGTTCTTGATATGATCATCATAAAATATTTCCTAATAATGAAAGGATCGGTCAACTTATCAAAAAAATTCTTTTTTTCAAAACTTGCATAACATTTTTTTCAAAGTTATATTCCTTTTCTTTTTCACTGGAGCAACAAGATGCATTGCAGAGTATGTGATCACAAAGACTTTGACTTTGTGGTAGATTTAGGGAATCAGCCATGGGGTAATCACTTTTTACAAAAAGAAGAAATCGGCAAGGAGCCTTTTTACCCTTTGCGTGTCATTTATTGTCGACATTGCCAAACAGCTCAACTTGACTATACCGTAAAAAAAGAAGTAATGTTTTCAGATCATACGTATCTTTCAGGAGTCACAAACTCTTTAAAAAAACATTTTGATGAGATAGCTAAAAGTGTAGATGAGCGTTTTTTTAAGAATCAAAAACGCAAAAGGGCTTTGGATATTGGATCTAATGATGGAACTCAACTGCAAAGTTACAAAGATTTAGGCTATGAAGTCATAGGTGTTGAATCATCTAAGCACACCGCTGAAATAGCTAATCAAAAGGGTATCAAGACATATAATGTATTTTTTAACTTAAAAACAGCTGAAGAAATCAATCAATATTATGATGTGATTAATGCCGCAGGTGTTTTTTTCCACTTAGAAGAACTGCACTCAGTCACTGAAGCTATTAAGCGTTTTTTAAAAAAAGACGGCGTTTTTGTTGTGCAGTTTATATATATGAAAGGCATCATGGAAAATATTGCATTTGATCAGATTTATCATGAGCATTTGCTTTATTATACCCTAAAAACACTCAATACTCTTTTAAAGAGACATGGACTCGAGCTTTTTGACGCTGAGCTCATGTCTATTCATGGAGGCTCCATTATGGGATATGTATCACATAAAGGAGCAAAGCAAAAAACAGACAGGCTACAGAACTTAATTAGAAAAGAAGAGATTGATAAGACTAATGATCTAAGTACTTATTTAAAATTTGCCAAAAATATTGAGGAACTAAAGCAAAAAAACCTGGCATTTTTACATAAATGTAAGGAGCAAAATAAAAAAGTATTTGGCATGGGAGCTCCTGTAAAAGGTAATACTCTGCTTAACTACTTTAAAATTGGATCTAACTTGTTAGATTGTTTAGTAGAAAAAAATGAGCTACGAAAAAACCTTTACAGCCCGGGCATGCACCTTCCTATATACATTGAAAAAGAGTTAACCTCCCCTCCTGACGTTTATTATGTCCTTGCCTGGAACTTTAGAGCAGAAATATTAAAGAACAACCAACACCTGATTAATAAAGGTGTCGAATTTTACTTTCCCATTAACTTAGAGGTGTAAATGAAAGTATTTGTTACGGGAGCTAATGGATTTTTAGGAAAATTTTTGACACACAGCCTAAAGAAAAAAGGCTATGATGTTCATGGGATTTCTTCAAAAGACTGCGATTTGACGAAAACAGAGGATCTTTTTTCTATTACAGAATCCTATGATCAAATCTTTCATTTAGCTGCTTGGACTCAAGCGGGAGATTTTTGTCTTTATCATCCAGCTGAGCAGTGGGTAATTAACCAAAAAATCAATACACATGTTTTAGATTGGTGGCATGAGAGGCAACCTCAGGCTAAGCTTATCTGTATGGGAACTAGCTGCTCTTATGATCCCAAAATGCCTCTTACTGAAAAGAACTATATGCAAGGAGAGCCGATAGACTCTTTGTATACATATGCTATGACAAAAAGGATGTTATTATGTGGCCTTAAAGCTATGCAAAAACAATATGGCCACAACTACCTATATGTAATCCCCTCTACATTATATGGGCCTTCCTATCATTTAGATGGAAGGCAGATGCACTTTATTTTTGATCTGATTCGTAAAGTAATAAGAGGTCATTTATATAATGAACCAGTAGTCTTGTGGGGAGATGGAGAGCAGAAAAGAGAAATTATTCATGTTGAAGATTTCGTGGCAATCCTCATAAATCTATCTCAAAGTATTTCTAATGATGAGGTAAATATTGGGTCAGGAAAAGATTATAGCATACGAGAATTTGCTGGTAAGATCTGTCAGCATGTAGGATTTAACTTTGAGAAAATCCAGTTTGATACTACTAAATATGTTGGAGCACGCTCTAAAATATTATCAGTTGAGAAGTTAACTAATTTATATAAGAACATTCCTATGAAGCCAATTGATCAAGGACTAAAAGAGGTCATTGACTGGTTTATAACTAATAAAGAAACATTACTATCATGAAATCGGATGTCCTAATTATTGGGGCTGGTATTGTTGGCCTTGCTACAGCTTATCAGATACTAAACAAGAACCCTGGTTTAACTGTACATATACTAGATAAAGAGTGTAAAGCTGCTTTACACCAAACTTCTAGAAATAGTGGAGTTATTCACTCAGGGATTTATTACAAACCCGGCTCTCTTAAAGCGAAAAACTGTCTTGAGGGGAAGAAAGCAATTCTTTCATTTTGTGAGCAAAAAAATATTCCCTTTAGAAAAGTTGGCAAGATCATTGTCGCGACGCAAAAAAATGAACTACCTCTTCTTGAAGATCTATATCAAAGAGGAGTAGCCAACGGCCTTTCTATAGAGAAAATTGGCCCTGAAAAAATAAAAGAAATAGAACCTCACGCACATGCTTTAGAAGCAATATGGGTGCCTGAATGTTCTATTGTTAGTTATGCAAAGATTGCGAGCAACCTTTGTGAGGATTTAAAAGAAAAGGACGCAGAATTTTTCTTTAATAGCAAGGTTGTATCAATTACTCATGATAATGACTTAGTTAGAGTTGTTACGCACAAAGAAGAATTTACTACTAAGCAATTGATTAATTGTGCGGGGTTATATTCAGATAGTTTAGTTCCCAAAAAATTCCGTAAAGACTTTCAAATCATTCCCTTTAGAGGTGAATATTTTGAACTGGAGTCTAGTCGAAAAAACTTAGTTAAAGGGTTAATCTATCCAGTAAAAGATCCTAGATTTCCTTTTTTAGGTGTTCATTTAACTAGAATGATTAATGGAAAAGTAGAAGCAGGACCAAATGCTGTCTTGGCTATGGCAAGAGAAGCTTATAAGAAAACCGATTTTAACTTGAATGAGTTTATCCAAACGCTTTCTTTTCCGGGGTTTTGGAAAATGGCCTTTAATTATTGGAACATTGGCCTATATGAAATGTACCGATCGTTTTCTAAGCAAGCCTTTGTTAAAGACTTGCAAAAGCTGATCCCCGAGATTACTAAAAATGATCTTGTTCCTGCAAAATCAGGAATAAGAGCTCAAGTAGTATTAAAAAGTGGACAGTTGCCAGACGATTTTATTTTCATAAATGAAAAAAATATTTTGCACGTTGTTAATGCCCCTTCACCAGCAGCCACTGCTTCATTTGCCATTGGAAAGCACTTAGCCAATTTAGTTTTCCCATGAACAAATCTTTGCCATTACTAAATGAAAAAGTTACAAAATGCGAACTTTGTCCTCGATTGGTAAAATATCGAGAGTCAGTAGAGCCTAGAAAAGCATTTAGAGACCAAACTTATTGGAAAAAACCTGTTCCGGGTTTTGGGGATCCAAAGGCACAACTATTAATTATTGGTCTTGCCCCTTCTGCACATGGTGGAAATCGTACGGGAAGAATATTTACAGGAGATCTATCAGGAGATTTTTTATTTAAGGCGCTTTATCAAGAAGGTTTTGCCAATCAAGCCCTATCTAGAGACAAAAATGATGGCTTGGAACTAATGAACGCTTATATAACAGCTGCTGTTAAGTGTGCACCTCCTAATAATAAGCCTACAGCTTTAGAAAAAAGGACCTGTTTCCAATATTTAACCCAAGAAATGAGATTGCTTTCTAATGTAAAAGCTATACTTACATTAGGAAGATTTGCATTTGAAGCTTATTTGGACTTCTTGAAAAGTGTAGGTCAAAATGTAAAAGGACTTACCTTTGAGCATGGAAAAAAATATCATTTCGAAAATGCCCCTTTTCTTTTTTGTGCCTATCACCCAAGCCCACAAAATACTAATACTGGAAAATTGACAATGCAACAGTTCTGTGCTGTTTTAAGGGGCTTAAACGCCTTTTTAAGAAAGTGATTGACGGCATATTGACCAAATCACTAATGTAGAAGAGCAGTTTTTATTAATTAAAATTATGAGGTTAATATGTTTAAAAAAGCTCTACTTACTCTTTGTGCTTTCAGTTTTTTAGCTGCTTTTAACAGCTATGCCGATGAATGTGACAAAGATGTTGCGAAAAACGATGAACCGACTACTGTAGAGCAACCTACAACACCAGACGGTGAAGAGTAGGTCGTATTTCTCCCAGTGTTCTAGCGCTGGGAGATCTTTTTTCAAATAGATCTTCCAAGAATTTTCTTACATCATTAAGATAAGGCCTCTTAAAAAGAGAGGCAAAATGAAGTCAGCATTAGTTACAGGCATTACAGGACAAGACGGCTCTTATTTAGCAGAGCTTCTTTTAGAAAAAGGTTATGTAGTCCACGGTCTAATTAGAAGAACCTCCTCCCCAAATTTTGAACGAATTCAACACATTAAAAGTCACCCTAGCCTTTTTTTACATGAAGGAGACTTAACAGACTCAACAAGTATAAAAAAGGTAATGGAAGTTGCAAGGCCTGATGAAATATATAACTTGGCAGCTATGAGCCATGTGAAAACATCTTTTAAGATGCCCGAATATTCAGGAGATGTAAATGGCTTGGGGGTTTTAAGACTTTTGGAAGCAATCTATGCTATTAACCCTAAAGCAAGATTTTATCAGGCGTCAACATCTGAACTTTATGGAAAAGTTCAAACTATTCCTCAAAATGAAATGACTCCTTTCTATCCCAGGTCCCCTTATGGAGTCAGCAAACTATATGCTTATTGGGCTGTAGTGAATTTTAGAGAGGCTTACGGACTATATGCTTGTAATGGAATCTTATTTAACCATGAAAGCCCTAGAAGAGGAGAAAACTTTGTTTCTAAAAAAATCACACTTGCTGTGGCAAAGATTGCAAAAGGTCAGCAAGACAAGCTTGTTCTAGGAAATCTTGGAGCTAAAAGAGATTGGGGATTTGCTAAAGATTATGTGGAAGGGATGTGGTTAATGTTGCAGCAAGACGTGCCAGAGGACTTTGTCTTGGCAACTGGAAAAACTACCACTGTCAGAGAATTTGTAGAACTTTCTTTTAAAGAAGTTGGGATAGACGTTACTTGGCAAGGAAAAGGTCTCGAAGAAAAAGGGATAGATAAAAAAACAAATAAAGTTCTAGTAGAGGTGTCTCCTGAGTTTTTTAGGCCTTCTGAAGTAGATTTATTAATTGGTGATCCGCAAAAAGCCAAAGAAAAACTAGGCTGGGAGGCCAAAACAGACTTACAAGAATTAGTTAAGCTAATGATTGCAGAGGATATTAAACATGCTCAAGAGATGCAGTTTGCTTAATGAGTATTTGTATTGATGCAAGAATGCTGCATTCTGCAGGCATTGGAACGTACCTGAAAAATATTATACCAAGACTGCAGAAAGCTTTTAAAATTACAGTTTTTCTAAAAAAAGAAGACAGTAGGACAATACCTTACTCTACTAAGATTATTGAAAAACATTTCAATGCTTCTATTTATTCAATAAAAGAACAAATATTTTTTTTTTCGAAAGTTCCCCAATGCGATATATTTTTTTCTCCTCATTTTAATGTTCCCTTTTTACCTGTTCGAGCTAAGAAAAAAGTTGTAACAATTCATGATGTCTATCATTTAGCTCATTTGAATACATTAAGTTTTCAAGAAAAACTGTATGCACAATTGATGTATAAAAGAGCGGCGCATTCTTCAGATCAAGTAATTACTGACTCAGTTTTTTCTTTAAAGGAGCTTTTAAAATATACAAAGGTGCCTAAGAAAAAAGTAACAGTAATTTCTTGCGCAGTAGACGTAGATTTGTTTAAGCCGGCAACTGATATATTGCTAAAGCAAGTTATTCAAGGCTATAAAATAGACTTTCCCTTTTTTTTATATGTGGGAAATCAAAAGCCACATAAGAACTTAAAAAATTTAATTTTAGCCTTTCAAAAACAGGATCTAGATCATCACTTAGTTATTTTAGGAAATAAGAAAAATCTAAAAAACGCCTTTTCTTGTGAGACAGTAATCCAGGATAAATTTAAGCACAAAATTCATGTAATAGAAGGGGTAAAAGATCATGAGCTGCCTGTATTTTATCAACTGGCAACAGCGTTGGTGTTTCCTTCCTTTTATGAGGGTTTTGGCCTTCCGGTATTAGAAGCTATGGCAGTTGGATGTCCTGTTATTGCATCTAAAGCGGCTAGTATTCCAGAAGTGGGAGGAGAGGCTGCTATGTATTTTGATCCACATGATCCCAATGAACTATCTACCAAGTTAAAAATCTTATCTTTCAACAAAGATTTGCAAAAAAACCTTATTGATAAAGGGAAAAAACAAATACAAAACTTCTCATGGGAAAAAGCTGCTAAGGAACATATTAAACTTTTTGAAGGGTTATTATCATGAAGCTTGCGCTAGTAAATGATTGGTTAATGTCGGGAGTAGGCGGATCAGAAAAAGTACTGCAAGCAATATGTGAAATTTTTAATCCTCCATTATTTACATTAGTATCTGACCCTAAAAATTTACAGGATACCTTCTTTGAAAAAGTAGAAATCCATAATTCTTTTGTACAAAAACTTCCCTTTTCCAAGAAAAAATACAGAAACTATCTTCCCTTTTTCCCCATGGCAATAGAGCAGTTTAATTTATCAACATACGACGTAGTTCTATCTTGTTCTCATTCTGTTGCAAAAGGGGTACTAACCAATTCAGAGCAGCTACATATTTGTTATTGTTATACTCCAATTAGATATGCTTGGGACCTGTACTATCAATACTTAAGAGAATCTAAGTTAGAAAGAGGGCTAAAAGCAAAGTTAGCGAAATTTTTTTTACATTACGTACGCATGTGGGATATCCAAAGCGCCTCTAGAGTGGATGAGTATGTTGCGATTTCTCATTTTATTGCTAAAAGAATACAAAAAATTTATGGAAAAACAGCGTCTGTTATTTACCCTCCTGTAAATACCGAGTATTTTTCTTTCTGCTCAAAGAAAGAAAATTACTATGTGACTGCCTCGAGGTTTGTCCCTTATAAGAAAATTGACATGATTGTCGAAGCATTTACCAAGATGCCTCATTTAAAACTTATTGTTATCGGAGATGGCCCAGATAGAAAAAAAATTGAAAGAAAAGCTGGCAAAAATGTGGAGCTACTAGGTCAATTATCAGATTTAGAGCTTAAACAATATTTACAAAAAGCAAGAGCATTTGTGTTTGCAGCTATCGAAGATTTTGGGATTCTTCCGTTAGAAGCACAAAGCTGCGGAACTCCTGTGATTGCCTTGAAAAAAGGAGGGGTAAAAGAAACCGTAGTTGAAAATGTAACGGGTATTTTTTTCGAAGAGCAAAATATAGAAAGCTTAATACAAGCGGTTCATAAGTTTGAAAAAAAACAAGACATTTTTGATTTGAACAAAATAAGAGAGCATGCAAAAGGATTTTGTGTTGACCGTTTTAAAAGAGAAATGGAAGAATTCGTTTTACAAAAATATTTTGAATTTTCTACATAATCATGAAGCTTATTATTTTAGCAGGTGGCAAAGGAAAAAGGCTTTGGCCTTTTTCAAAAGATACTTTCCCCAAACAGTTTTTAAAATTTGAAGAAGATGGTTCACTTTTACAAAAAACCATCCAACGCTTTTCTTCCATTTTATCTGAAAAAGACATCGTTATTTCTACAAATGAATCCTATGCCATTTTAGTTAAAAAACAACTAGGGTCACTTGCACCTCATATTGTTGTAGAGCCAGAAGGAAAGAATACAGCTCCGGCTATAGCTCTATCTGTAAAGTATATTCAAGAAAAAATGAACCTAGAGCCCAATGAGCCTATATTAGTCATCCCTTCAGATCATTTTATTGAGCCTGAAGAGGTTTTTTTATCTTATTTGTTTAAAGTAAGTAATTCACCGGCAAGTAAAGATTGCCTAATAACATTTGGCATAAAACCAACAAGACCTGAAACAGGTTATGGATATATAGAATCTGGTTCAAAAATTGACAAGTCCATTTACCAAGTAGAGCGATTTATTGAAAAACCCCCTTTAAAAGCAGCTAGAAAATATATTTGTGAATCTAATTTTTATTGGAATTCAGGAATGTTTTTATTTTCTTTAGCTACTTTTTCTAAAGAATTGGAAAAATATGCACCTGATATTTTTCAGCAATTTTTATCTTCGTTTGAAACTATGCAAAGTAACTTTTCCAATATGCCTTTTATTTCATTTGATTTTGCATTAATGGAAAAAACAACTAGAGCGCTAGTATGTCCTATGGATGTTAGCTGGTCTGATGTGGGTTCGTGGGACAGTGTTTATGACGTAATGCCAAAGGATTTAAACCAAAATGTAAAGATTGGTAATGTTGTGGCCATTGACACTAAAAATAGCTTAATTATTGGGAATAAAAAGCTAGTTTCTACTCTGGGACTTAAAGACATTATTTTTATAGAAACTGATGATGCTATTTTTCTATCTAAGAAAGGCAAGTCACAAGAAGTCAAAAAGTTAGTCAACAAGTTATCCAATCTAGATCTATCTAATGTAAAATTAAAATTTTAAAAAGCTAGATTTTTATTTTCAGACATGGCAAAAGATTTCCTTTTTTAAAAGGAGCTTTACTGTTGAAAAATAAATTAATTGGCATTTTTTTATTATTAGCAATCTCCCGTCTTTCTTCAAAAAAGTTGCCAGCACCTTATGATACATTAAAAGAATTGAAGCCATTTCTAAATCATGGTTGGCATCAAGATGTGCCTCAGCCATATCAATTAATAGATCAATACCAAATAAAAATAATTGTGGAAATAGGTGCGTGGCTTGGGCTATCTACTATGGATTTGGCTCAATACCTTCCAGAAGACGGCGTGATTTATATCATTGATCATTGGCTTGGTTCTAGTGAACATCAACCGAATCAAAATGCACAGTACCCATGCCTTCCGTATCGTTATGAATAATTTCTTTCTTTTGTTACAGAACATGGAATTTTATATGGTGATGACTGGTTGTGTTCGAGATGCAGTTAACAGGTTTGCTTCAGAAAATAATTTAGAAGTAATTAGTAGTAGAAATTTTTGGAGGTAAACAAAATGAACAAGCAATTTTTTAGTTTGTTTTTCTTTATTTTAAGCTGTTTTGCACATAATACCGAATGGATTGATGAGCAAATTAAAGAAGATTTAGAATATCTTTCAGCTCATCCGATTAATTCAATCGATTTAGAGAGGTGGTTTGAAATATTATCTATACAGGGTGGGCAAGCGCTTTATTGCAAAATTCGAAATCATAATGTGACCTGGAAAAAAACCTCACGATCTGATGATTGGAGAAACGCTCATGTTTTTAGTTTTATTGCTGCCTTGAATGCTAAATATTCTTTGCCTGATGTTGATTTTATTCTTTTAACTGAAGATGGAATATCAGCCCATCTAGAAATGCCAATTTTTGCTTTTTCTAAAAGTTCTGCAGCAGACAATACTGCGCTTTTTCCTGACTTTGATGTGCTTTGGGAAATTAGTGATATGAGTAGAGAATGGATTAGCAAAAGTATAAAATGGTCTAAGCAGTATCCATGGGAAGTAAAAAAGGCTTGTGCTTTTTTTAGGGGCGCTTCTACCGGAATATTTGACCCAAATCAATTTGACTTTGCAAATGATCGAGTACGTGCAGTAATATTTAGCCATAAACACCCGCATCTTGCAGATGTAGCGTTTAATGTTGTTTTTCAACCAGAACTAATGAATTTTCTAAATTCTATTAGAAGTTGTGTTGCTGGTGCCGCTATTTATGATCATTATAAGTATAAATATTTATTAGATATTGATGGCAACTATTCTACTTCTACCAGATGTCGTTGGATTTTGCTTTCTAACTCTACTTTAGTTAAGGTGATGTCTCAAAAAAGCCAGTGGTACTACAAAGCATTAGAGCCTTGGGTTCATTTTGTCCCTGTTGAGCAGGACCTTGCAGATTTGGAAAAACATCTTAACTTTTTAATTTCTAATGATACCCTTGCCAAAGAAATAGCTGATCAAGGGCAGGAATTAGGTAAAGCCATTTTTTCAAAGGATATGGTAGAGTTGTATGTTATTCGTTTGCTAGAAGCATATTCCAAATATATTAATCTAAATCATTAGTTATAAAATTTTTTGTTCTGAGCATGATCAGAACAAAATGCTGGTGCAGTTTGTCTACCTAACAATAGGGAAGCCAAAAACCAGTAAAATGCCATAACAGGAATAAACTGCATAGCTCCATCTGATAGCGAAATAATTAAATAAATGCCTAATCCTAAAGCAACGGATTTGGAAAACAAATCTTTTTTTCTTTGCATTTTATAAAGAAGTATTGGTCCAGTTATCGCTATTAAAAAGGTTAAAAGGCCAAAGTAGCCAAAACTATTTAAGATCCCTAAATAAACGATTTCGGTAATGGCATAAAATGGAGATGCAGCAAACAAGCCAGATGTCACAATGGCTTCAAATTGATTAATTCGGCTGCCTAAAGTTAAATCAAAAAGAAATAGCAACGAAACATTGATGGATTTTAGTAAAAAAACAATCAAAAAAACGATACTGAAAAGAATGATTGTTATTTTAAAATAGTTGGATATTTTTTTTCTTTGTAGAAAAAATAAATCGATAAACTCATGAATAATAAGTCCAATCCAGACAGTTCTTGAGATAGTGAGTACAAGGGCTAGCTTTGTGATATTTCTTTTAAAAAAGTTTTTTTCAAAGTACTGATAAAGGGGCAAAAGCATTAATATGCATATGCCAAAAATATTTCCATTATTATAAGTAGAAATGAGTTTGGATATAGAACCTCTAGAAATACACTTATCTTCAAACCCCATTGAGTCACCTAAATTCATTGTGAGCAATGGAATAGCAAAAAACTTACCTGTGACAATTTTATAAAAAAATAAAAAAATTCCATAAACGGATAAGAAAAATATCCC
>Ga0066639_10000086_pt1 | contig 67861 bp, 64 predicted proteins | sample CryGeyCG2114_010_2_FD_59504 | JGI IMG/M metagenome (GOLD analysis project Ga0066639, IMG submission 59504) | Groundwater microbial communities from aquifer - Crystal Geyser CG10_big_fil_rev_8/21/14_0.10 | ecosystem: Environmental > Aquatic > Deep subsurface > Groundwater | place: USA: Utah...
AGGGGCCCAAACTTCATTAGGAGCAATACAAAATCTTAATATCGCGCCTACTTCAAAAAATAAACTAAAGCTTGTATTGAAGAACCTAGAAAAAACGAGTTTTGATTTAAATGGCGATGGAAGTCGTGTCAGATTAGATAAATCATTAATTGTCGAATTGAAGAATGTGGGGAATCAACATGGCAATAAGCTTACTTAAGGATCTTGGAACCCTTAAGAAACAGAATCTTGCTGTGACCATCGGAAACTTTGATGGTGTTCATCTTGGACACCAAAGCTTTTTACTTAAGGCCTTATCATCCTCAAAAAGTGAAGGATTAACTTTTGTTGTGGTGACATTTGTTCCCCACCCCATATTCGTGTTAAATCCCAGGAGTGAATTTCTTATCAATTCATATTGTGAACGGCGTCATCTCCTGGAGCAACTAGGAGTTGAATATCTACTCGAGATAGATTTTACACGAGATGTTTCAACCATGATGCCACAACAATTTCTTGATGGTTTTATTTCCTACTCGTCTTTGGTCAAAAAGATATTTTTGGGTCATGACTTTGCATTCGGTGCTAATAAATCAGGTGGTCATGAATTCGTGAAAGAATATTGCAAAGAGCGTAATATAAATGTCGAAATTGAAGATAAGTACGAGGTCCAATCTGAGCTTGTGAGCTCATCCAAAATCAGGGAATATCTAAAACAAGGGATGGTGTTAGCCGCTCACAAATTTCTAGGGCGTCCTTTTTTTCTAAGTGGACGAATAATAAAAGGCATGGGCAGGGGAAAAAAAATTGGTATACCAACTGCGAATCTAGGTTTTGACTTGTCTCGAATGATTCCAATGTCTGGGGTTTATATAACTCAGACTGAAGTGGGTGGACTTAAATATAAATCAGTGACAAATATTGGTCTAAACCCAACCTTTGGAAGTGAAAATTCTATAGGTGTTGAGACTCATATCTTGGATTTTAATCGTGATATATATGGAGAAGAAGTACAGGTTTTTTTCTATGAGAAAATAAGAGACGAAATTAAATTTAATTGTGTAAATGATTTGATTGCTCAAATTAAATCTGATATCGACTGTGCCAGGAAAGCTTGCAATGGTTAATCTCGCACTGCTTGGAAAAAATATTTCTCATAGTAAATCAAAAGAGGTTTATCAGGATTTACTCCGCAAGAAAATAGATTATAGATTAATAGATTGTAGTCATGAAGATGAGATTCCAACTCTAGATGAAATTTTTGCTAAGTCCCAAGGTCTTAGCATTACGAGTCCCTATAAAAAATATTTTTTAAAACAAGTTAGTTTTACGCCAGAAATAGATGCTCTTGGTGCGATAAATTGCATCAAAAAATGCAAAGATGGGTATATTGCCACAAACACTGATTTTACTGCTGTAAGCGAAATATTAGTTAGTATGATTAAAGAGAAGGAAATCACTCAAATTGCTATTTTGGGTGATGGCTCCATGTCCACAATTACATGTCGCGCACTCGAACAGAGTGGGTTTGAAAATTATCAGGTTTTTAGTCGAAGAAAAACAGACGATTTTGAGCAACTAAATTTCAAGCATGAGCATAAAGGTCGGATGTTAGTTATCAATTCCTGCTCCAGGCAGTACGTTTTTAAGGGAAAGCTTGAAGGTAAAATATTTTTTTGGGACTACAACTATTCCTATCCTCCCCACTATGAACGATTTTCAGCCTCTATGGATACATATCTTGATGGTTACAGTCTGCTAAGATTACAGGCCTTACACGCTCTCCGATTCTGGGAAATAAAATAAACTCCTCAGATATTAAACCCTTATAGTTCCTTCAATAATTTCCGATAATATTTTCACATAGATAGAGAGTGTTATGTTTAGAAAAGAATTTGCAGATGTCATCGGGCAAACGGGAATGGTTCCAATAAAGGATCTGCGTCCGCTTATGCTCTCAAAAAATCAACAAGAAATCAGCGAATTACAACTTATGCAATTAGATTTTTTTGATGATGTTCGATTTGCAAAAGTTGTTGCTGAAAAATATAACCTAACATTTATTGATCTTTCAAATGCCAAAATAGGGGACAATATTCTTGCTATCATCAAGAAAAGTGATGCCACAAAATATAGATGTTTGCCAATTCAAAAGACGGCCAAGGCTGTTACTGTCGCCGTGTTTGATCCATCAATTCTCAAATTAAAAACAGAGCTTCAGACTTTATTCCAGCATAATGTCGAGCTCATCCTGACAAATATTTCAAGCTGGGCAAAAATATATAATCGGATATCAGATTCAATTGATGATATTTTAGACACAGTCAGAGAAGTCAGACCGGATAGTTTATCTGAAGAAGTAGTAGATATTAAAAATGAAGATATTGGAGAAGACGTAATCCGCTTGGTTAATAGAATTTTAGCAGAATCATTTATAAAAAAAGCTAGTGATATTCACATAGAGCCCTATGAGCATATATTTCGTATCCGATTCAGAATGGACGGGTCTTTGCAAGAGATTCTAAGACCCTCAAAAAAATTGATGGCCCCCATTGTTTCCAGGTTAAAGATTCTTGCGAGTATGGATATTTCAGAGAAGCGAAAACCTCAAGATGGACGCATAAAAATGGAAATTGGAGGAAAGGCCATCGACTATCGAGTGAGTTCCCTGCCATGTTTATTTGGCGAGAAAATGTGCTTGCGATTGCTGGATAGCTCAAATCTGCAGCTCGATATGACAAAACTTGGTTTTGAAAAAAAACAAATTGTAGTCTTGCAGGAAAATATTCACCAGCCATTTGGGATGTGCCTTGTGACAGGCCCCACAGGATCAGGAAAAACTACAACACTTTATAGTGCTGTCGCAGAACTAAATACAGTGGATGTCAATATTTCTACCGCGGAAGATCCATGTGAATTCAATCTTGAGGGAATAAACCAGGTTAATGTTAGGAAAGAAGTTGGCCTTACATTTGCGACTGCTCTTAAAGCATTTCTGCGGCAGGATCCGGACATTATTATGGTAGGAGAAATCAGAGATTTTGAAACCGGGGAAATTGCCGTTGAGGCAGCATTAACAGGTCATATGGTTTTGTCCACATTGCACACAAATGATGCTCCTTCAACTGTCACACGTTTGTTAAATATGGGAATTGAACCATTTTTGGTTACGGGGGCACTGAATGTAGTTGTTGCTCAAAGGCTATGTCGAAAAATCTGTGAAGGCTGCAAAGAAGAGTACAAGGTTACGCTAGAAGATCTTATTGCCTGTGGTTTTGCTGAGTCGAGCGCAAAAAAAATAAAAGTTTGCAAGGGAAAGGGTTGCTCAATATGTAATGGTACAGGCTATAAAGGTAGAGTCGCTATTTATGAAGTTATGGCCATGAGTCCTGCTTTAAGAGAAATAATTTTGAAAAATGGTTCTGCTGACGACATTAAAAAGCAGGCCATCAAAGATGGTATGAAGACATTGCGGATGTCGGCATTAACAAAGGTTGCCCAAGGCGTAACCACATTAGATGAAGCTGTTTCAAATTCTGGTGCGGATAAATTTTAGGAAGGAGACAAATATGTCTGAAATTGCGAAAAAGAAAGAGAAGACAGGTAGCTTCACCAGAACAAAAGAAGCAGGAATTGGTGAAAGTGTTAAAATTCAGCAATTATTCAAACTGATGGTGGATAATGGAGCCTCCGACTTACACGTCACGGTTGGAACATCTCCAGGGATGCGGATACACGGAGATATCGTAAGAGTTAAAACTCCAGCGCTAACGCCAGCAGATACTAAACGGCTTATCTATACAATTTTAACAGAGGATCAGAAAAACGAATTTGAAAAAAATATGGAACTCGACTTCAGTTTTGGAATAAAAGGGCTGGCGCGATTTCGGGCCAACGTTTTTTATTCCAAGGGTGGGGTTGCTGGCGTTTTTAGGCAAATTCCTTCAATAATACCAGATTTTAAAGTTTTGAATTTACCCAATGCTTTGTTGTCGATAACAGACGTATCCAATGGACTAATTTTGGTCACTGGGCCTACGGGTTCTGGTAAATCAACAACACTTGCCGCTATGATAGACAGGCTTAATCAAAATGAGGCTGGCCACATTATTACCCTGGAAGATCCTGTTGAATTTGTGCATTCTCATAAAAATTGCATTGTAAATCAACGGGAAATAGGTACAGATTCTCTTGATTTTCATCACGCATTACGATCTTTGCTACGTCAGGATCCTGATATCGTACTTGTGGGAGAGCTACGAGATTGTGAAACTATTGAGGCTGCTTTGACCATAGCTGAAACTGGGCACTTGGTATTTGGAACACTCCATACCAACTCGTGCGTCCAAACAATTAACAGGATTATCAACGTATTTTCTGCCGATCAACAAGATCAAATACGTACCCTACTTTCATTTGTGCTACAAGGAGTTGTTGCGCAACAATTAATACCAAAGACATTTGAGTCGGGACGTGTCTGCGCTGTGGAATTGTTGGTCCCAACCCCTGCTATACGAAATCTGATTCGTGAAGATAAAATTCATCAGGTATATTCTCAAATGCAGATCGGACAAGAAAAATCTGGTATGATTACAATGAACCAGAGTCTAAAGGCTGCAGTAGAAAAAGGTCTTATCGATACAGAGACGGCGATGAGCTATGCTTCGGTACCTGAAGAACTTGCGAATATGTTAGGCATTAAAAATAAACCAGGAAAATAAAATAAAATATGGGAAAGTGGAAATATGATGGTCTAGACAAGGCCGGAAAGCGTGTTAGAGGGGCAATCGATGCCGGCAGTCAGCGGGAAGCTCGAAAATTATTACGTGGGCAGGGCATTCGCCCTAAAAGGTTAACTGCACCATCTATACTCGAGTTTGACCTCGGTGAATTTCTAATTGACAAGGGTTTTGCCAAAGCTTTTGGTGCAAAGGAATTAATGAATTTCACAAAGCAAATGGCAATTATGATCAATGCTGGCGTTCCCATTATGCAAGGTCTAGAGATAATTTTTAGAAGTGAAAAAAATCCTTCTCTTAAAAGAGCTGTCAAGAGTATTGCAACAGATGTAGGCGAAGGGAAAACAATTGCAGAATCCATGAGCAAGCAAAAAGGCTTCAGTAAATTATATTGTAACTTGGTCAAGGCCGGCGAAGCAGGTGGAATTCTTGATGAGATATTAAACAAGTTGGCTGAGCATCTGGAAAAACATGAAAAAACTAAGGCCCAAATCAAATCGGCGATGACCTATCCTGGAATTGTGTGCTTAGTTGGTGCAGGTGTTATTTACGGGTTAATGGTTTTTATCGTTCCTAAATTCCAGGAAATGTTGTCAGATACGGGCCAGGAGACTCCTGCAGTTACTCAGCTGGTGATCGATATTTCAAAATTTTTGCAAGATTATACGTTAATAGGACTACCGATTATATTTGTTTTAGCTGTGCTATTTAACGGCTGGATCAAACGACCTTCCGGAAAATATATCTTTGATCGCTTTATGATGAAGATGCCAATTTTTGGGGGAATCATTATCAAAGGAAATCTTGCCAACTTTACTCGAACGCTTTCGACAATGCTTGGTTCTGGGGTATCTCTTGTCGACAGTCTCGATATATGTACGGATACAATTGATAATGGAGTAATCCAAAGAGATATAGCGGAGATAAAAAAAGCTGTAGTGGAAGGAAAGACCATTACGGAACCACTTATGAAAATTGCCTATTTTCCAGACATGGTAAGCCAGATGATAAAGGTGGGAGAGCAAACAGGTAACCTAGATCAAATGCTGATAAAAATTTCAGATGTCTTTGATGAAGAAGTCAATGTCCTTGTGGGCAATATGACAAAACTGATTGAGCCCATCATTATTGTTGTTTTGGGCGGCATGGTAGCAACTATTCTTGTCGCGATGTATTTACCTATATTCATGGCCGCGGGTGGCGGAGAATAGAGGTAGCAAGTAATATTTAAATTTTCTCAAATAAAAACTTAATCAAGTTCTTTATGCTTAAATACAGTTATTATTATAAATAGTAAAAAAAATGAGTAGGCAGAAGCATAGATAAAGGCATTTTGAGTATAGCCATGAGGCAGGCTAACATCATAAAGAACATAATCCTTTATGTTTATTTTTGAAAAATTTGGAAAAACTATCTCATAGAATTTTAAAAATTTGGCCAGGAAAGGACGATTAAGCACATATCCAAATTGTTTCAACTCGCCTATCGCATGACCTGCTACATAGAGTGCAAGAGTATAAACGACAGATGCGACACTATTTGTGACAAGAGAAAAACAAATTGTGATAAGCATGGCAAGTGCTGCCTCTAAAAATATAAGTAACGTACAGTAAATGATAGTATCGTTGACTGTTCCTCCTAGTAAAACAAACATAGAAATAGACAACAGACCTAGAATCAGTGTGGCCAGGGCCAAAAGCTGTAAAAGGCCAAACATTTTCCCAAGCAGAAAAACTTCACGGCTAACAGGTCGTGATAACATCATATATAGAGTTCTGCTTTCAATTTCTTTAATAATCAGGGTCGCCCCCATAAAGATAGCAATTCCAACGAGACCCAAAGTTAGCACGCCTAAACCAAAATCAAGCGAGACTTTCTGAGGGACACCAAATGTTAATTCACTGGCGACATATGAAATAGTTAAAATGGCGAGACCGAGTAGAATTATAAGAATTAATATTCTACTTTTAAGCAAATCAAGGAATGTGTATTTCGCGATAATAAAAGTTTTTTTTATGCTATTCATGATTTTATTTTATAAATTATTTCTTCCAGTGAAGGTCGTACATTAGTTAGAGACTGAATTTCAATATCTTTTTCCTGGATATATGTTAGCACTTCCTTGAGGTCAGTTTTATGAAATTGAAATCGCCCCTTATTCTCTAAAACTTCACACGGGTTATGAGTAGCGATAGGGTGAGTATAATTATTAGTTTTTAACTCCCAGATTGAGCTCTCATTTTGTGCCTCCAGAAGCAATTTATCGATATTGCCCTGGTAGAGGACCTTGCCTTTTTCTAAAACAACAGCTTTAGAGCAAATCTCTTCGACGTCTGAAACAATGTGACTGCTAAAAAAAACAGTTTTGCCGGATTTCCAAAGTTGTATAAATATATCTTTAAATTCCTTTCTACCAATTGGATCAAGACCGGCCATCGGTTCATCAAGAATAATTAAAATAGGATCATGAATAATAGCAGCAATGAGGCCAAGGCGTTGTAGCATTCCTTTTGAATAGGTGCGTATTTTTCTATTTAATGCATGGTCAATCTTTAACTTTTCTGACCATAACTCAATATTCTTTTTTCGAACTTGCTTTCCAACATTGGTTATTCGTGCCATAAACTCGAGAAATTCCACACCCGTCAGGTCTGGATAGAAATAGGGACGTTCTGGAAAAAAGCCAATCCTTTCAAACCTTTTTAGTCCGCTACCTAAACTTTTAGAAAATATTACGCTGCCGCTATCGGGAGAAATGAAACTCAGGAGAATTTTCAAACAAGTAGTTTTGCCGGCGCCATTTGCCCCCAAAAAACCGGTTATTGTATGTGGCTCAAGCTTAAATGAAATGTCATCTAGTGCAGTGAATGGGCTGGCCCAAAAATCAGTCTTAAAGCTCTTGGAAATATTTATAAAATCAAACATACTTATTATAATTATATGATCATGATGATAAGAAAATCTACCTGCTACTTTGCATTTTTGAGTCTGTTTTTTTTAATCCTAGCAATTGACACTAGTACAAAGCTAATTCTAGGGAATCCCAAAGTTTCAAAGCAAGAAACAGCAACTAATTTTCATTCAGAATTCTTAAAGATTTTTTCTTTGGGGCAAAAGCGGTTATTGTCTTCTTTGCTGTGGACGAGGACGCTTTTGGAATCGGACTTAGATCATTATGCCTCACGAGATTTGAATTCATGGCTGTTTTTGCGCTTCAAAACAATTGTTAACCTAGACCCAAATTTCTATGAAGCCTATCTTTATGGAGGTCAATATCTGTCAATTATAAAAGATGATATTGAAGGAGCGAGTGTTTTATACCAAGAGGGACTCAAAAAATATCCAGATGACTATTGGCTAAATTATCACGCGGGCTATCACTTTTTATACGAAATGAAAGATTTTAAGCGAGCTAAAATTTCTTACACAAGGCTTTCAAAATTTCCAAATATCTTATCTCGATTCCCGCTATTGCCCAAGATTCTGGCCCGGATTGAGGATGAAACATCAGAATCAAGTGAGGCCGTGACCATTTTATTGAAAGCCTATAAAGATTTGCCGGAGGATCATCCTCTTAAATCCGCATATGAAAAGGCCATAAAAAAAAGAGGGGGTAAAATACCCCCTCCGTAAAGTTCTCAATAGGCGAAAAAAATTATTAGTAACCTTTACGTAGTTGCACAACTAACTTGGTATGGTTAATTCCCCATACGTCGGCTTGAGCGGCTGAGTTAAATGAAGCGTCAACTGCGCCAACTGCAGCAGCACCGAAGGCATCAAATTCCGCATTGACTGTCGACCCTGAGAGATTTGTACTGCCTGCCGGAGCAAGCTTCAATTGAGCGTGTGCAGATACGAGACCGTTGGCTTGGGCGACATCACCAGCAGCGGCAGAAAAATTACCCACTTTTTTTGATGCTTTAAATTGTGAGGTTGCGCCAGCAGCCGCTGAGCAGCCCCCCCCCGCACCATTATTGTCAATAACAGTGTTGGCAGCAGCCAAAGCAGTTCCAAATCCAGTTGCATAGTAATTTTGTACACCTGTTGGATTGTAACCAGCAAAAGACAGGCAGGTGCCGTAGGCATCATAATCGCCCATCAAACTTGTTTCGGCCGAATAAATAGAAGCAAGGGCCAATTTTGCTTCCGAAGTTTTCGCCTTGGCCTGATAGGTTTTAAAGTTTGGGATGGCAACAGCAGACAAAATACCGATAATAGCGACCACGACCATGAGTTCGACGAGCGTAAAGCCCGCCTGATTAGAAATCAATTTTTTCATAAAAGTACCCCTTCACTGTTTTAGGCTGGTTAAGAAGCCTAAGTTGTTGTGAGAACTTCAGTGCGATAATTACCGAAAGGATAAAGACCTTTTGAGAACGAAAGCACAAAGTTACATAATTAAAATTATAACATCGATTTAATTAAATGGTATGGCAGGAAAGGGATTCTTATTTATTGCTTAAATTTCAATGCGTTATCGCCAGCGATGGCATAAGGAGGATCCGCGTGAGAGGGACAATTTTTGCCACATATTATTGGCAGTAAACAAGACGAATAAATAATCAGAAATCGCCAAAGATACAGATCATTGAATGATTTTAATTTTATATTCCAAATGATTGAACTAAAATTCATAAATTAGAATTTACAACAATACTGATAAATTTTTTTTGTACATATTTTATTTTGTTTCTATGTTTTGGGATTAAAGTTGACTGAAATAGTAACCTCGGTTTTTGCCTTTGTTTTTGGAAGCATGATTGGAAGTTTTCTCAACGTTCTCATATGGCGTTTACCGGCGGAAGTAAGTGTCGTATTTCCCAGATCAAAGTGCCCTCATTGCGGCAGCCAGCTGGCGTGGTATCACAATATTCCCATATTGAGTTTTTGCTTATTGAAAGGTCACTGCTCATTTTGCAAGGAGCGAATCTCATGGCAGTATCCTCTCGTCGAATTGACAATTGGGGCCGCTTTCTTGATCGGAATTCCCTGGTCCTTTACGGCCGAAGCTATTCTCCTTTACCTCTTTAGAAATTTTCTCTTTGGGCTATTTTTAGTTCATGCAATCATCGATCTGAGACATCGACTTCTGCCCGATTCAATTAATATTGTTATTGCGGTGCTTTTTGTTGTTTATGGATACTTTTATCTTAATCCTTTGAATATGCTTCTTGGGGCGGGGATTGGAATTGCCTTCCCTCTTCTCGTGACATATTTGTTTTATAAACTTCGTGGTGTTGTTGGCCTTGGTGGAGGCGACATTAAGTTATATGGTGTGCTTGGTATCTACTTAGGTGCAATGGGAGTTGTGCAAAACATCTTTTTTAGTTGCTTTGTAGGGGCAATATTTGGTGGTGTTCTTATTGCGATAAAAAAATTAGATCGTAAAAACCCAATCCCCTTTGGTCCCTTCATTATATTGGTTGCGAGTGTGCAAATTTTTCTGCCAGATTTGTATCGCAGCATATCATCCGTGCTTTTTTAAAAAATAGACACTTGTTATCAATTAGTTAAAAGCGTTATAATTTTTAAGTATAGCATTATTTTTTTAATGCGGCACAAAAGAGAATGAATGCCTAATTTTAAAGAACAAGTAGACCAAGCAATTGGAAATATCAAGGATGCCCTCAATATTGGATCGAAGGCATTAGTGGGCATTGACATTGGTCTGTCTTGTATAAAAATTGCTGAAGTTAAGCATACCAATAATGACTGCAAGTTATTGTCCTATGCCTCCGTAGATTTACCTGAAGGATCATTGATTGAGGATGAAATTCAAAAAGAAGATGTCATCGTCAAGGCGATTGAAAAAGCGCTTGAACAAGCTAGGATTACTGCGCCTAACGCATGCATTGGGCTTTTTGGTCCAAATACTGTGGCTAGAAAGTTGCAACTTGCTGGTGGTAGCTACGAAGAGATAGAGGATCAAGTTTCGTGGGAAGCAGAACAATACTTACCTTTCCCCATTGAAGAGTCCTCTATCGCATTTCATGTCTATGGCGAGAACGAGGGTGGAGGTATCGATGTTATGGTGGCCGCCGCTAAAAACGATATCATTCAAAATTTCAAAGAAGTGGTAGAGAAAACAAAGATAAAAGTTAAAATTGTTGATTTGCAAGTTGTGGCGATTACAAATGTATTTGAGTTTGTCATGGGTGATAAGCTGAATGATCCAAACTCAAGCTGGTTACTACTGGATATCGGAGCGCAAAAGACCGAACTTATAATTTACCGTCAAGGAGCTATTGCTTTTACCAAAGAAATGAATATTGGTGGAGTGATGATCACTGAGGAGATCCAAAGGCAGATGGGGGTGAATTATATTGAAGCCGAGGACCTGAAAATTACTGGCGATGAAAATGGCAATTTACCGGAAGAAATATTAGAAATTATTGACGACGTTTTGGAAGCTTTTTTTGCCGAAATAAAAAAGACAATTGATTTTTATGTTACAAGTTCATCGGATGAGAATATTAAGGAATGCGTCCTGACAGGTGGAGGCGCCTTAATTCCAGGTCTAGTTGAGGGTTTGGAAGCCTTGCTTGGCGTTCCCATCCTTATTTTAAATCCTTTTGAAAAAATTACTTACGATAAAAAGAAGTTTGATGAAAATGATATTCATTCAATTGCCTTTCGTGGTGTTGCGGCACTCGGCCTTGCGATGAGGGACAAGAAGAAATGATTGAGATTAACCTCCTCGAACAAAAGAAACCATTTAAGATGCCCGTTGTTTTGGGCGTAGATCTTGCAACTATAAATTATAAGCTACTGCTACTTGCCATCGTCATTAATTATGTTCCAGACATGCTCATTTATCCAAAGTGGGAAGAAGGTGTGACAGAAATTAATCAAGAAATTGAGGCACTCAATGCTAATTACGCAAAATTGCAAGCTGAGGTCAAAGGCAATGAATCAGTTAAAAAACAGCTTGAAGCATTCAATGGCCAGGTAAGTAAACTGAAAGAGCGAAGCGAGCAAGTGGATAAAATTATTAAGCAGAGAACTAATCCCAATAAGCTTTATGAGAGGATTGCACGAAACATTCCTGATGATATGTGGCTGACAGATATTACGGTACAGCCAGATAAGAAAATAGCTATCAATGGCATGTCGACTTCATATAAGAGCATAGGAAATTTTATCATTCTTCTAAACGAATCTCTTTTCTTTGGAAAATCACTGACATTGGCTGATTCAAAAACGGAGAATGACCCTGATAGTAAATTAGGCAAAAGGGTTGAGGTTTTTTCGATTCAAGGCATGATTGAATCGTTTGATCCTCAGCAGCAATAACGTATTATGGAAAAGATTGTCGCAAATATCTGGCTAATGATTATCGCGTACACGGGCTATAGTGTATGGGAAGCATTTAATCTGCATACGGAGAAAGTAGAAATTGCCCGAAATCAAATTCCTGAAATCCAGAGCAATATTGCTAAAATGCAGAAAGAAAAAAAGCAATTGGAAAATTATTTTTCAGATATTGAGGAAGCCAAGGCAAGAATTGAAAAAGTAGCCGCTGAGATCGAAAAATTGCAGCAACAATTTCCCTCAGAAATATCAGATACAGACAACTTGGCCCTCATAAGCTCCATTGCTGAAATACTAAACGTTAAAAATATTTTTTTGCAGCCAGGCAGTGAGGAAAACAAGGGTTTCTTTTACGCAAAGCTGTACAATATCAAAGCATCTGGAACATTTTTGCAATTTTTAATTTTTCTTGAAAAGATTAGTGAGGCAAAGAGGCTGATGAATATTCACAGTATCAAACTTTCGCATATGGAGAAGGCGCAAAAAGGAAGATTTCAATTAATTAATGCTGATATTAATATTGAAGTTTACAGATATAATCCTAACTTCAGAGAAAAGCGCGGGATTGAGGATATCGAAAAACAGTTTGAAGCGGGTAAGGCGGCGCCAAGAAGTAGAAGGAAGAAACGGCAATGAAATTTTTTCTGATTATTTATTGCATAATGATTTTGCCATTGGCGGCACAAGAAGCGAGTTCTTCTCGCAAGAGATATAATTTTTTTAAAGATCAAAAAACTTATATAAAAAACCCCTTCGAGCTGAGAGATCCTTTTCGACGCAATCTGGAGGCGACCAGGACAATTAAGAAAAAGAGAGTCGGCATCATGGGCGAAAATAATGTATTTACCAATCTCCCATCAATAGAGGACGTTCCAATTAATCAGATAAAAGTTGTCGGTATCATGCTTGGCAAAGAAAGACGCGCCATGGCAAAAGTGGGAGACAATAAACAAATCTTTATTCTTAAAGAAGGCATGAAGCTTGGTGTCGATAATGCTGAGATTAAAGCAATACTGCCAGGGGGAATCGTATTGGTGGAGAAGATTAGAAATGTTTATGATCAAGATGAATATTTAGAAACCATTGTTCCTGTTTCAGAAAATTGATAATAACAATCCGAAATAATAATTATTTTCATTGAATTAATCTTATTTTATCAATGATTGAAAAGTTCTGTTATAATTTTACCTAGGCAAGATGCCTTGTTAAATACCGCCTTATGGAAGAGGTTTTCCATGAAAAGAATTAGTTTTGGATTCTTATTCTTAAATCTAGTCTACTCTCTCGTCGCGTTGTCTGGAGAGGTCAAGCAATTAAAATTCTACCAAGAAAATGAAACGTCAAATTTAGAAATAATTCTTGGAGATGAGAATGTTAATGTTAATAAATTTCACGTCAATGAAGACAAGCAAATTATTATCGATCTGAAGGATGTGACAGCATCTAGCAAGGTCTTGAGAGCGTTTGATACAAGTGAATTTTCAGGCGCCGTTGTTTTCATCTCCGCCTATCCAAAACCACAAAGTGAAAAAGACTTGAGAATAGCCATTCAGCTTAGAGATAATGTTAGGTCGGTAGTTGAACGCAGGGGTAAATCGGTTGTGGTGGAGATTGAAAATAGATTTGGTGTTTTTAATCAAGCCAAAGTTGAAGAAAGCCAATCATTTGAAGAAAAAATAAACGACAAAGAAATGGGGAAAATTAACGTCCCTAAATCAGATTCAGTGGAAGATATACTCGAGAATTTAACTTTTTCCGGAAGAAAAAAATACATTGGGAAAAAAATTACTATTAATGTCAAAGATGTCAGTGTCGAAGATATCTTAAACATGATAGCGGACTCTTCCGGTTTCAATATTATCTTCACAGAAGAAATTAAAAAATTGCCACCCCTGACACTGAGTCTTACAAATGTGGCGTGGGACCAAGCGCTAGATACTATTTTGGGTCTTAATAAATTAGTGGCCAAAAAAAATGGGGTTATCTTAATGATTACAACATTGGAAAAGGCGACAGAAGAAAAGAAAGTTGAAATTGAGGCCAGAAAGTTAATGGAGGTGGAAGAGCCACTGGTGACAAAAATATTTGGGATAAGCTATGCCAATATCAACGATATGAGTAACATTTTAAAAGAGTATTTATCAAAAGAGAGAGGAAAGATTACACAGGACTCCAGAACAAATTCCCTAATTGTTAAAGACGTGCCTGATGTAATAGAGAAGATGAGAAAGATTATTGAGGTGTTAGATACTCAGACGCCTCAGGTTCTTATTGAAACTAAGATTGTTGAGGTAAGAGAAGCCTATGCCAAAGAGATTGGCTTCAGCAAGGGATTTAGCTTTAGCTACGATCCAGTTGGCCGTTTAGCTGACGTTGCTGGTGGCGAACTGAATTCCCCCATTGGCGGGAGAGTAGGTGCGGGTAGTGCCGGAGGCAATGGCGGTCCAGGGTTTAGCCTGAGTTCAGCACCGGTTCCTGAAGCCTCTGCTTTTTTAGGTTTAAGTATTTCACGCTTTAATAGATTTTTTAATCTCGATTTTTCGCTGGCATTAATGGAGCAAGAATCGAAAGGTAAAATTATTTCTAGTCCGAAAGTAATCACTCAGAATAAGAAAAAGGCTGAAATTAATGCAACAGACACAACCAGCTTTGCTGTCACCCAGGGTATTGGAGATCAGCGATCAACATCTTTTCAAGAAACTGACGCCAAACTAAAATTAGAGGTAACTCCGCAAGTGACCAACGAGGGCTCAATCTCTATGGAGATAGCAGTATCCAAAGAGCAATTTGGGGATCGACCGTCTGCCGATGCTCCACCAAATAAGGCCAAAAGAAATGTTAGTACAAATGTTCTAGTGGAAAATGGCTCAACCATTGTGATAGGTGGTATTTATAATTATGAAAAGACTGAGACACATAGTGGGGTTCCATTCTTAAAGGATATTCCTTTGATAGGATGGTTGTTCAGAACGCCGTATAATCCTCTGGTAAAGAAAAACGAAATGATTATTTTTCTAACTCCAAGAATTATCAATCAAGAGGAAGCTGGTCTAGCCGCAGATAGACTCTGACCTGGAGCAGGATGCATAGGGAATGAGTACGACAGATAAAAATCAGCCGATAATAAATAAACTAAAGGATCAGTTAAGTAGAGATCCATCATCAGTGGTATTTGCACAGTTAGCTGAGTCCTATAGAAAAATCGGAGATGCTGAAAGGGCCATTGTCGTCCTAAAACAAGGGATAAAAAATCATCCTAGCTATAAACTTGCCTATCTAATTTTATCAAATTGCTATTTTGAATTGAAAGATTTTAGCCTGGCCTATGCAACGCTTAGACCTTTTGTTGAAGCAGAAAGAAATAATATCAAGTTGCAAAAATTATTTGCTCAAATCTGCCAGGAACTGGGGCATCAAGAAGAGGCCCTAGAGGCCTATAAGTTTGTTTTATTCATAAATCCCCGCGATAAAGAAGTGGCCAAGGTGGTGAGCGAATTAGAACGAAAGCAGGACAAAATTGAAGAGTACTCGGAGAATTTGATAGATGAAAGTCAGGATTATTCCCCTGCTGAGCACGAATTTAATACTCAACCGTTGCACGAAAGCAGAGGTGGAGAAGTCGATATTGATCAATGGATCCAAGTTGATCTTTCTCTTTTAAACACACCGGAGTTAAAAAATAAAGATGATGAGAAGATTGAGAATTGGGAAGTAGAATCGGCTGCTAACAGCAGCAAGAAAATGCAGGAAATCCACAACGAAGTCACATCAAATCCGGTAAAAGAAAATAATCGCAATTCGCAAGAAGCGCCTGTTTTGACATTAACCTTAGTCGATCTCTACATGGCGCAAGGTTATTACGAAAAGGCGATTGAGATTTTGAGAAAAATTATTGAATTACGGCCCAATGATACGTTGGCACAAGAAAAACTTGCTTACGCACTCGATAAGAGTGGCAGTGCGGCACACAGATTAAAAATTGTTCCAGAAGATAAAATATTTGAGGATGAGGAAGGAATTTCAAGAGAAGCAAATGATGCTTTTGTTGCTGAGCAAACTCACAACACTAATAAATCGGACAAAAAACAAGGGATTGATAAATTTATCAATTTATCCAGTGAGTTTCTAAAAAAAGTAAAAAGCACAGCGTCTAAAAAGCGTAATATTTTTGAAAGTGATTTTTAAATTGACAATACCCCATAACGCTGGGTATTAATTCCCCCAATTATGAAAAAAATATTAGTATTGAATGGGCCAAATCTAAATCTTTTGGGTCAAAGAGAGCCAGATGTCTATGGGAATTCTACGCTAGAAGACATAGAGAAGTATGTTAAAAGCGAGTTAGAACAACTTAAATTCTCGGCCAAGATGGACTGGTTTCAAAGCAATTCTGAGGGAGCTTTGATTGATAAGCTTCACGATACTTTGAAAAATCCGGTTGATTTAATTGTGATTAATCCTGGGGCATATACCCACACAAGCGTTGCCTTACTTGATGCATTGAAGATCCTGACCTGTCGAAAAGTGGAAGTACATATCTCAAATACCAATACGAGAGAAGATTTTCGCCAGCAAAAAGTTACTTCTAAATCAGTTGATGGAGTCGTTGAAGGTTTTGGCATCGAAGGATATTTACTAGCTATTTTAAGCATTTTTTTTAAAATCTCATAAACTTCAGGGGAATTTATGTATCAAACAACAGAACTTAAAAAAGGCGCAAAAGTTGAATTAGAAGGTAAGGTATTTATTGTTGTTAAGTCCGAATTTACTAATCCTGGCAAAGGTTCCGCATTTGTAAAATGCCGTCTAAAAAATTTAGAAACAGGATTACAAATTGAAAGAACTTTTAAGTCCGGTGTGTCCACGGGGGCAACTAAGCCAGACCTAGAAGAAAGAGAAGTTGAATACATGTATTCTGATGCAGACGGACATTACTTTATGGACCAGAGCAATTTTGAAACCGTCAACATAAACAACGAGCAAGTTGGTGATAGTAAATACTACTTGCAAGAAGGCATTAAATTAAAACTGCTCTACTGGAATGGAAGAGCTATTTCTATTGATGTCCCAAATTTCGTAGAGCTTAAAGTAACGGAAACAGACCCAGGTCTTAAGGGGGATACAGCTACTGGTGCAATGAAAAAAGCTACCATGGAAACGGGCCTTCAGATCAATGTGCCTCTTTTTGTGAAGGAAGGGGAAATACTTAAAATAGATACTCGAACAAATGAATACGTGGAAAGAGTTAAGAGCTAAAACCTACGTGAGGCACTCAAAATGGATTTAGACAAAGTTGAAAAATTTATCGATCTGGCTAAAAAATCTGGATTATCAAATCTTACCTACGAAAAAGATGATGAAAAAATTTCAATTTCTTTTGCCGTTGAAGTCAAAGTAGAACCAGCAAGATTTGTGTCGAGCGAAGCTACTCACACTCAATTTGAAGCACCGTCATCATCTACGCGCAATGTAGAGAAAAAAAATTACACATGCATAACATCTCCATTTGTAGGCACGTTTTATCGATCTGCCTCACCGGAGTCTGATCCATACGCAAAGGTAGGCGATCGTGTTTCTCCCGGGCAAGTGCTTTGCATCGTTGAGGCAATGAAAATCATGAATGAAATTGAGTCGGAGATTAGCGGCGAGATAGTTGAGATTTGTGTTGAGAATGAAAATTATGTAGAGTTTGGGCAAACACTTTTTAAAATTAAGCCTTGAGATGCCATGTCTGCAAAAAAAAATAAGCAAATTGAGCCTGTGAAATTTAAGAAGATACTGATTGCCAACAGAGGTGAAATCGCAATCCGTATTTTGAGATCTTGTCGTGAGCTAGGGATTGCAACTGTTAGCGTCCATTCGACTGCTGACGAAACCTCTTTACACGTTAAGCTTGCCGATGAGTCAGTCTGCATAGGGCCGGAAAGGGCCTCTTTAAGTTACTTGAATGTTCCTGCTATTCTCTCCGCGGCAGAAATTACGGGCGCAGATGCAATCCACCCAGGTTTTGGTTTTTTATCTGAAAACGTCGAGTTTGCAGAAGTATGCGAAAAATGGGGAATAAAGTTTATAGGACCAAATCGCGATTGCATTGAAAAGATGGGAGACAAAATTCTCTCCAAGGAAATTGCGAAAAAAGCAGGTGTTCCTATTTTGAGATCTATTATTGTCAAAGGCAGATCTATAGAAAGTGTCACCGCCGATGTTGTAGCATTAGGTCTTCCTGTCTTGATTAAGGCCAGTGCTGGTGGCGGTGGTAGGGGAATGAAGAGGATCGATAAACTTGAAGACTTATCTCCGGCCATTAGCAGACTTGCTACTGAAGCTATGGCAGGATTTGGTGATGATACTCTATTTGTTGAAAAATTTATTTCTAATCCAAGGCATATAGAAGTTCAAATTGCTGCGGATAAATTGGGCAATGTCTATCACTTAGGAGAGCGAGATTGTACCATTCAAAGGCGATTTCAAAAAATTCTCGAAGAGTCCCCCTCGCCTGTAATTTCCCCTGAAAAGCGTGAATCAATTTGTAATTCAGCTATTAAACTTGCCAAGTATGTTGGCTATGACTCAGTTGGAACGGTAGAATTTTTATACGACAGAGATTCTCAGGAATTCTATTTTATGGAGATGAATACCAGAATCCAAGTTGAGCACCCCGTTTCTGAAGTCAGGACAGGAGTGGACTTGATAGCGGAACAGATTAAGATAGCTGAGGGACATGCTATTGTGGACACTTTTCAAGAAATCAATTTTGTCGGTCATTCAATGGAGTGTCGAATAAACGCGGAAGATCCCGTCACAAATCTACCCTGCCCGGGTAAAATTACTCACTACCACCGTCCAGCAGGTATTGGAGTGAGGGTTGATGATTTTATGTATTCAGGTTATATTGTCCCACCATTTTACGATTCTATGATAGCCAAAATTATTGTTCACGGGATTGACAGAGATCAATGCATAAGGCGGATGAAGAGGGCCCTGGATGAGCTAATAATAGAGGGCATAAAGACGAATAGAGACCTGCACAAAAAGATTCTTACTAATCAAGATTTTATCGGAAATAATTACTCTACTGATTTCTTAACCCGTCTTTGAAGTATAATAGTCTAGTAAAAGATTATAAGATGGGAACTCAATGCAGTATTTGCAAAAATTTCGATCAGCCATAAGCAAAAGGGATTTTTTTAATGCCTTTGCTTTAGTTCAAAATAATTTAGAAAAAGTTTTTTTTCAGCTTAGCTATCAGGAATTGATTGAAAGTAATTTTATAAAAGAAATAAAAAAAACGAATGAAAGAATATCATTTGCTGAGTTTATAAAAATAGCTGAGAAAGTTTTTAAAGAAAAGACAGATCATTTAAAAAAGCTTGAGCCTCTCTTAGAAATCGTTGCAAATAATCCACAGACTGAATACTACAAAGGAAAGATTTATTTTTCGCTGGGAGAAATTCGTAAGGCTCAGAAGTCGTTAGCAACATATATTGGATATTTGATTACAGGAAGATACTTTTTAAAACTCAGAAGTATACTCGATGAATTTGGAGATGTCTTGATCTCACCAGAAGAAATAGAAAAAATCAAGGCCATGATTAGGTTTGAAGAGGCTGACTACAAAGTAATAGCGCAAGAAATAAACTCAAATATTGATTGCCTGATCAAGGAAAAACGCTTGCAGGATGCCAGTAAGCTCTATCAACAAGTTAAACATCTAGAGCAAAAAATTCCAGAAATTAAAGAGTTGAGGCTTCTCGAGTTGTGGAATGAGATTAGTTCAACGGAGGCAGAGAAAAATAATGAATTTGAAAAAAGAAAATGGTTTGTAAATCTCGTTTATGAATTAATGTTGACCTCCAAGAGGATGGATTTTGTGCAGAATCTTTTTGTTCAGTATTTAATTAAGTACAAAAGGAAAAAATATGCACTGGAAATATTAAGCCTAGTTGGGGAAGAAAATGAAGAGAACTTTTGTTCATATAAAGAACTGAAGAAAAACGCGAGCAGGATTAGCAAAGATCATTCTCCTCTGATCGAAATTGAGGGTGGCCTAGATCTAGCGGAAGACCTATTCTCGGAGAAGATTAATAGAAAAAAAATAGCAGAAGACGCAAAAAATTATCCCAGAAATGAAGAGCATGAGGATGCATTCGTTGACATGATACGTCTTGGTATCGCTGGCGAAGCAAAAATTGAAGAACGATTTGATGTCGAATATAAAACTGATGAAGATGAGTTTCAAGTGAACAGTGAGAGGTTTTTGGCGGGGCATCTTGAAGGCATGGATAATCAAGCCATATCAGATCAAAGAAATGACTTAATCATTGCATTTATATTTATGCAAATGTATGTGCCGGCAGAGAAACTTATTAATTCTATTCTAGAAAGCAAGAATTTAAAAATTGAAAGAGTTATAGAACTAAGCTATCTCAAGGCGTGCATATATGAGAGTTCGCAAAGATATAGTCTGTCGATAGCGCTGTGCGAAGAAGTCGTCCATTCATTTCTCTTGAGAAAGATTGAGAAGAAAGCATTTTTGAAAATACTGTCAACTTCTTTGTGGAAAAGTGGAAAATATAAAAAATCAATCAGTGTTCAGAAGCTAATCAAGGTGCATGATGAGGATCAGCTCAATTGAGAAAAATAAATAGCATCCTATTGATCTTCGCAATAATGATTTTTGGATTTGTGTTTTTAATAATGCAGTATATTCAATCTGAAAATTTTGCACAGCTTATACAAAAGAAATTCGCACCAATAATTAAACAGAGATATGCCATTGACGCAAGCTTTGAAAGGCTCGAGCTGTCCATTTTTCCACCGGCGAGTGCCATTAGAGATCTACATATCAAAATTCCCTACGAAGGGAAGATGTACGAATTAAATGCCAGCAAGGCAAAGGCGGTATTCCAGCTTACCGATCTCTTTAAAAGTAACTTAACTTTGGGTGAGGTTGTACTTGAGGATGCAACACTTGAGTTGCCAATTAAAATTAAATTTAAAAAATCAAAAGAAGAGCAAAAAAAAATCTCTGACGCAGATTTTTCTACGGTGATAAAAAAGGAAAACTTCGACGAGGTTAAAGCAATTCAAGCGAGCCTGCCGGTTAGAGTGAACAAGGTTTCACTAATTGACGTGCGTGTGCGGGGAGAGAATTTCTCCATGTGTATAAATTATTTGAGTGCCAGTTCCTTTGCGCAGGCATATGAATTAGACTTGGATCTGGAAGAAATTGTACTGCCTGAAATAAATATTGATTATGTAACTCTCAACGCCTTGTTTGGACCAGAGCTATTCAATGTGAGCAAGTTGAAAATTGGCAAAGAGCTTGAGAGCATTGAAGGAAGTATAAAAATAATTCCATCGACGAAATTCATGGCTAGTCAAGTCGAAGGCAAAATACATGCTGCTGGACGCATTGATCACATCATGCGCGAGGTAAAAAAATATATCAAGGCGGCACCTGATTTAGAAGGGTATGCTTCAGCCTTTGTCAGAGTAAGCGGAGAATTGCTTAATCCCGAGATAAATATCGAATCAAAGATGACAAAGCTTAAAACACTATATAGCTACAGTGAGAATATCGATAGCAAGATTACTTATAAGGATAAAAGTGTAAGTATTGATCAATTAATTGTTAGCAATAAAGAAGAAAAGCTGCAACTCACCTCACCTGTCAATGTGATTAGTAACGGAAAGTTACTAGATGTTCAAGATGCTCATATCTCCTTAAATCAATTTCCTCTTGATAAAGTTCTTTATTGGGCCAAGGAGAGAATCCCCAGAATGGATGGAGGCTTGACGGGTCAAATAAGTTTAAGCCTGAGCAAGAAAAAACTTTACATTAATATGTTACAGATCAAGGTCGACAATTTTATAATGCAATCAAATAGCAGGAAGAAGGTACTTGAGCTAAGCGACTTCAGACTGGAGAAATCCCACGTCGATATTAATTTTGAAGAAGGTGTGAGATTTGGTGGCGAAATCAAAGATCTAGGCGGTGATTTCGTTTTTCAAGGATCAGTTGAAAACAAAATAAATATTAAAGCAAGTAGCAACAGTTTAGATTTTAGTAAATTTGGAAAGATAGGCGGTATGCCTATTGAGGGTAAAGGACCTATTCGTATCAATGTCTTGGGATCTGGCCAAGATATAAGCATGGATATCAAAGGAAAAAGCAATGGCTTTCAGATACTAGAACTCAATTTGGGTGATTTAGATTTGGATTTAAATTTAGATTTTAAAGGACCATTGTTGAGCCTGAAGAAAGTTGAGGGTTTTCAGGGAGCAACAAGTTATGTTGGAACTGGATATCTGAATTTCGAACACGAAAGTGGTGGGTACGACATCAATATAGATGTGTTAAAAGGGACATACAGAAATATTGCAAAAGTATTAGAGAATAAGGTTAGCTTACTTACAAAAATTGCAGATTATGCTGAGTCTGATCTTAAGGGGAAAGCAAGGATTTTTGGCAAGTTTTCCGATGAATATGTTGGAGTGTCAACCAATGTGGCCTTGAAGTATGTTCAGTTTCTTTCGGAAGATTTGAGTTCTGGACAAATTGATCTTGAGTTTGGAAAAGGCGTTCTTTCATTTAGTAAAATTAAATTCAAAAAAGAAGCAGGAGGGATAGAAGGGAAACTCAGTGTTGATTTAAAAACAAAATACTTTGAATACGACGTAGAGATGTCCAAGATACTGTTAACATCTTTGCACTATTATAATATTTTTAACCTGGGGCTCGATGGTCTTTTGAATGGCGAATTTTATGGCAGTGGGACCTTTGATGATTTTACTTCTAAAACAATACTGACTCTTCGGAATAGTAAAATCAGGGAGCGAAAATATGAAGACTCAAGCCTAAAAATCTACCAGAATCGCAAAGATGTGTTTTTAAACGGAAATATTGCTGGCAACCTTGTTAATCTGAGCTCGTTTGTAAATGCAGATCCAAAATCAAAAAAGAAATCGTTCTTGAATTTTAGAATATCTTCTTCTGACATAAAGGACTTTTTGGGATTCTTCTCACATCACAACCTTGACAACAAATCACTTCGAGGAGGAGTTGATGCAGACATGAGACTGGAAGGGTCAATATTTGAACCTCAGAAATTGGATATGGATCTAAAGATAAATCGTTTTTTTACAAAAACAAAAGATCACTTTTTTCAAATAAAAGATAATAGCAATTCAATTGTCATAAAGCAGGGAAAGGTAGAAGAATGGAATATCGAGATTGAAGGTCCTAAGCATTATCTATATTCATATGGGCAGGGAGACATCAAGGAAGGTGTAAAGGTTGAGACTAAGTTTTTTGTTCCTGTCGATCTGATTAGTATGCTTACACCGCAAATATCTTACGTCGATGGTTCTCTGGAAGGAAGGGTAAAAACATATATATCGCCATCGGCAGTTGATATATATTACGACTTTGTCGGTCAGCAAATATTACTTAAAATGGTAAACTTCCCTATGGCGATTGAGGATACTAATGTTGCTATAAGCGGAACAAATAATAGAATCTTCTTACACGAATTAAATGGCAAGCTTAGTAATGGGCCATTTAAGATTAGTGGGAATATGGACTTAAGGCTTCCCTATCCTCGCATGGATTTCAATTTTGAATTATCTAAAGCATTGATTCCACTTATGAAGAAATCGTCCATAGTAGTTTCTTTAGGTGGTAGAATTGCAGGAAAGGCTCCTCCCTATAATGTGAATGCCAACGCCTCGTTGGTCTTTGGCGAGATCGTTGATGAATTAAACGAAATAATCTTTTCCCAAAAAGATTCTTCTAAGAAATCGATAAAAAGCTTGGCGCCAACAGTATCGTCGCATGACTGGCTTGATCTAAATGTAGGATTCTCTACTGCTTATCCGGCCTATATAAAAAATTCATTGATGGAGCTATTTCTGGAGGGGAATATTGCAATTACAGGTAGTGAAAAAAAACCTAGAATTGCAGGCAATGTGGCCATTATTCCAATAAGGAGTAAACTATTTTTTAAAGGACACGAGTTCGTTATTAGTAAAGGCAATGTGACTTTTAATAAAGGTGAAGACTATCAAAATCCCAGCATAGAAGTATTAGGCACGGCCAAGATCAACAAGTATTCATTATTTGTGGATGCTTATGGGTCTATAAAAACTCTTTCGTTAAACTTCAAAGCAGACCCTCCGCTTCCTCAAGAGGATATCCTCTCCTTGCTGACGCTTGGTATTACTCCAGAGGTATCAAAAGGATTGCAATCGAGCGATCTGCAAAGTGTAACTTCCGTTAGCGTTGGTACTCTTTTGATGGAACAGTTTGGTGTAAATGAAAATTTAAATAGGTCGCTTGGGCTCAAGCTGAGTGTTTTGCCTGAGTTTTCAACCAACACGGCTACGCCTATTCAGGGCCGTGCTTCAACATCAGAGGGTGCTGCAAGCCGAGTTCGATCTTCTACGAAAATACGTCTGCAAAAAAGAGTAAAGGATTTTGATTTTATTTTTGCTTCAACAGTTGGGGGGAGTATTCAACAAAAGCAAGAGATGAATATAAATTATGACTTAAGTGAAAAAATATCTGTTCAGGGAGTATGGGAAGTTAGATCGAGTGATAGTGTTGGAACTTCACAAACACCTAACTCAGTAGGAATGGATTTTATTTGGAAGAAGACATTTAAATGAGAATTGTATTTTTGATCCTAGTAGCACTGTACTGGTTATTGAGCATTCCTTCTTATGCTCAATCAGTAGTTATTTCAGCGGTTGAAATAGAGTGTTTGGGTAATCAAAAAAAATGCAATGAAATCAGAGAGCAATTCAAGGTGCCGCTAGGTAAGCCTATTACATTATCAAAGCTTAATAATTCAATGAAACTTAACTTTTTAGATGAAAACATATTTTTACTTTCGTGGGAGCTTGTAAAAAGTGGCAATGCAACTCGACTAGTAGCTCACTTAAAATTAAAAAGCAGAATTCGTGAAGTCGAATTTACTATTAGAAAAGATGGAAAACTTATAAAAATTCCCATCCAGCAAATAAACTTACTGAGTGTACAAAAAAATGAATTTATTGAGGGTACCGATTTTGTTCAAGCTGCAGCGGAGTTAAAAAGTAAAATTATGTCCCTGGGGCTTATTGCCAGCGATGTCAGTTATTCTTTGAAAACGATTGATGGTGGCACTAAAGTTAGCTTTTTGGTCTTGACGGTAGGAGAAATAAAAATTGGTGATATATTTTACGATATGCCTTCTTTTGCGTCTTCTGAGAGGATTAAATCAAAACTAAATCATTTAAAGAACGAAGTTTGGGATAAAGTTAAGCTTGAAGTCGAAATTGAGAAGCTTAAGCGAGATCTGTTTTTTGACGGGTACTATTTTTCAAAGATAGATTATAACGTATATTTTGTTAACGAAAAGACTATAAACCTCACTGTGCAGGTCGATTTTGAAGATCGATATAATATAGGGTTTAGAGGAAATAAGATTTTTTCGCGTTCAGAATTGCTCAAAATGGTCCAGGAAACAGTAAAGAATAAATATTCTGATTTTAGTCCTGAAAATATCAAAAATGAGTTGGATAAAATATACCAAGGACGCGGTATCTATGGAAGTGAAATTGACTATTACACATATGAGCGAAAAGGCCAGGAGAGCTCATATCGTTATTATTTTTTCAATATAAAAGAAGGTAAAAAATTAAAGGTGTCACATATAACATTTGAAGGAAATAAGACACTTTCAGATGCGCAATTGATGGATATTTTTTATGAAAAAGGATCCGTCCTGGCTTCGCGCGATTTTCTTGACGAAAGTTATATTCAAAAATTTCCAGAAATTTTAAAGAATAAATATCTCAGCAGGGGGAATATTTTATTTTCGATTGAGCAGCCAAACATAACGTTAAATATCAATGAGGGCAAGGCGTCAGTTTTGTTTAAAATGCAAGAACGCGAAGTGTTCACGGTTGGAAATATTCATTTTTCCGGTTTAAGCCAAAAGCTTATTGATGAGATTCTTGCACATATGAAGAATCGCATCAACGGAGATTTCGATTTTATTGCTTTTGAAGACGATGTTAAGTTGGCGTTGAAAACCGCTCAGGAAGCAGGTTTTCTTTTTGGTAAAATATTATCTCTAGACACTAATGATTTAATAAAAGTCGATAAAGAAAATTTTTCGGTTGATATCCATATTGATTTTGATCTTGGGAAAAAAGCGATCTACAAAGGAAATAGAATCGTTGGTAACGAAAAAACAAAGTTATATGTAATTACTCGAGAGATTGATTTAGTAGAAGATGAGATTTTGACCCCAGATAAAATTAAGACATTGAATGATCGGCTTTCATTTTTGGGGCTTTTTTCTTCGGTAACAATATCACCTCTTGTCCAGAGCGATAAAGAAAATGGTGAAGAGCAGGATGTCCTTTTGCTGATCTCAGTTAAAGAACGAGAGTATGGTGTGATTAAGGTTGCTCCAGGGTTTAGAACAGATCTAGGTTATAAAATTTCGAGTAATTTAATTTTGAGCAATCTTTGGGGAGAAAATAAACAGCTGGCAGTAAATGTTCAGGCCAATAGACGTTATGATGATACTGGTTTGGATACCAGAAGGCGGGCGGAAAATAGGAAAATTATAGAAATGAGTACGAATCTTGAGTACTCCCACCCATATTTTTTCGGATCGAAAATGAAATTCGATTCAATTGTCAATGCGACGAGAAGACGCTTTTTTGGTTTTGATGCAGATATTTTTCAAGGCTCTGTTCAGCTCTCTAGAGATATTTTCTCTTTTTTGAACTTGAGCCTACGTTATCAGATGGAGGTAATATCGCAATATGATGCGACGTTGGATTCGGATAGAGGTTATTTCAGAATTGGAGGGATTACGCCATCTTTGAGTATGGATTTTAGAGATAGTGTTGTTACTCCTAGAAAGGGTGCATACTTCAGCCTCTCCTGGGAGCGAGCTAATCCATCATTTTATTCTATGAAACAAGACGATATTGAAATTAATTTTTTTAAACTTGTTTCTCGTAATAAATTTTATCTTCCTATTAGCCGCGACATAGTGTTGGCCCTATCTCTCTCTATGGGTGTTGAAAAAAACTTGGCGCGTGATCCTCTATTTTCAAGCAACGGGACACCAGTTTCAGACTCCAGAGGAAATCAAAAGCTCAAAGGCTATATCCCAAGCATAAAGGTATTCAGGCTAAGTGGCGTAGACTTGGTTCGTGGCTTTTCAGATAATGAAATAAACAAGGTTGATGGGAGCAATGATATTTCGCAACTCTTGATTCAAGATAAGGCCTATTTCACAAATATAAAATTTGAGCCTCGCTACTTTGTCGATGATAATTTGGTTGTCGGGATTTTTATGGATGGTGGCAAGGTCTTTGTAAATAATTTCCGCGCAACAGATTTAAGAACCTCGGCAGGGGCTAGTTTTAAGTTAGTGACTCCAGTTGGTACGCTAGACTTTGATTATGGTGTGAAGCTGCAGCGCAGATACGATTCTACTGGCGGGCGGGAATCTTTTGGCCGTTTTCATTTAACAATAGGCTTCTTTTAGTATGTATTTTCAGGTGGTTACGTCACTATGCTTATAACAATTATCTTGACTAGTGATTTGAGATTCTTATATAAGTGTCAAGTTTTTAACATATACAGCTTATAAATAGTTTACTTAAAGAGGCATTTACTATGTTTCAGCAAAAAAGTTTTAATTTAAAAAATGAAGATCTTGATCGTAAGTGGCATTTAGTCGATGCAACTAATAAGACAGTTGGTAGACTTGCTACACAAGTCGCTGATTTGCTACGAGGAAAGGCAAATCCTAAGTTTACCCCAAATGTTGATTCGGGTGACTTTGTTGTCGTTGTGAATGCCGAAAAAGTTAATTTTACTGGTAAGAAATGGGACAATAAAGAGTATTTCTGGCACTCAAATCATATCGGCGGAATCAAAATGAGAACTGCTCGTGAACAATTGGCAAAACATCCGGAGTTGATTGTTATGGATGCTGTAAAGGGCATGCTTCCAAAGAATTCACTTGGCAGAAAGCAGCTTACAAAATTAAAAATGTTTGTAGGTGCACAGCATAGTCACGAGGCTCAAAACCCAATTCCATTTAACGTTCAATAAGATTAAGGGAAAGTATCTATGGCAGCGAAAGGTAAAACATACGACGCAAATGCAGTAGGAAGAAGAAAAACAGCGGTAGCAAGAGTTTATCTTGCAAAAGGAACCGGAAAAATACTAATCAACAAAAGAACGCTTGATGAATATTTTCCTAAGGGCACTGACCGCTATGTGGTGAATCAACCACTTGAATTGTTAAAAATTAAAGATAAATATGATCTTGTGGTCAATGTTAAAGGCGGCGGAACGACAGGACAGGCCGGAGCCATTAGACTTGGCCTTACAAGAGCAATCATTACTCTTGATCCTGCAGCAAGACCTGAAGTAAAGAAGGCTGGATTTGTGACTCGAGACTCAAGAGAAGTTGAAAGAAAGAAGGCTGGCCTAAAAGGTGCCCGCGCTAGATTCCAGTTCAGTAAACGTTAATTCTTATTTAAAATTATTAATAAGCCCACTCACGATAAAAATGAGTGGGCTTTTTTTTTGCCAAAAAATCAACTAATTGGGGTTATTACCGTATTTGAAGCTGAGCTCTGGTGCTCAGAATATTGTCTCGAATCAAGCACTCTAAGCAAAAGCACACGTTTTGTTCTATTTTCAAGAACACAGAAACCCTATTAAAAACAAGGCATTGGGGTGATGGTAAAAGTCGCACGCCGGTAGATACCCTCTGGTGCGCAATAACTGATAAAATTTATTAAGTAAAGAACCCAAAAGTCCGAATAGCCGAGGAGTAAGGTCTGATTTAGCGAGGTTTTTTCTTATGCGAATATTTAGAACAACTTTGGGGCAAGTCGTAACTGGATTGCTCTTGATTTTAAGCTCCAACTCTAGTGGGACTATATACCGTCCTCTGAGCATTGAAGATCAAATTGATAGTGCTTCGGCTGTGATCAGAGGGGTTTTTAGTGGTAAGGCCTATAAAAAATTACCGTCAGGTGAAATAATAACGGAAAACTATTTTCAAATATTAGAGTCTGCGGGCGTAGCTAAAAGCGAGATCGTCAATCCTGCTCATTTCAGAGTTATTACGCCAGGTGGTCTGTTCCAAGGCATTAACCATAAAGTCATTGATGGACCAGAGTTTGTTGAAGGCGAAGAAGTTTACCTACTTCTGAAAAAGGGCATGTATGGAATGTGGATAAAAGACTTGGCGCTCGGAAAATACAATAAAGTTACAAAGGATGGAGAAATATTTTTGAAATCTGCTGTATTCCCCAACCATCCAGAGTTGGGGGCGATTTCTTTAGAGAAATTTAACATTCTTCTGAGTGGCAAATTTGGAGAAAAATTACGTGCCATACATGGGGATAAAATAGTTACAAAAGTCGGTGAACATAAGATCGGTAGAACTCCTGCTTCGTCGTATGAAAATTTCGATGCTGAAAATGAAAAAGATGATGGCATGCCATATCTTTTTTTGAGCGCCTTGCTGCTTGGGATGTTAGGTTTAGTGGCAAAGAAAATAGGCAAAGGAACTTAATTAAGTGTTAAGTAAAAATCTATTGAGGATCACTTTATCGCTTTGTGCTTCATGTATGCTTATTTGCCTATTTGGTAATTATGCAGAGGCATATGTTTTTGCCCGGACCAGCTATGGAGATAGGGTTAGCTGGCGAAGAGATATAAACACAATCAAACTTTATACAAATCCAGACAATGGCCATGGAATTTCAAGTAGTGTCACACAAGGGATTATAAATGAGTCATTGAGTGATTGGCAGGCGAATGTCCCTTTTACAATCGAAACCTATAGTGCATCTAGCACAGGGACATCTGGAATCAATGAGTTATTTTTTACAAATAGTCCTTATTATTTCAATTCTGATGGAGTCGTAGCTGTAACGCAGATTAGTTATAATGAGTCTACTAGCGAAATCTTAGAGGCTGATATTGTTATTTCGAATCAAAGCTTTACAGGTTCTGCTATTAAAAGCGACACAACCTATATTGGAAATATAGTTTCTCATGAATTCGGTCATTTTCTTGGTCTTAGTCATAGTGAAGTCAAAAATTCCAGCATGTTCTATAAGCTGGCGCGAGGGCAATATAAAATTTCCGAAGATGAAATTTCAGCCATTAAAACATCTTATGGAAAAAATGCTACTGCGGGCATCTATGGAAAAGTTATCGCCGGCAAAAATTTGACACCAATATTAGGTACGCATGTTCAACTGATATCTCTCAAGAATGGAAAAATTATATCGGGATCGATTTCGGATGCATCTGGAAATTTTAGCATAAGAGGAATTGATAATAATGACAGCTATTTTTTATACCTAGGTCCATCTAAAAAATTAGACTCTCTTCCAAGCTATTTTTCGTATGCCAAGAATGATTTCTGTGAAGGAAGAACTGTCTATAGAGGCGGTTTCTATTCCACTTGCTTTTCATCAGATGCGGGGCATCCTCAAAAGATAGATGTCTCGTCTTTGGGCATGGTTGATGTCGGAAATGTGTCTATCCGTTGTGGTCTTGATGTGCCTAGAGATTATTTGCAAGCAAAGGGCGGCTCTCAAAAAATTCAGATTAATGATGATGGTACTTTTGGGCATTATCAGGTGGGATATTTTACAAAAAATGATGCGTCCAATTCAACCCCCGATGAGTTTGAATATGATTTGTCTGGTTTGACGCTTACATCAGGAACCAAATATTTCGAGATTAAAGCAGTCTTTAACTCTCTGTACTCCCCTATAAAGTTGGATGTACAAATAACGCGTAAAGATGGTTTGGTTGTTTCCTATCCTATTCTTTCAGATGGTGTACAAAAGGATGCTGACAACACTATTAATTTTGACATAATTGGCAGGCTGCCACTTGATTCTAGTAACTACTCAAATAATATTTTTACCGTAAAAGTCACTCCAGTACTTATGAGTGATTATGCAACAAATGTTCTGATCCCGTCGTATAACTACTCTTTAGAAGATGTATTTCCAAGTTATAACGAGTTTATAGATAGGCAGAATTTTTACTTTATTATGGCCAACGTCGCAAAACTTGCTTCGGGTAACTACGAACCTGTGCTGACTCCAACTAGTAAAAAAATTTATGACAATCAAAACTGTCCACAAGGAAATAGTGCTTATGAGATCCCTGCCAAAGTTGCAGCTAGAGAAAAACAGTCAACAAAGCAATCGGCTATCGAAAATTCACAAATTTTGTCATGTGCGTCGATAAAAATGAAGGGACCTCCGGGAAATGGTCCAGGCGGCTTTCTACCTACGGCCATGTTTGGCTTTTTGCTCATTTTTATCCTAAGAAAATTAAAAATTTGCTTTTGCTAGTACTCAATTCAACTACTTGTTGTGCTATACTTTAAAATTGATTGAGCTAGAAGTTCAAACAATTTGAGGTGCCTTGTGTTGAGTAAAAAAATACTTCTGTTTATTGTCTGTTCTCTTCTTTCTGCCGGATTATTCGCCCAAGATCTGACGAGTGGCCTAATTAGAAAAATTCCAGAAAGAAAAAAATCGCTTTATTTTTCAAAGGGAATATTTCATATCGGAAATTCAAAGACCAGTGGGCTGCTTAAGGGAATTAGACACAACTATTCTAGCAAAGAGCAATTTGAAAGAATAGTTTTAGACTTTGATGCCAAAGCCATTCCTCAGGTATATGGTGCTATATTAAATAATAAAAATAAGATTCATCTCGATCTGTTTAATACTGACTTAGGTTCAAATATGGGAAGTTTTGGTAAGAGTAAATTTATTGAAACGATAAATTTTATACCAATTTCTGGAGAGTCTCTGTCGGTTGAAATATTATTAAATACTAATATTCAAGTAGATTTATTTTCTTTGAAAAACCCGCCACGACTTGTTCTTGACGTTAAAAAATTATAATTGAGGTTCAAATATGAATGATCTTAATGACGACTTCTCGGTAAATCTTGATGAGGGAGCCCTAGAGGCAAAAAGTTTTCCAGATAAGGCAGTAATCATTCCGATTATCAATAGTCCTATTTTCCCAGGGATGATTGCTCCTATAATTCTTGAAGAAGATAAATTCTCTCCTGAACTAGATGCATTTTTGATGAAAACGGGTTTTGTTGCCCTCAATCTGGTAAAATATAAGGATGAGGATTCAGCTGAAGATGAGGAAGAAATAGAAGTCGGTCCGGGAGATATTTATAAAGTTGGCGTTCTATGCAAAGTTGTAAAAAAATTGAAACTCCCTGATGGTTCAGTCAATGTTCTTGTTCACGGGGTAAAACGCTATAGAGCTTCACACATCGTTACTGAAAAAAGTTTGCTCAAAAGCAAGGTAGAAGTATTTGATGATATAATTGAAACGGACGAAGAGCTGGATGCGTATACTCGCTCAGTAATCAATCAAGTTAAAAAATTAAGTGAGATCAACCCTTATTTCAATGAAGAAATGAAGCTGGCAATGCTGAACTCCCCTTCTCCTGGGGCCCTGGCTGACCTAGTTGCTTTTGCTCTTAGTCTTGATATCCCCGAAGCTCAAGATTTCTTAGAAACCTTAGTGGTTAAAAAGAGATTTGCCAAACTATTGGTCTATTTAAAACGCGAGAAGGATGTTGCTGATATTCAAAAGAAAATCTCTGATGAGGTCAATGACAAAGTTAATAAGTATCAAAGAGAATACTTTCTAAGAGAGCAGCTTAAGGTTATTCGTGCTGAGCTGGGGATGGATGAAGATGACAAGTATCGAGACGTAAAAAGGCTGCGAGATGAAATTGAAAAAGTAGGGATGTCAGAGGAAGCCCTAAAGTCTGCACGCGATGAAATTGATAGGCTTGAGCTAATTCCCGACTCTTCTCCTGAATATAATGTAGCTCGTACATATCTGAACTGGTTAGTTGAGTTGCCTTGGAAGAAATCTACTAATGATTCCATAAATATTGATGTAGCTCGAAAAATTCTTGAGCGAGACCACTACGGACTAGAGAAACCAAAAGAACGTATATTAGAATTTTTAGCTGTTAGAAAACTGAAGCCTTCTTATGATGGTACGATTTTGTGCTTATCTGGTCCTCCAGGCGTGGGTAAGACTTCTCTAGGCAAGAGCATCGCCCGCTCGCTAAAGCGAAAATTCTATAGATTTAGTCTTGGTGGTATGCGAGATGAAGCTGAGATTAAGGGGCATAGAAGAACTTACGTCGGAGCAATGCCAGGAAAAATTATTCAAGCACTTAAGAGGGTTGAGGTCAATAACCCGGTGATCATGTTAGATGAGATAGATAAAATGGGGAGAAGTTTCCAAGGTGACCCTGCATCAGCCTTACTAGAGGTTTTGGACCCTGAGCAAAATCACACATTCATCGACAATTATCTGGATATACCTTTTGACTTAAGTAAGGTGTTATTTGTTGCAACTGCAAACTATATAAACGATATCCCTGAACCATTGCTTGATCGTATGGAAGTGATCGAATTAAGTGGATATACGCTTGAGGAAAAAATAGCGATTGCCCAAAAGTGGGTCATTCCAAAGCAATTAGAAAAGCATGGACTTGCAAAGAAGGAGTTTGTACTACCTGTTCAAGTAATCAAAAAGCTTATTGCTGATTATGCACGGGAGCCGGGTGTTAGGATTATGGAGCAGTGTATAGCTAAAATTTGTCGCAAAGCTGCTCTTGATAAAGTTTCAAGCAAGAGAAAGAAAAAGTTTTCTTTCACAATAAACGACCTTGAAAAAGTCTTAGGCAGCCCAAGATTTCAATCAGAAATTGCAGAAAAGGGTCTAAGACCAGGAGTGGTCACAGGATTGGCATGGACTGCTTATGGTGGTGAAATTTTATTTATAGAGACATTACCTCTGAAAGGGAAAGGTGGCTTTAAGCTTACCGGCCAACTAGGTGAGGTGATGAATGAAAGTGCAAGTTTGGCCTATAGCTATGTGAAAAAATTATTACAAACTGCGATGGAGAAGCCACTGCCTAAAGAGAAAAAAAATAAATCTTCTAAGCCAAGTAGTAAAAAATCTTCTTCAGTTCCCGAGGTCGAGAATGAGGACTTTTTAGCAACTCATGAAATTCATCTTCATCTTCCTGCTGGCGCCACTCCTAAGGATGGACCAAGCGCCGGAATTACAATGGCAACTGCACTGTATAGTCTTGCTACTAATAAGAGGGTGAAAACTGGATTGGCAATGACTGGAGAGTTGAGCCTAACGGGCAAGGTTTTGCCTGTAGGTGGAATCAAAGAGAAGGTGTTGGCTGCCAAGCGCGCTGGCATTAAAGAAATTATAATCCCTGAACAAAATGAGAAGGATTTAAAAGAAGTCCCAGAACGTCATCGAAAAGGACTCAAGTTTTATCCTGTATCACATTTTGATGAAGTGTTAAAAATTGCAATTTCAAAATAGAAGTAAAAAAAAGCCCGAATGAATTCGGGCTTTTTTTTAAGAATTTTTAAGAAAAATTAGAATTCGTCGCTATCGTATTCACTTTTTAGTTCATGGCGGACTTTTCCAAGAGCAATTTCTCTAAGAGCGGTCACGACTTCCTTATTTTTACTTTTTACCAAGCTGTGAGCACCTTCGCGAAGTTGTTTTACCCTTCGTGCTGCCAAATGAACAAGTTCGTACCTGTTTTCAACTCTTTCAAGACAGTCTTCAACTGTAATTCTGGCCATGTGAAAGTCCTCCAAATATATAATAAGTATCCTGAATATAACCAGATGGCGATTTTGTCAAATATCCCCTAGCGCAAGAGAAAGAAATTGCTCGGGATTCTGGCCAAATACGGCCTGGATTCGGTCTCTTCTTACTTTTAAGGTTGGGGTAAGAATGCCATTTGAAGGAGAAGGACTTTGAAGCACGATATTAATATGAACTTCACCGATGTTTATATCAATTTTTGCCATGCCTTTTTTGACTTGGTTTGTTAGTTTGGCCAAGAGAGGCGCATTGGTAAGCAATTCGGAGCTGGATCCGCTTAATTTGAAGTCATTTTGGAGCTTGGGCCAGTCCGGGAAAATAAAAAGCTGCAATCGGCCATCTATTAGAAGAAAAGTGCTGTAATGAATATAACGCAATTCCTCAAAAATGATTTCAAGCTGTTCAGGATGTAATTTGCGGCCATGAGTTTCAATCAGATTTTCTTTTCGTCCTAGAATGCAAATATGCCCCTCATGGCTAAATTTGCCAATATCGCCTGTATGAAACCAGCCGTTGCGATCCAGGGGCACAGTGGTTGGCCCATCTAATGTAAGATATGCTTTAGCAAGAGAAGGGCTTTTTAAAATAATTTCTTGTGATTCAGCGAGTTTAATCAAATTTCCATGAATTGGTATTCCCGCGCTTTTTGAAACCTGCTTAAAAAATGGATTAATGCAACAAGGTCCAAAACACTCGGAAAGACCATAGCCTTCTATTGGCGTGATATTGGAAAATCGTAAAATATCAAAAATAAAACTTGGAAGAGCTGATCCGCCGCTAATTACAAATTTTAATTTCCCGCCAAATATTTCTTTCACGCTAGAGAAAACGATCTTAAATGCAAAATTCCTTTTAAAAATTTCAGAGGTGTCAGGACTTAAGTCATTATCAATTTTTTGAAAAAATTTAAATGAAGAGGCATATGCCCAGTCGATGATTTGTCTACCAAGAATTGCGTGTCTTTCAAGAAATAATCTGCGGGCAACTGAGTAAATCTTCTTTAAAATCTTTGGAACTCCGAAGATAAAAGTTGGCTGTACAATTTTAAAATTAGTAATGATGTCAGATTTGTTTGTAGGAAAAATAAGTTTACAGCCAAATAGAAGTGGAGAATAGGCATTAATTCGGCCAGTAATATGTGCCATAGGTAAAATTGATAAGGTTGAATCTTGTTGAGTAATATTCCAATGAAATGACTTTTCTATGTTGTAAAGAGCATGAGCTATTTCACTATGAGTGAAAATATATCCCTTAGGCTTGCCGGTTGTTCCTGAGGTATAAATAATTGTCGCAATATCATTCTCGTCGACAAGATCAATCCTAGACAAGAAAAGGTTATCATTTTCTTTTATACTAAATTGTCCTCGTTTATAAATATCTTCCAAAGAGATAAAACTGTGCCGTAATGCATTTGATTTGCGAAACTCATCGCCAATAAGAAATTGTAGGTTCTGTATATTAGCGGTATCGATTGCGGTTAAGTCAGATATCTCGCCAATGAAAGCTTTTGGCTTTAATTCTTTCAAGATAGATATAAATTCAGAATTTTCCATTTCCAGAAAAAGTGGAACGCATACTGCTCCAATTAATTGAATGGCATAGTCCAAAAAGTGCCAGTTTTTACCATCGGCCAGCTTAAGAACAACACGATCTCCTTTGGAAATGCCAAGAGAAATTAATCCAGATGCGTAGTTCGCGATGATACTTTTATATTCTTCAGTGGAAATATCGCGAATTTGGTTACCACTGATTTCTCCAAATAAGATATTTTTAGGAAATTTCTCATTTAGGCTGATGTACAAATTTTTTAGTAAAAACTCGTCTAGCATGTCAAAAATCTCAAATAATTATAGCTATTTACTTTCCATAACTTTAACTCTTTTTTGCATAGATAACCATTATGAAAATTTTGATTCTTGCTGTTGTTGAATCGATTCAAGCGAAACATGATGGATGCTGCTGTCTGATTAAATTCAAAGGAGTATATAAAGGGGATAGTATTGAGAAAATTATCCTAAAATACAAAACTTCGGATAAAATTCAGGTCTGTCGTGGGTCTTCGTACTTATTTGAAGTGGGAAATGTCTCTGTTTCCTCAAAAATACTTTATGGTTGTATTGAAATGATTAAAAGCTATTAATTTTTAACGGATATATTGACCTGATCCCCAATCATGAAATCTTCAATTTCAAATAGCGCCGTATTCTCGCCCAATAGAAGGGATTCTTTTTGAGTAATAGCGCTTCCATCTTCAACATGTAAGACCTTCAATCTTCCAATTTTTACTTTAAAATTGTAACGCGATTTATTTTCGTAGGGATCGTGTTTTGAAACGGTCCTGAATACATCTAGTACGGTACCATCTGAAATGCCTTGCTGTGCCCCAATATTAACGTAGTAGTTTTTCTTATTTATTTCATTGTCTATGCCCATGGGAATTTCTTGGCCAATACTAAAAATGATGTAGTCCTTTGGCAGGGCAATTGTAGAGAAAGTAAAACAGACTATAATAAGCAGGATTTTCATTGCAGGTTCCTTCGTAAGCAGTCTTTATCTACTCATCGAAAGAAAATGGAAAAACCTGACCTACATGTGTTTAGATTGAAAATTAAAGGCAAAAATTTCCACAAATTGTTGATTATTTGTCATTAATCCTCAAGTATTTGAAGAAATTGCTCAGAAGGTCACTATTTCGATAGTTCTTTAGTCGGTCATGATAAAGAACATAATTTCTCTCGTAATATTGCATGATCCAAGGAAGATCACGGCTGATAATATTTTCCATTTCGATCATAAGGTCCTGCTTTTCTTTACCATCGCTGAGAAACTTGATGCGGTTAAAAAGAGTATCAAACTCATTATTTGAATAATAAGTACTATTTGGTCCTGGAGGATGGTTTTTTGTAATTAGTAGTTGCAAAGAATTTTCGGCATCAGGATAGTCCATGGCCCAGCCATCCTGCCAGAATTGCAATTCACCGATTCTTGCCTTGTTTAAAAACCCTGGAAAGGTATTAAGCTCAACTTTAATTTTAATTCCAATTTTAAACAGTTCGCTTTGGATAAATTCGGCCATCTGTCGGTTGGTTGCAGCATTGCCGCGTACGTCATAGGTAATTGGAGGAAGGCCATTTCCTTCAGGGTATCCTGCAAGCTTCAAATATTTGCGAGCCTTTTCAAGGTTGTATTCATAGGGAAGTTGGTGAGAAGGATCGTATCCAGGGATACCAGGTGGATAAATTGAATTAGCTTTCTGGCCAATGTTATTAGTAAAAACTTGAATGTACTTTTCAAAATCAATGGCATGAGCGATGGCTTTGCGTAGGTTTAGGTTTTTACCCAAGATGGGATCTTTCATATTAAATGAAAGCCACCAATAAGTTTTTGTCGGGGAAATTTCTAGTTGAATATTTTGTTTGTTGAGTTCATCTGTAAGTTTTCCGCTAGGATCGATAGCACTAGCATAATTATCTTTAGGGATGACTAAGATATCTATTTTTTTTGCTAAGAAGTTTAACCATCTTGTTTGTGACTCTTTCATAATGACAAAATTAATTCCGTCTAGAAATGGTATTTTTTTACCTGCATCCTGAAGGAGTCCATTATCATTAGCCAGGCGGTCACCTTGTCGAGGATATGTTCCCCCATGATAATGTTCAAAACGTTTCATCTTGAGGTTGCTTAGTTTGGTCCATGAGACTAGCTCAAAGGGGCCAGTGCCAACAACAACTTCATCTAATGTATTATTATACTTTTCAATAATTTCTAAAGGTATTGGAGCGGTGAAGCTCATGGCCATAACATAAATCATTTGAGGATAAGGTTCTAGAAGATCAATAATAAGGGTCTGATCATCAGGTGTCTTTAAACCTTCAATCGGAAGATTTTTAAATTTTTCAAAGTCACTGCCAGCATCTTCACGAAATTTATCAAGGCCTTTAATTTTATTTTCAAATAGCCACCAGCCATTAGAATGAGTAGGTACAAAAGCCAGACGCTTAATTTGATTAACAAAATCTTGAGATTTTACAAAGCGTGGTTTGCCTGCAAACGCTGGATTGTCGTGATAGCGAACATTTGACTTGATTTTGAATATATATCTCTTGCCTTGCTTTTCGACAGTTGGCATTCCTTCTGCAAGTAAGGGCTGAACTACGTATGGCCTTTTTAAGTAATGATATTCAAAAAGAGGTTCATATGCTTGATAGACCACGGAGCCTGAAATCGTATCATAGCTTCTGGCCGGATCAAGCGTCGAAATTTCGCTTGAAAGGGGGTAATTCAAAATATTATTTGAAGAAACCTGATCTACCCTGCGACAATTTAGGGCAAATAAGAGTATAAAAGCAGCAAGAATAAATTTCATATTTGCCTCAGATAGAATAGATAGAGGATTTAAGTGACTCTATCAGTTGATTTAAAACTTTGGGACCTACACTTCCCTGGGCCATATCCGCGCGACCGCCACCTTTGCCATCAAATTTTGCGAGATTCTCTTTTAAGAGATTTCCACAATGGATACCTTTTGCATTAGGACCTGTCCGTAGCAACAGATTCGTCCGTTCTGCCAGTTGTTGCCATATTAGGCATAGCCCGTTGGCGTATTTGCTAATGAAATCGTCACTTACTTTTTTTAGGTCGATATCCGAAGGTATTTCCTTCACAAGGATAAAAAGGTTTCCATGTTTGTCAACGCTGTCAAAGAGCTGAGAACTTTTCAGAGAGGTGATTATTTGATTGAGGCGCTGAATTTCTTTCTTTTGATCCTTGAGATCCTGCTTGTAGCTTTCAATTCGAGTGAGGATGTTCTCATTTTGTGACTGTGTAATCTGTTCAAGCTCATCAATTAGGCGAGAACGTTTGTTAAGACGATCAATTGCGGTCTGAGATGTAACAGCTTCAATACGCCTGATGCCAGAACTTAAAGCTCCCTCACTTACAATACTAAAAAGACCAATGTCAGATGTATTTTCGATATGTGTTCCGCCGCAGAGTTCAACCGAAAAATCATGCATTTGCAACACTCTTACTTGATCACCATATTTTTCGCCAAATAAGGCAACAGCACCTTGCTTTAAAGCTTCCTCTTTAGAAAGAACTTGCGCCTTTACAGTCAGTCCAAGTGTTATTTGTTCGTTCACAAGGTTTTCAACTTTTTGTAATTCTATAGCGGAAAGTGCGGATGTATGGGTAAAGTCAAAACGTAAGCGATCCGGTCCGACCGAAGAGCCAGCTTGCTTGATATGGCTTCCTAGAACTTTTGTCAGCGCTGCCTGTAAAAGATGTGTCGCAGAATGGTTTCTCTCAGTAAGTTTGCGAGTGACCTCATCTACTTGAAGTGTATATTTTCTATTAATCTCAAGAGTAGATGCATTAGTTGCAAAATGAACAATAAGACCAGCAACAGGTTTTTGAGTATCAATTATTTCAACAAATTCATTTGAGGACCAATAAATTTTTCCTGTATCTCCAAGTTGTCCCCCTGACTCGGGGTAGAAAGGAGTATTATCAAATACTAATCCCGTAACATCATCCAATGGAATAATCGCTAACAACTTGGCCTCAAGAGACAGTGTTTTATAACCACAAAATTTGCTGTCTCCAAAGGTCTCATGGGCTTTAAAAAAAATCGATTTATCGACAAAACCGCCAGTCTTCCAAGATTTTCTACTATCTTCACGTCGCTTTTCCATGCAAATCTCAAAGCGAGCAAAATCGACATTAATACCACGATCACGCAAGATGATTTGGGTTAAATCTAAGGGAAAACCGAAACTATCATAGAGCATAAAGGCACTATCGCCGGAGAGGGTTTTTCCAGAGTTATCGATAATATTTTCTTTTGAAATAGCATCATTTAAAAATTTAAGACCGTGCTCTAGCGTTTCAAGAAATTTAACTTCTTCAGTCTCAAGAAACTTTTTTGCTAAAGGTTTATTACTTAAATTCTGCGGATATTCAAAACCCAGAATTTCAAAAACTGGATCTACCAGCTTATGCAAAGATGCATCCCGTATGCCCAGGTCCTTCAGGTGACGTGTTGCCCTTCTTATGATGCGTCTTAGGACGTATCCTCTACCCTCGTTAGAAGGGATGATTCCATCTGTTATCATCATAGAGCATGCTCTGACATGATCAGCAACAACGCGAAAATTAGTTGAATATTGAGGGTCTTGATATGACTTTTTGGAAATCGTTTCTAATTTATGAATAATAGGCATAAAAAGGTCGGTGTCATAATTCCAATACTTTCCCTGAAGAATGGCGGCACTTCGTTCTATGCCAGCGCCTGTGTCTATAGACGGTTTAGGCAAAACAGAAATCCCATTTGGAGTTTTTTCATATTGCATGAAAACCAAGTTCCAAATTTCAACGTAGCGTAGTTCGTCATCTAAGATATCTTGGCCTGGAGCTGGTTTAAAATTTTTTGTAGAATATTTGTCTCCATGATCAAAAAAGATTTCGCTACATGGGCCACAAGGTCCAAATTCGCCCATTTCCCAGAAATTTGTTTCATCGCCTTTTTTGAAAATGCGGTCCTTTGAAAGCCCTATTTTCTTGTGCCAAATATTTAAGGCCTCTTCATCATCCTTATGAATTGTAACGTAGAGCTTGTCACTCGGCATACCTGCCTGTTTGGTAAGAAACTCCCAGGCCATAGCGATTGCATCTTGCTTAAAATAATCACCAAAGCTGAAGTTCCCAAGCATCTCAAAAAAAGTATGGTGCCGAGCGGTAAAGCCAACATTATCAAGATCATTGTGCTTACCACCTGCGCGTACACATTTTTGTATGGTGACGGCACGCTTGTGCTGAGGGCTGGCACGTCCTGTAAAAAAATCCTTAAATTGGTTCATGCCAGCATTGGCGAAAAGAAGAGTCGGATCATTTTCCGGAACAATGGAACTTGAAGATAATTTTTGGTGCCCAACGGAGGTAAAATATTTGGTAAATTTATTTCTTAGATCCTGTGCCTTCATAATAGAATCCGATGTAAAGAAGTGTGTCCAGTCCTATGTTTTATAATGTTTATGGACTGTTAGCAATAAATTTTGGCTTAATCAAAGGCGGATTCATGAGAAGAGTAGTTAGACTTTGCCTGCTTTTGTGCATGATCCCAGGCTTGCTGATAATCGACTCCCCTGCGCACTAAAAAATTAGCAATTTTTCTAGGTAGTTCTGGGCCAGAGTACTTTGAGGCGTATTTATGCAAGGCTTTTTCGGCCAACTGATAAATAACTGAAACGTGAGAGATTCCAAGATCTTTTTCTACTTGGGTTATATCGAGGTCGGTAATTTGAATCTGGTGTTTAAATGCAATAAGATTCTTAATGTTGGAAAATGATTGTCCTTTACGCAAATAATAGGCAATTTTATGCTCAGCATATCTCTTATCATTTAAAAAATTAAATTGGGTAAGCCTGGTAATCGCGTCTTCAATTGTATCAGATTGAAACTTTTTTTCATCTAGCTTTCGGCGCAGCTTATAACTAGAGTACTCTCGTCGAGCTACCAATCTTAGAGCAACCTGATAACATTTTTCAAACTCGTCTTCGCTTAAAGTAAAGGAGGGCCATTTCTGGCCCTCCTCGTTTGTATCTAAAAAAGAATCAGATTTTGTCATTATTGCAAGGCCCTTTTAGATTTTTTGCCTTCTTTAAGATCTTTGGCATCTACTGAGTCCTTCACGGGAGATTCATCTATCATTTCACCTGTTTTGAGATTGACACTAGTGTTGGCATTATCAAGAACGCCATGCTTAGCGAGAACTTTGCGCTCTATTTCTAAAAGGATGTCTGTGTTTTGTTCAAGATAAGTCTTGGAGTTTTCTCTGCCTTGACCAATTTTAGTATTATTATAGCTAAACCACGCTCCGGCTTTTTCTACAATTCCAGCATCAACAGCGCAGTCCAAAATACTTCCACTGCGAGAAATTCCTGTGCCATAGATAATATCAAATTCGACTTGTTTGAATGGTGGGGCAACTTTGTTTTTGACAATTTTGACCTTTGTTCTATTACCTGTAACGTCATCACCTTCTTTTATAGCAGCAGCTCTGCGTATATCGATGCGAACAGAGGCATAAAATTTTAAGGCATTTCCACCTGTAGTAGTTTCTGGGTTGCCAAATACGACGCCAATTTTCATACGTAGCTGATTAATAAAAATAACTGTGCAGTTAGATCTAGAGATAGAGCCTGTTAATTTTCTCAAAGCTTGCGACATTAGTCGTGCTTGTAGGCCCATATGAGAGTCGCCCATCTCTCCCTCAAGCTCCGCGCGTGGAGTCAATGCCGCAACGGAGTCAACAATAAGTAAATTAACGGCGCCTGAACGAACAAGCATGTCGGCAATCTCTAGAGCTTGTTCGCCGCAATCAGGCTGCGAAATAAGTGTGTTTGGGATATCGACACCAAGCTTGGCGGCATAAGCAGTATCAAGAGCATGCTCAGCATCAACAAAAGCAACGGTCCCGCCTTGCTTCTGACACTCAGCTGCAATGTGAAGGGTTAAAGTAGTTTTTCCTGAGGATTCAGGCCCAAAAATCTCAATGATTCTGCCTTGGGGAATGCCACCAATACCAAGGGCCAAATCAAGACCAAGACACCCCGTTGGAATAGCAGGAATTTTGATAGGAATGGAGTCATCAAGCTTCATGACAGCACCCTTGCCAAATTGCTTTTCAATAGCTGAGAGTGCCATGTCCAATGCCTTCATTTTGTTTTCTTTAGAAACGGTTGAAGTTGTTTCATTTGAACTACGAATCATGTGTGTGTCCTCCGAAAATGCTCTTTTATAGTTTGAAACTGTAACAGGGATTTATCTAAAAAAATAACCCTTTTGGTAAAAAAACTAAGTAAATCCCCAGCAAATTCAATTCTGAACTAGTTGAGGCATAATTGATGTTAGCGTAAGTTACGCGTAAGTCAAGCGGTATTTTTTAAGAGATATTCAATCAGAAAAAAACTCGCACCAGCATAGAGTGCGCTAATGATATCATCTAAAATAACGCCAATCCCATTTTTAATATTTTTGTCTACATAGTTTGCAGGCCAAATTTTTGTAATATCAAAGAAGCGAAACAGTATGAATAGATAAATAAGTTTCCACGGAGGACCTGAGAAAAAGAGAAAAGACACAAGCATGCCTAGAACTTCGTCAATGACAATCCAAGAAGGGTCATGAAGATTAAACTTTTTTTGAACGCTATTGGCCAGAAAACATGAAATGCAAAAAAGTATGATAATCATTGGAACAATAAAGATCCAATGAATATTAAAATAAAGTAAAATCAAAAGTATAGGAATTGTCGCCAAGCTGCCCATGGTTCCGGGCGCAAATGGGAAAAAACCTACCCCAAAGAAAGAAAGTATAATAACATCAATGTTCTTAATAGATGGGCGTGATTCATTGTTCATCTTTAAATCCCTTTAAAGGGCCATTTTATGAATAGACCAGAGTATTTGTCTAAATATTTGTTTGATTGGGAAATGTTAAGTGTCGTTGTCGGTGGCAGATCGTCCCTTGACTCACGTTATTTCCTTGGGAATTTTAAATCAAAAGATGAAGTTTATGAATTTTTGAAAGGCTACGGTATTGATATTTCTGATCCAGTTAGTCGCGCGGAGCTTTTTGGCCAGTTTCAAGAGGCCATTCAATTTATCAAAAGGTATTTTTTAAAAGAGGGCTATAGTGATGGAGTTGATTTAAAAATTCCAAATTCAATTTATATGATCACAGATGTCAGCGACCTTTTTATGAAGGCCACGCGTCGAAAAAATTCTGACGTCGAGGAAATGCTTTGGGCCGAGGTTATACTCAAGGTCATGCATACGATTCTGCATGCCGACAAGGATTTGCGATCTGGCTATTTCTCAGTCATACAAACGCAGATTTTTGATAGATTCTATAAATATATTTTTCGCGAAAATGATACTAGCCTTTTTTTAGGCTTAAAAGGTTCGATCGAAAAAATTCCGTTGGTAGAATTTGAAACAAAATCTAAAAAATCTCGTGATAGTCTGATCATTAAGTTACTGCACAAAGCAGAGAATGTTGCTGAGGACATTTTTGATCGGGTTGGGGTCAGGTTTGTAACCCATAATAAATTTGATGCGCTTAGAGTAGTAGGTTTTTTAATAAATAAAAGTATTATTATCCCTCATAATATCAAGCCTAGCCGTTCCATAAATAAATTAGTCGATTTGGATAACTTCAAAACGGAGTACGCGAAACTGCTTAAAAAATCGATGAGAGAAAGTTGGTCAGAGGATAAATTTAAAAGTGAAATTGAAAGAATGTTACATAAAATGGATTTAGAAAATAGCGAAGTTGCAGCCAAAAATCCGCATTCAGCCTCAAGCTACGCCTCAATTCAATTTACTGGACGTCAGTTGATTCAGTACAAGAATCCATTTTTCCAAGAATTTAATGAAATTCGCAGCCTTGCCAAAGAACAGATAGGCACAAATGAGATTGCTCAAAAAATTATTAATATAGATTTCAGTAATGTATCAAAAGAAATTCGCTTTTTTTATCCCTTTGAAGTTCAAGTGGTTGACTTTGAGAGTCATAAGAGCAACTCTGAAGGGGAAGCCTCACATCAGGAATATAAGAAAAGTCAGATTAATTCGGCCATGAGAAGATTGTTCAAGCGGCTTTTAGAGCTCAAGGGCAATGACACAGCTTTGAAATAAAGAGAAGAATTCTTTCGTTGATTGAATCCGGATAGTCCACCTGAGGAACATGGCATCCATTTTTCACTAGATAAAACTCACTGTTTTCCAAATATTGGTGCAGTATTTGTTGGTATTTATTAGGAATAATTTTGTCTTTATTGCCACTAATAATTAGGCTTGGAGTTTTAATACGTTCCAAGTGGTTGATAATGTCGTGATTTTCCATTTCCTCAATAAGTTTGAAAAAAAGTTCTGGCGGTAGCTCACTAATGCGTTTCATATATACAGTGATAAAGTCTTCAGGAACGGTATTTGTATTGAATCCCTGCGTGTGAACAACCATTCTGGCCAAAGGATTCATATATCCATACTTCCAGATAAATTTAAAAGTTTGGGGAACAGTTTTATTTATCCATTTCACCAGAGGAAAAGTGAATTCAGAAATATTTGAATCAAACATAATTTCTTTTGGCGATACTACCGCTCCAGAGATGAGAACTTCTCCGGCCACCATTTCAGGGTGCAGCTTTGAGAATTCTAGTGCTACATTTACTCCCATACTATGAGAAATTAGAATAAATTTACCGCGTGGATCAATATGACACAGCAACTGATACAAATCAGAGACGATGTTGGCAAAAGTGCAATCTTCAACTTTATCACTTCCTCCAGAGCTAAAGTGTGCGCGGAAGTCGTGCAGGAGAATACGAAAACCTAATTTGTCAAAAAATGGTAGCTGCATACTCCAGTGGAGATTGGAACACACAAGCCCATAGATAAAGACCAGTATTGGCTTGGAATCATCACCATCTTCTTCAAAGTTTTTCGTATAGAAAATTCTTGTTCCCTCGCGGGTATAAAAGAAGTTTGATATTGATTGTTTCAAGAGTTTAATTCCTTTTCGAGCGACAAGAGTTCTTGCTCAATAGCAAAGGTAATTTTATCGAAAAGTTCAGGTTGTTTGTGTTCTTGATTCAATGTTTCTTCTAAAATGTCTCGATAAGGTCGAAAGTGTGTGTATTCAAAAGAAATAATCTCAATAGTTGTATCCCCTATTTCGATGATATCACCAGGATGATGCATTTTGAGCCCGAGTATTTTTTTACCATTGGAAAGATAGCCATCACAAACAGATTTGTCATTTGCAATGGCAATGCCACTAGGGCGAACAGCAAAATAGAGATGGACTTTGTTTAGTAAAGGGTCTTGGACCAGAATATGAGACTGAGAAGAGCGTCCTAGTATTAGAGTGTCGCGATTACTACAGAAAATACCTGCTCTTAAAAGATCTGGAGTTTTTATAAAATTGAGCGTTAGCATACTACCCTATATGGTTGTCTGAATCTTTGAGTCTTTGCTTAAATGCTTCAAGCCACTTAAAACCTGCTTATCTTTTAAGCTAGGCCAATGATTATTTACAGCAGCACAAGCATCCTCAATTAGATCATAATCTTTATCTAACAAAAAAGCTTTCCTAAGGGAAATGTTACCCGATTGATCTGTTCCAAATAAGTCACCTTCTCCCCTAATTTTAAGGTCCTCTTCGGCGATTTGGAAGCCGTCAGTGGTTTTTTCAATAACCTCTAATCTTTGTTGGCTTATTGCTGAAATTGCATGGTCAAGAATTAAAAAGCAAAAACCTGGTAGAGAGCCTCTACCAACGCGACCTCGCAGTTGGTGCAGAGACCCAAGCCCGAAACGCTCGGGGTTCATAATCGCAATAACGGAGGCATTTTGTACGTCAATTCCAACTTCAATAATGCTCGTACTTATTAACAAGTTCAAATCACCATTTTTAAAAAGATCAAAAATTTTATTTTTTTCTTCTGTCGCCATCTTGCCATGTATTGAAGCAATTTTGTATTTCTCGAAAATCTGCTTAAATCGAACTTCAACTTTTCTGATATTTAACAAATCCAAATTTTCAGAATCTTCGATCGCCGGAACAACAATATAGGCCTGTTCACCCAGGTCCATTCTTGCCTTTAAAAAATTAAGAAAATGTCCAAATTTTTCAGGAGAAACAATCCTCGTTTTAATTTCCTTCCTGCCTTGAGGCATCGTTACTATAGTTGAAATGTCTAAATCTCCATATTGTGTTAATCTGAGAGATCTTGGAATTGGAGTGGCGGTCATTATTAAGCAATGAACATCTTTGCCTTTTTGGGTTAGTCCTATTCGTTGATTAACACCAAACTTATGTTGTTCATCAATGATAACCAGGCCTAAATTTAGAAACTGAACCTTATCCTGGATAAGGGAATGGGTACCAAAGACCATTGTAATCTTACCAGATGCAATAGACTCAATTAAATGAGTTTTCTCTTTTTTAGGGGTACTTCCTAAAAGCAGTCCTACTTGAACTGTATCAGCAAAATACCGTTTGAAATTTTGATAGTGTTGTTGGGCCAATGTTTCAGTCGGGGCCATTAAGGCAACCTGAAATTTATTTCGGCTGAAGGAGTAGGCAGCAGCGAATGCAACTGTCGTCTTACCGCAACCGACATCTCCCTGAATTAGTCTCATCATTGATTGATTCGAACTGCAATCTTTTTGAATTATATTAATTGAATTTTTCTGATCATCGGTGAATTGGTATGGGAAAAATTTCTGAACAATACTTGTTAAGTCATGCATCAGTGGCAAGACGGGAGCTTTAGTTAATTTGAGATTGTCACGACGAATTCTTATTTTGATTTGCTCCTCAAGCACTTCTTCGAAGGCAATTCTACGCCTGGCCTTTTCTAGTAGCTGATTCGTAAATTGCCCATTCTCAATGTGACCATGAATAATTCTAAAGGCGCGAGATAGTTCCATTTCTTGTTTGCATTGCTGAGGGGGAAGAATGGAGGAAATAGAAGAAAAAATATGCTCAGGGATTCTTGAGAACATTTTTCTTATTTGGCTGCCATCAATTCCATTTAAGGTTGGATATTCAACCATAAAAGAAGGAATCGCGGTGATGTCGGTAATGATTTCTGGGTTAACAAACTGTAGTTGATTATTATATTCAGAGGCAAAACCAAGAAAAGTTATGTCATGAATTGTTTCAAGTTGGTTTTTTTGATTTGGATAGATATTAAACCAACGGATAGAAATAATTTTTCCAAATTTATCACTAACGATTGTAGTTATATTAAAAATTATAGGTTTTTTATTACCTTTTGAGCGTAAGTTTGGAGTCGCTTTTACAGATAGTACTTTGCCTTGTCCAAGAAATAGCTGGCCTGCCATAGCATCAGAAAATGGAGAAATATGTGGTATTGGCTGAATTCTTTTAGGAAAAATCCATAAAAGATCTGCGATTGTAATCACACCAGCTTGATTAAATTTAGACAATAATTTTTGGTTTTTTCTTAGAAATAAGCTTCCAATAGAATCATTTAAAAGCTTCACTGCCTCTTATGTCTCCTGGCCAAAGCTAAAGCCGAGGACTTCATATTCAATTCTACCTTTCGGGGCTTGAACTAGAATCGTGTCTCCTACTTCCTTTCCAATTAAAGCAATGCCAAGTGGGCTTTTGTAGCTAATCTTACCTATTTTAAGATCTGACTCTTCCAGGCCTACAATTTGGTAACTGACTTCTAGGTCCTTATCCGTATCATAAAGCTTTACCTTAGCACCAAATACAATTTTATTAGATTTTATATTTTGAATATCTATAACTTCTGATCTTGAGATGATGTCTTGGAGTTGGGCAATTCGTCCTTCTAAGTGGGATTGCTTTTCCTTGGCAGCATGATACTCAGCATTTTCCTTAAGATCTCCCAAGGCCCTTGCTTCGGCAATTACATGCTTCAGATCTTCCCTCTCAACGCGAATAAGATGCTGTAGCTCGGCTTCAATTTTCTGCTTACCTTGAATAGTGATTGGTTCTTTTCCCACAACGTTTTTCCTTAATTTTTAAAAAGCGAGTTTGCCTTAGAAACCATGTCCTCAGCCGAAGGGCCCTTGTTAGAACCACCATCAGCTAAAATAAAATAACTACAGAAGTTTGGTTTTTCCTTTTCAAGTATTCGTTCCGCTAAAGTTTCACGGCATTCATTATAAACTCGGACATCATAAAAATGGCACATTTTGCAACAGTGAAGCGAGCACTTACACTGCCCACATTCTTCATGGCGTAATATTTTGTCTCCAGCACTGAATTCGAGTTTTGAGCGGCATTTGTAGCAATGTACAACGTTTGAGATTTCTTCCATCAAAAACTCCAACTTTTTGCAATACTAAAGGCCCTTTCTATCTGAAATTGTCCACTTCGGCCATCTGTAGCTGGAAAGAAAATCCTAGGTGTGTTCCTTTTATTGTACTCATCGACGGCGCGATTCAAATATTTTTCATTTTTGTTATCGAGAGTTTTTGCGATCAAGAAGTTAGCTAAAAGCAAGGATATGCCGCCGAGCATTAGTCGTTTGTTGTTGCCATTGGAGCTACTGGTAAATATACCTGAAATTATAAGAAGCGACCCCGTGGTGCCAAGAATGGTATTTTCTAGATGCATTTTTGACCCATCCTGATATTTGTCCAAGTAGCTCAGCGCAATAGGATCTTTTTCCAAGTGGTATCTAAGGCCTTCACCTTTTTGACTTGTACTGGTATCTACCAATACTTCTTGAAAATTGATAAGTGCGGTACGGCTGCATGTTTGTTGTGCCGAAACTGACAATGAAAAGGCTAACAATATAAGCGAGATAAGAATGAGTTTCATAATATTTTTATAGTACCAGTTAAAATTATATTGGGATTTTAAACCTTTTTTGCTCCGATTTATAGCAAAAGTACTATAATTATGGGTGCTAAATTTTATACTATAGTCCAAGAACTACTGAGGGAATAGCTGATGGATCTTATACGAACAGGCATCAATTTATCAAAGGCAATCAGAAATGTCGGTCGACTCAAGGAGATTGTCAGCGTTTTTGCTAAAAATGGTTTTGATGAATTTATTCATATGGGTATCACGAGTGCAATTCCAAATTTTGTTTTACCAAAATCTGGTAGAAAAATTCGTGAAGAAATCGAGGGGCAAGCTGAGAGTACTTGGGGCAAAGTGATCGGCGTAAGATTGCGTAAATCTTTTGAAGAGTTGGGCCCTACATTTATAAAGCTAGGGCAACTTCTAAGTTCAAGAGAAGATTTATTTGATGAGAATTTTATTAATGAAATGAAGTTACTAAGAGACAAGGTAAAAGAAATACCATTTTCAGAAGTTAAAAATGAAGTAGAAAATGCGTTTGGTAAAAGCTGCGAGCAAGTATTTCTATCCGTTCAGGATAGACCAATTGGTACTGCCTCAATTGGTGTTGCTTACAAGGCAATTCTTAAAAATGGTGATGAGGTGGTCCTAAAAGTTCGACGGCCTAATATAAAGAAAACGGTACAGACGGATTTTTCCATTATGCTTTTTCTTATAGCGCAGGTGGAGAAAGCGAGCGCTGATATAAAATATTTGGGAGTTTCACGAATATTAAAAGACTTTGCTATAACTCTAAACAATGAACTAAATTTTAATGTTGAAGCTTTGAGTTGCCAGCGCTTTAAGGAAAGCGTCGCAAAAAAGGATAAAGACAACATCTTATATATCCCCACGATATTTTCTGAATATACAACTGAAAGGACTCTTGTTATGGAGTTCATGCGTGGAATTCCTTTCAGTGATGCTAGGATTGCAGATCATGTCAAAGAGATTAAAGAAAAATTAGAAAAAGGTGTGCAAATATTTCTTTTAACAATTTTGCAGGACGGCTTTTTTCATGCTGATCTTCATGGTGGAAATTTCTTTTTACTCGAGAGTGGGCAAATTGGTATAATCGATTATGGTCTGATGGGTACACTCGGGCGTAAAAGTCGCCAAAACTTTGTTGCCATATTATATGCTTTAATTACATTTAATTATGAAAATCTAGTTTACGAATTTCTAGATGTTGCTGAATACGAACAGATTCCAGATATAGACATCTTAATTTCGGATGTGCGAGACGCTCTTTCATCTTATATTGGTTTAACAGTACAACAAACAAACTATACAGAGGTCTTTCAGGCCATAATGTCTACTTTGAATCGCCACAGGCTGTTTCTTCCGAGGGATTGGTTTGTTGTATTTAGGGCCCTTATTACCATAGATGGCGTGGGCAAAACCCTTAATATAGACTTTGATATTTTTGGAATTGTAGACAAAGACATTCGAGGAATCATTAAGGAAAGTTTTGATAAGGATGTCATCGTAGAAGAAATGGTGTGGGCTTCGAGAGACATTATTCCCGCACTGAGGATACTACCGCGGCATCTAAGATGGTTTATAAAGGATTTATCAAAAAAAAACTATGCTTTTGAGGTCATAAATAAGGGCTATGAAAAAGAATTAACCGGAATATCAAATTCGATTAGCTTTTTGGCACTTGCTTTTGTCGCGAGTATCTTCATTTTAGGTGGAATCTTATTTGCCATGGGTAAAGATATTCATACACTCAGAAGTGTACCTCACTTTTCGTGGCTTCTATGGGGACTAGGAACTCTCACATTATTTCGCGCTCGCTTCTTTATTCGCTAAGATTGCTGCCCCCCACTACCAAAAGGTAGGCCGTACCCATGGTAGGTGTTTGATATTGCCTGAGTGTGAGGGGGGTGGAATTGTAATTTTTTCACTGGCACTACTTTTAAATTCTTGGCCCCAGTAGCATATATCCCAATAGTAATGTGATCGACTGTTCGGAGGCATAAATGAAGTTACCCATCATTTTTGCAGTTTATTTTTGTTTTACTGCGAGCTCTTTTGCGGCCACTGTCGCTTTAACTGATTTTCAAGGTAAATACCATTTAGAGTCACGGGTTGGGGATGCATCTTTTTGCCCTATTGATATTGAAGTGTCATCTTCAATGCTGGATGAAGAAAGCTGTGCGGGAGAAAATTTAAATATTACGAACATAAAGGATGGCATACCCGTAGTTTCTTTTTGTCAGATTAATCAGGGGACGAAAGTTATACGCACTTCACGTGTTGGCATCTCTCGCACTTATAAAGACAAATCAATATATAAAAAGAACTTTGTTCAATTAACCCGTTCTATTCGTGATCGCTTTCTCTACATCCCTGGTCCTAAGCAAAGAATGATTACACGAATTATTTTGAATGATAGCAACAGCTTAGACCTAAACTGGAAAGATATTAATTTTGTTAAAAATTTTGATGTTAGTTGCCGTTATTTGCGCGATTAAATGCTGTCAAGTCCAGAAATGAACCAAGGTGTACTGCTATTAAAGAGAGCTGCTATTTGAGCGTCCGTAGTAGCGGGGAAATTACCGGGAGTAATTTGTTGACTGAGTTGTTTAAATAAATTCTGACTGCCCGGCCTGAGCATTGCCATAAATAGAGTTTTGTGTGGCAATAGAGCTAAGCCTTCGATACTGGCGTGCCAGATTTCACCTAAATTGCAAAATGATTCTAGTGGAATACTTTTTGGAAGGACATATTCATGAATTATGTCTTGCAGATCGAAACCTTTGCCCTTGAAAAAATAGCCATCGACTTGCCCGCTTAAAGAGCGATGTACAAACAAATCAGAGCTTGTGATACATAATAAATCATCCCAAGATTCTTCGTCTCGAACCAGACTTATGAAGTGGTTGTTTATATGAGTATTATATAATAGTGAAAGCTGTGGAGTGTATGCTGATCTTTCATCGGGTGAAATTTTTAAAAAACCTAATTGATCTGGAGAAGTTGGATTGTTACCGGCCTGAGTTACGAAAACTTTTCCATTCTCAGTAAAATCCCACTTCCTATAGTAGTCACTAAGATTAGACCATAAGAGAAAGAGACCCACATCAGATGTATTTAATTCAATACATCGAGAGAGAAGAGTTCCTGCGATACCAGATTTTCGAAAAGATGAAGAGACGGCAATGCCTCCAATCATTCCAATCGGAAAATTTTTCCCATTAATGTGAAGTGATCGTTTTAAAAAACCTAAGTGACCAATGACCTGATTATTTTTTCTCTCAATCGCAATCAAATTATTTGGCCAATTCTTTTCGCTCATGAGTGGATAGAAATCTGTTTTAAAGGAAAAGTTTGAAGTGTAAGCAAATGAATTTTCAATGATTTCTAACGTTTGATCCACGAGTTCAGGATGATCATATAATGTAGCGTACTTTAAGTCCATTTCAACATAATAAGGTTGATCTATACTACTTGGCCAAAAGAGGACTATTTTTCCTAGTCAGGAATTAATCTTATTTTATTAAATGTTTATTTTATTTAAGGCGATAGGTGAGGCGAAGGTGTTTTGAGACATTGTTTTAAAACATCCCAGCAGACATAGGACGTTTGCTGGTCCCGAATCAAGGAGGATTATATGGGACTTCGTATCAACACGAATGTCGCATCTTTAAACGCTCAAAGAAATTTGGCCGGAACAAAGCTTGCGATGGACAAGACACTCGAGAAGTTGTCTTCTGGACAACGGATCAACAGGGCCGGTGATGACGCTGCCGGACTGGCAATTTCTGAAAACCTAAAAGCACAGATCAGGGGGCTAGGGCAAGCCGAAAGGAATGCTCAAGATGGCGTCTCTCTGGTTCAGATCGCTGAAGGAGCCTTGGCCGAGACATCAAACATTTTGATCAGGTTAAGGGAACTTTCCGTGCAGGCCGCCTCAGATACTATCGGCAACACAGAAAGGAAATTTCTGAATGTGGAGTTTGAACAGCTTACTTCAGAAGTCGATCGGATCGCGAATTCAACTGAATTCAACCGCGTACCACTCTTGAATGGCACAGGCGCTGTCTTTGACATTCAAATCGGTACAAGAAATGACCCAATTAGTGACAGGCTGACATTCGATGCTTCCAGCGCGGATGTGAACGTTGCGGCCTTGGGCCTCAACCTGGCTTCTGTAGCAGATAAAATTTCTGCGCAGAATTCGCTGTCATCAATTGATCAGGCGATTATTTCCGTTTCAGGTATACGGGCTGACTTTGGTGCCCTCCAGAACCGGTTGCAATCAACTATTAATAACATTGCAGTTAGTGTTGAAAACCTCTCTGCCGCGAACTCTAGGGTTCGAGATGCAGACATTGCCGCAGAAACGGCGGAATTAACCAAAAATAATATTTTGGTGACTGCAGGTACATCGGTGTTGGCACAGGCCAATGGTTCTACCAAGAATGCATTGAACTTGATCCAAGCTGCATCGAACATGTAACAAATGAGGGGGATAACATGAAATGCAATAGTTGTTGACTGAACTAAACAATTGACCACCCTGCAATGGACAGTTGTTTTGTTACTAATAGATTTATAGCTTTTGATCAATTAGTGATTGGTTTAGAAAATTGTATTAATAAATTATTCAGATAGGAAATCTGAACACATAAACAGGAGGTTTGTATGTATAGAGGAGATTAACCATGAGCTTAAGAATAAATACGAACGTCAGTTCGCTGGCAGCTCAAAGGTCTCTAGCGAGTAATACCTCAAACATGAATGATAACTTGAGAAAGTTAGCTTCAGGGGAAAGGGTAACAAGAGCGGGAGATGATGCTGCAGGATTGGCAATTAGTGAGAACTTAAAAGCCTATATTAGAGGCACAAGACAGGCAGGAAGGAATGCAGGGGACGCAATTTCCCTTATTCAGACTGCGGAAGGTGGTTTAAATGAAATATCCAGTATCCTTATCCGACTTCGAGAACTCTCGGTACAGGCTGCTTCAGATACTATCGGAGAGACAGAAAGAGGATTTTCAGACATTGAGTTTCAGCAGCTCAAAGAGGAAATTGATCGAATTTCAAGAGCAAGCGAATTTAATGGAACGAAACTTCTGGACGGAACCGGTGGGGTCTTGGATTTTCAGATCGGGGTCAAAAATGACCCAGTTCTTGATCGCCTTCAATATGACGGGACGGGAGCAAATGCAACATTGTTGGCATTGGGTATCACTGCAGATGGAATTTCGACCAAGCAGGGAGCTCAACAATCGCTTAAAACGTTGGATGATGCACTCGTCAGGGTTAATGGAGTTAGGGCGGGATTGGGCGCAATCCAGAATCGGCTCGGATCTATCGTTAATAACTTGGCCATTGGCGACGAAAACCTTAACGCTGCCAACTCAAGGATTAGGGATGTTGATGTGGCCGGTGAAACGGCTGAACTTACCAAAAATAACATTTTGGTACAGTCCAGTGCTTCGGTTCTTTCCCAAGCTAACCAGTTTCCCTCAATTGCACTGAAACTGATTGGTTCATAAAGCTATAATAATGCCCATGGCTTTGAATAAAGCATGGGCATTTTTTTATTTTTTTTTACCCCCTTCATAGTGCTAGAATAATCTTATGAATACGGAAGAAATCGAAACCAACCGATTAACTATTGTCATTTTTGGTATTTCTGGATTTGTTGGCTCAAACTTAGCTGAATTTTTAAAGAAAGACTTCAGGGTCGTAGGTACATACTACAAGTATAAAGTCCAAATTCCAGGTGTGTTGACTATTCCTTGTGATGTTTTGTCTAAGGAAGAAGTACAAATGGCGCTTTACTCTTTGAAGCCCGACATTGCTATTTACTGCGCTGGTTATTCGTCAGTAGTTGATTGTTCCGAAACTCCAGAAGTTGCAGACGCACTTAACACCGCAGGTTTGATTAACGTTACAGAATACTGCCAGCGTTACAAGGCTCAAATATGCTATATCTCGTCCTCTTTCGTATTTGGAGGAGAAGATAAAGACTATGTTGAGATGGACATTCCTGACTCCGGAACAGTTTATGGTAAAACAGTTGCATCGTCCGAGTTTTATATTCAAAAGACGTCCCTCAATTATGTAATTTTTCGTTGTTGTAGACTTTATGGTAGAGGAATTCATCCTTATAAGCTGCATTGGTTTGAATTAATGCAAAAGCAATTGATGTTGGGTAAAAATATCGCCCTGGATGACAATATTGTGACTGGCTTTCTCGATATATACTACCTTGGTTTGCTACTCAAGCTCAGTTTCAAAACAAAAGTTACTAATCGATTGTTTCAAGTCTGTTCAAGAGATTTCAATACATTCTATGGATTCGGCCAAGAATACGCCAAAGCCTTTTCAACCAACGAAAGTATGTTTTCCAAGGGAAGGTTTGCATTTCCTAGAGTTGGAAATTCAGCTCGCGCCCTAGGAGATGGCCTATATTTCAAAATGGATACATCAAATATTGAAGGCTATTTGAATGTTAAACTACCAAGTATTCAAGAATCGCTAGAATTTACCTTTAAGAGGTTTTTGGGAGAAAAGAAGACAGATCGAGGCGGTTCGGACATCACTTTTATTTAAGAAAAATAATTAAAAATTATCTGGCGGATTGGCGGATAAACTCGGTTAGATAGTGCCTAACCATGGCATCAACATCAACCTCTTCACCTTGGAAGCGCCAAGAAATTTTATTAAAGGCTCCGATATGAGCTCGGATTTCATGGGCAGAGCCATGAGAAAAAGAGTTTTCATCCTCTCCTGGCAGCCGTGGGGCAAGAACGTCTTTGGAATTAATCAGCAGTCCGATGGAAATCACATCATTTGCTTTGCGGGCAAAAATAAGTCGCAAAGAGTTTCTAAAAAGCATGAAATCATTGACTGTATTTGATATTTTGAAAAGTTTGATATGACTTCCAGAAGTGATGCCACCTCGAAACTCGTTAAACCTGGTAAGATAGAATTCAAATAAATCCCTAATTTGATCAAGAAATTTAATAGAAGACTCTTCCAGGTAGATAGCAGGGTTTAAGTGATCATTCATGACCACGATACCGCTCTCCTCCATGTTAATTTCTTCAAGAGCGATGTTTTCAACCCAGGTGCACGACAATTCATTAAAAGAAGTTTTCTCATTCATAGCTTCTATGATTGCGAGACATGCATTTAATGTCAACAGCTTAACTAGTTTTGGGTATTTTGAAGAGAAAAAGAAAGGGCCTTGTCTCGCTTTGGTTCGTTTCCGCCCATCTTACGATAGGTGGCCGCAGTAGATAACCACTTTAGGCTTCTCACTTTTCGGGTTACCGATTGGAACGAATTCCAATGTGAGCTTGCACACCATGGCCAGTGACCGCTTCCTTGAAACTAGTTGTAGGGCAAAACAACGGTCGCTCCACAAGACCCTTGAGTACCATTCTAGCAAATCTGAAAAAAAAGGTCACTAAATGTGAAGAAATGGCAAAAAAAGTTGGCATAAATCCAAAAGAGAAGTTTCTACATAACTGCCTATAAATACAGAGATATGACATTTAGTTGCTAAATCATTGTGCGCAGCGGCGCGAAATGATATACTTAAATTATCGGAAATGATGTTTTCATTTAAGATTATGGAGATCTCGTCCGACAGGTACATACTTAATTTGTTAATCAGGAGGGCCGGTATGTTTGAGAAATTTCTAGCATACCTACGTGATGAGGATGGCCAGACTTCTACCGAGTATATTCTCTTGGTAGCCGTGGTAGCGATGATTGTGTTTCGATTTAAAACCATCGCTCAGAGCAAACTTGAAAGTCTGACCAACAAAGTGTTTTCCGAAGCAGAAAATTCAATTAATTTTAGTTCTAATTAATTAGACTAAATTAATTGTCATTTTTGGATTTGGAGAATTCTGCTCGCTGCCAGCGAGTAGAGGAAATATTTTCTCTTGGTTCTATTCGTTCTTTAGCTTCATAATTATAGTCACATGAAAAAGAAGCAGGCTGGTCAAGCCTTGATTGAATACATTACCATTTTTGCCTTTATGGGACTTTTTGCAGTCAACATGGTGAGAGTATTCAGCGAAATTCTTGATGATACGGCCCAAGGGCTGGCCTTCAATCTTACACAACAACTCTCTATTGGTGTCTGTCAGACCTTCTGTTTTCATAGTGGGTATAAAAATGAGAATGGCGGGCCATGATTCCGCTATCCGTGTACCTTTTTTTGCTGGTTGAACTTATCGCAGTCTCTTATCTCGATATCCTGTATAAAAAAATATCAAATTACTGGCCAATAATGAATATTGCCTTCTTTCTGGCATTTTTAATATTTATGTCAGACACCTACAAAGTAAATTTTGAAACTTTCTTCTATTCAATTGCATTTTTAGGCGTGGGATTTTTTCTTTATATGATTCGTGTAATGGGAGCTGGAGACTCAAAATTTCTGTTTTCTTTCTACATAATGGTGCCTTCAAGTTTTCATGAGAGTGCATTTATCTGTCTAATCTACTCGGTGTTCCTGATTGGTGGAGGCTTTTTTGTTAAAAACATTTTTGTAAATCGCCAAAAGATCTATAATGATGTCATGACGAAAAATGTGGTGGGAATAAAAATGGTGTTTGGAAAAAAGTTTGCCTTTGCACCTGTAATATTGGTTTCTTGGATATGGTTTGGCATAAAAAACAAGGACTTTCTATTTTGAAACGTGTGAAATCTTCTGGCCAAAGTATGGTGGAATATTTGTTGCTAATGGGAGTAGTAATCACGCTTGTATTGACCGTGTTAAATAGTGAAGCATTCAAAAAGCTATTGGGTGCAGACTCGTCAGTTTTCGATGGCTTTAGAAAAAGGATTCAATATACATATCGCCACGGTGTGAATGGAATCAATGAAAATGTCAATTATGGTGGTGGGCAACATGATACCTATTACAATGGCAAAACACGTTTTTTTGTGCCCGGTGCGGAGTATCCACAATGAATATTGCATCTTTGGTTGGTAAAAAACAAGGTCAATCAACGATTGAATTTTTAGCAACATTTGGAATAGCAATAATATTTCTATTTATTTTTATTAAATTTTCTTTAAACGTTACTAAGGGGTACATGATTCATTTCGCAACTTTTATGGCAAGCCGAGCATACATGGTAGCAGACAATTTCTCACAAAATCCATCCTCTACTGATAGTAATGCTGCTCAAATAGCTCAAAATGATATTTTTAAAAAAATTGTGTCAGATTCTAGTGTTAGCGCAGAATTTATATCTCCCGATCAGGCGACTAAAAAATTTTTTGTCGGTGTAGTTACGTCTTTCTCTCAGAAATTCGCATTTTCCACAGGGCTTGGTGGAGATAAGGTAATAAATTTCATCTCTGAATCATTTCTTGGTAGAACTATTCCCTACTCTGAATGTGTTTTACGCTCCTGCGCTGCCATTAAAGGTGCAGTTCCAAGCGTAAACACAAACTGTAATAAAAATACCACGGTCTACGATAATGGATGCTAAAGAAAATTGGGCAGTAACAGAGGAAAGCGGTCAGTCGATTTTTGAGTTCGTGCTTTTTGTACCGATTCTATTAGGTTTAATAAGTATCTTCATTTCAGTCACCGGCGCTATTAACGGCTCAATCAATCAGCAGAAAGCAGTCAGAAGTTATTATTATTTTATTAACAAAGGGAATCCTAAATTGCCGTCAAATTTTGATTTGAAAGTAATTGAAAAAGCTGGTGGCGCAAATTTTCAGTCAATTGGTTTTTTTGTCTTAGGGTACAGGGAAAAGGATGACCAATCAGAAAAAGAGCAATTTGCTCCATGTTACCCTATACACAAATTTGGTAGTAGTGATAAGAATGAGACCTGTGACGACCCAGACTTTGGTGATAACCAAACTAGTTTTGTCAGGGTATTCACAGCTTATGGAATTTGCGGCGCGAGTTATAGACCGGCCAATGATGATAGGCGGTGGTATAAGGCTGAATTTCGTGGGGCCTCAAGCCCCGGTTCTTGCGCCGTAAAGAAAAACTAGTTTCCTATCTGTTGTAAAATATTCCCCCCTATGCATAACTTATTGATTTGTTAAAATTTTAAGATGTTAGCCTAAGGGAGAAAAAAAATGAATACACGGGCGTTTACATTGGCATTAGTCATTGCCCTGGGTGCCATGTTTATGGTTTGGACATATATTGAAGATCAAGAAGGTGCTCTCAAAGAAAAATTTGGGCAAGAGAGTTCTGTGGTCGTGGCGAAAGTTGATATTAATGAACTTGATTTGATTGATGATTCTAAGGTAACAACCATCAATGTTCCCGCGAAGTTCCGTTCGCCCGGTCATTTTAAAACAATCAAAGAAGTTGAAAATACTATCGCGACAGTTCCGATCCTAAAGGGTGAGCAGATAACAAAACCAAGACTAACATACCCAGGAGCGAACACAGGTTTAGCAAGGCAAATTAGTGTTGGTAAACGGGCAATGGCCATAACAGTAAGCAACAAGAATGCGGTCGGGAGATTAATTAAACCAGGCGACAGGGTTGATATCATTGCCTCTGTTGACTACGCTGGTGGAAGAAAAGAATTTCAAAAGATCATGACCGTCTTGCAAGATGTTTTGGTTTTATCCACTGGGTACAATGTAACGAATAACTTACCGATCGTGGGAATTAAAACAGATAGTGAAATTAAAAAACTCAATTTGAATACCTACACGCAGTACAATACAGTAACTTTAGAAGTGGATCCTTTTCAGGCTCAGAAGCTCGCCTATGTACTTCAAAACCTGGACTCAAGCCCCAGTTTGATCTTAAGAAATAATAACGATAAAGAAATTGCAACCTTACCTCCGATAAAATTATTTGACGTACTCGGCGCGGAGTCAGCCGAAGCCAGGGCATTTTTTAATGAAAAAAATAAGAAGTAGGCAATTAAAATTTCTGTTCGAATTCTTATTTGTGATTACGATATCATTGGGATTTAAGGCATTTGCCGCAGATGATGGCGAACAAGTTGAGCCTAAACAAGTGGAGCTGATTATTGGCCAGGAGAAATCTGAGTACGTAGATTTTCCACTGCCAAGGGACCCCAAATATGTATCTATTACTCGCGATGAGGTTGTGCAAACAAAAATCAATCCGGCCCGCAGAGAAATTATCTTCGTCCCTAAAGCACCAGGGGAAACAAGTGTAATTATCAGAAATGAAATTGGTGAAGTTCGTGCCAGGTTTACGGTTAAGGTCACTTCACACAATAAATCCAAAACAGTTAAAGAGCTTAAAGAATACTTGGGAGATATAGAAGGACTTGAGATAGGCATAAAAGGTGAAGATGTTTACATTGGCGGGAAAATTATTGTTCCCGATGATTTAGGACGCGTTTTTGCACTTCTTGAAAAGTACAAAGATGTGATATTTTTAGTAGAGTTAGCTCCTCAGACGCAACTTATGATTGCAAAAAAAATGCAAGATGAGATCCAGAAAAATGTCGTGAAATCAGTAACGGTAAGAGTTGTAAACGGCGTCTATTGGCTTGAGGGGGTTGTAGATTCTGATGGCAAAAGAACGAGAGCCGAGGCCATAGCTGCGGCGTATCTGCCAAACGGCGTACAAAGTTTGGCAACTAGACATAATGCTGTCTCGACCACGGGTACAAAAGTAGTCATCCAGAACTTCATTAATGTTAATGAAGAAAGTAAGCCGCAGCCTGTTCCGAAGATGATTAAAGTCTCTGTGCAATTTGTCGAGCTGACAAAAGATTATAACAAAATTTTTGGTTTTAAGTGGGTTCCTTTGCTAGGAGGAGATGGAGGCAGTATTAGCATAGGGAAAACGACAACTGGTGGGGTAACGACACAATCTAACAATACGCTTGCTGCTACAATATCAAATCTTTTTCCTCGCTTAGCCTCGGCTAAAAGTGCGGGATTTGCCAGGGTTATTCAATCAGGAGTGGTTATTACTAAGGACAAAATAAAGGCCACGATAAAAAAGCAATCGAAGATTCCGTTTTCAATTGGAACGGGAGAATTTACTAAGCCGATGGAAGCTACCGCAGGATTTTCGGTAGATGTTACTCCAACAATTTTACAAGAAGAAAAAATTGACCTGTCTTTAGGTATCGGTGTCGCTTCAACAGTGGGCAACCCACCTGAAGAGATTAACAACCAGATATCGACTGCCTTGGTAGTTAAATCAAAAGAATCCGCCGTAGTCGGAGGCATTGTAATCAACAAAACATCCAACGGATTTGATCGTGATCCTCCCTTTGGAACACCTAAATTTGATGAAAGTCAGGGTAATGTTCCCCTTTTCTCTTTTTTGAAATCTAAATCGTATATTTCAACACGCAGTCAGTTTGTATTTTTTGTAACACCCGAATTGATAGAATCAGCAAGTGACGGGACAGAAGAAATCAAAAAGAAATTCAGGCAACGAAGGAGATAATTTTTGGCAGGCCATATTATAACAGTTATGGGAGGGAAAGGTGGAGTTGGCAAATCTCAGTTTGCAGCTAACCTCGCATTTGCTTTTTCCGCTGTTAGCCGCAATAAATCTCTATTGCTGGATTTTGATCAAGCTGCTAGCGGGGATCTTAATCTTATTACCGGTCTTAAATGTGTAAAAAACATAAAGGACTTAGCCGATTTTTCTGGTGCTATTGATCCAAAATCTATAATGCCATTTTTAACCTCTCATCCCGCAAACATCAATTATATAGGAATGCCTAATGATCCGACATCCTCAAAATCAATAGATGCAGAAGGGTTGGGAAAGTTTCTCAAAGCAGCTCCAAACTTATTTGCAATTACAGTTATTGATGCAGGCAGTGAACTCAATAGTATGGCACTTAAGGCGCTCGAGTTTTCTACTATGATAATACTTGTGACAACGCCGGATATTTTAGCCGTTAATCAAACGAAAAGGCTGCAATCGGATCTCATTACCATGCTTTTTCCAAAAGATATGATTCAGATAATTCTTAACCAGTCAGTCAAAGGCCATCCTGTGACTCCGGAGCTAGTTGGTAAGCAGCTCGGCAAGGCTATTTTTGCTGCGGTTCCGAAAGACGATGCGACTTGCATCGCTGCCTTAAACGCCAGCAAGCCGGCGATGGTAATTGCCAAAAACTCAGTTTTTGTTAAGGGTGTATTAGAATGCGTAAATAAAATAGTACAAAAAAACGTTCTCAAAACCTTAGAGAAATTAAATAAGCCTGAGGGTGTGAGCATCAAGAAAAGTGCGGGGTCTGAAGAAAAACAGATTCCAGGAAAGTCGCCGTGGATTGATCTGAAAACGCGTATTCTTAAATCCTTGGTTGAAGAGATGGATCTTAAGAAAACAGATGATAACGATCCCAAAGCAAGGATTATTTTAAAAGAACAGACTAAAAAGCTGGTTGTTGAATTATTAAACAAGGAAGATACCAAGGGTGTTTTAAATACTCGTGAGGACATGAATCAGATTGTTAAAGAAATCATCGATGAGTCATTAGGTCTAGGTCCTTTGGAAGACCTGTTGAGAGATAAAGAATGCACTGAAATCATGGTGGTCGGTCCGTTTAAAATATTTTATGAGAAGGCCGGAAAAATAAAAAAATCTGCAATCACTTTCACCAATGATCGCCAGGTTCTTAACGTGATCGAAAGGATTGTTGCACCAATTGGTCGGCGCATTGATGAAAAAACTCCTTACGTTGATGCTCGTCTAACAGATGGTTCGAGAGTGCATGCCATCATTCCACCCTGTGCGATTGATGGTTGTACTATTACCATTAGAAAATTTCCTGAAAATAGATTGGGATGGAAAGATTTAGTTAAGTTTGGATCAATTACTCAGAATATGGCAGATTTTATGCGTATTGCAGTGGAAGCGCATCGAAATATTGTTATCAGTGGTGGTACAGGTTCAGGAAAAACAACTTTGATTAATGTCTTAGGCGGTTTTATTCAAGCCAATGAGCGGATTATTACTTGTGAAGATGCGGCCGAACTAGATTTTCCGCAAGATCATATTGTAAGGCTTGAAACTCGTCCACCATCGCTTGAAGGTGAGGGCGAAGTTGATATGCGGTGCCTAGTGAAGCAAACCCTGAGAATGCGGCCAACACGTATTGTGGTAGGAGAGTGCCGTGGCGGTGAAACTCTGGACATGCTTCAGGCCATGGGAACTGGTCACGATGGCTCAATGACGACTGTCCATTCAAATAATCCTAGGGAGTGTATTGGTCGCATTGAGACCTTGGTTCAATATTCTGGCGCCAGCTTAAGCCCAAAAGCAATTCGAGAAATGATTGCCAATGCTGTACATATGATTATCCAGCAGTCACGTATGGATGATGGATCTCGAAAAGTTTTATACATAACTGAAATAGGTGGCATGCAGGGAGACGTGGTTACTTTGCAGGATATTTTTACTTACAATCAGAAAGGCTTCGATAAAAATGGGAAGATCACGGGGGAATTTCAAGCCTCCGGTTTTATCCCCAAGTTTATCGAGCTTTTGGAGCGCAAGGGTTACAATATTCCTAGAGGGTTGTTTAGTAATTCTTCCGCTGCGCCTGCGTCGGCGCCAACTCCCGCTGCGAGTACTGATAGCAAAAAAGACAGTTCAACCATTAATAAAGCGGTGAAAGCACCTCCACCAAAAAAATAATAGGAGTCAGATTGAGTGAAGTAATTTGGTTGCTAGGAAAAAAAGGAGTGATTGGGGTTATTGGCCTGGCGGCATTTCTTTTTGTTTATAAATATAGCGTCAATATTTTTGCTTGGATTGAGAATCAGACTTACGGTACTCGGGCTTACATAATAGAAAAGTTAGAGCTACTTTTTATTGAGATGAAAGAAGATTACATCACTTACATACTTCTTTCCTTGTCTGTTGGATCAGGAGTTCTAGTCATAGGTACTTTTGGTCTCTTCGGACATTGGACGATTGGATTTATACTTGGCCTCATTATCTCATTTATTGGATTTAAAATTCCTAAACCTTTTGTTGATCGATTAGTGACTAAAAGAATTAAGGCCTATTCATTGCAGATGGTAGACGCTTTAACATTGTTAGCAAACGGGTTACGCGCCGGTCTCTCTGTTCCTCAGTCACTTGCCATGGTTGTAGATGAAATGCCTAATCCCATAGCGCAGGAATTTAATGTGATTTTGCAGCAGAATAAGATTGGTGTTCCGTTAGAGGAGTGCTTTGACAATTTGGCTAAGCGTGTTCCACTACAGGATAATGATATGTTCGTAACCAGTGTTAATATTCTAAGAGAAACTGGCGGTAACTTGGCCGAAACTTTTGATACCATTGTCGGAGTTATTCGCGAAAGAGTCAGACTACAGCAGAAAATTGAGCAGTTGACTGCGGCAGGTATGTTTCAGGGGTACGTTATTGCCGCCATGCCTTTTGGTATTGGTTTGATATACTTTAATACGGACCCAGATTCCATGACTAAGATGTTTACGCATCCGATTGGGATAGCAATGATCCTCTTGGCCCTAATTCTGGATGCCGCAGGTTTATTTGTAATTATGAAAGTGGTTCAGATAAAAGCCTGAATTATCAGGCAGATAGAAATTTAAAAAAGAGTTAAAGATTGGAGCGTTGGTTCCGATAAGTGATAACGACAGTGGTAGAAGAAATGTTGGTCTTTTAACCATGAAAAAAGGACTTGGAAAATGAAAGTGAAACTCTTGCTCATGGCCTTATTGATTTCGCTCCCGCAGATATTGTGGGGTGGAGTTAACCTTAAAAATGGTAATTTCTATGTCACCTATACGGACATTATTGTTCCTGGTGGCGGGACAGACCTTTTTGTTGCTCGAACTTATAACTCGCAGGCAACTGAGAAGGGATGGTTCGGCCTGAGTTGGGGATCGGACTTTGAGACTTTCCTCCTGGTTGGAGCAGATGGTTCAGTCACCATTCATGAGAATGGCTCTGGCGCGCATACTCGCTTTACACCGAAGGAAGCAGTGGATCCTGTAGCGGCATCAAAAAGAATTATTGAGGCCATGCGACAGAAAACAACTGTTTCTGAACAAGTCGCAGGCGAACTTTCAAAAAAATTGACTTCAGATGCAGAGTTACGACAGGCTTATGCAAGAAAATTTAAAGTAGAGACGAAGCTTGCCAGTGGTACAGTCCTCTACTCCAACACTCGCGGATTGCAAGAAGTTCATAAAGTAAAAGAGGGCTATAAGCGTTCTTATAATGATGGCAAGGTAGAAATATTCAATGAAGAAGGGCTCCTTGTTAAAATCCAAGACAAAAATGGTTATGTAGTTAATTTTGATTATGACAAAGGGAAATTGAAATCGCTTAAAGATAGCCAAGCGAAGCAGCTATTTTTTGATTGGTTTACCGATGGGAAAGTCAAGAGTATCTGGTCTGTAGGAGACAAGAAAACATCATATAAATACGATGGAGATGATCTGGTTGAATCGACAGATGTTAATGGTAACACTTACAAGTATAAGTACGATGCCACCCATAATATGGTCGCCGTTGAATATCAAGACGGGACTAAAATGGAAATTGGCTATACCAAGAAAACAAGGTTTGTGTCAGAAATTAAAGCGAGAGATGGTGCTGTTACAAAGTATGCCTATGATTCAAACCCTAAAAATCCAGATTTGCACTATTGGACAATTGTCTCCAAGCAAGAAGCTGATGGCAAGTGGATGGACAACCGTTATGAATATGAGATTAAGACGAAACCAGATGGATCTCAGTACACATACAGAATTCTTACTGAAATCAATGGGCTAAAGACTGAAACGATCTATTCAGAGTGTTGTTCGCTACCACTTAAAATTACTCGGGGCAAACACGTCACTAACTTTGAGTACAATGAGAAGGGACTTTTGGTTAAAAAGACATCAACCAAAGGTGATCATATTGAGCTACAGTATCATGCCACTTACAACAAAATTACCAGGGTAGTGAATAAGAACAACTGGACTAATTTTGAGTATGACAAAAAGGGCAACCTTTCTAAAGCATCCAATAGTGAAGGTAAGTCAGTTCTTCTTATCTACGACCGCGACGGGCGTATCACAAAGATGATTGATTACGAGAAAAAGTCCAATGTAAAAAGAACTTTGTCCTTTAAGTACAATGCTCTTGGAAAGCCAGTCGAGATCGCCATGGATAAAATGGGAAAGATTAATGTAGCCTATGATAACTATGGTGAAATCAAGAAGGTAGAGTCTAAAGATGGGCATAAAATGGCACTTCAGGTGACTCAGGCTTTTCAAAGTTTACTCTCAATTGTGAAGCCAGCCGGGGTGAACTTGAATATGTAGTGCCAATAAGTTAAGGCGCTGAAAAGCGCGAATTTGTCGATAATGTAGACAAATTATTAGACCAGATAAAAGTGTTATATAATCGTAGATAAGTAATGAAAGAAGACCCTAGGAGGGAGAAAATGAAGAAGGCCATAGCAACAATGTTAATTATGAGTATTGTGACCATTATATCATCAATTGCGCTTGCAGATCCTCCCGCTGTTGGTGAAGGTACCTGCCCGGACCCATGTAACACCTGTGTTGCCGATGCTCCACCAGCGCCTCCAGTTGTCGCTCCTGTAACACCTCCAGCCGGGCCAGCCGGACCAGCTGGAACAAGATAGATTTTTAGTACTAATTTTAGATATTTTGAAACGCGGGTCTAATAAACCCGCGTTTTTTTTTGACT
>Ga0066639_10000093_pt1 | contig 65943 bp, 78 predicted proteins | sample CryGeyCG2114_010_2_FD_59504 | JGI IMG/M metagenome (GOLD analysis project Ga0066639, IMG submission 59504) | Groundwater microbial communities from aquifer - Crystal Geyser CG10_big_fil_rev_8/21/14_0.10 | ecosystem: Environmental > Aquatic > Deep subsurface > Groundwater | place: USA: Utah...
CTGTCCAAAAGAAGAAAATATCCCTACTGACAAACGATTTGTATGCGCGTGCGATGACTGGGAATGTCCTGCAGGAAAAACCTGTACTGATGAGAATGGATTGCTTACTGTTTCTTCTAGCGATTTGGAATGCGCGCACGTGGGTTGGTACCCTCAAACGTTAGGAAGAGCACTTGACGGGAACATGGTTGAAATTCCCTCACAAGAAATACTCTTTGGCGAGTCAGAAGCAACGCGATGGAAGTGGTATTTGCTTCGGGCAAGCAATACCTGTAACCCAAACGAACCGCTTGCGTACAAGGATGACGCCTGCTGTACTATTCGTTACGAGCCCCCAACAAAAACGTGTAACCTTGCGTCCTGGACTCAGGCAAAAGAATCAGGCGAGGTATGGACATCAGACGTTATTCCTCAAAGCGTGCAAACCACGTGCACCATCCAAAACAATCGCTGCAACTCGTATCACATACAAGACAGGCAAAACGCGCAAAACCCTCCGTTCGCGTGCTTTGAAGATACAATTAACACGCTTGTGCTTGACTCAATTAATACACAACAAAATCAAAACATGATATATCAGGGTTTTACCCTGCATTTTGCAGATGAGGACAAATCACAACTGAGTGTTGATGCAGGAGAAACCCTCAACTACCAACTCGTGCGAACCGCGTGCACGTCGTGCCAGAATGGTGCAGTAAGTGATAGCAGAAGCTTTGCTGACCAAACATTTCGCGATGTTGTGCGCGGCGTGTGCGTAAAACCAAGCGACCCTTGCGGGTGTTACACAGGAAGCCAAGTTGACCCTGCCCAAGAGCTCAGAGACCCTGGCCGCGTTGAAATAATGCTTGAAACCTGCATTACGCGCTTGTTCTGGAAAACTGACGTAAACGAGCTTGAAAGAAGAAATCTGCTAACAAACTGGCTCTCTGTTTATGACCTGCTTCAAACACAGCTCAATGAGGCTGCGCTTCTTGCACCAAATGGCGCTTCTTGCACGAAAAACAGTGATTGCGATGTTGACCTTGCAACACGCGGCCAAGACAGCATTTGCGTGTACCAGCCACAAACTCAAAATAGCGTGTGCACCCACTGTACGGGTTCACTGCAAGGGCAATTCCTGTTTGACAGCACTGACACTGAACATGAATGCACACCATCTCAAGGATGGGTTGAAATCCTCGCACCACCAGAAACAGCGTGCACCGATACTGGAATGGTTGACAATCAGGTATGCGATTCAAATCTTGCTACAAACGGGCTTCGAAGTGCGTGCGTTAAGAACACTGAATCTTGCAACGAGTGCACAAGCGTGTTTGGCATTGGCAGAACCATAACAACAACCCAAAACGCCACGCTCTATTGCGTTGAAAAAGAAGGTTTAACGCAATGGGTCTTGCGAGGCGTTGATGGTCAGTCCTGCATAAGTGACGACCGTTACTGTGACCCGAATGGTTTTTCAGACGGGCTTGCGGGGTATTGTGATTTCTCATCAGGAAGCGGCCAGTGCAAGATGTGCGATGCAGGAGACACGTGGAGTGCGAACCTGTATGACGCAACCTACCGATGCAATAATGGAGTGATGGTGAAACAATAATGAAACCCGTCCTGCTTGTCCTCACTGTTCTTGGCTTACTCGTAAGCATTTCAGGAACGCACGCGCTCTTTTCATCAACAGACGGGTGGTGTACAAGCGGCGAGTCAGGAGCGCAATGCGCGCTTTCAAATTCGTGCGGAAACGGCGTGTGTGAATACAATGAAAACCCGCAAACATGCTCACAAGACTGCACACAATGCGACTACAACACGATTTGTGCGATAACTGAAAATGACCAAACCTGTGCGGACTGCTTTGCAGGGACGTGCAGTTCTGATACGACCTGCGACTCATTTGAAAACTTTTATATCTGTTATTCACAAGCATCAAGTGTCACATACGCAAACGTGTGCAAATGCAAAGGCGACTACTGCTCACTTCCCCGCGCGTTTGCAGAATGCCCCGGGCAATGCAGGGACGTGTTTTCTGTTGAAGAATCATATGTGCACACAACATTTCTTGATGACGCACAAGCAACAACACCCGAACTACTATTTTATTGGGATGGTGCGCGGTTTCGCTATGAAGATGAGTATGTGTTTGAATCATATCCTGCAACTATCCCGCTCTCACCATATTCTAACTGGGCTGTTCTTAACGGACGGCTTAGCGTGCGCGTACCCTCGTTTCGAAACGGCTTTAGTTTTGTGGTAAGTATTGGTTCAGTTAATATTGAAAGCTCACAACAATATCGTATTGGCTTGTGCGACGGAACAAATGATGCATCCTGTGACTCATGCATGACTGGAAAACATGTGCACGTCACACGCGCTGGTGAGACCGTTATGTGCCAGTCATTCAATCAGGATAAAGGAAACACGATTATACTCGACATCACACAACCCGTGCGCGCAGGGGTTGATACTGTAGTGTATTTTATTCCACAACAAAACTCAAACCTTGTGCCTGGCGATTCTGTTGTGTTTACTGACTTGCGCGTGGGTCTTGGCAGTGCTGATATTAGCACGGTCAAATATCTGAGCACGCCGGTCAAATGGGCGTTTGGCATTAAAGGCGCAGAAGTTATTGGTGATAAAAACACCTGCGAGTTTAACACGCTTGAAAACACGTGTGGCGGAGGAAATGTGAATTGCGCGTGTAACTTTTATTCTGCAACTCCTCTGCCCGCGTACCTGTGCAATTATTTAGAAACCACCCATGCGCTTGTTTCTCGAACCACAGAAAAAGACTTTACCTATCTTGATTACGCTGGCAGCATCTCCTCGATTTATGCTTCTTTTGGCAATCTTGAAAACACGCCTGATTACGCGTGGTGGTTTGACTCAGCAACTATCACCATCACCGAATTGCCTTTTGATGCAAAAATCTTTGAATCAACACACCTCGGTAGCGTGGGCGTTATCAGAACAAGCGACATTGCGCCGATTATGGCAACAGACAAGCGCAGTTTTACTATTCCGGGAAGCAAACAGCCTATCTCACAAATTGCTACTGCGCTTCCTCCTGAATCAAACTGCGTTAATGGTGTGGATGATGACAAAGATGGGCTTATTGATTGCGCTGACCCGAATTGTGGTGGGGCTTCATGCGGCACTGGCGCTATTTGTTCATCAGTACAAGGCGTGTGCACAGAACAAATTTGTTATGATGGCGTTGACAATGATGGCACGGGCGGTACGGACTGTTCTGATAGTGACTGTTACGATGACGTGTGTGTGGAAGGAAAAACATTGTATCGCTGCAATGAAAACCAACAATGCGTTTTTTCAACACAAAAAGGAGGAGGTGCGGGAAGCGAATGAGAACCCGAACACTTTTCATATTCATTGTTGTTCTTGCAAGCCTTGGCGCACTCCAAAGCGCGTATGCGAATTCATGTACCGATGCGTGGGCATCAAACGGATGTTGCTGGTCCGGTGGGAGTACGGATGGCGGGTGCAGCAGCAAGGGAGGAAATATTTTTTGCGGTGACAACCATGATTATTCAAATACGTTTATACGCTGCGAAAAAGACTGTGACTCGTCAGTAACGGTTTGTGATGGGTGGGAATCAGGAGACGGCACGCTTTGCAGCGGCCAAAAATCCGCGCTGTGCGGAAAATACAATTGCGACGCTACCTACCAATGCCATGAAGGAATTTGCGGCGCAGAATGCGATTCAAACAGTGATTGTGATGCAACTGAGTGCGACCACTTAGATGGGTGTTACAGCGGAACGTATCGCAACTATGCTGACCTCTCAAACTCGTGTAGTTCAACCTGTGGCTGCCAGACGCTCTCATGCTCAGTGTACCGTGAAGTAATAACTGATGCTGACGGGGATGGCTACGACACGGAATGTGACGGGGACGCGGACGACTCTAATGCTAATATTTATCCAACTGCGCCAGAAATTTGCGACGGGCTTGACAACAACCAGAACGGTCCGGTTGATGAAGGCATTGATGCAAACAATAATGGCATTTCAGACTGTATTGAAGAATGCAAAGATGTGAACACGGGCATCTATGACAATGGAAACCAGAAAAAATACACTCAATACCGAACCGCAGCAGGAGGCACGTGTGCAACAATTGATTTGCAGGAAACATTCTATCACTGGACAAAAATAGACACATCAAACAATGTTGATGCAAGCGGAAACCTCAAAACCATTGCTTCAATACGCATAACCGGCTTAAAAACGCCCGAAAGCGGGAAAACAACGCGTCTTGGCGTGTTTATAAAAATTGATAATGCAAATAACGCGAACTGGGGGCAATTCTCATCATATGATGTTGACAACTCTGCTCATGACCATCTTATTCTTATCAACCAGCCGGTACGCTACATTCTTATTGGAAACGTAGGCGCTGAAACCCTGCAAATTGATGGTATTGAAGGGCTTGACTACCTGCGCTCAACAACCGTGTACACCTATATTAACGAACAGCCAGAGGTGCTTCTTGACCTTGCAGATACTACTACGGGTGCTTCGACTCAAAGCGTGAGTGTGAGCCAGCAACCCTTTGAAGACCTTGTTGATAACCGGTTTGTGCTCTATCCTGAAGGAATAAACGAATTTCTTTTTACTGATTCCTCAAATACAAATATTGCATCAGCATCAAACCAGCCAAACTTCCGCATCACGTTTGAAACTGATTCAAAACAATACTATGGTGATTCCTGCTACCTGCAGGACGTGCAATACTCGTGTCCAACCGGCTACACTCTCAATTCTCAAACCCTCAAATGCGAAAAACCCGGCACAAGCGCAGCACAGTGCGCGTCACAAGACACATTTGTTCAAGCAACCCGCTGTGAAAAGAAAAGCAATAGTTTCACTTGCCAGACGCGCACGTGCGTTTTTGAAGACAATGAATGCTACGCGTACACAATTGAAATACCAAACATCCAGTCAGTACAGCGTGATGCAGCAAATGATAATGTCTGCTGTCAATTTCCTCCAGAAGAACAAAAATGCGTGCGAGACGCAACACCAAGCCCGCGCGTTGCAAAATCAATTAATCCCGGGCAAGTGTGTCGTGAAGACATCAGCCTGCAATGGGCATATTGCGGCGAATACGACTACTACTATGACCTTGGCGTGTTTGCTACGGATGAAGACACAGTGCTTCCCGTACAAGTCTTTGAGGATGTAGCATCAGGAACTCTCTCATATGATATTTGGCCGCAATGCGGAAACGATTTTTTAGACTCTGACAAGGGAGAATCATGTCTCACCTGCCCGGGTGATATTTATCTTGAAAAAGACAATGACTACGCGTCATTTGCGCCAAACAATGATGAAATTGAAAATGAGCAATACCTTTCATGCACTACGGCAAGCGATTGTCCTCAAGACATTGCACGCCTTGGCCTCTTAGGAACACCAAGCTGTAACACGGCAGCTGACGGCACCACGTATTGTGCATGGTCTGGGCCGGTAATTCAAAACACGTTTGATGGAGCAAGCCTGCGTTGCTATACCGATAATGAGTGTAGAACGCGCAGCGGAGAAACTGTTGCTGATTGGGACTGCAAAACCTTAACTGGAGACACACTTCCATCTGGCGAGCAGGGGTATTGTTTTTGGGCGCGCGGCGATGCAACCGGGGAAACTCCCCTCTGTGTGCTTTTTGAATCAGCACAACAACTTGTCTACCCCTGTAAGAACTGGGCTGACCTTTCATGCAAACAAAAATATCGCGGAGAACTCGTGCGCGGCGCGGATACGCATGATGGTAATGTGGTTTGTCAACCAAGCTGCACAGCGTCAGATGAATCAGGATGCGTGCTTACCACGATTCCAAACGCGAAAAACAACAACCTGCTCAAAGAAGTTGCGGCAAAAACCGTTGATGCCTGCGCATGCGAAGGCTCATCATACTCTCAAGTTAATGGAGGACAAAGCAGGTATTGCTGTCCAAGCGGGTATGAACACTCACGAACAAACACGACCACACAACAAGGGGTGTGCTGTCCTGCAGGGCGAACAAGCGTGTACGATGCTGACCCTCTAAGACCTGAAATAGAGCCTCAATATTATTGCTGTCCACACGGCCAGCGCTGGGTATGGGAATTCAACACAGGCACGAACCAGTATGAAGGCAAATGCGGTGAAGCGCCTGCGTACGCGTGCGGCGTGCGCTGGGACACGGCAGTGTGCTTCCTCGGCTCGCTTCTTGATCCGTTTTCCATTCCATCCGTGTTTGGGCGATGCGGGCTTGAAGGCGCGTTTACTGATTATTTAGGCAGTTTTGCCTGCATCCTTGGCAGGTTCCAAAACCTGCTGCCGGTCACGCAGGCATGGCTTGGCGACATGCTTACGTGCGGAAAAAATCACTTTCCAAATCAGCCAATAGAGCTGACCGTATGTTTGGTTGACAAAGGCGTGATTGGCGGCGCGCAGCGCGCTGTTGACTTTGTCATTTACGTGTTTGACCTGGACGTGCTTGCCGAAGAAATCGCCGAATTTGTTGATACCGTCGCAGAAGCGGCAAATGCGCTTGCAACTGGCGCTGCACAAACAATTGAAGATGCAGTTGATATTGGCGTAGATATTGTTTCAGGAGTTGTTGACTTCCTGTTTGGATGGTTGTAAGAAAACAAGCATTAAAAAACAACAAAAAACACTCCTCGTAGAGGGGAGCGAATACGTATGGCACAAGAATTGCTTATCTATTACATTGGTGGCATTATCACGTCAGCACTAGTTCTGGGAGCATCCATTTACGGTTCGTTTGGCGGGCTTGACCCGGCAACAAACATTCAAACAAAAATGGTCAGCCTTCTTTATGATGTTGCAAGCCTGTATGAGATTACGTACACGGTTCCTGACAAGATTAGTATTTATTATCATGGCCTCCTGCCTGACATGAAATGGGAGGATGCTACAACGCTCTCGTATCGCGGTCACGTGGTTGACACGCTTCAGCGCCAGCCAACGTCTGCTGCGATTCTCTCAAGTTCAGGCATTAATTTTCCACTTTACACAAAATGGGCTGTTAACTATCTTAACCCGCAAAAAGATTATGAATCACCTATTGTTTTTCTTGGCGCAGCGGATTCGCTCAACATTTTTGACACCTACCTCGCAAACAAGAACTTACTCTTCTCGCCTGAAAACCCGCTTATCAAAACTCCGTCAATACGGCGTCAAGACTCACAGGCAGGCTACTGTTCACTTAAATCATCAATTAGCCTTTCACGAAACGCAACGTGTGAGGACTACAATGGGAAAACGCGCGGTCAATGTGAAGGTGTTCAATTTATCACATACGCATCGGGAGGCGTTGAGAGTGACGCGTGTGGTTGTTCTGCTCTCGGGCTTTCAAGCGGGTGCGGGTGCGAAGTGCGTGATGACCTGTGCTCGTGCGAGCTTCGCGATGAGGTGTGTTCCTGGCAGCCCCAAGGCTCGCGCTGTTTTGAAGCATGCGAGCAATACGCATCACAAGGTGCGTGCACGCAAAACGATAACTGTCGCTGGTATCCCTCAGGAGAATCAGAATGCACTGACAGCGCGATTTGCGACTATCGCATACCCATCAATCGCGATTACGTTTCTTACTTTTCGCACGGTACAACAACAGACCTTGTTGCCCAAGACCAGTTGTTCTACGATACTTACCCCCTTCTTGAAGTCATGCGCGGCCTTGAGCGCGCGTGCACAAGCACGGACCCGGTCACGGTTTCGCTCAACCTCTTTCCCGGCTATGTGATAAACAAGCCACAAAACTCTGATTCAGTACTATGCGTGCAGCGGCTCATCAACGCGTATGAAGACTTTGCATTCTCAGAATGTCGTGATTCATGGCTTGACATTCGAAGAAAAGACTCAACAAACATTGACGACTACGTGCTTGGCAGTTTTAGTGATGCGCGTGCATGTTGCGGCGTTGATTTTCGTGCAACAACGTTTTGCGAAGACTTTACTGAATCCATGCTTTCAAAAGAAGGGATAACTAGTAGTCTTTGCGTCATTGATCAAAACGCTGACGTGTACGCTGTTACGGTTTTTGGCACTGAGCAAAGCACAACAATAAGCGTGTTTGACAGCACTGAAACAGAAGTTGCTTCCCAAACATTTACATCAGAACAAGAAATTTCAAACGCTATTATCTACGAAAACGGACCGCATGAAGAAATCACTATTGGTGGTCAAACATTTAGCATCCTGCTTACTGATGAGCTTAATCCCGTTCCTGACTTTAATGATTGCACACATCCTGACCGCATGACTGCGGCACGCACGCTGCAAACGCAGACAGGGATTCCCGCGCAAACCAGAGCGGATTTTATTAATGGTTATACAAACCTGTACTGTTTTGACGTGAACGAATTGCTCGGTCAAACATGCGTGAATGCTGCGGGTGAGTCTCAAACCCTTACCAACATTGATTTTAAAATTACGGACATCGAAAACGTGATTGACGTTGGCGTTGACTTTCGCGGACTGCTTCGTGCTGCAGGCACGTTTGCGCTTGTTCCTTATGGTTTGGGTGCTTTTGCTGCAGTAAATGACATTACTGACGCGCTCTCGGGTGATACGAGCGCGCCCTCAAACTTGTTTTTTGTTGACTACTACAAAACGGATAACGCGCGCACGCTTAACGCAAACGCGTACATGGGAAAAGGCATATCGTGCGTTGGTGAGTACGACCCTGTTGCGCGTTACGAACCCATTAGTTTTGACGGGTTTTCAAACGTTGCTGCAGCCTGCAAACCTATTGAGGAGTGTTGTTGCAGTGACCGCGGAGAGTGCAGGGGGGATGGCGCAGACTACGTGGCATTGAGCACACCGGATTGCACGCGTGGCGGACAGATTTGTTGCATACAAAATGACGCGATAACGTTGCGCACACCAACGTGCGGAGGAAGTTCATGAGCACGGTAATGCCTTATGTGATTCGTGAAATACTTGACCTGCTTATTTGGCTGCTTGTCGTGTTTTTTGTGCTTAGCAGGGCGTCAGGCGTGAATTTCGAAGTGTCAAATGCCCTTGATGAGACAAAGCTTGACACGCTCTCTCAGATTTTTATTAATAGTCCAAATTGCTTTGCTTACGAACAATTTCACATTGATTACGCACAGGGGAGCTCCCGTCTCACTTCACAAACATATCCCGGACTCGTTGATGTTACCAAGTTTTTTAATGCATGGAACCAGAATTGTTTGCGCTACACTGAGTTGTGGGATTTATTAATTCCGTCATCAGATTCAACATTCAACTTGTGCGGAGAACTCGTACCTTCCTTGTTTGGCCTCACACCCGCGGTGGGCATTAATTGTGGGGAGTCAAGAGATGGCAGACCCCAGCAATGCATTTCAAACCGATGCGTAGTCTCGTGCGCTCGCGAGCCTTGCATTTCAGGACTCTTCTTAACCTATGAGGCACGGTTCAAGGACTTGGAAACTGGAGAAGAGTATAATTTCACGTCGTATGAGGGGCTTACAAAGGCGCCGTTTGAGCCTGACGTGCTTGGTTACACCGGTGATTGGGCTGGCGGCTCGTATGAGGAGTATGTGGGCTGTTCGTCAAGCTTTGTTGAGACCACGTTTCAGGGCAGGACACCGGTGTTTATTGCATACCCAAAGAACACAGGACTCAACCAAGACCCGGAAAAGCATGCGGGCGTTTTTAGCGTAAAACTCTGTCGTGGCGTGTATGGTAAGAGCACAAACAGCGAAAATCTGATTGCAAGCGCATTTGGTCTCGCGTAAGCTTTAAAAAAGGCGCGCTTATTCTCTTTAGTTGCTATGAGCATCAAAGAAGGCAGCTTCATTGAAATTGATTACGAAGCGCGCATTGCAAGCAATAATCGCATGTTTGATACGACTAAAGAACGTATTGCAAAACAAAACGGGCTTGAAGGCTCGCCAAAACCGCAACGCATCATTATTGGCGCGCAACACGTTATCAAAGGTCTTGATGCTGAACTCAAAAAACACACCGTTGGCGATTCATTTTCAGTTATTATTCCTGCACAAGATGCATTTGGTTCACGAAACCAAAAACTCGTGCGTCTTATTCCGCTCAAAGAATTTCGCGAAAAAAACATGCGACCACTGCCCGGCATGGTTTTGGATTTTCAGGGCGTGCAGGGAACTATTATGAGCGCGTCAGGCGGCCGCGTGCGTGTTGACTTCAACCACCCGCTTGCAGGACGAACCGTTGTGTATGATGTGACGATTAATCGCGAAATTACTGACAAAAAAGAACAAATAGGTGTGATTCTTGATGTGCGCTTAAACGAGCAAAACCCTGATATTACCATTGCAGACAAAAAAGCAACAATCACTCTTGCTCAGAAACTGCCAGAACATTACACAAAACACATTTGTGAAGAAATCGAAAAATACACCGGTCTTAAGGCAGAATTTGTAAAAAAAGAAGAGAAAAAAGAAGATACAACAGAAAAGAAACCTGCTAAAACCCCTGCAAAGAAAGCCGATAATGAATAATCATAAGATACATTCACTTTTATCTTTTTAATTTTTTACAAGCACAATGTTTGTTCCTTCCCGTTTTACGAACTGCTCTTTACCGTTAATAATTGCAAGCGCAGTGCATTCATCTAATGCAACACCTTCAAGATTGAACTTTCTGCACGCATCACGAAGCACTTGCTCGTTATCTGTCTTATTGCTGTGAACATCGCAAATCATTCGAACAATACCGGTGCCACGAATGAGTGTTTTATCATCAGTAATTCCATACGAGCACAACGCGATTGCGCCTGCAGAATTGCCTACAATGACCTTTGTTTTGCTCAAAATCTTTAGTTGGGTTTCAAGACTGAATTTCTTTAATGATTCAAGCAGCCACTTTGTTTTACCGCCCCATAGGTAGATAATATCCGATTCTGATAATTTCTTAATCATATCCTGTAGAGAATCAGTTGCTTTGAGTGCCTGCGTTTTGAAATGGAGTTCATCTCGATAAATCTTGTTAAAACGATCAAAGGCTGAGGACTGAAACTTTTCTTCAAGAGCAAAAGGAATCAATACTGCAGTTGCTTGTTTTGGAACGTGTTTTGCAATCTCTTTATCAATATAACGTGTTTCACCACGTTCAGGATGTCCGCCACCAATAAGAAACAGTTTCATAGTGTTATTGAAGTGAGTTTGTCTATATCCTCCTTTTCTTAGTTTAATTAAGGCAATTGTACTGTTTTCTTAATTTGCGTATCTTTTTCAAGTCCAACTCTGCAAATATAATTCCTTCACGTTTCTTGATTTTATTCAAAACGTTCATCGGACTACAAATATAGCTTTCCCCTAGAACTTCGTCTGTGAAAGCGTCGCAACTTACAAAATATGCAAGATTCTCAAAAGCTCTTGCGAGGGGAATGCTTTGAAACACTTCTTTTGAGATGTGTGCGTTATCTAACAGATACGACGGACAAAACAATATTTGAGCGCCTTGTTTTGAAAGTTTTTTTACATATTCTGGAAATGCAAAATCTCAACAAATAATAATCCCAATCTTGCCAAAATCGGTTTCTACAACATGATTGTCTGTTCCAGGAACAGACTCACCTAAGTCAAGACCAGGAAATAAATGTACTTTGCGGTACACATATGCAATGTTGCCCGTGCGGTTGATAAGGATTGCAACGTTAGAGACTTTTTCCCCTTCTTTTATGTGTGCCCCAATAATTGCGTAAATATTATTTTTTTTGCAACTTGCTTTAATTTGCTCAATTTCTTTGCAGTGCATGTCCAAAAAGTCTTCACCAAGGCATGATTCAGGAAAACACACAATATCTGTATCTTTGAACGCAGCTTTTTCTATGTATTCTAGCACTTTAGAAACATTCTTTTTGAGCTCGTCAAACAGTTCAATTTGCGCAAGAGCGACTTTTGCCACAATCCTTTGCACATTTCTATTTACTTAAATACGTTCACGTTTATTTTACTACAATATTGTAGCGAAAAAAAGAATTTCGTATGCTTAAAGTAAATAAAACATATAAAGAAGCTCTTGCTCTAATTGGGATGTCATGGATATACTATCCTCGGGGAGTGGCAGCTTGTTTCAACCCCCTCAACAATCACAATCGCATTCTGTTAAAGAGTTTAGAAGCGAGCTTTCGCGCACAAAAGATGTTGACGCAGAACTTGAAGAACTTCTTGCAACAAAGCGCGCAACAATCCGTGTTATCGGTGTTGGCGGTGCGGGTAATAATTCGCTTACGCGCATGAGCGAGATTGGCATTAAAGGCGCAGAACTCATTGTTGTAAACACTGATGCGCAGGATTTACTCGTCGCACTTGCTGACAAGAAAATCTTGATAGGAAAAGAAGCCAGCAGCGGCATGGGTGCTGGAAGCAATCCAAAAGTCGGCGAAGAAGCAGCGCGTGAATCAGAATCAGAACTCAAAAAATCACTTGCTGGTGCTGACATGGTCTTTATCACGTGCGGTCTTGGCGGCGGAACGGGCACAGGCGCAGCACCAGTCATTGCTGAGATTGCAAAAAAGAATGGTGCACTCACTGTCGCTGTGGTGACGCTTCCCTTCACTATTGAAGGAAACAAGCGCATTGAAAACGCGCTTTATGGTCTTGAGCGCATGGAAGGCATTGTTGACACGCTTATTGTGATTCCAAATGATAAACTCCTTGAAATAGCACCAGACCTCCCGCTTCAAACCGCGTTCAAAGTAGCTGATGAAATTCTTACAAACGCGGTCAAAGGAATTGCTGAGCTTGTCACAAAACCGGGTCTTATCAACCTTGACTTTGCAGACATTCGCGCAGTTATGGGTCAGGGCGGTGTTGCCATGATTGGTGTTGGCGAGAGCGACTCGGAAAACCGTGCAGTTGAAGCAGTTGAAAAAGCGGTGAACAATCCCCTTCTTGACGTGGACATTACTGGCGCTAAAGGCGCGCTTATTAATGTTTCTGGCGGCCCAACTATGACCCTTGATGAAGCAAAAGAAGTGGTTGAAGCGGTTTCGTCGCGTCTTGATGAGAATGCGCAAGTTATTTGGGGCGCGCACATCACTGATGACATGGACACGGTTATTCGAACCTTGCTTATCGTGACTGGCGTGAAGTCGCCGCAAATTTTTGGCCCACGAACAAGAACGACTGACCGTCGTAAAAAAGAGATTGAAAATGACTTGGGCATTGAATTTATTTAGTGAGTTGCACAAATCCTAAAAAACACGTATCCTCTTTGTCTTGTTTATGAGCCGGCTTGAAGAGTTCTTGCGTGTCCCTGATGCGCTTATTAGTTTTAAGACCACATTCTTTCGAGAACCGTATCTCATGTCCAGCTATTATTTGCTCATGGACAGGTATCTTTTGGAGCATGAACGCGTGCGCGTTGGTTCAATTGCGTCTTCAGACGGGAAAGAAGCGTATTCGCTAAGCATGATTCATTTGCTGCTTCCAAAACACATGTATGAGATTCATGGTTTTGACATTAACCCTGCTGGTATCAAAACCGCACGTGAGGGTTGCTATACTATGACGCGCACGTTTGATGACCTCTTGCGCGGCCTTTCGTATGTTTCAATCAAACAACCAGAACTGGATGCAACGCGAGATGAACTCCTTTCTTTTTTTTCCAAGCAGCAAGCACATGACACATTTACGATTCCTTCCTGCATCACGCGCCCCTGCACTTTTCATGTGATGGATGTGATGGATGTACCCAAAACAGAGGGGTATGACGCGATTATGTGCCAAAATTTTGTCTACCACTTTAAAAAAGAGGGCATGCTTTGTATTCTTGAAAAACTGGCGGGCATGATAAAACCCGGTGGCGTGCTTGTTCTTGATGCATGGTACCCTCCAGAAAATGAGTATCATGCCCGCTTCAATGAAGATTATTTTGAGGTGATGCGCAAAACACGCCTGTTTTCTCAAAAGAACGTGCGCGTACTAAGCGATTTTTCGCCGCACAAATAGGCTGGGTGTTTCCACAACCTTTAAAAATGTGGTTTCTGTTTGTTACATAATGAAACTTAACACGGTTGGTGACAACCTAAGCAGAGTGTTTACAAATCTCAAATACTCGCTTGCCCACTACCGACGCGTACTTCGACGAACCAAACGACCATCAAAAAGAGAGTTTATCGATATTGTTAAAATTACGGGCATTGGTATGGTCATTATGGGCGTGATAGGTTTTGCACTACAAACACTTTTTGTGTACGTAATCAAACTGTGATGTATCATGAGTGACGAAGAAAAACAATATGGAGAAATATTCATTGTCCGCGTTACTGCCGGCAGAGAATCACAACTTATTAGCCGTCTTTATGCACGACTTCTTAAAGAAAACCACGGTGTGTACGCGGTTTTGCGCCCAGAACAAATCAGAGGCTACTTTTTTATTGAAGGAGCAAATATTGACGCAGTTAAGGAAGCAGTATATGGCCTTCGCCACGCAAAAGGCGTGATTGAAAACCCAATCGCGTTTGTTGATATTGAACACTTTTTCGAACCAGCAGTCAAGAAAATGGTCATTGGCATCAACGACATTGTTGAACTTATCAGCGGACCCTACAAAGGCGAGAAAGCGCGTGTTAAACGCGTGGACAAGGCAAAAGAAAAAGTCATTGTTGAACTGCTTGAAGCTGCGGTGCCAATTCCAATTACTATCAGCCTTGATAGTGTGCGCGTGATTGACCGTGTAAGCTCAAAAGGAGAAATATGACTCTCTACCCAAACACATAAAAAGACCCTACGTTTTGAGGTGCATCACACATGAGCGAAGAAATCATTAATTTGATGGTTGAAGGCGGCGCAGCAAAAACTGGCGCAACCCTTGGCATGAAACTTGGTCCGCTTGGTATTAACCTTGGAAAAATCGCACAAGATATAAACGATGCAACCAGCGGTTTTAAAGGCGTTGAAGTTCCTGTCACGCTCACTGTTGACAAAAAAACAAAAGAATACACCATCAAAGTGGGCACACCCCCTGTTCCTCAGCTTATCAAAAAGCGCGCAAAACTTGAGAAAGGCAGCGCAACCGCAGGAACCGCGTTTGTTGGAGACATTCCTGTTACTGAGCTTATTGAGATTGCAAAATCAAAAGTGTCTGGCACTATTTCAAAAGATGCAAAAGCAATGCTTGGACAAGTTGTTGGAACATGCGTGAGTATTGGCGTGACAATTGACGGCAAAAACCCGCTGGAAGTCTCAAAAGCGGTTAAAGCAGGCGCGTTTGACGCGCAACTCGCCTAATTCTTGTGGTAGTAAGATTTAAAAATCAATGCAGAAGGGGAATTGGGAATGATTCAACTATGACACCAGATTACCCCGTCGCGGAGTTTATCACGTTCTTTCCGGGAAAGAGCATTGACTCTCTTGAGCAGGAAATGGGCAGACAAGATCCACGTGTACTCACTTTGAACACATTTCTTGGACTCCAAGACCTTCTTAAAAGGGAACTCAACGAAACAGCACTTGCTGTCTTGCTTAAAGATGAGTGGTACGTGCTTCCAAATACGCAGTACAATCCAGAGTTCAACAGTTTGCACGTGTGCCCAGAATCAAGTGTGCTTAACCTTCCCGCACAAAAACACGCATCATTCCGGATGTATGGCGGTCTTCGTGCGTTTGAAGAGTATGGTGACAACGAGCTTAAAATGTCTGATAAAGACATCATCAACACCCTTATGCTTGGCGCAGTCATGCAAAATTTTGAAACCCAAGAGCTTGGCGTGCTCTACATGTTTGGAAACAAACCCTGCTTTAAGTATCTTAGCGGAGACGTTAATGGAGAACTCACGCTTGGTGAATACCTGCTCAACACAGGAATCACCCCGCTTGGAAAACAACTTTCTAAACAGTAAATCTTATAAATAGCACGCGGTTTGTCTTGCTTACTTCACTGCTTTGGCAGGAGGTTTGACTCTACAATGGTAGAAAAACAAGCCGCGCTTGACGCGATAGCACAGCTAAAAGAGCAAGCGAAATCTCGCAAATTTACTCAAAAGTTTGACCTTATCTTCTCACTGCGCGAGTTTAACATCAAAAAAGGCGATAAAATTGATGACTACCTCCTTTTGCCGCATGGCACGGGAAGAACATCAAAATTTTGCGCGCTTGTCGGCAAAGAACTCATTGTTGATGCAAAAAAAATATGTGACACTGCTATTCTTGTTGATGATTTTGAAGAGTGGGCAAGCAATCCTCGAAAAATCAGAAAACTCGTGCGCTCACATCACTATTTTATTGCGCAAGCAAACATCATGCCTCAAATCGCGAAAACGTTTGGTAAATATCTTGGCTCAGTAGGGCGCATGCCAAACCCAAAACTCGGCCAAGTCATCGCACCAAACGCTGATTTGAAAGCAACGGTTACCCGAATTAACAAAATCGCAATCCTCAAGGCAAAAAAACAGCCAAACCTTCACCTGCTTATTGCAAACACAGAGATGGCAGATGAAGATATTTGGAATAATATTCGCGTTGTTTATGATAAAGTCTTAGCGGACTTACCAAAAGGAAAGCAACAACTCCGCCATGTCTTTATCAAACTCACCATGTCAAAACCAATAATCTTGGAGTGAACAGCACAATGGTACAACAGTGGAAAAAGGATAAAGTTGAAGAAATCAAGCAACATCTTCAAAGCGCAAGCGTTGTTGCCCTTGTTGACATGAAAGGACTTCCTGCAAAACAGCTTCAAGGCATCAAACAGGAAATCAGCAGTATAGTTAACCTTAAGATGACCAAGAAAAGCGCGATTCTCCGCGCGCTGCAGGGAAGCAGATATGAATCACTCAGAGAAAAGCTGGGGGACATGCCAGCACTCATGTTTACCAAAACAAACCCCTTCAAACTGTACAAAACCCTCAAAAAAAGCAGGGTAACTGCGTTTGCAAAAGCAGGCGACACGTTGCCAGTTGATGTAACAATACCTGAGGGTCCAACAGACTTTACGCCAGGTCCAATGATTGGCGAATTTGGTAAGTTCAAAGTAAAAACAAGAGTTGAAGGCGGAAAAATTGCAGTCATAAAAGACACCGTTGTTGCAAAAGCAGGAGATGCAGTTACTGCAGAACTTGCTTCATTTCTCAAAAAAATGGGCGTGAAACCAATGAAAGTTGGTCTTAACATGACCCATGCAATGGAAGGGACAACCGTGTATGACAAAACCGTACTTGACATTGATGAAGAATCATACCTACAGAACGTCATGCTTGCAGCACAACACGCGCAAAACCTCGCTGTTGAAGCAGGCATCCTCACTAAGGAAACGATTGAATTTGTTATTGTCAAAGCAGTACAAAACGCGAGAGGTCTTGCTCTTGAAGCAAGTATTCTCTCAAAAGATATGATTGATGAGCACATAGCAAAAGCACAGAATCAAGCGCTCGCACTCAAAAACGAAACAGGTGTATAATAATGGAATATGTATATGCGGCACTACTCATCCACAAAGCTGGAAAGCAAGTTGATGAAGCAACCGTAAAGAAAGTAATGGAAGCGGCAGGCGCAAAGCCTGACGAGGCCCGAATCAAAGCACTTCTTGCTGCGCTTGAAGGCGTCAACATTGATGAAGCCATCAGCAAAGCAGCAAGCGCGGTCGCTGTAGCAGCTCCAGCAGCAGGCGCAGCACCAGCTGGCGAAGCTCCAAAAGCAGAAGCAAAAGAGGAAGAAGAAGAGCAAGTCAGTGAAGAAGAAACCGCACAAGGCCTTGGAGCACTCTTTGGCTAAACCCAAAGACCTCCTCTAAAAACTCTTTTACTTTACTTTACCCCATCTTTTTGCTCTTATCAACCGCAACATTAGCAACGCACATTTCTTGCTTTGCTAAGGCGTGACACTTTTAAACCCTGACTTTGTTAGTGTGAGTTACTATGCCAGTAGAATACGCAGAATACAAAGGACACAAACTTATTGTTCTCAAACGCGAAGAAGACACAAAATTTCCTTTTCAATTTGGCAAAGGAAAAGCACAACTTATTGTGAAATATTTTGATGAAATCAAAAAATTCGCAGAAGAAGAGGACGAGCAAAAACCCGAACAAAGCCAATAAACTTGGCTTTCTTCATTTTTTCTTAAATTCCAAATTGCACACAATAGGGTAATGGTCTGATGCTATTTTAGCGCGTTGTGAGGTAATAATACGCGCATCCCTCACTTTCACATCTGCTGAGGTAAAGCAGTGGTCAATGCGCACGTTTGCAACAAAATTTTTTCTTACTGCAGGAGTAGGGTGTGTGGGTACTTTTTTAAACCCTTCAAACGCGTCTTGCAAACCCTGTTCGCGCAGGAACGGGATAAAACGCGCGTTTGTCAGGTTTTCAACTACGTTCCTGCCTTTTTTCTTGCCATCAAGGCTTTGCCATGCTTTAAGCAATTTTTCTTTGTCATACGTGTCTTCATCACTAATTGCGTTGTAATCCCCAACAAGCACAAACGGCTTTTTCGCGCTTTTCAAAACAGGTGCAATAATAATTGCGCGCTGCTCGTCAGTGATGACGGGGTGTGGGTGAAACACGTTCACTTCCAAACCCTTAATGCTTGCGCGTATCATGTTACGGTGTCCGGTGTCAACTGTTTTTGCGTGCATTGCTTGCTTTGAGAGAATGGCGTTGCCAAAAAACCAGTCCGTGTATGCTGCAAAGTACCCTGTGCTAAATCCAAACTCTGCTACGTACTCTTTAAACCCGTAATGCGCTGGTCCTGAGATTGCTTCATTGAGCACGAGCACGTCAGGGTCTTCTCGCTTGATAATGGCTTTTGCTGCGCACAATCGTTTCTTGTCAAGCGTGTGCAGCGTGTTGTCAGTGTAAAAGCCATACCAGATATTATAGCTCATCAGCTTGAGGCGCATATCATAGTGTAGAACTGTTTTGCTTAATAAGACCTCTCACGCTAGAGTTGGGAAAAAAAATAGGTAATAAATAAAATAAGTATTTGTTTTTTTTACGAAAAAACGTTGTTTATGCGTTGCGTACGTTAACTGCTTTTTTGCCGCGTTCGCCTTCTTCTACGTCAAATTCGACCGCGTCGTTGTCAGTTATTGAAACGTCTTCAGCAAGACCAGTTTGGTGTACAAAATAGTCTTCGCCATCTTCGCCGGTTATGAAACCGAAGCCTTTTGTTTTGTTAAAAAATTTTACTGTTCCTTTCATGGTTTGTTTCACTTTTTATTTTTTTGTTAATCAGAAATTATTTTTTTCGTGTGAGGGTTCTTTTAAAATTCCAATTACTGGTATAATACCATAACTAAAGCCTTTTTAGGCGTTTTGGTCGTGTTGCGCTTAGCTAATTTCTTGATTTGACCGCGTAAAACCACGTTAATCATGGGAAACATGTGAATAAAAAGTGTAAGCACGCGCTAAAATCGAAAAAAATAATTATTATCCTGCACGTTAAATCTTCTGTGAACACGAAAATAGAAGTATGCTATGACGTATTTTTAGACTGTGTTATGGACGTGTCAAAAAACTTTGACCTAGTTTTTAGTGATGAAACCTTGCAATATGGTCTTGATAAGAAAAAAGAAATAATAAATCGCGCAAAAAAAGAGTTTCCTGAATTCAAGAAGACTTGACAAAAAAGAAATCAAGCCGATTGAAGAAGAGTACAAGAAGTCATTCAATTGCAAGAAAATTGGTCGCATCACAATGAGTACCCAACAATCATTGAATTTGTGTGTCCTATGATTGATTCTTACTTGTAATTAGCTGAGTTTAGATATTAAAACGTATTAATTCAATAGTTTATGTGTAGAAACATTTATATATCTAATTTTAAGATAACGTTGTTACGGTGCTGTTATGAATACTAATCTGGAAAATATCGCTGATGAGGAAATCCTCATAAAAACGGAGAAAAAAGAGAAGAAACTGCTTTATAATGGAACTGAAGAGACGGAATTGAATCAATATCTTGACACAAATCCTCGCTATCACAACTGGAGCATGTCTTGTGACGTAGGTCACTAAACAGTATAATACTCTTTTTTTATTTTTATGTCAACTTTTGAATCCTTGATAATGAAACGTTACTCCGATAAGAATTTTGCTAAAAAATATTATGCTGCATCAAAAAATGGCCTAAAACCTTTTGAAAAAAAGCTTGTTGATACTTATCTTTCAAATACTAAAAAGCTACTAGTTGTTGGTTGCGGTGCTGGGCGTGAAACGGTGTCACTTGCCAAATCTGGTTTTGATGTTACTGCTATTGATATTGCGCCTGAGATGGTGCGACAAACAAAGAAACTCTGCGCTGAAAAAAAAGTTGTCGCTTCTGTTTTAACAATGGATGCAAGTTCACTTAATTTTAAAGAGAACACATTTGACGCAGTTCTTTTCTTTAATTGTGTGCTTGACCAAATACATTCTCATGTTAAGAGAGCAAAAACCGTTAAAAAAGCATATTCCATATTGAAACGGAATGGCATTGCTATTGCAGTTTCTAATAATGCCTTGCAACCGGGAGAGAAGTTTATGTATTGGAAAGAGCATGTTAAACATGGTTTTACTTACTTAAAAAACAGAAAACATGACTTCTTTGACCGCGTTTATGAAGATGACCTACCTGTTTATGTTCATCTCTCAACACCGTTTTACCTAAGAAAATTGTTTAAAGAATTCAAAACGATTCAATGCTCATCAAGTGATGCAATTATGGATAGAACTAAAGAAGGCGTATCAACCTATTTTGATCCTCTTATTATTATTGTTGCTAAAAAGGTGAAAGCATGAACTACTTCTACGCTGCTCCATTCTCGATAATTAAAAATGAACATAACTATTCTGTCCTAACTCAATTAGGGGGTGCTCACATACTTGATAAAAATACGCTTATCGAATTGCTGGGGCTATTAGGAAAAGAAGACAAGACGCAAACAGTAGGAGAAGTAGCAGTAAGTATGATATTAAACAGAGCCAAAAACGATTACAGCTCCTTTTAGACTCTCAAGTTCTCACAAAATCACAATACCAACGAAATAATTCCTTTAATTACGAAGCTGTCCTTAAACGAGTATTCAATGATGAAGGTTCTGTCGGAGATTTATTGAACATAGGCAGTTTAACATTAGCAAGCGTAAAATTTTGCCCCTCCTCAGGTAAGGGATGTTACGCTTTATATCTAGATCAAGTGAAAGATGCTGAAGTAGAAGAAAGCAGATTATTGCAAATTCTAGATGAAGCAGCTCACATGGGCTGTCAAAATCTTTCATTAAGTGGTGGTGAAGTTACTGCATCAAAACACAATCTTAATCGAACACTCAATCTTATGAAACACGCACGTTCCGTGGGAATTAATAAAATAGTACTGATAACTACTGGTTATCGTTTGGATGAACACATTGATAAATTTATTGGTGCTGGGGTAGACCATATTCAAATTTCCATTGATGGCCTTGAAGACTTTAATGATTCCTACAAACGTTCAGAAGGTGCCACAAAACGAGCGTTTAATGCAATAAATGCGTGCCGAGAAAAGGGGGTGCATTTTAGCACTAATAGTGTTGTTTCGCATTCAAATCTTGATTTGATGCCAAATTCTTACAACAACTTGTTAATGTTGGAGTGAGTAGTCCGCGATTCTCTAAAATTTTGACAGTGGATGAAGAGTTTGCATTAACTATTGATGACGCTAAACGATTAGATGCAATTGTACAAGAAATCAATACCTTCCCTGATATGAAGGCGACAAGCGCATTTAGTAACCCCTACATTCTTGAAGATCATGTGACCTGCGTGGCAGGAAAGTTGTCTGCTCATATAACCTATGCTGGAGAGGTTTTACCTTGTGCATTTATGAATGATAGAGGTTTAGGTAACATAAAGACTGTTTCCCTTCAAGAGTTATGGAATATACAAAACCCAGTTATGGATGAACTGTCCGATGGCGTTTCTTTAGATTCAAAATGTTCATCTTGTGAAGATAGACTCCATTATTTTGGTAATTGTATTATTAATTATGAGTACAATAAATCACGTTGCAAAAAATGAATAGCCTATTAAATCATCTTCTTCGAATAGAAAATAGAGTTGATACAGTTACGCCTACTCTTCAAAGTATAACTAATGATATCGGGGATAATAGTTTACCTGAAATAAGTAAGCAGCTGCAAAAAATTGTTTTTCAAGACTACAAGTTCGCATATTCAAAAAAGAGTCATAACTTCTTTTCATTTATTGATACTCGTTTAGGTCATTGCGTTGATTTTTCTCTTCTCTACTATTTTATTTTTGATACTCTTGAAAAAGAGAGTAGTATCATTGCAGCCCCGTTCCATGCCCTTGTGCATGCAACTGATAAGGCGGATAATTATTATATTGAATCTACAGATGGAAAACTTGCAAATCTTGATTTTTATATATCTACAAGAAATATTCCCGTCAAATCAATTGAAAATGAGATATATCTTTCAGATTTACGTGATAATGATGTTATCGCAATTTATCTTAACAGAAAATCTGAATTATCTATTATGCAAGAAGATTTTGAGAGTGCTAATACTATTTTGAAAAAAGCATTAATCTACTCTCAACGCGTGCCGGAAGTATACTATAATCTTGGTTGCGTGAGCAAAAAATTGGATGCAATTGATGAAGCTGCACAGTATTTTACTTCTGCAATTAAATTACACTCAAATTTCTCTCAGGCGTTTAATAATCTAGGAACATGTTATATTCAAAGTGGTAATCGTAAGAAAGCAAAATCTTGTTTTAAACGAGCTATTGAACTTGACCACTCAAAAGAAGCAGAACACAATCTTTTGCAACTGCTTAATTCATAACCATCAACGGCTAGTATCTCTTTTTTTGAGGGTATAAATTGCTAGTCTAATGCATCACCATATTTTTTTCTATATTAAGAGATATTTTTCTGATTTATTGTTAGTTGCAGTTAAATTTGCTCGTTTTGTTAAGAATGCTCTATTTAGTAAACTATTTGCTGTGGCTTTTTGTTCTCTAGTCTCAAATAATCCATTTTTCACGTTGATCTTTAGTGAAAATATGATGTTTTTCTAATTTGTAGGTATCTCCTGCTCAATACGCACATCACGTAGCCGCTTTTCCTGTTTGAGCGCTTCAAACACGCGCTGGTAAAACCCTCCTGCTTTTGCAGTATTGTGCACGCAAAACAGGTCAAAACCGTTCTCTTTTGCGCGTGTAACCACAAATGCTAAATTTGAAATCTATACTTTTATTTCTGTTTAACATTCTTTGGGTGTGCAAAACCCCCGTTGAAAATAAACCACTTTCGACGCCTTTTTAATACACATATGATAACAATTGTTATGAAAATGTGGTTTCTTGTTCTCTTTCTTGCGCTTGTTTTGTTCCTTCCTGCGCTTGCCTTTGTTTCAGGCGGGTTTACCGGAAAGACCGTTGTTATTGGAGAGTACAACGCGCCTGTTGAAGGTTCGCATGATGCTCTTGCATCAAGCACGCAGAGTGGCGTGTATGTTGGCGGTCTTGCGCCTGAGTTTAGCGTGCAACTCATTAATGGAGAGACATTCTCACTCTCAGATGCAAAAGCGCGCGGAGAATGGTCAGTGCTGTATGGATTTGCCACGTGGTGTCCTTTCTGTTCAAAAGAGATTCCGCTCATCCAAGCTTCGTACAAGAAAAACGAGCCTGCTGGCGTGAATCTTATTGGCATTGATGTGGACATCACTGAATCAGCGCAGCAAATCAAAACCTATCAAGAAGAAAAAGGCGCGTCTGCTTTTGAGTTTGCGCAAGGCAATCGTGACATTCTCTTAGACTATCAAATCCAGAGCACGACAACAAAAATTATTATCAACCCGCAAGGCATCATTGAATACATTGGAAGCGGCGTGTTTAGTGAAGAAAACTGGGACACTATTTTTGCCTTTGCCGCACAAAGCCCATGATTGACATTCCCCTTGTTTCCTTTGCTTTTTCTGCCGGGCTTGCCGCTTTTTTTGCGCCTTGCGCGTTTGTACTGTTGCCCGGCTACGTTGCTCACCAGCTCGCATCAGAGTCAAAACATTCACGAGTCGTGCGAGGTCTTTGGTTTGGCGGTCTTGCGTCACTTGGTTTTAGCGCTCTTTTTTTTGTCATAGGTCTTCTCATTTTGCTTTTTGGTCAGGCAATCAAGTCAATTCTTCCTTTTGTCGTGGTCGCAACCGCGCTTGCGCTCATCACAATTGGTGCATTGCAACTTTTTGGAAAAGAATTCTTTTTTTCTCTTCCAAACATTCGTATCAAACCAGATAAGAACGGCTCAATTCAGAGTGTGCTGTTCGGGTTCGCATATGGGGTTGCGAGTCTTGGCTGCGTTTTCCCGCTTTTTCTCACTGTTATGGTCTTAGCATTCGCATCAAAAACCGTGCTTGGCGCTACTCTTCCCTTGTTTGCGTATACTTTTGCCATGACTATATTAATGGTTGGCGTGAGCGTACTTGCCGCGACAAGCCAAACACTTCTTTTATCTAAACTAAAAAAATCAATGCCTTACATCAAAAAAGCAGGCGCTTTGATACTCATACTTGCCGGCTTGTACATGCTGTATTGGGAATTCACTACGCTCAGGTGACGGTCTTTTAAAGCATTGCCAAGCACATTTGATTTTGTAAAAGACCCTGACTGGTGATAACGCAAGAACCGTGGATGATTGCATTGATATTTTTTTTACCGGTCACGTGTTATATATCCTTAAATTTTGAATTCGTATATCTTTTCTTTTATGCGCATTGCAGATATCCCAAAATCAGAGCGCCCGCGAGAACGATTATTTTCTTATGGCGTTTCTTCATTGAGTACTGCTGAACTGTTAGCGCTTATTCTTGGTCAAGGTACGAGGGATATGAATGTAATTGATTTATCAAACAGTTTGTTGTCCGAGTTTGGTTTTGATTGTTTTGCTTCTTGTTCACTTAGTGAATTGAAGACGATTAAAGGTGTTGGGCCTGCAAAAGCAAGTCAAATTTTGGCACTTGTTGAATTTACAAAGCGCTTTACTAGTTCTAAGATGCGGGGTGTTCGTTTTTTGGGAGGTAACGACGTGTTTAATTATTTGGCGCCTAAAGTGCGGGATTTAGATAAAGAGCACTTTTTTGTCTTACTTCTTGACTCTAAAAATCGTTTAATAAAGGACTCTGCAGTGAGTGTGGGTATTTTGAATAGTGTTCTTGTGCACCCGCGCGAAGTTTTTAAGCTTGCAGTAAAAGAAAGTGCAAACAGTATTATTGTTGCGCACAATCATCCTTCTGGCGATCCTGCTCCTTCACATGAGGACGTGGTTGTTACAAAACAATTGCAAGAAGCGGGTAAAACATTGAACATTCCACTCCTCGACCATGTAATAATTGGAAAAGAAGAATATTGGAGTTGGAATGAAAATGAATAATGGTCAATTTTAGGAAATGAGAATAAATACCCTCTGCGCGGTTCTTATGTGTGATATGAAACAGTAATCAAAAAGCTCACTACTTATGTGAATGATTATATGAATACAAAGCGAGTCGTACTTTCCGCACATTATCAGGTTCAAGTCCGCAAACGCAGAGGTATCTCAACAGGTTGGTTTATTTCAAAACTTAAGAATCTTGAAGCAATAGAATTTGTTGAAGAGGAAGAGCCAAGTAGTGAGGATGGTGATATTGCACGTTTTCAAGGATTATTGTACGATTCATAGAAATCAAGTTTCTGCTGTGAGAGATACAGTTGGTCATTTAATTAAAGATTCACCACCGTGGTTAGTGCTGTTAGGAGCGGGTGTTGTTGCGTCTTGGTTTTTATTCAACTAAAACTCAAGAGGGTACTGTAGACGGTGCAGTAATTAGGGTATTATTATACAGAAATATATAAATATTGTTATTATATATAGATATATAATATGTCTGTATCAACAGTTGCGCATAGTCCAACATTAGACTCAGTACTTATGGTAGAGCGAACTGTGCAAAGACATAGCCAAGAATGTGGAAAATATCAATTATGGAAGAAACTTCCCAAAAAAATGATGTATCAAACATTTCAAGTAATACTGGACTATTTAGAGAAATCTGGAAAAATCATTGTTGATAAAGATGGATGTGTTATCTGGACATACAACCCTCAAAGAATCCAGAAACTCATAAGAGAAGAATTGATTTTTAAATGAATAAGAATATTACTGTTGGTTTTGTTACTCAAAAGCTCAGAAAAGAGTTTGAGTCTCTTAGACAAGGCGTATTTGAAGACGCAAGATTATATGACGCTATTGACAACGCTACAGACGAGTTAAAGAAAGATCCGACCTGTGGTACGAGAATAAAAAAGAGCCAATGGCCAAAAGAATACATAACAAAATATGCTATTACCAACTTATGGAAATACGACCTTCCAAATGCATGGAGATTGATATATACCATCGAAACGGATGAAATAACAATTATGAGTATTGTGCTCAAGTGGATAAATCATGATAAGTACGAACGAAAATTCAAATATTAACTTGTGCTAACTCCCCCTTAATCTTTATAAATTAATTCTCATTAAATGTCAATTATGCCTGTATTGACTGACAAGGAAATTAAAAAGAAGTACACAAAAATATTCCCTCAAGACCCAGACCGGTACTACCCTACAAAATACTTGAAATCAATGGGCTTTGTGCGCGGACAATGCAGTAAGTGCGCTAGGTACTTCTGGAACCAAGACAAAAACCGAAAAGTCTGCGGTGACGTGTCTTGCGTAGGCAAATTTAGCTTTCTTGAAAAGCCACTCGCAAAAAACCACTTCTCATATCTTGACATTTGGAAAACATTCTCAAAACACTTCAAAAAAGTCGGCAACTACACACCAATCAAACGCTACCCCGTGGTCGCACGATGGCGAAGCGACTTGCACTTTGTGGAAGCAAGCATTGACGACTTCATACCCTACGTGGTTAATGGTGTAGTAAAACCACCCGCAAACCCGTTAACCGTGCCGCAATTCTGTTTGAGATTTAATGATATTGGAAATGTTGGCATTACCGGCAGTCACTATACTGGTTTTGTTATGATTGGCCAACACCGATTTGAAAAACCACAAGACTATGACACAAACGCGTACATGAAACACTTATCCTCATACTTCTTTGACGTGCTTGGCCTTGACCCAAAAGAATTAACCTATCATGAGGACGTGTGGGCAGGAAGCCAAAACTTTGGACCAAGCGTTGAACTCTTTGCAGGTGGCATTGAACTCTGCAACCAGGTTTATATGCAATACCACTATCTTGGCGGCAACCCAGAATTTGAAGACTTGAAACTCAAAGTTGTAGACATGGGTCTTGGCCAAGAACGCGTCGCATGGTTTTCAAACAATGCACCAATCAGTTACGAATCAACGTATGCGAGCGTGCTTGAAAAACTCAAACGAGAAACTGGCGTCAAAATGGATGCAAACATCATGAAAAAATTCTACCCCCTTGCGGGCAGACTCAATCTTGATGAGACTGATGATATTAACAAAGAATGGGCTGGCATTGCAGAAGAAGTGAGTATGAACGTAGATGCGCTCAAAAATGCAATTCTTCCACTCCAAGCACTCTATTCAATTGCAGACCACACGCGAAGCTTACTCTTTGCATTATCCGATGGCGCGCTGCCTTCAAACAGTGGGGGCGGATACAACCTACGCGCAATTTATCGACGAGCATATGACTTTAATCGCAAGTACAAATGGAATCTTGATTTTGGACAAATTGTTAAATGGCATGCTGATGCATTGAAGTCACAATACCCTGAGCTTCAAGACCACTTAGATGACGTGCAGAAAGTCTTGGCTGTTGAAGCAGAAAAATATGAAAAGACATTGGAAAACATTGCGCGCATCATTAAAAGTATCAAAGGAAAAATCAAGACTGAAAAGATGATTGAACTCTACGACAGCCACGGCGTCACGCCACAATCACTCAAAGACGCAGGCGTTGATGTAAACGTTCCTGATGACTTTTACTCATTAATTGCAGAGCGCCACCGAAAAAGTGATGAAAAAGAAGAACGCTACTTGCTCAATGTTTCAGATATCAAAAAAACTGAGAGACTCTATTATGCTGACTACAAAAAAGATTCATTCACCGGAAAAGTAGTCAAAATCATTGATGATTACGTGATACTTGACAAAACCATATTCTACCCAACAAGCGGCGGACAACTCCATGATATTGGCTATTTGAATGATGAACACGTTATTGACACCATTGTCCAAGACGGAGTTATACTGCACAAAGTGGAACACGCAAACAAATTCAAAGTTGGCGACGCCGTTAAAGGAAAAATTGACAAGGAGCGAAGAATCAAACTTGCAAAACACCACACAAGCGTGCACATCATCAACGGGGCAGCACGAAGCGTGTTAGGCGCCCATGTGTGGCAAGGCGGCAGTGAAAAAACACCCCAAAAAGCACGACTCGACATCTCGCACTATGAAGCGCTCTCAAATGAGCAAATGCGTGCAATCGAGAAAAAAGCAAATGAAATCATCAAAAAAGCAATTCGTGTTGAAAAGTTTGTGCTCCAAAAAAGCGAGGCAGAAAAGAAATATGGGTTTATCCTTTATCAGGGGGGTGCAATACCGGGAAGCGAATTGCGCGTCATTAAAATAGCTGATTTTGACATAGAAGCGTGTGGTGGCACACACCTTGATAATACTAAAGAATCAGAACTCATCAAACTCACCAAAAGCACAAAAATCCAGGACGGACTTGTCAGATTGGAGCTTAAAGCAGGAGAAGCCGCTAAAAAATACACCCAAGAACTCACTGACGAAGCAAACCACGTGTCAAAGCTGTTAGGATGCTCATACAAAGAGATGAGCGCTCTCTCTGATGAGCTCTTTCTTGTGTGGAAGCGAGTTCGAAAAGGAAAATCTGGCAAATACACGCGTGGAAAATATGTTGAGGCAAAGCCAAAAACGTATGAACAAATGCTTGCTGTAGAAGAAGCACTTGAAGACGCGGCAGACGTGCTTCGAACGCAAAAAATCAAAACACATCGCACGGTTGAACGATTCTTAGCAGACCTTGAAGCAAAAGGCGCGCTCAAATAACCTCCTTTTGTGTGGCTGTATGTTAGGAAAACACCGGCATCTCGTAGTCGCGCTTCTTCTTGTGCACAATGTTTAACAAACAGGCTTGCTCTTTACTTAGGATATGGTAAGTATCCTGTTTTTTGTTTTTGCGTTCTTTGCAGAAGTGGCGGGGACCATGGCCGGCTTTGGCTCGTCAACTCTTTTTCTGCCTCTTGCCTTGCTCTTTTTTGACTTTAAAACAGCACTCCTGCTTGTTGCAATCTTTCACATATCAGGAAACCTAGGACGTCTCACCTTCTTTCGACATGGCCTTGACAGAAACCTACTTTTGCGCTTTGGTGTTCCAAGTGTGATTGCTACTGTTATTGGTGCATTACTGGTGAACTTGATTGTTCAGGACGTGCTCAAACTCGTGCTGGGCATCTTTCTTCTTGCCTACGTGTTTTTTGCATGGCATGGGCAGCGCTCTTTTAAACCAACAAAACAAAATAGCCTGATTGGCGCAAGCCTGTCTGGATTTTTTGCAGGACTTATTGGAACAGGTGGCGCGTTGCGCGGCGCGTTTTTAAGCGCATTCAAACTCAAAAAAAGCGTGTATCTCGCAACTGCAGCCGCAATCTCACTTTCTGGTGACCTCATGCGCATTCCCATCTATTTTGGTAGTGGATTTCTTTCTCCAAACTTGTACTATCTTATTCCAATCCTGTTTGTTATAGCTATTTTTGCGTCATTTACTGGAAAAAAAGTTGTTACCAAAATACCCCAAAAAACGTTCAGGAAATGGGTTCTTTTTGCAATTGCGCTTGCAAGCCTTACATTCATCTATTCGGGCATGCGCGCGGTGTTACTGTTTTAGAGAAATTCTTCAATTGTTTCCAAATGAGTATACACGCCCTGTGTATCAAGAAGGGATTTCATAGTTACTCAAATTCAATGAGATAATTTCTCTTATCACAATCTCCATAACACAAACGCAACGTATACATGCCCTGCGTTAAATAATGTGGTGTCGTAAAATTTACTTCTATCGGGATTGAAAGCGAGTCAGTGCTGTTTTTGATAGTGATAGCAGAATACGCAAAAGAAACAGCATAGTCTGCGGGCACTTGTATGGTACTACTGGTAAACGCTCCTTTGTCATTATTGTATTTGAGCCATTGGATTTCTTCGCGAAGGTCATGTATACTCTGATAAAATTCGCGCACGCCGTCAACCTGTTGGTATGCGTTGTACGCGTAAAAACTCAGGCTTGCGCCAATTGCTCCAAGAAATAAGAAAATAAGAAAACTAAATCCAAGTCCTTCAACGCCTTTGCGATTCATTGCGCGACGCCAACTAGTATTCCACGCTCAACACTCGCATCAGTTTTAACAACAACAAGACTAACTGAAATTTGGTCGCCGTTGCTTGCAAGAGAACTAAGCCCAAATGTAAGCTGTCTAGTGCTCTCGCCGGGCTGCAGTGTTCGGTCAGTATTTGAGGTGTCTGTTATGCCGTTAAAGCTTGCATTAATGTAATCAATGTCAAGCGCAGTTACGCCGGTGTTTACCAGTGCCACTTTCAAATCGCCCGTGGTTGCGTTAAAGCTCCATGAGAGAACGCCCACATTTTCAAAACCAGTCACATACGTGTTGCCACGCGCAGCATCAATAACAAGGCCGGTTGTTTGTTCGCTGATTACACTTGTTGAATCTTCAACACTTGTTTGGATAGTATTTGTCATTTGCACGGCAATACCAATCACCAGTGCGCCAACAAGCGCGACCACGACATATTTGAGGGGAAGACCTTCAATACCTTTTTTGTTCATCATTGTATTATCACACGCCAAATGATAATTTGGCAATTACAACCGTTAATGCGTAGATTAATACGGTTATTGGCAACATGCGGGCTAATTTGTGTTTTAAAAGATTGTTGTCCTTCCCATACATAATAAACACGGAAAAACGAAGCATAATAACTGCAAAAATGAGCATGTAAGCGCCAACAATAAGGTGCAATATACTTGAACTGATGCCGGTGCTTCCAAAAAATGAAAAGAATGAAACACCAAGACCGCTCGCATCCAATTCAAGCCGCGTTTTTGTGAGTGCACCCTCAATCAGTTGATTTAAGACAACAATTAACCCGCCGATTGCTGGCGCAAAAAAGATAGCAGTACTTTGGATCATACCCATGCTTTGGCTCAGTTTGTTCTGCATATCATACTCAACACTCTTTAAGCTCATCAAGTGTTCATGAAACGCAAAGAGGGTCTTAGAAACAATACCACTTCCTTTCATGTGTGCAACACTCAAAAATCGGAATAATGCATTAACACGTTTTGAATGAACCGTTCTGAGCACGCCAACATTCTTGTCAAAAAATGCATCTTCAATGCTTTTGTGATGGTTTTTAACTAGTTTCCATGCACCAACAAGAATTTCCTCAAAACCGCCTGCGCCGCTACTTGCATTTTTAATCGCTCGCTCAAATGGTAAACCATTATCAAGCTCACTTGCAATTGCGTATGATACATCTGCGAGTTCATCATCAAGCTGCGATTCTTTTTTCCACTGCAAAAAACCTCTTCTGCTCGTAACAAAGCAGTACACGCTTGTGCTAACACCAAGTGCAAGAATAAGCGGCATTGTGTCAAGAAAACTTACAACGTTTCCAAGCGTGCCTGAGACAACAAGCAAACCCTGAGACTGAAGCAAGGAGAGGACTCCTGGAAATGCAATAACCGCGCCAGCAAACACGGCAATGGCAAGTGCGCGAAAAGAAAAACCACCTTCAATGCTGTGCGTTTTACTCACCACAACCGGTTTTTCCATGAGTATTATAGTTGTGTATGCAAATATGCCAATTGCAAGCACTCCTAAAATACCAATAATAAGACTCAGCATGTTTGACGATTCAAACACATTAAGGATTGGAAGAATCGACACAAGCGCAAGAGGAACAATGGTGCCCACACTAAATACAACAAGCGAAGGCGTTACTAATCGCTGAGAAAATTCAGTAAGGTCTCTTCGCACTTCATCCAAAAAAGAGGACAGGCTCTTGTCAAGAATTGTCTGGCGTTTCTGTTCATTCGATTCACTGAGGCTTGCTCGCACTAAAAATAAGCAGCGCTTAAATCCGCGTGAATACGCGCTGAGCATAAGCCCTGTTTTTGTAAGTGCGTCAGTTATTCTTCCTTTTCGCACGCTCTCTTGCACGATGTTTCGCAACACTTTTCTAAGAAATCCCTCTTCAAATTCTGTTGCATGCGTGATTGCCCATTCCACATTTGGTGAGAGTTTAAGATACGAAACTAGCTGAGCAAGAATTAATGGAGATGATGAGAGTGAGTCAACAACACGAACACGCGCACGAAATTGAGGGTATATCCATATAATCCCTGCGCCGATTGCGCCAAACAACACCCCCAGCCCAGCAAAAATAAGCGGGCTTACGCCAAAAAAAGACATGATAATACCTAACACTGAGAATATAAGAAACAAAAAAAGAAAAATACCCTGTGCTGCATAAAATACATCATGTGGACTAAGAGTATAAGATACTATTGAAAGATAATTCTCTAAATTATTCTCTGGAATGTTTGCAATAAGATTGAGTCTAAATGTCCTGCAAATAGTTTCGTAATTTATCTTATGTCTCATACTGTTTCAATATTTTTGATAATTCATTTTTTGCGAGTTTTGCATAATTTTTCGTGTTAGAACGTGCTATTTCTTGTTTTATTGGGTTGAACCGTGTTTTAAGTTCTAAAAAACGCACCATGTCTATGATATTTTTCTGAGCAAGCATTTCATAGAACACCGCACCGCATGTGATATGGCGGAGCAATTCGCTAACATTTGTTTGTTTTGAAAATGCAATTCGTTTTAGAATGCTTGAATTTGTTAAATTCCTGACAGAAAACACCTCCCCTGCATACACACCAAGTGTGATGAAACCCGACTCTTCCATGGGAGTTTGTGTCCAATCTTTTCCGACTTCGGTGATTCCCACTACTTTGCGCGTTTTTTCTAAGCTTCCTGTCTTTTGCAGACTTGCAAGTGAGACAACAACATCTGTTGCCTTAAAGCTGCTTTGCGGAACGCCAAGATCATGCACAACACGCTCAAACGTGTCTCGCGCGCCTGAACCGTGAATAGTGCCAAGAACTACGCGACCTGCTGCGCCTATACGCATAGCTTCAAAAAGGGCTCGTGCTTCGCCACCCCTGACTTCGCCTACTACAAGAGCGCTCTCACCAAGACGCAAGGCGGAATGGACGGCATCTTGTGCACTTAACTCATAATTATTCTCTTTTGTTGTTGCTTTTGTGCGCACGTGCTGAATTTTAAAGCCCAGTGCCCGCAACTGAGAAACAGGAAGTTCTGCAGTATCTTCAATCACAATTGCGCGATAGTGCTTTGGCACTTCCAAGAGCAATGCATTAAGAAGCGATGTCTTTCCCGCTCCGCGAGCTCCGGTTATGAGAATTGCACTTTCTCCTTCAACAAGAAGGGAGAGTAGCGCTGCTGTGCGTGCGCTTAGCGTCTTATTTTGCACAAGACCTGCAAGCGTGAATGGTTTTGTTGTGCGTTTTCGAAAGGCAAATGCAATTCCACTAAAGGTAAGCGGCTCACAAATACCTGACACGCGCACTCCATACTCATCAAGACTAGCATTAAACACAGGATGTGCTGCATCAAATGGTCTCCCGCTCATAATTCTTAGCTTGCTTGCAATCTTTTCGAGCTCTTCATCACCCACATACACATTTGTGTTGCACTCACCATACTGTTCGTGTAATACATGAATCGGGCTTTGTGCTGGAGAGTCAACAAACACATCCTGTAGTTTTTCATCACGAAAGAAAAGTTCCAACACCCCAAACCCATCTGAATACCGCGAAACTACATCTTGCAAGGGCGCGCTATCAAGACGCACTTGTTTTTTCCCTCTTCCAAACTCTTCTTCAACACGCGAATCAAATGCAGTATGTGCTGATTCAATATCCTTCATGCTGAGCGTGCATTCTACCGGTTCAATAACGTATGTTGGCGCAAGCTCGTGTGTTTTTATAATGCGAACTGTTGCTCCTGGAATAGGATACTCTTCAAGCACGCTGCCATGCGCATTACCAAACACATAGGAGACAAAACGCGGAATCAAACGGCCTTTTGCATTTTTTGGCGCTGAAATCTCATCTCGCGTGTACACCCTGCTAAAACGCACCCCCATAAATGCAATCATATCCGGCTCGTGTTTCAAAAGCGCATCTTTAAACTCCTTTTTTTCACATTCTTTGTCAAGCGCAACAATACTTTTAGAAGAACAATCTACTTCCAACACCCGCAGCCCCGATTTGTTCACTATTGAGTAGTTACTGTTCATGTTGGTTGTTTTCAAAAATCAGCAGTTACTTTATTATTCTTGCGGTAATATCACACCTCCAGGCATGGTTTTTCTGCCTTTGTAAGGCACGTTTTGGTTTACCAGAATCCTTTTAAGCGCTTTGACAATTTCACACGTCAATTATGATTGAATCCTTGTTCACCACACTTGCCATCATTTCTGGTATTGTTTGCGCTGAATTTCTTGCAACTGCTTCTTTTGGCTCGTACCAAAACAAAGTTGCAACTGTTCTTGAACTCGTGGGCATTATTGTTTTTGTTAACCTGATTTCAAACACGCTTCAAATACAGCCCTCCCTTTTTATTATTATCATTGTTGGTTTTATCAGCGGTTTTTTCCCTGCTCTTACAGTTAAAGCAGCGGTGAGCTTGTATGTCCGCCGGGTGCAACCACAAAAACGCCTTAGTGAAAAATCAATGCTCATACAGCTTATCAGAAGTTTTCAAAGTGAAGGTGTTTCAAAACTAAAACTTGAGCGCGCATTCAAACGTGCAGGTATTACAATAGAAGAGTATCTAAAATATTTCTAAGAACAGATAACCGCACAGTCTCTGCCAAATACATAATACGGAAATGCGCGGGATGTCTGTGTGTCTTCATATACAAACACGCGCAGAGGGGCAGGAAGACCCGCACACACGTCAACACCCCAGGTATAATTTGTTTGGTTGAGCGCATTACATTTGTCCTGGTCAATTGAAGGACAGACGCATTGGGCAATTGATTCGGGGCTAAGCCCTTTTGTTGTTTCAATATATTTTTTTGCAGGGTAATTTGTGATAACCGTTCTATTCTCTGCGTGCTCAAACGCGAGTTTTGATTCATTTCCAGCAGAGAAAAAAGTGTATTGAGTCGTGATACTGGTGTCGTTCCATTCAAGAAAGCCTGGAATTTCATCTGAACTGTTTGTGTATTGGCTTGCACGAATAATTTCAAACGAGTGATTTGTATCATTAGTAACAATGCTTCGTTGAATCGTATATTCTTCAAAACGCAATCGGTCAAGAAGGTTATGATAGCTAAGAAAATTGCTTTCTTCCCGTGAGACATATGACATGATGCTCAAGGTTATGAAAAGCGCGCCTAGCAGAATGCTTATTCCAATCACTGTTGTTGAACTCATAGGCTGGGAAAAACATTGATGACCTTATAAGTGTTTATCGCAAGATGCCGATTATTGTTTGCACACAGCGTATCATAACTGGTTTTCCGCTCCCGCCTTTGTATGTGGCAACTTTTTTGTTTTTCTAGTATGCAACAAAATTCCTTTTTGACTGTTCTTTGTTTGGATACGCTTTTGCACCCTCGTAATCCAGGAAAAAAATAGGTGTTTCCACTGCTCTTCATTCTCGTGATGGTCTTTTGAATTCCCACTTAGTTTGAGCGCGTTAAATACATTTTTCTTTGCGTACACTGCGTCGAGAGGAAATATGATTTCATCAAGTGTTTTTGCCGTATTCAGCACTTGCATACGGGTTACCAGCTATGCTTAGTCTTAATGTGTGCATTCTTAATAATTATTGCCATTACCTATGCTTTTAGTACGTTTTAAGCATCAATTATTTATTTGCAGCATTCCTGTATATTGCACATGGGTAAACTTGTGTATGTTATCATTGATGGACTTGGTGATGAGCCAGTGAGCTTGCTCAAAGACAAGACCCCCCTTGAAGCAGCAGAAACCCCAAACCTTGACTATTTTGCGCAAAAAGGAGCCCTTGGGCTCGTGCAAAACTTTCGCATAGACCATAAAGAATTCATTGCAGAAAATGGCTCAAACTTTGGCGGCATCAGCTTGCTTGGCCAAAACCCACGCGACACAAATTGGAAACGCGGACCTCTTGAATCACTTGGCGCTGGCGTGAATTTTAGGGAAGGAAAAGACCTTGCTATTCGCTGCAACCTCGCGTTTGTTAATCTTAAAGGAGAGGTTGAAAACCGCCGGGCAGGACGCATCTCAAACGAAGACGGACACACTATTATTGAAGAAATCAAAGAAAAAATCAAATACAGCGGCGACTTTGAGCTCAAACACACGCTCAGACACCGCGCAGTGCTCATTCTCAAAAGCTCTCAACCCCTTGGTGAAGAAATTCGCGGTTCAGACCCCATTGAAGAGGGCGAGCATATGAGACATGTGCTTCCCACTAATAGGGCTGAAGAGAATGTGCGTTCAGCAAATATGCTTCGCTCATTTGAAGAGCGCGCGCACGAAGTCCTGCGCCAAAGCAAATCCAACAATGACCGGCGAAGCAAAGCAGGATACCCTGTCACGCACCTTATCACACGCGGTGCAGGCACCAAACTGCCTGAGCTTCCGGTATATGATAATGTTGCAGCAATCTGCACCTCGCCTGTTGAGTTTGGTCTTGCAAAAGCTGCGGGCATGACCATTCTTGGCATTGAAAACGTAACTGAAGAATATGAAAAAGACATTGAAAAAACCGTTGCCCTCCTTAAAGACCAGTGGGGAGCGCACGAAAAATTTGTGATTTTTATCAAAGGACCTGACACGTATGGGCATGAAGGAAACTCAATGAAAAAGAAAAACTGCATCGAATACCTTGACAAAACCCTTTTTGCTTTTCTCAAAACCCAACTTAGCGCGCAAAGCGATGTGCTCTGCGTTACTTCAGACCATGCAACGCCAACAAAACTCATGCGCCATGCAGCAGAGCCAATACCCCTTCTTATATGCGGAAAAATCAAACCCGATACGATGAGCAATTTTGCAGAAAAATATTGCGAGCGCGGTTCTCTTGGTCTCATTCAGGGTTATGATGTGATAAAAAAGCTCTACCAACTCTACCGGCAATAATGCGTGCATGCCAGATACACTAAAAAAGATTGGTTGCGCAGTATTAACACCTGTTTCCAAGCAAAAAACTTCAAGAACTTCTCTACCTCAAACGCGATGCAAACCCCAAGAAAATTAAATTCACGCACAACGACTTAGAAGAGATTCCGCTCCAACTATTTGCTTTCAGATTCACGGAATAACAACGCCTCTGCACGTTGTATGCATGGGTGACTCACACAATGGAAATCGAAGTTAAAATTCTCAACATAAACAAAGCAGACGTAGTGCGCACGCTTCACGCGCTTGGCGCGAAAAAAACGTTTGAAGGAACCGTCCACTCCTATTTTTACGATTTTGATGATAAACGATTAGGGCACGAAGATAAGATACTGCGCATTAGAATGCTTGGTCAAACTGCACTGCTCACGCTCAAAAAAAGGGTCAGCAAGAAAAAAGCAAAAATCATGCATGAACATGAAATACGCGTGTCAGACCGGGACATTCTCATGAGCATTCTTTCAGACTTGGGGCTGAGCGTGTGGGATGCTGATAAAAAAACACGCACCTCCTACGAACTTGACACAGTCCACGTTGACATTGACACCATACCGGGGATTCCCTCCTTTCTTGAAATTGAAGCGCCTAATCTTCAAACACTTAAAGACTACGTGAAAAAACTCGGCTTTTCTATGAAGCACGCAAAACCTTGGTCGCGCCAAGACCTCTTGGACCACTACCAACACTAAATCCTTTTTTTTTAGAATTTGACAGGGTTATGTCTGGATGTGTGTCACCAAGAATGCTGCGCGCAAGAGTAAGACCCTTACTGTGAACACTAGAACGTGGGTAGCTAATGTGGTGGCGGGCAATGCACCTGTTGTGTTATGAGATTTTCTACTTCCAAAAGTCTTTAAAATGGGAAATGGCGTGGTTGATTCATCACGTGAACTGTTTGGCAGTATTATCGGGCCACTTTGTGTTGAGACTATTCTCATCCCAGAACTCGAACTTTACTGCTTTGAAAATTGCATACAAACTAAAACACGGAACACATGAGGAACTTACCCTATGATACTCGTCTTTGATTTTGGAAGTCAAGTCGCGCATCTTATTACGCGAAGAATCAGAGAGCTTGGCGTATACGCAGAACTCATCGCACCAGATACGCCCGCACAAAAAATAAAAGACCTAGAACCACAAGCGCTCATTCTTTCAGGCGGACCAAAAAGCGTGTATGAAAAAGACGCTCCAACTATTGACCAAAACATCTTTGCTCTAGGCTTGCCAATTCTTGGCATTTGCTATGGCCACCAGCTCATGGCACAAAGCCTTGGCGGAAGCGTACAAAAAGGAAAAGGCGAATACGGTAGCACAATCATCAACGTGCGCGACTCATCAAACCTTCTCAAAACATTCTCTCACGAACACGAAGTGTGGATGAGCCACTCTGATTATGTTCAAACGCCGCCTAAAGGATTTCTTGTTACCTCACTCTCAAGAAATGGCTACATTTCGAGCATGGCACACCAAAAAAAGCAATTCTACTCTGTTCAATTCCATCCTGAAGTCACGCACACGAAAAATGGTCGTGACGTGTTTGACGCGTTTCTTAGCAGTATTAATGCAAAACGAGACTGGAGCTTGCAGGACTTTATTGAACAGAGCATGCAGAGCATCAAATCGCGCGTGGGAACTAAGAATGTGCTTATGGGTGTGAGCGGAGGCGTTGATTCAACGGTTGCGGCAACCCTGCTCAACAAGGTAATTCCAAACAATTTGCACTGCGTGTTCATAAATAATGGTTTACTGCGCGAAGGCGAATTTGAAGAAGTGATAACCTATTTTAACAATTTCAAAAACTTTCATGCAATTGATGCAAGCGACCGTTTCCTTTCGCAGCTCAAAAACGTAACAGACCCTGAAGAAAAGCGAAAAATCATTGGCAACACGTTCATTGACGTGTTTGACAAAAAAGCGCAAGAACTCGGTGACTTCACGTATCTTGGTCAAGGCACGATTTATCCTGACCGTGTTGAGAGCGCGCAAACGTCAAAAAACGCGTCAAAAATAAAAACGCACCACAACGTGGGTGGACTGCCAAAAAACATGCGACTTTCTGTTCTTGAACCATTAGCAGACTTGTACAAGGATGAAGTCAGAGCAATAGGTAGATTGCTTGGCATCCCAAACCAGCTCATTGACCGCCAGCCTTTTCCGGGTCCGGGACTTGCAGTTAGAATTGTTGGCAGCATAACAAAAGACCGACTGCGCATTGTTCGCGAATCTGATGCTATACTACGCGCAGAACTTATAACACAAGGCGTACCTGATTTGTGGCAAGCATTTACTGCGCTTCTTCCTGTCAAGACTGTTGGCGTGAAAGGAGACGAACGCTCCTATGAATACCCGGTTGTTATTCGGTGCGTGCGCAGCGTTGATGCTATGACTGCAGAAGCCGCGTGCCTTTCCCTTACGTTACTAAAACAGATTGGCGCACGCATTGCAAATGAAGTCTCAGGAGTAAACCGCGTATTATATGACCTGACTGATAAACCTCCCGGAACTATTGAATTTGAATAGCTAGCACTAGCCCTAACATATTCCACAGGAAACAAGGGGGTGCGTTGAAGTCTATCCAACACATTGCACAACCACTCACTCGTGCTTTTTTTGCAGAAAACCACTGATTTTTCATGCTCTGACCCTATGTTACTGGGTTTACCTAAATAAAACAGCACTTAACCTCACACAACACACTGAAAAATAGGCATTTAAAGAGTTCTTATGACTTATTTTATTAATATGAACCATCTTATTTCTTATCTAATTAAGATAACACTTTAAATATGATATTTAATTATATGTTATATATATTCGTATTAAAACTAACGAAAACAGCCGTTTTATTAGGGGACATGGCAATATTTTTTGTACTGCTATATTGAAGTTAATTAAAGCGTACAGTAACGGTTTAGATTTGGATAACTGCAACACCCTGTTTTGTAAGTTCTGTTTTAAGCCAATCCTTGCGTTTGGTTGATTTCTTGTCAAAAAGCGCTACTGACGGGCGCGGAACAGTTTTTTCAACCATTTGCTGCACAAGCTCATCTGTTAATTTAGATATAGCATACTTTGGACAGATATGTCCCACAGCGTATATACTGTCTAGAATTGCTTTTGTGTGTTTGTTAGCATAATGTGAACCGCCAAACCCTATTGCAGAATGCTCACACTTTAACGGAGCGGTCAAGAGCTCATAACAAACTTGAGTGATTATCTCTCTGCCTTTTTGCCATTCCCACTCTTTTTTTGAGCCTCCAACTTCAACAAAAATGCTTGGAGACTGTGTGTACGGCCCATGGTGGGTCACTTCAAGGCCGACATCACACGCGGGGTCAGGGTTGTATTCGCGCAATTTGTGCAAGGCAAAGCGGATTGCTGCACTGTTTGCCCCTGATAGTGTGCACGCCTTGCCGCCATGGCTCTTGTCATCACTAAATAATCCGGTGCAGTGCGCAGAAAATAAGGGCTTTTTTGCCTGTGAACGATGTGTTGAGGGAAAAATAAACAGTTCCGCTTCAAAATCAAGGCCCGAAACGTGCAGCACGTCTGTTTTTGATATAATCATATAGTTGTTTCCGTTTTGATAGGTTTCAAACCCATACAGTTTAGGCGCAGAAACAAACCCATATTTCTCTTTGAGAATGTTGCCCACCGCGTTTCCAACTACGTTCTTTTCAGCAATAACAATGACGCGCATACCTTTTTAGGCAGTTTTTTGCTTTTAATTCTTGCGCGCAGCAGTGAGAAAATCTTTAAATACGCTTTTGCAGTTAAAGAGCACTAAGTGAAGCATTATGAGAATGATTGGACAGCGATTAACACAACTACGCGCACAGCGATTCCCTGTTGAGCAAAAAGCAACGCCCGGACCTATTAGCACCAACGCGGTCCCAAAAAACATCCGCATTGGTGAAGGAAAAATTGGCGAAAACATCCCGCTTATTGTGGAATACGAACTTAAATCAGGGTATACCTATGAAAAACCTGCAGGAAAGAACGCCGCAGAAATCATTGTTGCTGGCGAAGTCATCTTTGAAGCAACAAAAAAAGAATCAGACGAGCTCATTGCGGGCTGGAAGAAAGACAAATTAGTTGTAAAAGACTATATGGAAGTTGTTCTTCAGGCAATTCTAAATTCATCGGAAATGCACGCAATCACGCTTGCAAAAGACATGAACCTGCCAAGCCCTATTCCCCTTCCACGTGTTGGCGTAGGTAAACAGGAATAAGCATTTCAAAGCCGTTTTAACAGCGTGCATATCTTTTTTGTATCCGCGCATACAAGCGCGGAGAGTTCTCTTTTATTGCGTCGTGCCAGCGCCAGGACGTTTGCAATTCTTCTTCAAAATACTCATCAGAGAAAACATACCCCATAAAGAAGTGCAATTCCTTTGGAACAGGCTCATACAGTTCATTAATTGAACCGGGATTCTTTCTAAAGCGCTTAAAAATAGTAGTCTTCTCTAGGTTCCTTTCATTAAAACGCTGCTTTTTATGCACATATGTGTCAACAGCAGTTTTTGGAAAACCAAGATTTAGACCAAACACGTGGTCATCTCCTGTTGCGTGGGCGTACACAAGATTGCTGAGCGTTTTTGGTGTTGTTGCAACAAATAACTCGTCATACGTATGAAACTCAAGCGGGTTGTGGTAAGTATACACATTCTCTAGTTGTGTTTGTTTTCTTGACGATGTACGCGCTTTAGCGGTGTGTACGCGTGGTGCGTTGCGTGAGGGAAGTGGAAGTGTTATTTTAAGAGATAGCAATTCAAACTGCGTTCTTCGCGTTTCAGTATGAAATAAACCCGTACGAATGAGCACATCACTAAGCGTGTACAAATCGTCTCTCATTGAACGGAGATGAGCCACATCAAAACCTTCTCGTTTCTCATAGCAAAAATCATGGGTTTGTAGTGCAATCCATGTTCCTGGTTTTTCATCAAGCACAAGCAATGCAAGATTCACCTGATCTATGAGCCGTAGTGGCACACACAACTCTTCAATTTCGCGTAGTGCGCCCATTCTTTAGGATATTTGCACGTTCTCTTTTATGCATTGTGTTACTTGATAGAGTATCTCTCTTGTTTAAACACCTGTTAAGAACTCTCACTTTCTAGCACTTTTTTCTCTAATTGCAGAGCAGAAATAACCTTTATATTGTTTAAACACCTGTTTAAAGTCATGCAAAAACAAACAGAAACTCACCTAAAAAACATTCTAAAGACCCTTGCAGAAGCAAAAAAGGCAGGAGAAGACTTTCTTTGGATACGTGAACTCTCACGTCGCTGTAATTTAAACCCTGCGACTGTTACGTGGTGCATTCACCGTTATTTGTGGGAGAAAATTGAATTTATTGACGTAGACTCACTTTTATCAAAAGGCCTTAAAATCCAGCCAGTCTCACTTCGCGAGCATGTGTATCAAGAAATCCTCAAGAACCAAAAAACTACTTAGTCTCTCACTTTTTTCTCTTTATAACGGTCTTCTGCTTTGTGTTAAAAACCTCTCACTTTTTGCTGTAGTTTCCTAAACCACCCTACAGGTCTATTTTGGGCAAAGCCCCTCTTTTCCCTCACATTACTTAGCTGCAATAATCCACACCTTTGGATTCCTTTTCTCTGATAAATTCTCATTTTGCCTGCGCGCACCCTGTTCTAACTGTTTTGTAACCCTCACTCTTTTTGCAGCGGTTTTGACCTGTTTTTTAGTTCTTACTCTCAAAAACCTCTCACTTTTATTAACTTCATTATTGAAGATAATTAAATCGCGTTTAATCGCACTCTTGTCTGTTTCACGTCTTTTTTGACTGCGCGTTGTTCCGTTTTTTACTATGGTGTCTTTGTCTCACAAAAAGCATTAAATTGTGAAGAAAATATGCACTACATACATGTTGGTTATTGTGTTGACACAATAATTAAAACATGTTGAAACATATGTCCTTATTGTTGAAACAATAAAGGGCGTCTGTTGGAGCATGTTTGGTTGTGTTGAACTGGTTGGGATACACTGCTGGGACATGTTGGAGCAAAAACATTTTATTTAGCTAATGTGTTGGAAAACATGGGAGGATTGATGGGAATCTTTAACCTGTTTAAAAAACGCTCTAAAAGCGCTGAAAAAGAAAAAATAAAGGAGGAGACGCTTGATTTATCAAAAATAAGCACTCCTAGGCTTGGAGAAACGATTGACAGCTGGCAAAAGCAGGTTTCTATCCTTGAAGAGCATCCTTTAAGCCAGGCGCGCGTGGTGAATACCCAAATTCTTGAATCCATGGGTTCGGTAATGAGCGGAATTCACTCAAAACTAGACGATTTAAAGAAGTTGGATGAGATTTTAGAGGCTCTAGAGGCGTTAAAAACAGAAAAAAGCACTCAGATTACCGAAAAAGAGCCAAAAAGCGTTCTGGAATCCGCGTTAGAGCGCATTGGTCATTTGTCTGTAAAGGATCGTGATGTTATCCAGCTGCTAGAAGCGCAAGGTCCGCTTTCTGCGCGTGAAACAGGCAAAGAGCTTGAAGTAACGCGCTCAACAATATCGTACCGGCTCAATCGCCTCTATCAGATGGGTCTACTGGAAAAGATGGCGTCAGGGCGTACTATTAAATTTAGGATACCTAAAATGGACAGGAAACTATAAGAATTTCTTAAAAGTTTTAATGTGTTTGATATATGTTTGTTATGTGTTGGAAATGTTGAAAAATGCGCGTTTTTTGTGCTCAGTAAGTCAGGGTATTTGGTGCATTTTTTTGACCATGGTCCAAAACGAGTATTATGGGTCCATGCGTATACTGTGTTCTCTAAAACTCCCCCAAAGTAACCATAAAACGGCATTTTATGGACTTTCTGTGGTGGGTAAGCATGCTTGTTCCAGCCCCATATATAAATGTCTATTATACAAGAGATTTATCACTTGACAAACAGTTAGTTGGGCGTGTATCCTTTGTTCCAACACAAAATAGAGAATCTAGCAAATAGGGGATAATCTACTAAATAATAGATTTATCACAAAATAGGGTGTATTTTAATTGTGAATTTTTTATGCACTATTGAGTCTAGTAATAGGGAGATTGTGTGCACATTTTATGCACACATAACTTCTTTTTGGGTACTTTTTTGAGCAATTTTTTACGTGTTTAAGCTATAGGTATTTGGCACATATTTTTTTGCGTGTTTGCCGTTTTTTGCGTCTAGAAGACGAAAAAGTAACAATCTTCTATTTAGTAGACAGAAATTGGCAGTTTGAAAAATCCGCATTTTTATAACCCCCTGATTACAGGACAAAAGAGGGTAATTTTATTATTAAAGAGACTCTAGCTACTTAGTGGAGGCTTGTGCTATTTTGATTTGCTATGTTTGACAAGAACGTTATCAGAAAAGACGTTCCCTTTAAGGTTATGTTTCGCAGCCTTCTTAATAAACCTAAAGGAGGCGGCGCTTATTTTGATATTGCTGAAGACTTAGTCATGTACGCACGTGAGCGGCGCAGACGCGTTGAAGGCTTTTATTTAGCCCAGTTTGTTGATGATAACAAAAACGTGTATGCGCGTAGCTCTGTTTACAAAGTTGCTGCTCTTCTCAAACAATTAGGCATGCTTGAATACTCTGGTACGGTTGGTCTTTGGCGCATATCAAACGAGTTTGGCAATGCAGGAAAACGCATGTACCGCTGGTGGCGCGAGTTTGTGCAGGGTGAAGCCCTTAGCGAGGAAGAGCTGGACGTGGGTGATGGGTAATGCACGTTTCCCCGTTTAGCCATGGTTGTAGCGTTCGAGCACTTCTTTTTCAAACTCAAAGTCAGCTTCTTTGAGAAATAAACTGGCCAGATCAAGAAAACAGAAGCGACACAAGCAGTTGTCATCATCCTCTTTGCCCATAAGTTGTTTTTGCCATGCTATTCTCTTTTGCATGCATGCAATAACCTCGCGTGCGTGACGATGGCTTACGTTTTTGCTGATAAACTCACGTGTCACTGACATGAGGTTCTTTGCGGTATTTTTATTTACCGGGTTGGTAATTGTTTCCCCGCAGCGTACGCAGGCGTTTTGAAAAGTTTCATGTTCCAAACCTTCTAATCCGTATTTTATCATTTGAGACACACCCCCTGTTTGCTAACTTGCAAAACGAAAAAACAGAAACACAACACGAAGCGAGTCTCACCATGTCAGACATGTATTTACGGGAAATACCTTGCCAAACAGACGAGACATACTTTGCATTGTAGCTAATAAAAATGAAGGTATGCCAAGATTAAAAACCTTTCGAGAATCCTGCATTTAGTGGTTTTCTAGTTCGTCTGTAATGTGTTTGTGAAGTCGTTCGAGAAGTTCGCGTTTTCCTTCAGTACTGATAACATCACTTCTGCCTCTAAGCACAAGTCCGTGCGCAAACGGGCTTGGAATCGTACTTTTTCTTCCAAACGCAAGCTGTATTTTTCCTGTTCTGATGCCTTCAAGCACGCGTTTTGCGTGTTCAATGTCCATTGCGTCGTTAAGGATTTCACGATATGTTTCAGTAAGTAAGGGAAAGTTTGGTATTTCCTTGCAAATTTGTAGTAATGCGCCTGCATTAATTTGTTGTTTTCCAACACTAATCGCGTTCCCTCTGTAGTTTCGCAGTATCATAAGCCCGCGTGCGGCAACGTGTCTGAACCTGCGCTTGAGAATTTCAGTTTTATCAAGCGATTTTTTTGCAATGGATTCTATGTTAGAATCAGTAATCGCACCAAGAACTTCATGAGAATCTACTTCAACACCGTGGGGCATGCGTATCATAAACCCGTTATCAGTTACGCTGATGACAATATTTTTTCTCTCTCTTCTGCCTATCAAAAATGCGTATGCGCGCGATAATACGTCATTTACTCTCCGGCCATACAATGAGTGCACAATGATATTTTGTCTGCTGTCTTCATAATAATTTTCAACAAGAATCGTGTTGTGTGCTGGATGGTTTTTTATCATTAAATATTTTTGCACACGGGCCTGCTCTTTAAAGTAGGTGTAGATTGCCTGTGCAGCGTATTCATTTGTGTGGCATTCTTTTCGTAGCCAGGCAATAACCTCCTCTTTGGTGTGGTTTTGTTTTAGTTTTTCAAACATAAGGTGTCTGAATTTTCCAATTTCAATGGCAAGGTCAAAGCTAAGCGGCAGCATTTCACTCACCCAGCTTGGAATGGTTGGTTCCTTGTCTCCTGCTTTGTTTACGGTAACAACCATATTTCTGGCGTGCACAAACTCGTACACGTTTCCGCCAATCACGAATCTGTCGCCTTTTTTGAGCTTTTCAACAAAATCTTCATCAAGACTGCCAATCAAATCCTTGTCTCCATTTGCCTGATTTGCATATACTTTAACGCTTGCACTTTGCGGAATCGTGCCAAGATTTGTAAAGTAGGTAACGCGCGTCCCTCTGCCTCTTTTGCCAAACTCTTCTTCAATTGGGTCATACCAAATCTTGCCATATACATGCTCTTCATCAAGCTCATAATTTTTTCCGCCAAGATAGCGAAGAACCTGCACAAAATCGTCGCGCAAAAGTGTGTGATACGGGTATGCTTTTTTGACAAGCATAAATGCTTCGTCCACGTGCCATTTCCTGGTAAGGCTCATGCCAAGCACGTGTTGTGCAAGTACGTCAAGCGCGTTTTTTGGGATGTGCACCCGGTCAATTCTTCCTTTGTATGCTTCGCGAATCATAACCGCGCACTCAACAAGGTCATCACGGTCATTAACAATCATGTTGCCAATGCTCGTTTCGTGCAATTGGTGGCCTGCTCGCCCCACGCGCTGCAAAAGCCGGCTCACACTTTTTGGCGAGGCCACTTGCACTACCTGGTCAATGTATCCAACATCAATGCCAAGTTCAAGCGAAGTTGATGAGCACACTGCTTTTAGTTCTCCTGCTTTGAGTCTTCGCTCGACTTCAAAACGCTGTTCGCGCGAGAGTGAGGAATGATGCGCACCAAGCGTGTTGGCGTATTTTTTTCCAAAACGATTTTGCAAGTTCACAAGAATGCGTTCAGTTCCGCTGCGCGTGTTTGTGAAAACAATTGATGTCTTGTGTGCGTGTATAAGCTCGTGCAAGCGCGCGTAAAACCGGTCAGTAATTATGTGCATAGGCGTGTGAATCAAATCAGCAACGGGCGTTGCAAGCGTGATGTCCATTTTCTTGATGAATTTTGTATCCACAATTGTACAATTCTCTTCACCACCCATGATGTAGCGGGCAACTTCTTCTAAAGGCGCGATAGTTGCCGAAAGACCAATGCGTGTGAATGAGTGTTCACAGAGTGCGCGCAACCGTTCAATGCTTAGTGAGAGGTGCGTGCCGCGCTTGTTGTCACATAAGGCATGAATCTCATCAACAATCAGCCATTTAATGCCAAACAATTTTTTGACAAATTCCCTGCTGTTGAGAATAATCGCAAGCGATTCGGGTGTAGTGACAAGAATGTGTGGTGCTTTTCGAAGCTGTTTTGCACGTTCATTTTGCGGTGTGTCACCGGTTCGCAGACCAATACGGACATCAGGCAAGTCCCCGGTGTAGGTGTTAATCTCTTCAAGTGGTTTTTGTAAATTCACATAAATGTCATTATTTAATGCTTTGAGCGGGCTTATGTACAAACAATAAATCTTGTCCTCAAGTTCACCGCGCACTGCGAGGGCGTATAATTCGTTAATTACTGAAAGAAATGCAGAAACGGTTTTACCACTTCCTGTTGGGCTCGAAATAAGCGTGTTTTTTTGTTCGTGAATAAGCTTAAACGCGTATTTCTGAGGCGGGGTCAGGTCCTTGAACTTTGAGAACCAGCAAAGCACGTATGGGTTGAGAAACGTTGCTACTTCTTCTTTGCTGTATTCATCGCGAGCATATTCTATCATTGCGCATCACACCCTCTCAAAATCACATTAAAAGCTTTGCGAAAAAAAAGCGTGCGCGTCGGAGAGTGGCTGCGCGCATACAGAGAAGAGACTATACACCTTGCTCCATTCCGGAATCCCAAAAGCATCACACTGCATGATTATGGCTGCTCCCGTCAGGGTCTGACCCGTTCACATACACTGCAATCGGTTGGGGCGGAACTTCGTCGCTTAGTATATAGGCTTCACCGGTACGCAACGCAGCGCCTCTCCGACTTCAACACCATCGTAACGCCCGTTTATGGTAACAGGTGAGGGCGAGCCACCCTGTCTAGCACGCGAAACACTAACACATATGCGCTTTAAAAAACTAACCCCCACCTAAAAGCAATGCTTATTATTCTTATTTGTTCCTAAAGAAGATATATGTCAAAAGTCTCTCGGCTTCATCCTCTCTTAGAGTTCACGCTTCGAAAGCTTGAAAAACCGTTTACCACAAATTATCGGGAACTAGTCCGAGCCTTCTGCGTGTCAATTGGCCTGGTGCAGCCTGCTGATTCGCGCGATGTAATTGTTGATGTTCTCGTAGCGCTTCTCAAGTATCGCCCAAAACAAAAACTCCTCTACACGCAGGACGTGCAAAAAATAGTCTCAGACTATCGTGCACATATTGGTCTTCCCGTGGTAGGGGTTTCGCAATCAAATATTCTAAGAGCACTTAAAATTCTGCGCACAAAAGGTATTGCAGAAGTTGTCTCAGGAGGATACCGCATTAGGGAATGGTCGCTTCTTACCACTGTATTTGAAACGCATCTGCAGGAATACTTGATAAAAACAACAATTGAGAGAATAAAAGAATACAGTGATAGAATAGATTCTATCACTTAGCTTGGTTAAGGAGTTTGACAAGACGGTCAAGTGTCTCTACAATTTGGTCTCCAATAGGGCTCAGCTCGATTAGCTTCAGGCGTCCGTCCTTGTTGAAGTCAATAAGACCCTTCTCTTGCATTTCACTCAACACACGAACTGTATGGGAGTATGTGCAGTCGGCCTCTTTTGCGATTTGAGACGCATAACGTTTACGTCTAGTTTTTTTGAGACTCAACGCGATTTGTACGGGTTTTTCGCGTAGAAATATCTGCAACATTTCATTCTGAATATCTTTTCTTCTCATGTTTCAGCACCACACCCGCATAGGTCTTGCGACGTATGCGTTAAGTATCAGAACAGAACCGTGCTTTTAAATGTTTCCAAACAAAATCGGAAAAAAATGATACGTCTCAGATAGTTTTCTATTCGATTTTTGCAAGAAGGATATCTTCTTCTTTTACCGTCTGTCGCTTTGCGTGCTTTGCAAGCTTGTAGGCTTCCTTTGAGACTGATTTGCCTTTTTCTTCGAGAATCTCTGCAAGTGCTTTTACTGCTTCTGCACTGACGCGTGAGACTCCTTGGCGTTCTCCTGCTATTTTTGCAAGTCGTTCAATAGGTGCACGTGGAAGTATCATAGTATCTCTTCTGTTCTTTTTTGCATATAAACATTATCGTTTGATATGTTTGCTTTAAAGCTTCTATGCAAGTGGTCAATCTGGCGGTCAAGATATTTTCCTAGATGCTTTCCATGGGGTCTGATATGTCCAGAAAAGTTTTGAGGGATATGGAGGAGTTCGTGAATCAACACTTTTTCTTTTTCCTCATCAGGAAGTTTGTCAAAGCGCTCAGAAATTACCTCGATAATGTAGTGGGGTGGCGTATCAAGTGCGAGCTGCCAGATGCGAGGGAATTCCCAGCACCGCGCATATGCTCTTGTTTTTGAACCCTTGCTTCGCACGCATACAACTTGCTCTGGATTGATATAGTGCAAACGCAACGCGTCAACGATTAAACTTGTTTTGTGCTGAATATCATGCGCGCGCTCAAAGCGTATCATGCAACAGTTTCCTCCTTATTCTTTTAGATAGTGTTATTGTTTTTAATGATATATGTTTTAGCCGTTGAAGTTTTGGGATGTGCGGTGATTAATTTTTTCTTTTTTTATGATATTTGAGATGAATTCTAAGTACTCAATGTGGAGAACCCTGTTCTTTTCAAATAACTCCTTTCATCTCTTGACCTATTGTGACAATAAACGCGGAGTCCTCACATTAGATTGTTGGCTCTCCGCTACTAAGAAATTATTCAAGGTTTCTTTTGATAGGTAGGTATTGTAACACTGCTTTGCAGAACACGCGTTTCCCGTCTTTTTGAAGTTGCGGTTGTTTGTGATAGTTTTTAAGAATATGCAGGCGATAGTTTGACCGTACATAGCGGAGTTGCATTGCGCTAAGGCCTGTTTCTGCTATGTAGTGCGCAGCGTTTTCTACAAATGAGTTACTTGCGTTTATGAGGGGTATTAAGAATTTCTATTATAAAGATAAGCAACTCTTTCATAACTTGTGCGCTCTTTTTTTCTTCGACAAGCGGACAGTATTCCACAATATCAGCACAGACAAGCCTTTTTCCGTGCAAAACATGCCTAATCTCTTCTTTGAGTTTTTCAAAACTCCATCCCTTTTCTGTAGGATAGGCAACACCAGGCAGGTTTTTGGGGTCAAGCACATCAACATCAATGCTAATGTACACGTGGTCAGTATTACTTTCACGCAGAGCACGCATAGCATTTTTCTCCTGTAAAGTAGTATAGCGAACGCCATGCAAAGAGAGCCTATCTTTGAATGAGCTCATCACTGATTGCGCTGTTATGATTTCTTCATCTACAAGGTCGGGGTGAGCGTCAAAGCTGTGAATCTGTGCTTTTGAAAAAACCTTGAGTGCGCCATAACTGATAGAATGGTCGCCGCCTATCATAAGTAATGGCTTGTTATATGTTGCTGCTTCGCGAACCGCACGTTCAATTTCCGCATGCGTGCTTGCAAGATTAAAGGAGTCAAGAAATAAGCGTCCGTAATCAAGAATTTTGACAGGAGTTTCTAGCTCGCACACCATTTGATGAAGTTGTTTTGCGCCCTGATTCTGCCCACGACGTCGATGCGCGCCAATATCTGATGCAGCAACAAGGAGGATGATATCTGCATTTTCAACATTACTTGTTATCATAGTTTTCTTTTACAATATCTCTAATTTTTTCAAGATACGTGCTGAATTGTGTCATACCAAATTCTTTTGGCTCTTTTTCTTTTGTTTGAAACCTTTTGAGCTTTGCGCCCCACAATTCTACGGTTACACTTAATTCAAGAGAGGTGTTATAACCCAAAAAATCCCATTTTGCTTTGAGAAATTCGCCAAGCGAGAGTTCCTGCGGTTCTACAAGCGCCCAGAATTTTCCCCAGAAAAGAATGTCATTGACTTTTCTTTGCGGTTCTTCAAGGTATGCAGTTCTTGTTGGCTCCATAAGCTCGTTATAACATTCGCAGATGAGGTTGTTTGTTTCGGCGCTTAGTTTCTTTGTTCTAAGTGTACTAACAAGATAGTGCTCTAACTCAGCTTCACTAACTGTTCCGTTGGTGAGATTTTCTAAGGTATTTTGCAACATGTATTCATTTGTCATGATTTTTTTTTAAGTGGACTGGGCGAGGTTCGAACTCGCGGCCTCTGGCTTGCGAAGCCAGCGCGCTACCAACTGCGCCACCAGCCCGGTTAAAGAGTGGTACACTGAGCACATCGCTCCCGTCTTTAAATAGCTTACGCGCGAGTTTCCAAATAAGTGCGAAATGCTTCAAGGGCTTTTTTGTGCATTGAATACTCATTTTTTTCTGCGAGACTCATTTGTGCAAACGTTCGTGTTTTGCCGTGAGGAATAAAAATTGGGTCCCACGCCCAGTGGGTTCCTTGTGGTTTTTTTGGCACGCGACCGCGCGCCACACCTTCAAAATAGTGTACATCCCTTCCGTCATGGTAGCCTAAGGTTGTGCGTGCAGTAACATCCGTGTTTTTCAGATTGTTAATAATTGAACAAATTGTTTCAAGACCTACCGTTTCATAAAAAAATTTGATAAGCGGACCGGGAAAACCATTGAGCGCCTCAAACTCAAGAGACACGTCCCATACAAATACTGGTTTTTTAAGAATTGCATACGCTTGGTTGATTTTGTGCGCGACAACGTCTTGTGGTGTTACTGATTGAATCTCCTCTAGGTCAAGCGCGTAGTGCTCAAGAGTTCTTCCAAGAATTGACTCTGCTTCGCGCACTTTGTTCAGGTTTCCTGTCAAAAGAACAATACCCCCCATGTTTTGTTGGATAAGGTGTCTCTTTTTATGGTTTTAGGCGTTGTTTCATCACTTGAACTAAGTAAATCTTTTTAAACATCCCCTCTTCTTTGCGTGCATATGTCCCCCTCATATGTATCACCTCCTTGGTCAGCGTACATGAATCAGTTGCATCCCGGATGGTTTCACAAACTTTTTAATGCTACGGTAATGCCTTGCGTGTCGCTTGATGTTGAGGGTGTGCTCGCTGATGTTCATAGTGTGTGGATTAACAAATTCAATAAGGATTTTGACATGGATATTTCTTTAGAAAATATTTCGCACTATGATTTTAGTTCTATCCCGAAAAAATACCATCCCCTTAAGCATTTTATGGATTACACACGCGACCTTTGGGCAAAGGACTGGGAGTCTATACCGCTTGTTGAAAAACAACCACATCTTGCGCTCGATAAATTTGTGGGTGAAGCGCACTATCCACTTGACATTGTGACTGCGCGCAATTCTGACGTTCTGGTTAAAGAAAAGGTTATATCATGGCTCAAACACAATGACCTTCTTGAGTATTGCAGAAACGTTCATTTTACGGACGCGCACAAAAAAGCATTATTATTCTATGATTTCTATATTGATGATAACCCTTTTTTGCAAGAAACACTTGAACCCTGGCAAACACAAATCGTGTTCAAGCGTCCATGGAATGAAAGCTTTGTTGAGACTCATCAGTTTATTTCGAAGAAATCTCTTGCAGGAAGCTTTGTGCATATTATGACTTATGACGCTCAAGCACGCCTTAGTCGGCTTGCGTTTAGTCGTTAAAGAAGTAAAGCGCTGTTCTTTCGTGTTCTGAATAGGTCAGTTATATCATTCATCTTGGGAGGTGTCAATCCGCCCATCGCTCATCATTACACGAGAGCACAGCAATAACAGTGCTCTCCCTTTCCCCTTTTAAAGCTTGTGAGCTTAGACAAAAAGCTTGCCTTTTTCTTCAAGCGTACGAATGTAGTCCTGTATCCACGCAGCGTGAGCTTGTAGTTGGGTAAGATGGGTTTGGTCATGAACAGGCAGGCGTGCTTGCAGAGACATGTATTCATTTATGGGTCGCAGCGTTTCAAAACGCTCAGTCCGTTTTAGGCTTCCTTGCACGATTTCATACACGGGAAACAAACCTGTTTCAACTGCCGCGCGCGCAATGCGTATTGTGTTATCTGATTCACTTTTGTGCTCATACGGGCATGGCGCGTAGATAAGCACAAATGAGGGTCCTTTTGTTTTCATACCTGCCTGCACTTTGGCGTATACGTCAGCAAGGTTTGCAATGCTTGTTGTTGCTACATACCTGCACCCTTGTGTTGCAAGCGTGAGCGCAAGACTGTTTTTTGTAGTAGTCCGTGTGATGGGCGTGTGCAAAATGCACACATAACAAAAATCATGGTCACGATTCATTGCATCAGCAAGACTTGCAAGGGCGTGGCTGCGCGTTTCACGCTCGCTTGCAATCACAAGCACGTTTGGTTTTTCTCGTGCGTCATATCTGAGTTTGAGTGCTAGGTCAATACCCGATACAACTGAAGGAGCATCTCGTGTTGTTGCATATACCCATGCAAGACGCCATGCAGTTTTCGGGTACGTATTTGCATGCGCGTGCCATTCATCTGTGGCATGCACAAGAAGCGTGTTTTCTCCTGCTGTTTTGCCAATGGCGCGCAGTGCGGTTGCAACTCCGCATCCTGTGCACGACGTGTGTCCGCTTACAAAATAGTCTTCTTCTGGCAGTGTTTCTGTCATATGCTTGAATTCACCCAATGTTGTTTTCCACTTGCGCCAAGCCTGAGCATTGTTTCAATGTCAAACTTGGTTATGCTTCGACCGCCCACGCCTGCAATGATACTGGTACATTTCTTTTTTTCAATTGCTGCTTTTACCTGCGTGTAGAGCATACCCATTCCGCTTGGGTGCGCTGCTCTTTCAAGAACAATCACTTTTTCTGCATGAAGCAAGGCGCTGCGAACATCTTCGCTTGGAAATGGGCTGAGCGTTCTGATTCGCAATAATCCCAGACTCGCCTTTGTCTCATCAATGTACTCTCGAATCAGTCCGCACACACTACCCATAGCAACAATAACTGTCTGAGCATTCTCAACTTGATAATTTTCAATCAACCCGTTTCCATACGAACGTGAAAACACGTCTTTGAATTCTTTATTACTCTCCCGAATCCGTTCAACCGAGTGCTTCATAGCACTATCCTGCAAGCGTTTGACTTCGGTAAACGCATTTGCCCCAATCACACCGCCAATGCCCAGCGGTTTTTTTGAGTCAAGCGTGTCTTGTGCTGCATATGGCTTTAAAAACGCACGTGCTTGTTCTTGGCTTGGCACGGCCACACTTTCGTACGCGTTCGAGGTTGCATGCGTATCAAAACACACCATGACTGGCAAGCGCACATCGTTATGTTCGCTTATCATATATGCCTGCATAACGGTGTCAAAGACTTCCTGATTGGTTTCGCACACGATTTGAATCCAGCCCGTATCTTTTGAAAATAAAATATCACTATGGTCATTTTCATCATTTCGCGGCGCGCCTGCCCCTCTGCTTACCACACTCATAACCACGGGCTTTCGAAGCCCTGCTATGGTGTGAAGCAATTCATGCGCGCGAAGAAGGTCTTGGCCTGATGCGCTTACAAACGTGCGCGCTCCAATAAGGTGTGCGCCAAGACACATCCCTATTCCTGCACTTGTATTATCCACTGGCACGAGTTTGCTTGTGCTTTGTCGTATGCGTTCAAGAAACTGCGTCAGCCCATCATCACGGGTTTGCATGTTAAGAGGGATAATGTCTGGTTCGCATATTGCTGCAGAAATGGCTGCACTTTCGCTGCCTGAGAGCGTGTTTATTTTCCCGCGTTTGACTTGCACATTCATGCGTGTTCATCCTCCATGTGTATCTTTTTACTCTCTGATTCTGTTGCGCACACACCACAGCCTGAGCAATACCTGTCATCAAGCTGGTATGTTCCCCGCTCATCTTTGAAAAACGCGCCATCAGGACAGTATCCTGCAACGCGCGCAAGCTCATTTTGTGGTGCACCCGGTTCAATTACTGCTCTTCGTGTCCGCCCCGCTCGTCGTTCATTCTCGACCGTGCTTGCAGGCTCTGTAATAACACCTGCGTGCTCAAATTTCATGAGAGAATCACCTCTTTTCTGACATGTTCATACATTTGTTCAACCACGCGTTTTGCCGATAGTTGACCTGGTTCGTAGACACTTTCAAGCGCGTCAAGCGCGTGTTTGAGACTGAGGCGTGTTGTTGCGCCAATAAACGCGCCAAGCATGGCAAAGCCAAGCAGAGCAGGGGTTTTGTTTACATACTCGTTTGCGTTTACAAGAAACGTTGGACGAGTCTGACCATTTTCAATGCTCTTTTTTGCTGTGTTAATGATACATGCCGTTTCTTTTCGTACATACTCACTAATCACATGTTCAGCGCTGAGCGCAGGTTCAAAAAGAAGCACGTAATCTGCTTTTTGCATATAATCCCGAGCAGGTATTGGCTGTTTACTTACCCTGATAGACGCGTGAACAATAGAATTTGCAGTATTCTGTTCGCCGCTCACGATACCGCGCGCATGATACCCCTGTTCGCTAAACGCGTGCACCATAACGCGCGTTATTTCAGAAACACTCTGTCCTCTACGCCCTGCAATAAGAATACTAAGCATGCAAACCTTACGCATGTGTTCTGCCGTTATATTTATTATTATACTCAATCTCTAACATTCTATGATGCTAAACTGGCGTAAAACACGTGCGCTTCTTGCTCGCTATAAGATTCCTCTTATTACCTCACCGGTTGTGACAAAAAAAACAGAGGTTGACAGCTTTCTTGCACACCATAAGAGAATTGTTCTTAAACTTTATTCTCCAAAGGCATCGCATAAAACAGAACAACACCTTGTTTTTACTGATCTCTGTTCAAAACAGGAGGTACACCGCGCGTTTTTAGCGCTTGTTTTGTCGCAAAAAAAGTTCGGTGGAGACATTGTCTGCCAGCCTCACTTAGATGGTATTGAACTTATCATAGGGGGTATTGATGACGCCACCTTTGGTCCAGTAGTTATGGCCGGAAGCGGGGGCATTTATGCTGAGTCACTTCATGATGTTGCGTTTCGTCTTGCACCCCTTTCAGTCTCGCAGTCAAAACAATTAGTTAAACGCACGCGCGCATACGCTCTTGTAACCAGCGCGCGAAATAAACAGCTTGACGCAAACACCCTGTATGAGGCTCTTTCGCGCGTGTCACAGCTTATTGCCGGTGAGCGCATTGCTGAACTTGATATTAATCCTTTTGTGGTTTCAAAAAACGGCGCGTTTGCGCTTGATGCGCGTATTATTATGAAAGAAGACCAAGCACGCTAATCGCGTCTTGTGGTTCATAAAATGAAGGAACGCCCTGCTCTTCTAATGTGCGTATTGCCGCTTTAACGTGTTTGCCGCCAACAAAGCAGGCATAGCACGGTTTTTTGACTTGTTTTGCAAAAGCAATCAGGTTGTTTGCGGTTTGCAGGGTTTGTGTCATGGCAAGGGGTGTGAGAATAACAAGCACTGCGTCAAAACAATTTTTTTGTTTGAGCGCTTCTTCAAACACGCGCTTATAGCGAAGAGCGTTAGCATCGCCTACAATATCAATAGGATTTTGTTTACTCCACGCCTTTGGCAAAAATGGGTCAAACCGGGACGTGTCAATGCGTGCAAGTTCTAACCTGTTTTTCTCAATTTCGTCAGCACTCAAGACGCCAAGACCTCCTGCATTAGTAATGATGAGCACACGCTTTCCCTTCAAAACCCCCTGTAGTGCTGCAGCTTGCGCGGTTTGCACGAGCTCACGAAGCGTGTCAACTCGTTTTATGTTATACTGTTCAAACACGCCTGAAACAATGCGGTCATCACTGGCAATTGCTCCGGTGTGTGAGCGTGCTGCTTTTTTTCCTGCATCAGAAATGCCTGCTTTAATTGCAATCACTGGTTTTTTTGCTTTCTTGCAGGCATTTAAAAACGCGCGCCCATCCTTAAATGATTCAAGATATACGCCAATACTTTTTGTTCTCATATCTTTTCCTGCATGTGTGATAAGTTCTGTGTTTGACAGGTCAAGTGCATTGCCTGTTGAAACAAATAACCGCACACCCTGTTTTTGTCCATCAAGCATGTCAAGTATGCTATCCCCTACTGCTCCGCTTTGCGAGATGAGCGTGATTGTGCCGGGGCGGATGCTTCCTTTAAAAAACGTTGCATTAATGGTGCTTGTTGCAAACCCAAGACAGTTTGGTCCAAGAATACGCATCTTTGCGCGTTTTGCAATGCGCATAATCTCTTTTTCACGCTCAATTTCACCAATTTCTGAGAATCCTGCACTGATAATGACTGCGCCCCGCACTTTTTTTTGCGCGCATTCTTCAAGCACGCGGCTCACTATTGGTGCAGGAACTGCAATAAGAGCGAGGTCAATTTTTTTTGGCACATCTTTGATTGATGCATATGCTGGTTTTCCCTGAATGCGTGCAGCATGGGGGTTTATGGCAAACACTTCAGTACTGCTTTGAGAAACATTTTTGAAAAGCACGCCGCCAACGCTTTTTTTGTCGCGCGACGCTCCAATAACGGCAACGCGTGTTGGGTGGAAAAACCACGAGAGCATATGAGGACATGCTCAGTGCGTATATAAAAAATCATGTGATGCAGTTTCCTAAATTATTTATAGGATACCGTGCATTACAGTGAGGGAATGAAAAAATCACCGGGTTGTCTCATCTTTTTTGAAGGTGCGGATAAGAGTGGCAAAGGAACGTTGTGGGCGCTGGCGTGTTACGCGCTCAAAGAGAGGGGTTACTCTGTTGAAGGGGTGACATTTCCTGATTATTCAAACATTCATGGACTATTAGTTGATCTTGCGCTTCGCTCAGAATTTGCAAACAGTATTCCTGAAGAGGTAAAAGCGCTTAATTACGCAGTTAATCGCGCATATGTTACTCCAACTATTAAGAATTCGCTTGAGCAAGGAAAAATCGTGGTGTGCAAGCGAAGCCCGCTTTCAAATGTGGCCTATCGCGTTGGCCTGAAAGGCGCTGACCTTGACGTAGTGCGAGGTCTTGATGCGTATTTTCCTTCTGCAAACATTTCGCTTTTTCTTGACATAGATGAAGACGTAAGAAAGGCGCGAACAAAAAATGGTCAGAAAGCAGATGAGCTTGAGCGCATGAATCAAAACCCGGTTCGCGACTTATACTTGCGTATGCACGACGCGCATGACCCTGAATTTTCTCAAAAGTTTCCCGCGGACTTCAAATTTGTGCTTGATGCGTCAGGAAGTATTCAACAAAATTTTGAGCGCGTGATGGGGACACTTGACAGCGTTCTTGAAAATTACGTGCTCTCAAAACAAGCCACGCTCTCGTTTGTGGGTATGCAGGAGCCAAAAAGCCTTGAGCGCGTGTATGAGATGCGCATTAAAGAGCTCTTTTCTTCGTATGTTGCGCGAAACCCGCAAAAACAAGAAGTTAACACGCTTGACGAACTCGTGTGCGTTTCAGGAATAGACATTGATCCAAAACCATTTTTTGAAAAGCACGCGCGCTAATACCCAAATGGGTTTAAGATATGGAGTAAAAATATGAGTGCAGCCAGTAAAACAGACGCAAACAATACCTTGTCTGGTCCAAACTGAAGCAAACTGCGTGATTCTGAGAACACACGGTTAAGCCCGCCTTGACTGAAAGGAAGTGTGATTTTATTGTCTTTTGCCATTGCTAGTGAGAAAAATACGGGTTTTGCTTATTAATATTTCTAAAAAGAGAGAAGTGTTGCGTGGTCGGGTAGTAGTCCACCTTCTGTTATCTCGACGGTATTTGTCTATGCGTCTTTTGATGCTCAAAAAGAACCGTTAACGTTTGTTTTCGGTTCGTGAGCGCGACTTGCACCATCAGGGTTGGCCGTTTCATCCTCAAACCGCACATCATATAGTTTCAATGCGAGAGGTCTCGTTTCTGCTCCAGAGCCACTTCCTTCGAAGTCCATGTCCTCATGACTGATTGTTTTTAGTGGTGGGTGGACCTTCCTCACTTCAAACAATGGAAGCGATAACCGTCCTCCCGCGCCACGCAACAACCAAGAGTATCAGAATGCCTTTTTTAAGGTTTGTGGTCTTGTTTTTCTTTGTTTTGCCGGTGTGTTACATCGCGAATAGATGCAATAGTGAGCGAACCACCATTTATGTTATTGTGTGTTACTGTTAATTCAACTATTTTTTTATGTCCTGTTTTGTCAATAAGTTCGCTTTGAATAATTTCTCCTTTTTTTGGGTCTTGACCTGTTTTGTGCAATTGTTTGAACCATTTGCTAAACGTGCCATATTTTTTTTCTGAAATAATGTCTGAAACATTCTTTCCTTGCGCGTCTGTTTTTGAGAAGCCCAGTAATCGTGTTGCAGCAGGATTCCAAAGCACGATTTTTGCTTTTTCGTTGATGCCAATAAGAGCATCAGGCGTGTTTTCAATAAGAAACACGGAACGCCGTTCAAGTTCTTCTTTTGCTTTTAACACTGTGCCAATCCCTAAGTCCTCGCGTTTGATACCAACTTTTAACACAGCAAGCTTAAGGCTGGTGAGAATGCGCTGCAGCGATACTACTACTTCATTAATTTCTTGAACTCTGCTGTTTTCAAACGTCACATCTAAATCACCATCTGAGATTTTTTGAATGTTTTTTGAGATATGTTTGAGCGGTTTTGAGATAGTGACCATTTGGAAAACTGTGGTAATCATAACCACTGCTATAAGCAGCAGACCAAGAAGTGCAATAACCGTGTTTGGCGCTTCGCGCGTGTACATAAAGGTAATGTTTCCAATCCCTATTGAGAGGATAATAATAATCAATGACGTGCCAGTAAGATAATGGAGTAAGCATATTCTCATGAGAACACCGCCTTGACTTGTTTTTGTAGTAGTGCACTTTGTTTTCGCGTGAACACGTGCATGGTTTCAAGTTCTCTAATATGCGCAGAAATACTCTGCTCGTTTATTGCTCCTTTTTTTTGGATACTGTTAACTTCATCATCTCCGAGAATGCCAAGAGCGTCTCTAAAAATGGCGCGCACCCTTTCTTCGCGTGTATGCTGTTCTGAAAAAATGAGTGTTATTGGTTTTTGTTCTTTTACTGGTGTGAAGGGCACAGTAAAATAAAAGATTGAACCCGCTCCTTTTTCTCCTTCAATCCATATTCGACCATTTTGGGATTGAACAATGCCACGGCAAATAGTAAGACCAAGGCCGGTTCCTGTTCGTTCACGCTGGAGCGTGGTATCTTCTTGGAAAAAAGGCTCAAACACGCGTTTTCTGTTTTCTTTTGCAATGCCCACGCCAAAATCTTGTACGCTTACAAGCACGTGATTTTCTTGCTTTTTTGTGCGCACAATAATGCTTGCATTTGGTTTTGAAAACTTTATTGCATTATTAATCAGATTTCGAAGTACCTGAGAGATGCGTTCCGGGTCAAAATCAAAAAGCGGGATGTGGGTGAGTTCTGTTTTGATGTGAATATTTTTTTCAGGTATGAAATTTTTCATCTCTTCAACAACTGCCTGGATAATTAGCGTTATATCGGTTTTTACAAATTTGAATTTAAGACGTGCAGCTTCAATTCGCGATATTTCAAGAAAATCGGCAATAATTGTGTCCAGGTGATTTGTGTTTTTTATAATTATGTTAAGCGCTTCTTTTTGTTCCTTGTTTATTTTTCCATAATACCCTTCTAGAATCATTTGAAGATGGGCTTTCATAGGAGTCATAGGGCTTCTAAGCTCGTGAGAGGTGATTGAGAGAAATTCTGTTTTTGCGTTATCAAGCTGGGTACGTTGTGTATCAACGTTTTTTAGTATTTGAACCAGTTCATTAAAATTTTTTGCAATGTTTCCAATCTCATCATCTGCGTAGTTGTTGAGGGTGATGTTGAAATCTCCTCTTTTTAGTTTGCCAAACGCTTCGGTGAGCTTATAAATTGATGCGCTAAATTTTTTTATGTAGAGCCACCCTGCCCCAAGCACGCTGACGCCGACAAGAGAAGTGAGCATGATAAACAAACTTTTTGTTGTTATTGGTTGCGTTATTCCATACATGAGCTGTGCTAGAAGGGAAAGCAGTGCGAGCGCTATGATGATTGTAAATTTTGTGTGAAAACATAGTTTTGTTTCCATGTATATCAGAGTCGAACTACTTTGTCAACAAACATCGCGCACTCTTTGAGCACGGTTTGTTGCTCAGCAATGTCAACAATATAAATAAGCGCGCGTGTTTTGGTTTGGCGCACCTTGTTTGTGAGCAAACTGATAAATTGTGAGATTTTTGCGCTCTTTTGATATATGAGCACGTTTGAGATGGAGTCAAACACGAGGTATGTGAATTTTTTTTTGAGCAATTTTGTGATAAGAATTGAGATTTCACTCAAGGCACATGGGTTGCTCACGTGCACGACACGCGCTCTTTTTTTTGGCACGTCATGAAACGAGCTTGAAATACCATCCACGTAAAACACGTTTTTTCGCGCGTTTTTTGGCAATTCTTCTTCAAGTGCGTCACACGTTTTATTGAGTGTGACATAGCATGTTTTTTTCTTGCTTACTAACCTGCCAATCTCGAGCACGCTATCATGATATGTTTCTGCAGGAATGACAACAAGAAGTATCTGCTCTTTTTCAAGTTCTTTTTTTACATATTGGGTACTGTTCATAGAGAAAGTACCTGTTTGATTTTTTCGAGTAACTGCTTAACATCAAAGGGCTTTTGCACAAATCCCACAATGTTACTGCCTTTAAGCAAATCTTCCCGTTCTGCTTCTGAAACGCGTATAACGCTCAAAAACAAGACGTTTGTTTTGATTTTTGGCAAAATCTCTTTTACCGGAGTTCCGGGCATCATAATATCTAACAACACCAAGTCAGCGTTGTCATTTTTGAGTTTTCTTAGGCAATCATCACCATCAACTGCAGTACTGATTTGAAACCCTTCTTTTTCAAGAAGCACTTTTAGCATGCTTCTGATATCGGGCTCATCATCAACAATGAGTATTCGCTGTTTTGTAACTCTTTTTTTCATGGGGGTCATCCTCCTTTGAGCACGCGGTTAACATGCCTGATAAGTTCGTGTGGTTCAAAGGGCTTTTGAATAACTCCCTCAACATCACGCGTATCAATTTCACGCTCAGGAATGATTGTAATGTATCCAATTTTTAGGTTGTAGTCTCTTTTTTTTCGCAGCAGTTTAACAATATCGCATCCTTTTCCTCCGCATACAAGCACATCAATAAGAACAAGGTCAATATTGTGTTCTGAGATAATGCGCATGCAGTCTTCTTTGTGTGTTGCCTGAAATACTAAGAATCCTTCATGCTCGAGAATTTTTCTTATCGCGTGTACGTCATCATAATTATCATCAACAATGAGTACACGAACCACCATTATCCGTTTGGAGTCAAAACAATCCTCCAAAGAAAACAGTGTTAATTTGTGTATAAAAATCTTGTGGGAAGCTTTAAAAATTTTCACACTACCCTGTTGCTTACTATGTGTGCAATACTTGGGCTCTTCAATACGCATTTTGATATCGTGCGGGGTCTTGAACTCATGCGCGCTCGTGGCAATGATGGGTCTGACACAAAACCGCTTAGCTATGGATCTGTTGGTCATACTCTTCACGCGCTCGTGGGCCATATTTCCCAGCCTCTTGTGCGTGAGGGCAATGTTCTTGTTGCAAATTGTGAGATTTACAATTGGCAGGAACTTGCACAAGAATACAATCTAAGCGCACAAAATGATGCCGACCTTCTCTTACGGTTACTTAATACTGTTGGCGTGAAAAAAACCCTGCCCCTTCTTGATGGTGTCTTTGCTTTTATCTACGCAACGCCCTCACAAGTCTGGGTTGCTCGAGACCTGCTTGGCATTAAGCCTGTTTGGTACTCTGCTGAGAACGGCTTTTGCGTGGCAAGCGAGAAGCGCGCGCTTGAAGTGTACAATCTCAACACTGTTTTTGAGCTTCACCCGCGCCACTTACTTGAGTATTCTGTTGAAAAAAACGAGCTCACACGCCACGTGCAGTCATTTGTGTTACCTCCTGAACAGGAGGTATCCCGCGCTGACGCGTTGATACGCGTGCGCGAACTGTTGCAAATTGCGATTCGAAAGCGCGTTGCAAACGCAAAAATGGGGGTTCTCTTTTCAGGGGGTCTTGATTCGCTTATTATTGCTTATCTTCTCGCACGTGAAAACGTGCCCTTTACGTGTTATGTTGTTGGCATGAAGGGAAGCAAAGATATCTTGCATGCAAAGCGCGCAGCAAAAGCACGCGGACTCTCTCTTGTTAGTGTTGAGGTTAGTGAAGATGACATAAAAACCGCGCTCACAAAAATTATCCCTCTTATTCAGGATACGAATGTTGTCAAAGCGGGTGTTGGCCTTGTAACCTATTTTGCAAGCAAACGCGCGCACGAAGACGGATGCAAGGTGCTGTTCTCTGGTCTTGGCGCTGATGAGCTTTTTGCTGGCTATGCGCGACACACTCGCGCAAAAAAGGTGAATCTTGATTGTTATAGCGACCTGCTTAAGCTCTTTGAGAAAAATACGTATCGTGATGACGTGCTGAGCATGCACAACACAACCGAGCTGCGCTTTCCTTTTCTTGACAAAGCTCTTGTGCAGTACGCGCTTTCTCTTCCTTCTGCGCTTAAAATAAGGGATGGAAAAAATAAGCAGGTGTTACGCGATGTTTCCCGCGCGCTTGGCATTGCTGAAGAATTTTCAGAAGAGAAAAAGCGTGCCGCGCAATACGGTTCTGGTTTTGACGTGTTTATTGCAAAACAAAGCACTAAAACCAAGTCTCATTATCTCAAGCAGTTTTATCCACGACCAAACGCGCGACTTGCCGCGCTCGTTTCAGGCGGGAAAGATAGTATTGCTGCTCTTCATTTAATGTACAACCAGAACTATGAAATAACGTGTCTTGCAACCCTTGAATCAGAAAATAAGGATAGTTTCATGTTTCACACGCCAAACACGCATTTAGTGCAATTACAAGCATGCGCTCTTGGCATCCCTCTTGTTGTAGCAACTACAAAAGGTGAAAAAGAAAAAGAACTTCTTGACCTTAAATTGTTGCTTGAAAAAGCGCAAAAGCAGTATGCAATTGAAGGCGTGATTACGGGCGCGCTCTACAGTAATTATCAGCGAACCCGCATTGAAGCGGTGTGCGAAGAACTTGGATTAAAAGTGTTTAGCCCGCTGTGGCATGTAAACCAATATGATTACATGAAATCCCTTTTCAAACAAGGATATGCAATTACTATAAGCAGTGTTGCCGCAGAGGGTTTTGACAAGAACTGGATTGGAAAAATCCTTACGCGTGCTGATGTTGAGAAACTCAAAACACTCCAGCAACGGGTAGGCGTTAATGTTGCGGGAGAAGGGGGCGAGTACGAATCATTAGTTCTTGACGCGCCTCTCTTCAAAACAAAACTGGTACTTAAAGAATTCAAAACAGAGTCAAGTGGACAATACGCGCACCGAATGGTGCATGCCCGCGTAGTGAGCGAGGACAAACATCATTTGTCGTGATTGTGGGTTGGTAGGCCCATGATGTCTTTTGATTGCAATCCAGCAGCATGATAGTACACGCGATTGTAAATGGTTGGTTTGTATTTCTTGATTGCAACAACCGTTCCTTTTAAGCCAAGGCTTTTTAGTTCTTTTTGCAGCAACGTTATATCAACTGGCGAATATTCGCTGATGGCAAGAATATCAGGGTCAGTTCTTTTCACTGCTTCTAGTGCGTCATTTTTACCGCCAAGCGCAACTTCATCAGCTAGGTTAATCTCTTCAAGAAGTTTTTTTCGCTCCCCCTCAGGCAGTCGATACGCGCTTGACTTTGGCAGCCACGTTGCCTTGTCACGTGCAAGCCCAATAATGAGGTAGTCGCCCAGTTTCTTTGCTTCTTTAAGATAATGGAGATGACCCATGTGCAGTCCGTCAAACGCACCAAACGCCATTACAACTTTCTTTCCCATAAATTATTTCTTGTTGTTTATAATTTATTAACTTTCGTTAAAAACAGCTTAGCTCTCACTAGCCTTTCTAAAAAAAATGATGAAAAAATGATGGTCATGTGCATACGTAATGAAATTATTCGGTGTTCGTGGGAACAATTTGTTATGAACAGGCTAGAGCGTTTAGTACTCGCAGGCTGAATGCGTCGTTACCTTCGCACGTACACCCCGAGCCTATCAAACCCATCATCTATGGGAGCTCTCAAAAGGAAGTCTCTTTTCGCGGGCGACTTCGAGCTTAGATGCTTTCAGCTCTTATCCGCTTGCGGCGTAGCTGCCCAGCGCTGCCCTGTCGGACAGCTGGTAAACCAGAGGCCACGCACTCATGTTCCTCTCGTACTAATGAATGCTTCCACTCAGACTTCCAACACTTCCAGTAGTTAACAACTGAACTGCCTCACGGCGTTCTAAACCCAGCTCACGATCCCTTTTAATCGGTGGACACCCGCACCCTTGGCTGCTTATGC